>Ga0180432_10004109_pt1 | contig 20199 bp, 21 predicted proteins | sample SS_ome_10_FD_132414 | JGI IMG/M metagenome (GOLD analysis project Ga0180432, IMG submission 132414) | Hypersaline lake sediment archaeal communities from the Salton Sea, California, USA - SS_1_MS_2 metaG | ecosystem: Environmental > Aquatic > Non-marine Saline and Alkaline > Hypersaline >...
ATCGTGCACAAGGTGCCGGACGATCCGAGAGTCACCCGCATGGGGCGCTTTATTCGGGCCTTTAGCCTGGATGAATTGCCCCAGTTCTGAACGTCTTGAGGGGCGAGATGAGCCTGGTGGGGCCGCGGCCCGAGATGCCGTGGTTGGTGGAGAAATACCAAGAGTGGCAGCTCAAGCGCTTCACCGTGCCGCAGGGTATCACCGGCTGGTGGCAGGTGAACGGCCGGGCGGACAAGTTGATGCACGAGCACACGGAGGAAGACCTGTTCTACATCAAGAACTATTCGCTGTTTCTCGACCTTCAAATCCTGGGGCGAACCATCGGCGCGGTGTTAAAACGGACGGGGGCATATTGAGCTCCTCTCTTTTCTGACCTGATTTGCGCCTTCCGGGGCGATCGTCGCTTTTTCGCTTGAAATGTCGTAAATCATTCCTTCTGCATGTGTTGGCAATCAAGTCCGGTTAGATTTCCAAAGATCTTTTGCCCATTTTTAAACTCGCGTGAGAAAGCTTGGACGCTTTTGAGTAGGAGTGTCTCATGCTCCAACCAGTAGATAACTTTCAACAACTAGAAGTTCGTCGCGCGCAGGTCCGCCTGGGTGGCGGGCAGAAGCAGATCGATGCCCAGCACGCCAAGGGCAAGCTGACCGCTCGCGAACGGATTGTCCGCTTTTTGGATGAGGGAAGCTTTCAGGAGCTAGATCCCTACGTGACCCATCGCGCTACCGGATTCGGCATCGCCGACCGGCGAGTGGCCGGCGATGCGGTAGTGACCGGCTTTGGCCGGGTCGCCGGCCGGCCAGTGTGCGTCTATGCTCAGGACTTTACTGTCTTTGGAGGCTCTTTCTCCGAAGCTCAGGCAGTAAAGGTAGCCCGTATGATGGATCTCGCCCTTCAGAGTGGACACCCAGTGATCGGCCTCAACGACTCGGTAGGTGCGCGTATCCAAGAAGGCGTCTACAGCCTGGCCGGCTATGCCGAACTCTTTTGGCGCAACACCCAGGCCAGCGGCGTCGTGCCTCAGATTTCGGTCATGCTGGGGCCTTGCGCCGGTGGTTCAGTCTATTCGCCAGGACTGACCGATTTTGTCATTATGACGCAGAACCTGAGCCACATGTTTATCACTGGCCCCAATGTCATCCGCACCGTTACCGGCGAGGAGGTAGATTTTGAGACGCTGGGTGGCGCGATGGCCCATGCCAGCAAAAGTGGTGTGGCACATTTTGTAGCCGAGGATGAGGCCCACGCACTGACCCTTTGTCGCCAATTGTTGAGCTACCTCCCTGCCAGCAACCAAGAGTCTCCACCCTATATCTCGCCCACCGACGATCCCCGGCGCATGGACGCCAACCTTGATAATCTCCTGCCCAAGGATCCTGGCCAGCCCTACGATGTGCAACAAATCATTGCTCACGTCTTTGACTGTGACACTTTTTTGGAAGTGCATCGCCATTTTGCGAGGAACGCTGTAGTAGGATTTGCCCGGCTGAATGGATACGTCGTCGGCGTTGTGGCATTGCGACCGGCAGTGTCAAATGGCAGGCTGAATGCAGACACTGCCGACAAGGTCGCCCGCTTTGTGCGCTTTTGCGATGCTTTCAACGTGCCACTGGTGACGTTGGCCGACGCGCCCAGTTTTGCACCAGGAGAAGCCGAAGCACGACGCGGGCTGGTACGCCATGCAGCGCGGCTGGCCTTTGCATATGCCGAGGCTACCGTGCCCCGCCTGGTTGTCCTCATGCGACACGTGACCGGCGGGATCTATGCCACCCTGGGACGTCCTGGCCGCACGGCCGACCTGGCTTTCGCCTGGCCATCGGCCCGGTTTGGCGCAAAAGAGGGAGCCTTTGAAGCCGCCGCGGCTGCGCTGGTCAACGACGTTATCAGGCCCAGCGAAACCCGGCCTCGTCTCATCGTTGCACTAGAAATGTTGCATGGCAAAAAAGCCCCCTCACCACTTTGCAAACATGGCAACATGCCAGCTTGAGGAGATAAACCATTGAACGACAACTTGACACACAAACTATTGACTCTTACCAACCGCTACCGCGCCGAAATGATTGGCTTTTGCCAGCGGATCGTTCAGACCCCCAGCCTCCCTGGCGAGGAGGGTGATGTCGCCGCGTTGATCCGCGCCGAGATGGAACGTCTGGACTATGACGAGGTTTGGAACGATGACTGGGGCAACATCGTCGGTTTACTGCGCGGCCAGGGGAGGGGCCGCTCGGTGATGTTCAACGGCCATATGGACCATATAGATCCCGGTGATCCTCAAGATTGGCCCTACCCCCCCTATAGCGGCGAGATTCACGACGGGCGGCTATGGGGGCGCGGCGCGGCTGACATGAAAGGCCCCCTGACAGCCATGATCCACGCAGGGGGAGCGCTAGCCCGGGAAGGCCTCCGTCCTGAGGGCGACCTGTACATCGCAGCTGTCGTGCAGGAAGAAGTCGGGGGGCTGGGTACAAAAAAGCTGGCCCAGACTGTGCACCCTGACTGCGCCGTTGTTGGCGAGGCCAGCAGCAACCACCTGGCGCGAGGCCATCGAGGACGGATAGAGGTTATCGTACAGGTACAGGGCAAATCGGTACACGCCAGCGTGCCGCACCAGGGGGTGAATCCTCACGCTGTCCTGGCACGTTTCATCCAGCGGCTGGAGACATTTCCCCTGGCTCACGACGAGGTCTTTGGTAGCTCGTCTGTCGCTCCTACGCTGTATCTTGCCGACCAGCGCAGCAGCAACGTGCTGCCGGGCCAAGTCCGCCTGCACCTGGACTGGCGCAACATCCCCGGCGAGACGGCTGACGACGTGTTGACTCAACTCCAGCCGCTGCTGGACGCCTGCCTGGCCGAGGTCGAAGGCAGTGAGGGGCAAATGCTGCTCCATACCCGTGATCTCTGCACTTATACGGGCAAGGCCGAGACCTTTTCCGCAGTCTTTCCTTCCTTCGGACTGGCCGCCGATCACCCTTTGGTGCACAAGGGTCAACGTGTGCTGGCTCACGCTCTGGCCCGCCCGGTGGACGTGATCATCTGGCGTTTTGCTACCGACGGTGGCCATTTAATGGCCGCTGGGGTGCCAACAATTGGGTTCGGCCCAGCCGAGGCTCACACATTGCATACCGTCCGCGAAAACGTGCCGGTGGAGATGTTGGTCGAAGGAATGATGGGCTATGCTGCTTTGGCCCTCGAATTGGGCAAAGAGTGAGAAACAAGAGATAAGGAACAAAAAATGAAAGTGAGTGCAAACGACGTGCACCGCATCGTACTGGACAATGGCCTGACGGTGCTCCTCAAAGAGGTCCACGCCGCACCAGTGGCGACCTGCTGGATCTGGTACCGCGTCGGCGGGCGCAACGAGACACCCGGTCTCACAGGCATCTCTCACTGGACCGAGCACATGATGTTCAAAGGCACGCCGGCTTTTCCCAAAGGTGAGATCATGCGCCTGGTCAACAAAAACGGCGGCGTGATCAATGGCTTTACTTCGCAAGACTATACTGTCTATTTTGAGACACTGCCTGCCGATCGCATCGAGCTTGGCCTGCGCATTGAGGCAGATCGCATGGCCAACTCGGCCTTTGACGCAGAGGAAGTAGAGTCGGAACGAACGGTGATCCTCTCTGAGCGACAAGGCGCCGAGAACTCGCCTAGCTTTTTGTTGTACGAGGAAATGGCTGCCGCTGCCTTCTGTGTGCACCCTTATGGTCATCAGGTGCTAGGTTGGAAAGAAGACCTGCAACGCATTACCCGCGACGATCTGTGGCGGCACTATCGCACCTATTATGGTCCTCACAACGCCGTTCTCGTCTTGGTAGGCGACTTTGAGACGTCTGCGATGTTAGAGTGGGTCAAAACACACTTTGACCCCATCCCTGTAGGGCTGGAACCACCGTCTATGAATATTGTCGAACCGCCGCAACGGGCCGAGCGTCGCGTTACGGTACGCCAGCCAGGCACCACAGCCTATTTCCAAGCCGTCTACCACGTTCCCGATGCTCGCCACCCAGATTATTATCCCTTGCTGGTGCTGGACGCCATTCTCTCTGGCGCCAAGCCGATGAGCCTCTCCAGCCCATCGGCGACTAACAGGAGCGCACGGCTCTACCGCGCCCTGGTGGAAACAGAGCTGGCAACCTCGGCGTCCAGCAGCTTTAGCGACAGCCTAGACCCAGGCATGTTTGCCTTCTCTGCAACTGTCCGCGCCGGTCGGACGCCAAAGGAGGTAGAAACTGCCATGTTGGCCGAGATCGAGCGTGTAAGAGACAAAGCAGTCGAGGATGCCGAGTTGGCCAAAACGCTCAAGCAGTCCCGCGCCCAATTTATTTATGCCAACGAGAGCGTCAGCAACCAGGCATACTGGTTGGGGCGCATGGAGATGATTGAATCTTACCGGCGGCTCTACACCTTTCTTGATGCCCTCTCTGCGGTTACCAAAAAGGACATCCGTCGGGTTGCTCAGACTTATCTTCAACCAACCAATCGTACCATTGGCTGGTTTGTACCGGAGGGGTAAAATGCAAAGCTTGGAATTTGCAATGCCCGGCCCTCACGATGTGACGCGCCACACGCTGAGCAACGGGCTCACGGTGTTGGTGCGAGAAAACCATGTGAGCCCCACTGTTGTTCTACAGGGCTATGTCAAGGCCGGGGGACTGTGCGACACAGATGAAACAGCCGGGTTGGCGAGACTGACGGCAGCGACTGCCCGACGGGGCACTATAACTCGAACATTTCAGGAGATCAACGAGGCAATAGAATCGGTAGGCGCCAGCCTCAGCATGGCAGCAGGCAGACACCTGACTGGTTTCTCTGGCAAGAGTCTTGGTGAAGACATGGCCCTGCTGATCGAAATCCTGGCCGATATCTTGCAGCACCCAAGCCTCCCTGATGCCGAACTACAAAAAGTGCGTGGTCAGGTGATTACCTCGCTGCGCCAGGCAGAAGACAACACCCAGCGCAAAGCCAGTCGCGAGTTCCGTGCCCTCTGCTACCCGGCCGGCCACCCTTACGCCCGCAGCCCCGAAGGCACCCTGGAGACCGTCCCACACCTCCAACGCGACCACCTGGTTGCTTTCTACGAACGTTTCTACAGCCCGCGCGGCGCCGTGATTGCCGTGGTGGGTGACGTCAAAGCTGATGAGATCGTTTCCCGTCTGGAGAACACCTTGGGTGGCTGGCAGTCCCCTGGCGATGACACACCCTATGAGGTTCCTCCTGCCCCTCGTCCAGTTGGTGCACAGCAGATCATTGTCCCCATGTTCAACAAAACTCAGGCCGACCTTGTGTGGGGACTACCTGCGCTGTCTCGCTCAAGTCCAGATTACTATGCCGCTCGCGTTGCCAACGCCATCCTGGGCCAGGTGGGCCTCATGGGCCGCCTGGGGGCGAACGTCCGCGACAGGCAAGGTCTGGCCTATTACGCCAGCAGCAGCCTGGAGGCAGAGATGGGAACTGGCCCGTGGATCGTCTATGCCGGTGTCGCTCCCGGTGACATAGACCGCGCGGTTGAGAGTATCCTGTTCGAGATCGCCCGCCTGCGCAACGAGTTGGTCACAAAAGAAGAACTGACCGATGCCCAGGACTACCTCACTGGCATCCTGCCTCTACGCCTGGAGACCAACGATGGCGTTGCTGGGACATTGATCGAGATAGAACTGTATGGGTTAGGACTAGATTTTCTGGGGCGTTATCCAGGGCTCATTCGTGGCATGACACGCGAGGACGTGCGTGCCGTGACACAAGAGTACCTGGACACTGAGAACTATGCTCTGTCGATTGCCGGGCCTTACGGCGAGCCGGCACAAGCGTGAGCCAATTTGCCCTCGAACGTATCGAACCAACCGGTCAAGTTCTTGAAATCGAACCGGGGCAGGCATGGTTGTCTGCCCCGGCTGCATTTACTGAGCTGCTGAGCGGGTTGCTTCTTATTCTTGATCCTCACCGCCCACAATTTCGCGGAGCTTGGATTTCAACTCAGCAATCTGCTCGGTGATCCCGCCGATGCGATTGTAGAGCTCACTGCTGGCCTTGATGCCCTGATCGATTAAAAAGGCGGCACCTTCTGATCGACTTTTGCAAACGCCAGACTCGATCAGCATGTCAATGGCCTTCAACGTTTCGTCGTTGACCCGCACCATGATGACATTACCCCGACCGACCAACGCCGTATCCAGGGCGCCCTTGATCATACTCAACACGTCTCGTCCTTTTGCCTTTGCCTCCACTTCTTCGGCGGTCTCGCTGATCTCTTCTGAATTGACTTCTGATTCAACAGGATTTTCTTCGGTCATTTTGAACCTCCTATTTCCTTACGCGTAATGGTCTTTCTCTGTAACACCAATACGCAAAAACCATTGCTCCGGTTTCACAAAAGCATCGCAAAAGGCAAGGTAACGATCGCGCTTATCATAAATGCATAGAGAGCCGAGGGTGCCCAATCCTCGGCTCTCATTCAAAAAGGAGGAGAAGAAGAGATTGCTAGACGGCATGGCCCGCGCAGTCCCCCCAAGTAGGTTAACATACCCGGCACCATGCCTGTATAGGTGCTTATACAATACCACGTCTGCCGGGGTTCTGCTGGACGGAAAACCTACGATTTCCCTACGCCGCTCATGTTTCCTCCCTTGACAAAAAATTTTTTTTGCGGTATACTTTGTGTATTATAAACACTAACAAAAGACGAAATTTAAAGGTTTCTACAACAAGCTGCCTCTGCAAGTGGCTAAATTAATAGATAACCAGGGGGTAAAATGTCTGAGGGAAACAATTTATCCGATACGCCGGAAACTTATGACGTTAGCCACTTTGATCGGCCATCGGTGACAGTAGATCTGGTAATTTTCACCTTGCGTCAGGATCAGCTCAAGGTATTGCTGATAAAACGAAAGCACTGGCCCTTTGAGGGAATGTGGGCGCTGCCGGGTGGTTTTGTGCACATGGACGAATCGCTGGAAAAAGCCGCCCGCCGAGAGTTAGAAGAAGAGACAGGTGTTCAGGATGTGTATCTGGAACAACTCTACACTTTTGGCGAACCAGACCGCGACCCGCGCACGCGTGTCATCACTGTGGCCTATTTTGCCCTGGTCAGTTCCGATCACCTTGAACTCCGACCAGCCACCGACGCTGCGAATGCGGATTGGTTCCCTGCCACCACACCCCCCCCACTGGCCTTTGACCACGCCGACATCCTCAACTATGCCATCACCCGCCTGCGCTACAAGCTAGAGTACTCGGCTGTCGGCTTTCAACTGCTGCCTGGCGAATTTACCTTGACCGAGTTGCAAACCGCCTACGAAACAATCCTGGACGAAAAGTTGGATAAGCGCAATTTTCGCCGACGCATTCTCCAGGCTGGCGTGCTGGAGGAAACTAGCTTTTACCGTGTGGGCGAGCACCGTCCGGCCAAGCTCTATCGCTTTGGCGACGACGTCATAGCCGAGGTCAAAGCCCGTCGCTTATTTCCATGAGATTTATCCATCAAAGGGAGGTTATTATGCCTACAAAAAACTTTGCACCCTTTCTCACCTGGCTGACAAGGTGGGAAGCAGATCTAAAATCGGCCCAGTTGAGCGAGGTCATCGCCACAGAACCGTCCCAAGTGGCCATGATGTGCGTGGACCTAGTTGTGGGCTTTTGCTATGAAGGGCCGTTGTCCAGCCCTCGGGTGGCCCGTATCGTGCCGCCGATTGTGGCCCTATTTCAAAAGGCGTACGCGTCCGGCGTACAACACTTTGTTCTCACCCAAGATAGCCATCCCCCCGATGCAATCGAGTTTGGCGCCTATGCACCCCACTGCGTAGCCGGCACGCGAGAGGCAGAGACAGTGCCAGAACTGCTGGCGATTCCCTTTGCTGATGAGTTTACTCTCATTCCCAAAAACTCGATCAACTCGGCCATTGGCACAGGACTGGATGCCTGGCTGGAGGCACATCCAAAAGTGAAAACTTTTATCGTCGTTGGCGACTGCACCGATCTGTGCGTCTATCAACTGGCCATGCACCTTCGCCTGCGAGCCAACGCCCTGGGTCTTGAACAGCGCATCGTCCTGCCAGCCGATTGTGTGGCAACCTACGATCTGCCGGTAGAAACAGCCCAATCGCTGGGCATTCTGCCTCACGACGGCGATTTGCTACACGCGGTGTTTCTCTACAGCATGGCCTTGAATGGCGTGGAAGTGGTATCGAACGTCGCGTGACCCTGACTCTCCCTAACGTTCTGGGCCCTGTCCACCTGACAGGGCCCAGAGTTATTATAGCGCCGACCAGGTATCGTTACCTAGCTTTGGGAAAGAAGGCTCAGACGTTGAATTTCTTTGGATGCTCGCCGAGAGGGAAAATATCCGATCGAGATTCAGGCTCTTCCTGGTCAGTATTGGCATCAAGAGATGATGACGCCCTTGCCGTCTCTGGCAGTGGCAAACGAACGACAAATGTGGTGCCTTTTCCTTTTTGGCTCTCTACTTTGATGGAACCACCGTGGCTTTCTACAATGTTCCTACAAATATACAGACCCAGCCCAGTGCCCGACACATGCACCTGAGAGGCCACAGAGCCTCGCCAATGTGGATCAAACACGTGAACGAGTTCCTCCTCATCAATCCCCCATCCGTTATCAGATACTCGCAAAATGGCTTCCTCGTCAGGCTGCAACGTAACCTCTATACACCCGCCTCGCGGAGTGTATTTTATGGCATTGGTTAGCAACTCGCGCGTCAGGCGGCTTAGACGGGAGGCTACACCGAGCACCTCCACCGATTGGAGACTAGAATTCAATTTCTGGCCGCCCTTTTTAGACATGGGCCGGGCATAGAGTTCGACAATGTCAGAGACGATGCCTCTCAAGTCCACCATCTCTAGCGGAACAGCTTTATCCAGGTGAGGGATCTCACGAAACTCGTCCAAAAGTCGCTGCAGCGTGCGGGTGTTGCGCCGGACGGCGTGCATAAGAGTCTCCCTCTGTTCAGAGGGGATCTCTTCTTCTTCCAGCATCTCTAGGGTGGCAGAGAGCACGGCCAGGGGATTGCCCAGATCGTGAGCCATAACGTCAAGAGAGATCTCGGCAAGACGGGCGCGATATGCTTCCTTCTCGACTTCGTCCAACAGGCGATCTACCAAGATGGCTGTGAAGGGCAGCGCGAGCGCAATGATGAGAGGTGTACCTATGGCACCAGGCTGGGCCAGGTAACGATTCATGAGCATCAGGTAAGCCACACCTCCCACTGCCGTCACAAGAGCTGAACGCAAGCCGACAATGAGCGCCACTATCAGGATGCCAAGGTGCGGGACATAGAGAGTTGGGAACACGTTATAGTTAACCCCATACCTCACCACGTACAAGCGATAGTCCAACACTTCCATAGCGGCAACCATAGCCATGCTGAACAGGGCGTAGAAAACCAAACCTCGCTGCAAAGAGGTACGGATCCACCGCAGCGCTAGTAAACCTGCCACGACCATGCCAATAGAAAGCACAGTTTGATATAATGCACTGGGTCGGTAGTCTGGCATGGTTATCATTTTGACGAGCACGTAGGCCAATCCGACGACGATGGATATCCCTACGAGCACCGTGATGACCGTGATGACTAGCTTGGCAGCAGCCAGTCTGGTTATCTCGCCCCGACTTTTCACCACCTAGTCCTCAAGTCCATTCGGTAGCCAGGTACCAGCAGCCGGAATCTCCTCGGTGGCGCGCAGATTGTCATAGATAGCCCACCACAGAGCCACATATTGTCGCACCACGGGGTGCTTGAAAGCCTCCTCAAAGGTCTCACGTTGGTCGGGAGACAGGTCACCATAGGGAGCTTTAGCAAATAGCGTCTCCGTGCCAATGCGATCCACCACATCAAAGAAATCTCGCTTCCCAAAGGTGAGACCGATGAGATAGAGAATATCCTGATAGCCTTCAGTGGCCATGGTTCAACCTCCTTTGTTGTTAACTGGGCTTTTTTTCCTTTGCCAAACAAATGTTAGAGAGAGGAAGAAAAAAAGAGGGAGTAAGCATTTTTCACCCGCTGCAAGCATTTACACTATACCACAAAAGCAAGTTAATGTCAATCTCGTTCAAATTTGACAGAAATTACATTTCGGTGTAACATATAAATTATTCTTTATATTATAAGCAGGATTTTATACATGGCAGGATTGAGGCCCTCCAGAAAGGCCGGTGAGATAGAGTACAAGACAGATGGAAACGTCCAAAGAGGGAAATGTGACCAAACGAGAGGTCGTGCTGGCAGAGGTACGTGAACTCCGCCAGTATTTTCGTGCTCTGGGCGATACGTTGCGGTTGCGCCTGGTGTATCAACTGGCGGCAGGGCAGGAAATGAGTGTTTCGCAATTGGTGACCGCGCTCCACGTCAGCCAACCATTGGTCTCCTGGCACTTGGGCCCTCTGAAGCGTGTCGGGCTGGTCCGCATTCGCCGGTCGGGCCGGCAGGTCTACTGCTCACTAGATCGTACCCGGTTAAAATATTACCAGGATTTGTTAGCTTCCTTCCTGGGTGAGCCGCTGACCGGCGAGTAAACTCTAATCAGTTTAAATGCGCATGTTCAAAGGTCTTTTCTCACTGTTGCCATACTCCCTCTATCGCCTGGGTGGGGCGGCGTTGCCACACGTCCCACCCGACTTGGGTTACCGTCTGGCCGAAATAGGTGGTGCTTTGCTCTATATCCTGGCGCCGACCGTGCGGCATCGGGTCTATGACAACGTGTCCCACGTCTTGGGAGACAAGGCAAGCCGTCAAACCGTACGTCATATGGTACGCCAGACTTTGGGCAACTTGTTGAAAAATTACTACGATCTCTTTCGATTGCCCCATCTGACACCAGAGAAAGCCGGGCAACTGACTGAGGTCAAAGGCTGGGAACACATCGAGGCGAGCTTGGACCAGGGGAAGGGTCTCATTGTCGCCGCAGCACACCTGGGCAACATTGAAATTGTAATACAAATTTTTGCCCTGCACAACGTGCCGGTCACTGTCCCTGTAGAACGACTTGAGCCACCACGCCTCTTTGATTATATCTGTCGCCTGCGAGCCAGTCATGGATTGCATCTCTTGCCGGTAGATGGACCGTTGCTGGAGATTTTTCGCGCGCTGCGCCGGGGCGAAATAGTGGGACTGGCCGCAGACCGGGACATCACAGGCAGTGGCCGGATTGTGACTTTTTTTGGAGCGCCGGCTCGCCTCCCGGATGGCCATGTGCGGCTGGCGATGCGCACAGGTGTGCCACTTTTGTATGCGTTCAGCGAGCGATTGGCGGATAATCGCTTTGTGGCTCACGTTTTGCCACCCCTGAACCTAGCCCGCACCGACGATAGGGAAGCGGATGTGGCCGCCGGCACAAGGAAGGTTGTTTCAGCGATGGAACAAGCTATCGCCCGGCGCCCGGCCCAGTGGTATGTGACTAATGCCGTCTGGCCTCGAGCCAACAAAAACGGAAGTGAAGTAAAGACATCGGTATGAAAATTGCTCTGGTATCCCCTTACGATTTTTCCCGTCCTGGCGGGGTAGTGACCCATATCAATGCCCTGAGCAAAGAATTTCGGGCACGGGGACACAATGTGCGCATCATCGCACCCTATTCGGCCAATGTTGTGCCGTTGCCGCCGTATTTGATCAAAGTCACCAGCTCGGTGCAAGCGGTGCCCTATAGTGGCGCTATCGCCCCCATCAGTCTGTCGCCACGCATCTACCGCCGCGTGAAACGCATTCTGAGGCAAGAGCAGTTCGACATCATTCACCTGCACGAACCGCTTTCGCCTGTGCTACCATTGGTCGTGTTGCGCCACACCGGCATCAGCCCGGCATCGCTGGTGGTGGGCACCTTTCATGCCTACCAAGAATCGGGCCGAGGCTACGCCGTTGGCAAACCGTTATTGCAACGGTTCATCAACCGCCTTGACGGATGCATCGCGGTTTCCGAGGCAGCGCGGGATTATGTGGCGCGCTATTTTCCAAGAGAGTACACCATCATTCCCAACGGCATTGACCTGCAACGCTTCGGCGGGACACAAGTGCAGCCTTTAGAGCCATACATGGACGGTCGGATGAACGTTCTATTCGTGGGACGGCTGGAGCGACGCAAGGGGGTAGAGTTTTTGCTCCGCGCTTTCTGCCGCGTACAATCTGTTCTTCCCACGACCCGCCTCCTGGTAGTGGGTGCCTTTAGCCAGGAGGATCGGGCGCCTTATCAATCCTTGAGCCAGGACCTGGGCCTGAGACACGTCCATTTCGTCGGTCCGGTATCCGACGAAGAATTGCCTCGATATTATCGCTCCAGTCACCTTTTCTGTGCGCCCTCTATTGGTTTTGAGAGCTTTGGGCTGGTGCTGCTGGAGGCAATGTCTGCAAACGTGCCGGTCGTCGCTTCCGACATTTGGGGCTATCGTACAGTACTGTCCAATGGAGAGGCAGGTGTGTTAGTGCCGCCAAAAGATGTGCAAGCCCTGGCAAAAGCTATCATTCAACTCTTGCAAGACCCAGTGCGACGAAAAACCCTAGGACGACAGGGACAGATCCTGGCACAGGCCTACGAGTGGTCCAAGATCGCCGATCTCATCTTACAATACTACTGCTGGACACGCAGTCAACGACGATCTACCCTCATCAAAAAGTTTGACGAATGGGAGGTAAAACATGCCCACGGCTAAAGTTCAGGGAGAAACCAGACAAAAACCCGGCAGTCCGAGAACACTGACCGACCGCGCCCGCCAATTGGTGCAAGGCATTGTCGACCCTATCGCAGATTGGCTAGCGTGGTTGGGCTTTACGCCCAATACGCTGACTCTCATCGGATTTCTGATGAACGTCACCGTGGCCGTTATTCTATCACAGGGTGAAATGCGATGGGGAGCGGTGGCCTTTCTCCTGGCCAGTGCTTTCGATGGTCTGGACGGCACGCTGGCCCGCAAGCTCAACCGGGTTAGCCGCTTTGGTGCGTTTCTCGACTCAACCATGGACCGGCTCTCGGAGGCGGCAGTCTTTTTGGGGCTTTTGGTCTGGTACACAAGCCAGGCGGCTAGCCAGGAGATTGTGCTCATTTATGCTACCATCGTCGGCTCCCTGATGGTCAGCTATTCGCGCGCCCGGGCCGAGAGCCTGGGAATGGATTGCAAGGTTGGACTACTCACCCGCATGGAGCGGGCCATTGTGCTCTGTGTGGGGTTGTTCCTGGAGCAGGTGACAATCACGCTTTGGATCATGGCGATTCTCACCAATTTCACGGCTTTGCAGCGGATGGCCTACGTCTGGCGTGTGTCGGAAACGGAAAAAGTAGAGATGGGAAAGAGTGAGGAAAGCAAAGAGAGAGAACCTGAATAACACATACTTTTTCGTATAGGGGATAGCAATAAAATTCCCCCTGGTCGCATCGAACCAGGGGGCAGCAAGTCAATATCATCAGCCACGCCAGGACGACGACATGGCTTGTTTTCTAGTCCGCTTCAACAGCACCGGCCTTGGGGGTCCAAGAAGACAGTTGCCTTATCTCTCCACTGGCTTGCAGGTAGCGTGGAGGTAAGCAAAATCTCCCCGAGGAGGGATAATCTCCAATACCTCGACAATCTCAAACGTCTGGCCGGCAAACTCGACGCGATCTCCGACCTCCGGACGCTCTTCCTGGTTCCTAATGGTGCCCGGGTGTCTGCCTCCAATCACCACGTAGCTCACCTGATAGATCATGGTGCCTCCCCATTCGTCGTTTTCTGCATCCTTACCGTCAGCGCCACGTCAGATTATAATGCCGCAGCTTGAAGCTCAGGTCGGCAGCAATGTTGCGCATAACGGTATAGCCGATGTGATTGTCCTCGTCGCAAAGTTTGATAAAATCGTCACTGTCAATGACATAAAGTATCGTGCCATCGGCCGTCGCATTCACTGTAGCCGATCGCAACCCCCGGTCCACAAGCGAGAATTCGCCAAAGATCTGCCCTTTTCCCAGATGGAGGATAGGTGTCGGCCCCGACAAAGAAGGCGCACCCAGTACAACTGCTGCGGTACCTTCCTGGATGATATAAAGCTCTTTACTGGGCTCATTCTCTCGGACAATGACGTCGCCTTTGTCGTGGGTCTCCTCGCGACAGAGGCTGGCAATGCGGGCCAATTGCTCGCCGGACAGGTCCGAAAAGATACTGACTTGTTTCAATAGGTCTGTAGACACCATGTTCATTCCCCTTTCTGGTGCGAGACAGATGTCGCCCACTATAGCTGTATTTTGATGAGCCAAGCCATATGTCGTTTTCAGTCACGGGGTAGTGATGAAAAGAAGCTACAAATGTAAGCATTGTCATGCAATTTACCCCACTAAAAAAGCGCCCCATCGTCAAAGAGGGCGCTTTTGTCTGGGTCTCATTCATTCAAGTCCTTTTCATAAAAAAGGTGGGGAAGGAGAGATTCGAACTCTCACGGGTTGCCCCACGTGATCCTAAGTCACGATCGTCTGCCAATTCCGACACTTCCCCATTTGGTCCATGCGTAGATTATACAATCGAACGTCCTTTTGAGCAAGTAGGAACGGATTGGCTCAAACCACGACTTGTCTCCGCTACCGCCGCCCAAACTCGTGCTCTAACTGCGCCCGGCTCAAGTGAATCATGGTAGGCCGTCCATGGGGACAGGTGCGAGGCATTGTCGTGGCCTCTAACTGGCGCACCAATTCGCGCATCTCTTCGTGCGATAGCGTCTGGCCAGCTTTGACAGCAGCCTGCTTGCACACGCTGGCAATGATCCGCTCTTCCTTCTCCCGCTCCAACGGTTGCTGGCCAGCCATAGCTTCTTCCAAAACATTGCTCAGCGCGTGGCGCAGGTCGACATCACCGCCCCTCTCTTGCACCAGAATGACCGGCACTGCTCGTACCAAAAAAGTGTGACCGCCAAAGGGTTCCACCAGGAACCCCAATTCAGCCAGCAGAGACTGATGCGCTTCCATGACGGCTGCCAGTTCGGGAGGCAACTCTAACGTCAGCGGCTCCAGTAATGTTTGCGAGACCACCTGCGCGGCGGCTCGCTGGGCCAACATCTGCTCGTACAACACCCGCTCGTGGGCTGCATGCTGATCCAGCAGGTAGAGTCCTTCAGGCCCCTCAGCAATGACGTACATCTGCGCCACCTGGCCCAGAACCCGCAACGGTGGCAGATGACGCGGCAGTTCAAAAGCGGGCAAGGACTCGCCCTTTACGTCCGCCACCGGCGCAGTACGTTGCACCGCCATGGCCAGTTGCGTCGCACTGCGCGTGCCTTCCGCGCCAGCGCCCACCAATGCCTGTCGCCGTTCCCATTCCTCCCTCTGGCTCGGCGACGCCCAGCTGCTAACTTGAGGGATGGGGGACTGATCCACCAGCGTCCGGCGCACCGCCCGCTGAACTGCCCGGAAAACGGCATTGGGGTCGTGGAACTTGACCTCGCTCTTGGCGGGATGGACGTTCACATCCACCAAGCCAGGATCTAGCTCAATCTTTATCACCGCTACTGGCGACCGACCCACCGGCAGCAGAGTGTGGTACGCCTGCAGCAAGGCCTGGGTGAGCATTCGATCTTGAACCCAGCGCCCGTTGACAAAAAAAGTGATCTGATCCCGGCTGGCCCGGTGCAGCGATGGCGTTCCAATGTAACCCTGGACGGCGACCTCGACCGCCGCCGATCCATCCTGGCCAGCGGGTGACAAAGAAACCTCGATCATCTGACGGGCCACATCCAGGCCGTAGACTTTGACCAGCACATCGTGGAGGCGACCGCTACCAATGGTCTGAAAGGTAAGCCGGCCATTGTGTGTCAGAATAAAGCGCCGTTCAGGATAGGCCATAGCATACCGCGTAACGAGGGCGTCGATGTGTCGCCGCTCAGTGGCATCGGTACGGAGAAACTTGCGGCGTGCCGGCATGGTGGCAAATAGGTTCTCTGCCGTAACGACGGTGCCAGCGGGCGCACCTCGTCCCTCACGGTGGGTCACGCAGCTATCAGCCACGCGAATCAGAGTACCCACTGCCTCGTCAGCAGTCTGGGTGAGCACCGTTACCTGGGTCACAGCAGCAATGCTGGCCAGTGCCTCGCCCCTAAAACCTAACGTGCGAATGCAAGCGAGATCATCCACGCCAGAAATTTTGCTGGTGGCATGGCGAGCAAAGGCCAACTCTACCTCATCGGCCGGGATGCCACAGCCATTGTCGGCCACCCGAATGAGCCGCTTGCCTCCCTCTCGCACTTCGATCTTGATCTCTGCGGCACCGGCGTCTATGCTGTTCTCCAGCAGTTCTTTCACCACTGAGGCAGGGCGCTCTACTACCTCCCCAGCGGCAATTTTGGCAGCCACTTTAACCGGCAATATGCGGATCGGCATCTTGGCTCCTCTGATTCCCAAACATCACTCTCACTTGTTTGCATTGTACCCTAAAAATTGTCCAGGGGCAAACGAAGGACACGGGATTCACAAAAGCGCCGATTTTGACCAATCCCTCGTCAAGAAATCATTCTGAAGAGCGGAGCGAGGATGGCTATCTCTCCGAACAAAGAGCAAAAACCTGCCGACCAAGGGACTTATTTTTTCTTGCCCCACCCCTCGCGCAACACTCTCAGCGCGTTTCCGCCCCAGATTTTCACAATCTGTTCTCTGCTGTAGCCTTCTGCCACCAGACGTTGAGTGAGTTTCGGCAATTCAGAAGCATCCTTCAGATCGTCTGGCGGATCGGTAAAACCATCAAAGTCACTACCGATCGCGACGTGCTCAATCCCCCCGACATTGACAAAATGCCGGATGGTCCGGGCAATAAAATTCAAGCCTCGCTTTGTTTCATGTGGCATCAGCCAGTAATTCATAAAAATGACCGCCACCACCCCACCGGTATCAGCGATTCTCTTGATCTCCCAATCATACAAGTTGTACGGGCTCGGGTTGACCTCGTAGGCGCCAACGTGCGAGGCAATGATGGGCAACCGATGGCCTACGATGTCGTATATCCGTTTGCGTGCGGGTGGTGTACAGTGGGTAATATCCAGGATCATGCCCAGCTCGATCATCTTTTCGACGACTTGTTCACCGAACGCCTTTAATCCCAACGCCGGGTTGCGGTCGCCCTGGAAGCAACCAAACTTTTGCACGCTCTCTGGAAAAGGAAAACATGGATGGACCGCTTCATTTTCGTAGAAATGGGCAAGCGTGAGATAAGCTACACCGCGGTCAAACAAGCGATCTAAGTTGTCCAGATCGCCGTCCAGACTATGGGCGCCTTCCACATTGTGGATCACCGCTATTGGCCTATCGTCACGTAGCTTCAGAATGTCGTCTAATTCTTGCACCGAGAACGCCATCTTGGCCAACGGCTTTCCACTCTGTCGATCGGTAGCTTTTTTGACCTGCCCTTCCATCACATCCAACATGCCCATTGTCACGTCAAAATAGGACCGGGAGAAAACCTTTTTCCGAGTGAGGGGCATGAGATAGCGAAGAAAGTTGAGGAAGCGGCATTCGTCAAAAATACCCTGCTCTGGCGCATAAACGGTGGACAAGAGAACATTCAGGCCACCCTGTTCAAGTTTAGGGAAATCCGTGCGAACGCCAAACGGATCGAAGGAACGGCTGGCCCGGAAACGCGAGGTGAGCGTCCGGTGAAAGAGCGACACTTTGAGGGAGGGATGGGCATGCAGGTCGACGACGGTGGAATCGATATAGTGAATTTTTTTCCAGTCCGAGTTTTTATCCATACTCATGGCCATCTCGCGTCAATTTCTCTATTGCGCAACCTATAAAGCCAAAAGAGACAGCGCCCCGTTGCTGGAGGACGGCATCTCGTCAATGGCGACAGCGACACCGACGGCTAAATTAAGCCTGCCCTGGTATCCCACCGTTACCAGTCACAACAATACCCCCCCAAAAAAAGGCCGACCCCTTTCCAGGTTCATTTCTGCCAGAGTTCGACCATCAACCAAAGATACGCTATCATTGGCTTGCAGACAAAGCGGATAATGTTACATTTATATTCTATCACAAATTAGCAAAACCAGCAAGCGCTTGCCCTCAACTTGTTCATCTATTCATCCTTCAGAACTCTTTCTGTGTCATAGCTTTGGATCGTCTAGCTGCCTCCACACCTGCGACTGCATCCTCAACGACGACACATCGCCCGGGCAGAACATCTATGAGAGATGCTGCTTTGAGAAACAATGTCGGTTCAGGCTTGCCTGGCAAATCGGCCCCTGAGACGAGGGCAGCAAAGTAGGATCGCAGGCCAAGTTCGTCCACCAGTGCATCGATGTTTGATTGCGGTGCAGAAGAGGCAATGGCTTGCGGCCAGCCAGCAGCCTGCAGACGTCCAAGCCAAAATCGCACACCGGGCAGCGGTTGAGCCCGACCTCGAACTGCCTGACGAAATCGTCGTTCCTTGCGGTCACTGATCTCGGCTAGAAAATCAGGATCTGGCGCATGTCCAAGGAGACTCGACAATATTCCAGCGTTGTTCATCCCAAATGTGTTCTGGAACAAATCTTTTGTGAACGGAATATCGTATTCTGAGAGGATCTGTGACCAAGCTTGAAAATGAAACTCTCCTGTATCAACCAATACGCCATCCATGTCCCAGAGAACACCTTTTTTCGCTGTCATTTAAACCTCCCTTTGCTCACTGCCTATGCCCATGCCAGAAAATTGAATCGAGAAAAAGCAAACGGTGTCACGCGCAAGGCGTGCACCGTTTGTTGCCAACGACAGGACAAGAAATAAATGTTGTTAATGCTTCTTTTACGCCTCTCTTTTGCCTGCGATGGCATCTCTCAGCCACGGCGGAATGGCGCAAGGACGACCCTGGCAATCTATGCAGATATGATCCGTCTGGCCGGTGACGAGGCGTTGCCCTGTGTCAGCATGGCGCACCTCGTAGGCAAAAGTAAAACCCCGGCTGCGAGTCTTTTCCATCCAGGCGCACACGGTGACGGCGTGACCATAACGTGCTGGGGCGTGAAAGCGTGCCTCCATACCGGTGACGGCGAAAAAATAGCCGGCAGCCTCCACCTCAGCATAGTTGCTTTCCCGCTGGCGCAGGAACTCGCTGCGAGATTCCTCAAACCAGATAGGATAAACACTGTGATGCACGATACCCATAGCGTCGGTTTCGGCATAGCGGACGTGGAAAGTAGTCTCGACAAAGAACGCGTCCATACTTTGCCTACCCAAACATGCGAAGCATTGCCTGGCCCAGACGCTTGATCCCCTCCTGGATCATCTCTGGATTGGCGTTGGAAAAGTTGAGTCTCATACAACACTGGCCATCCTGGCCACTGGGGTAAAATGCCACGCCCGGCACAAAGGCAACCTTCTCCTCAACAGCAATTTTGAGCAACTCTTGAGAGTCCACGTGCTCGGGCATGCGGACCCACAGGAAGAGCCCTCCCAAGGGCCGTGTCCACGTCACACCCGGTGGAAAGTGCTCTTCCATGGCCGCCAACATCACATCGCGTCGTTCCTTGTAGACAGCGCGAATGCGCTTGACGTGACGGTTAATGATGCCTCGCTCGGCAATGTCGTAAGCAACGAACTGGACAAAGGTGCTCGTGTGCAGGTCAGTGCCCTGCTTGGCCTGCACCAGCCGCGCAATAACTTTTTCAGGCGCGACGATCCAGCCCAGCCGGATGCCAGGCGAGAGTGTCTTGGAAAAGGTGCTTAGATAAATGACGTTCTCTTTGTGCATAGCGATGAGCGGTGCGATGTCCTCACCCTCAAAGCGGAGCTCGCCGTAAGGGTCATCTTCAACGATAAAAGCGCCATACTTGGCCGCCAGCTCGACCAACCGCTTTCGCCGTTCGTAAGGAATGGTCGTGCCGGCTGGATTATGAAAGTTTGGCAGGATGTATATGAACTTGATCTTGTGTTCTTTTAGGACCTTTTCTACCTCATCGGGATTCATGCCATTTTCATCTTGTGGAACAGTGATGAAATGAGGCTTGTACACCCGCCAGGCCTGGATGGCTCCTAGATAGGTGGGCGCATCGGTGAGAACCTTTTCATCCGCGTTGATAAACAGCCGGCCGATGAGATCTAGAGCCTGCTGCGACCCATTGGTGATGAGAATGTTGCCCGGCACCGCGGAAATGCCATACTTTTGCATGGACTCGGCCAGAAACTCTTTGAGAGGAGGATATCCTTCCGTCGGCCCGTATTGCAAAGCTTGAGGACCATGGTGATCCAGAATATAGTTACAGGCTTCCTTGAA
>Ga0180432_10004110_pt1 | contig 20197 bp, 18 predicted proteins | sample SS_ome_10_FD_132414 | JGI IMG/M metagenome (GOLD analysis project Ga0180432, IMG submission 132414) | Hypersaline lake sediment archaeal communities from the Salton Sea, California, USA - SS_1_MS_2 metaG | ecosystem: Environmental > Aquatic > Non-marine Saline and Alkaline > Hypersaline >...
GACCATTGGGACGCTGTAGACACCGACGTGCGTGTGCATGTCGACTATGCCGGGGATCACCGCAGCCGCTTCGACGACAGTCACACCTCGAGGGATCTCGATTCCCTGACCGACGCGCGTGATCTTGCCGCCCTCGACGAGGACTACGCCGTTCTCGATGACGCCGTTGGCAACGGTGTATACACGGGCACCGCGGACAGCGAGAGATTGGGCGGATGTGGGGGCTGAGAGTGCTGTCAACGAGAACAAGGAGAGCAGTGTAGCGCAGAGAAGCTTCATGGTGCCTCCTAAGCAGCCAGAATCCCTAGACAATCAAGTGGTATAACGAACAAGGGAATGTCGAATGTCGAACTTGGAATGTCCAATGTCGACGTGGTGGTGAACACCGAACGTTCTCCCGGAGTCTGGTGCGTAGCGGTTGATCCGCCTGTTGGTAGGGTCGGGAACGATGAGAGTGTCACCGGGCGTGACCATGAGGTACCGCGCGTTCCTGCCAAGCTCGCCGGGGCCGTTTCCGGGTCCTCCAACCGTACGGATGTGCTGCCCGTCGCTTGTAAACACCCGAACCTGTTGAGCCTGGGTGTCGGTGATGTAGATGTCCCCATCCGACGCGACGGTGATCCACCCGATTTGCCCAAACTGGTACTCAGCCTTGGCCTCCAACGCGCCGAAACGCATTTCCTCTTCGACCGTCCACCGTTCTCCTTCGGCCCACATACCTGCGTGGGTGTATTTCACGATCGTGACGCCGGCTGAGTCCGTGATTGTGCCAGACCAGGGGCTGGTTTCGGTGGTGCAGGCGAAAGCGAGCAGAAGAGTCAACGTAGCGGGCAACTGCAGCGCGTTCTGTTTCAAGGCAGGCATCCTTGTAGATCGGGTGGCAGTTGGAGTATTAGCTGCTCAGCGCTTCAGAAGATAGGAGGTGGCACCTGAGACGACTACGGGATCACGTCGGTTCAACCCTTTCGTTCTTCCAGTTCGAGAAACTCTAAGAGCAGACTGAAATCATGCGTGTCCGCTGCGCGCAATGCTTCGATGTAAAGCTCTCGATCCGTGCCCGCTCGACGCAGATCACTTCGGCCCCAGTTGAAACGAGGTCGGTTGTACTCCGACAGGAGTACGTCTGTGATGAGGCGTGCATGACGCCCGTTTCCATTGGGAAACGGATGGATTTGTGTGAGTCGGTGGTGGAATCGTGCGGCGACCTCGTCGACGGAGTACACGTCGTTGCCCAACCAGTACTCAGCATCGTTGCACAAATTGACTAGCGCTTCGGCGATCTGATACCAGGCGATTCCGACAGTCTTTTCTGATGTTCGTGTCTGGCCGGCCCAGCCCCAAGTATCGCAGAACATCTTCCTGTGCAACTCTAGCAGGAAGGACAAAGAGAGGACGTCTTTGCGTTTGCGTCCGAAGGCCCAGCGTTCAGCTTGGATGATGTTCGCCTGCTCCCATTCGTTCAGCTCGTCCATCGTCGTGATGTGGGTCGGAATGAGACCCAATGCCTCGTCCGGATCGAGCGGTGTGTTTCCGAAGGTCTCCCCGCACGTCATGGCTGGTTCCACAGGCCGCGCGGGTTCTCATCGAGGATCTGCCGACCGAGGTCTTGGATCTGTTGCCGGATCTCCTCTTCGGATACGACCTGCCGCTCGAGATTCATGGAATGAGCGACCGATCTCACGACGCGCTCCGCGACACGGTGTGCCTGCGCCGCTCGCGTCTCTTCGAGTCCTCGCTTGGGTAGTAGTGCGTACACCAAATCACACTCGAGTGCCTCCGCCGCGTTACGTAAGGTTGTGAGTGTGATCGAGCCACTTACCTCGTTCTTCTCGTACTGTGACACAGCTGGTTGTGACACTTCTAGACGGTTAGCGAGTTGCTTCGCCGTCATCCCGAGCGCCCTGCGAATCTCGCTTATCCAACCCTTGGCGGGGGGATTCAGCTGCCGCAGGGGTTGAAGCTGATCGAGCTTTCTGCTCAGCTGACGCCGAATGAGATCGTCTGTCTTTTGCACCAGATTCCTCGATATTTCAATAAGTCACAGGTTGTTATTGAAGACGTTATATATAAGCTATATATTAGTTTTATGTCAATACTGGAAAAGCTATGCGTTATTGCACTTTGCCATCAGCGGCACTTAAAATCATTGAAATCAATCTTTTGCGGTTCTCTGGCGAAATCTTCGATCGCGCCGAGGTTAGTTGTCTGCTGGGGGACTCGGTGCGAAGCGTGGTGAGGATGAGCCGCAGGCTTACCGCAGGCACACCCAGATGGGCTTTCGCCCAACAAGGTGACGGGTTGCCTTTCAAGCGTTCCCGAGCCGCAATGTTGGCCGACACCCTAACCTTTAACCTGCTGGAACAGGTGTGGCGAGGGCGAGGCAACCCACCACCATTCCTGGTCTCGAACATGACGTCCTCGATCGAGGCACTACGTGCGTTCCTGGAAGGAGCACGGGCGGAATCCGACGCGATGTACCGACATGCGGTTGCCGCGTATCAGCGCGCTATCGATGCGGATTCGACGTTTTGGCTAGCTTATTGGAGGTATGCTAGTGCGCAGGGATGGATGCTTCTACCGGTGCCGCGCGAGTACCGCTACGCCGATCACATCTATCACAGAGGCGGTTTCTTTGGACGGCCAATGGAGGAGGCTGTCGAGGGTTTTGAGGAGTTGGTGGCGAGTATTTTTTCTGTCCAAGTTGCTTTGCGCAAGAACATTCCGCAGAGCTACAAACGCATTGGCCAGGGCGCTCTGACGTTTTTCTGGGCGGCCCGTGGCGCATGGGACTCAGCGTTAGTCGCACTGGACAATTACGGGTCAACAGTGAGCAGTGATAGCGCGGCACTCGATGCGTATCGCATCGCTTGGGCCTTTTTTGTTGATGCTTTCGAATCCGGCACAGCCGCGCGGCGAAGCGGCGCAGCTCTCGAGGCTGCTGCCACCATGGAAGACCTTCAGGCACTTCTAATCGCAACCGGGGACACCGGCATGCCGTACCGCTATCCCAGCTTCGACCCGATTGTGAGAATGCAGCTCAGCCAATGGCATCTCGAGGAAGGTGATGGCGAGGAGCCAGTTGATCCGTTGCTGTGGAACGAGTCAGTGTACGCAGGTGATCCAGCAGTTCGAGAGATGCAGAGCGCCTTGAGAAGATTGGTCAATCTCCGGCATGCCCGAGCGGAGGAAGCACGAGGACGCCCGGAGAGGGCTGCGTTCTAATACAGGCGGTTTCTGCAAGCCTACGACACGCCTGTCGTGCGGCACCGGCATTTGGTCGAGGAGGCGGAAACAGCGTTGGCACGGTTGGAGGGTGTGACGGAGGCGGTGGAGCGGTGAGGGGAGGGGGGATTGAACCACCCCTCAACACCACTTGCAAAGACCTTGAAAATTGCAAGCTAGAGTTGCAAATTTCTAGGCATGCGAATACCGCGAGAAGCTCACATCAAGGCCGTATTTAAGCTCCTTTCCACACGCAGGGTCGTGGCGATCCTCGGTGCACGACAGGTCGGAAAGACTACGTTGGCACGAGCTATCGCGGCGCGGCGCAGCAGAGTGGCCTACTTCGATCTCGAGGACCCGCGCGACCTCGCGAGGCTCGAGGAGCCCACTCTGACACTGGAACCGCTACGCGGATTGGTGGTACTCGACGAGGTGCATCGCAGGCCAGACCTGTTCCCAGTCCTACGCGTCCTCGCTGATCGACCGCGAACGCCCGCACGGTTTTTGGTGCTCGGAAGCGCTTCCCCAGAATTGTTGCGGCAGAGCGCCGAGACGCTTGCAGGTAGGATAGCATTCTACGAGCTGGACGGGTTTGACCTCACCGAGGTGGGTTCAGAAAACACTCGACGACTCTGGTTTCGAGGTGGATTCCCGGAGTCGTATCTGGCGCGTACACATGGCTCGAGCCATGAGTGGCGCCGCGACTTCCTGCGCACATTCGTGGAGCGTGATATTCCTATGCTAGGCGTCGGGATCCCAGCAGCAACTCTGACGCGGTTCTGGACGATGCTCGCCCACTACCACGGGCAGGTTTGGAACGCATCCGATCTCGGTTCGTCACTTGGCGTATCGCACACCACAATCCGCAAGTACCTGGACCTGCTCACCCAAACGTTCGTTATCCGCCAACTCAGACCGTGGACCGCGAACATAGGCAAGCGAGTAGTGAAGAGCCCGAAGGTCTACCTCGCTGATAGCGGTCTGCTCCACGCGTTGCTACAGCTGCCAAGTCCAGTCGACGTCGAGTCTCATCCAAAATTGGGAGCAAGCTGGGAGGGTTTCGGTATTGCGCAGATTGCAAAAATCCTCGGCGCGAAGGCGGACGAGTGTTACTTCTGGAGAACGCACGCCGGAGCAGAGCTCGATCTGCTGATCGTGCGTGGCAGAAGACGGCTGGGGTTTGAGTTCAAAAGGACGGACGCTCCCCGTATCACACCCTCCAACCACCACGCACTCAACGACCTCAAACTGAATCGCCTCTTCATTGTGCACGCCGGAAGGAAATCTTTCGGATGCTCGAAGAACATCGACGCAATCCCGCTCTCTGACGCAGCTCAATTGCTCTCCCCCACTACGGTCAAGTCCAAGCCCTCAGAGATGTAGTTACCGCAAGCGACCCTCCACCCCCCTCCCCACCTCCGCCGCTTTGTCCTCCAACAACCTTGCTCCGTTGCGCCCAAGTGCCTTTTCGTCCATCGGCGCTCGAGTCGCCGCGTAACACGCCTCGACACCGTGATCGAGCAGCGCATCGGCTCCAGGCCCAACTGAGCCCGCGATCACGATCACCGGAATTCCCAGTTTGCTCGCTTCGCGGATTACACCCATCGGCGCCTTGCCGTGGAGTGTCTGGGCGTCTGTTCGTCCTTCGCCCGTGATCACTAGATCGCATCCACGAAGTCTTTTTGAGAGCCCAATGGCGTCTGAGACCACGTCTATTCCGGGGCGCAGATCGCCGCCAAGAAATGCCAACAGCCCCGCACCCAACCCTCCTGCCGCACCAGCTCCCGGCACACGACCTACATCGACTCCCAGGTCCCTGCGCACGATCCGCGCGAAGTGCTTCAGGTTCTTGTCGAGTTGTTGGATCTGCTGAGAAGTAGCGCCTTTTTGCTTTCCGTAGACTCGTGCCGCGCCTTTCGGCCCGGTGAGTGGATTGTCGACGTCGCACGCGACTTCGATCTTTACGCGTTCCAGTGCTGACAATCTTCGAGCCATGTCGATTCGCACTAACTTGTCGAGTGAGCCGCCACCCTCGGGAATCTCATCTCCATTCTTTTTCAGGAAACGAACGCCGAATGCCCGCGCCATTCCCATCCCACCATCGTTGGTGGCGCTGCCGCCTATTCCCACGAGGATCTTTCGAACACCCTGCCTAAGCGCCGCTCGAATCAGGTCGCCTGTTCCACGAGTGGTCGTTCGCATTGGGTGCCGTTCAGAAGAATCGAGAAGCACCAGCCCACTCGCGGCTGCCATCTCGATCACCGCAGTGCGTCCGTTACCTGCCAACCCGTATTTCGCCCAGATCGGCCTGCCGAGTGGATCGTGAACCTTGGCGCGCTTGAATCGGCCGTTTGTGGCATCAACGATTGCCTGCACCGTTCCGTCTCCGCCGTCGGCCATCGGGATCTTTCGAACGGAGATGTTGCGGAGTTCTCGTCGCAATCCGCGCTCGATGCACTCCGCGGCCTCGAGCGCGGTCAGAGTGCCCTTAAACGAGTCGGGGGCAATAGCGACTTTGAGTCTCTTGCGGGCCACTGAGCTCCATGCGATGAGTGGTTCATTGCGCTACTTGGAATATGGTCTGACGAGAGGCGGTACCACACCCAATTCCCCACCCCTCACGTCGGCGAGACGGTAGGGCGGTAGCGTTATCTAGATGACTCCGCGTTCGTCCGCAGCTATCATCCCCCTCTAGCGCCACACGCCATCCTCCCGCATCTTGCCAGCCATGACTGAAGTCTTTGAACGGCTTGCATCCGCTCTTGCGGACAAGTACACCATCGAGCGAGAGCTGGGAGCCGGTGGCATGGCGACCGTGTATCTCGCACACGATCTCAAGCACGATCGTAAGGTTGCGCTCAAGGTGATGCGCCCGGAGCTAGCCGAGGTGCTCGGCGGCGAGAGGTTCCTGAAGGAGATCACTGTCACCGCCAAACTTCAACATCCGAGGGTCGTTGCACTTTACGACTCGGGCGAGGCGGACGGACTCCTCTACTACGTGATGCCGTTCGTCGATGGGGAGAGCTTGCGCGATCGACTCAATCGAGAAGACAAAATCCCTTTTCGAGAAGCTGCGAAGATCGCGTCGCATGTGGCATCGGCGCTTGCATACGCGCATCGGGACGACGTGGTGCACAGAGACATCAAACCGGAAAACATCCTCTTGTCGGCCGGAGAGGCTGTCGTAGCCGATTTCGGGATCGCGCGTGCAACTCAGGCTGCAGGGGCGGCCCGACTCACACAGACCGGATTGGCAGTCGGTACCCCAGCATACATGAGCCCGGAACAAGCGAGTGGTGAGTTGGACGTGGGCGCGGAGAGTGACCTCTACAGCCTGGGGTGCGTGTTCTACGAGATGGTGGCTGGAACACCGCCGTTCACTGCTGAGACGCCAAGGCAGGTGGTCGCGAAGCATGTCATGGAAGACGCACCGTACTTGACGGATGTCGTGCCAGATGTGCAGCCGGAGATCGCAGCAATCATCAAGCGCCTGCTTGCAAAAGAGCCTGAAGACCGTTTTCCGAATGCGGAGGCAGTGGTTGAAGCTTTGGAGGGTTTGGCAGGTGGCAGTGCTGTGTACACGCCGGCATCAACCAGTGCGGTAGATGTTGCTCAGTTCGTGAGAGGCAACTCGCCGTTGCGCGTCGGAGCTACATTCGGCGCGATCGGTTTGGTGATAGTTGGCATCGTCTATCTGTTGATGATGCAACTTGGCCTCCCCGATTGGACACTTTGGGGAGCGGTGGTTTTGGCCGTTTCCGGGGTGCTGCTGACCGCTGGAGCAGCCAAAGCCGAACAGAGCGGTGGCAAGCCAACTCTGCGCCAGGCTCTTACAGTGCAATTCTCCGGCACCGGTCTGTTGGCACTCACGATCATCGCGTACTCGGCCATGCGTGCCTTGGGCGTTGGCCCTGTCGGCTCTTTGGTTGCGTCGGGCCAACTCGAGGAGCGCGACCGTATCATCCTCGCACAGTTCGAGAACAACACATCGGACTCAATGCTCGGCGAGACCATCACAGAACTCCTGCGCGTCGATTTCTCGCAATCGCCCACACTCACGCTGATGGAATCACCGCAGATCATGGAAGTGTTGAAGCGAATGGAAGTCGACCCCGCCAGTCGACTGAGCGAAGAACTAGCAACGGAAGTAGCACAGCGAGAAGGAGTGAAAGCGATCCTCACCGGTGAGGTACGTTCGATCGGTGAGGAGTATGTCGTTTCGGCTAGAGTCGTTGCCGCAGCAACGGGCGAGACGCTCACTGCAGGACGCGAGACTGCAGGGCCCAGCGATATGGTCGAGGCGGTCGACAACCTCTCTGCTGCGTTGCGTAGAAAGGTCGGTGAGTCGCTGCGCACCATTCGTTCGGATCCGCCGCTCGCGCGTGTCACCACACGTTCTACTCGGGCGCTCAGAATGTACGCCCAGGCAGATCGGGCGAACAACCTCGGGCAATACGATCGTGCCTTGCGACTGTTGAGAGACGCAATCAATGAAGACTCGATGTTCGCGATGGCGTACCGCAAGTACGCCGTGATCCTGTCCAACCAGAATCGAGACCCTGATTCGGCGCAGGTGGCGTTCACCAAGGCGCATGAATTGAGGGACCGGCTGACGGAGCGGGAGCGGTACCTCGCTGAGGGAGCATACTACACGTATGTCGAAGAGGATCTCCAGAGAGCGAACGACGAGTACACGACGCTTTTGGAGAAGTATCCCACCGACCGAATCGGGCTCAACAACCTTGCGGTCAACTATCGAACACTCGGCCGGATTGCGGACGCCGAGGAGTTGTATCGCAGGTCGATAGCAAACGGCGGTGCACCGGCAGTTACATACACCAACGCGGTCGATGTCCAATACAACCTTGGTTTGGTGGATGAGGCGGAAGCAACATTCGAAGCGTTTGCGGCCGAATACCCCGAGCACCCCAATCGACCAAACCTCGAAGTTGCGTTTGCTACCGCGCGCTTCGACTACGACGCGGCTGAAGCAGCCGCGCGAGACTGGCGCGAGAGCGTACGAGGCGTAGCGCCTCAGGAAATCGGCGTCCTGATTTCGCTGGCGAGTATTGCCGGCATTCGCGGCAAGCTGAACGAGCTGCAACGACTCCTGCTCGAGGCGTACGACATGCAGGAACCAAGCGGCACGCAGATCATCCCTCAATCTCGCGAGTTGTTCGAAGCGATGATCGCCAGCCTCGTCGATTTGTGGTTCATGAATTCACCGGACGACGCCGTGGAGCGTCTCGATGGTGTGCGCAGAGAACTCCGATACAGCGAACTGCCACTCTTTCAGCGTGACGATCTGCAACTTTCCGAGATCTATGCCAGAGCCAACAGGACTGATCGAGCCCTGGAACTGATACAGCTATACGAGCAGAGTACAGGTCTAGGCGACACCGAGTCGGATCGTTCGTCCGCATTGTGGTCTGCGTACGGAACGATTTCGATCGCCGAACAGAGATTCGAAGATGCGATCCGCGAATTCAACGAAGCGCGGCTCAAAGTACCTGACTGCAAAATCTGCTTCCTGCTCGAGTTGGGTGAAGCGTATGCTGGAGCAAATCAACTCGACTCTGCGGTGGCTCAATACGACAGATACCTCAACACCCCGACCCTCAACCGTCTGCAGATGGACAACTTCAACCTGTGGGCCGTGCTGTTAGGATCTGGCCAAGCAAATGAAGCGCTGGGCCGTGAAGACGAGGCGGTGGAAGCCTACAATCGTCTGGTGGAGCTGTGGCGGGATGCCGATCCCGAGGTGCAGGGGATCGTGGACGATGTCAGAGGACGGATCGCCAGCCTGGTGGCCGAAGGGTCGTAAACGCCCAACATCCAACATCGAACGGTTGCAGGGAAACGCCTCCTCTAGCCATCACCAGTCTCGGAACGTAATGTAGAGACCGCCTACTCTCCTCGGAGCCGGGGTTATGGCTGACCAACTCGATCACCTGAAGAGCGCCCTCGCAGACCGCTACACAATCGACCGCGAAATCGGCAGCGTCTGAAGCACCACCGCAAGGTGGCTATCAAGGTGCTGCGCCCGGAACTTGCCGCTGCACTGGGCACACAACGTTTCGTCCGTGAAATCGAAACCACAGCAAACCTCACTCACCCCAACATCCTGCCACTCCTGGATGCTGGAAGCGTAGAGGGGCCACCGTCCGACCGTCCTGCCTGTGCCGAACCCGGCCCTGGGGGCCGGGTTCGGTGCCCGTCCGCCCTCCTCTACTACGTCATGCCCTACATCGAAGGCGAATCCCTGCGCGACCGTATCGACCGCGATGGCAAACTGCCGCTAGACGAGTTGGTGCGGTTGACAGAGAACATTGCAGCAGCGCTGACCCACGCGCATCAGCACGGCATAGTTCACCGCGATGTGAAGCCGGAGAACATAATGCTCACCGGTGGAACAGCCGTGGTCACTGATTTTGGCATTGCGCGAGCCGTGAACGTTGCGGGTGGAACGAGACTCACAGAGACAGGTGTGGCCATCGGTACACCCGCTTACATGAGTCCCGAGCAGGCGTTCGGTGACGCCAACATCGACGGACGCAGTGATGTCTATGCCCTGGGTTGCATCGTATATGAAATGGCGAGTGGGCAGACACCGTTCGAAGCTTCGACGCCCCAGGCCTTGCTCGCAAAACATGCCGTGGACACTCCGCGAGGCCTGCGTACGGTCGACCCAGATATTCCGCTATTTGTAGAACGCGCTGTGGAGCGAGCGCTGGCAAAAGAACCGGGTCGGCGGTTCAAGACTCCGAACGATCTGGCCGAGACACTCAGGTCACAGACGGTTCTGCCGCAGACTGGCAGAAGGCGGCTGGCCGTGCTGCCGCTCACCAATCTCACTAACGATCCCGAGCAAGAGTATTTCGTCCAGGGCATGCACAACGCTTTGATCTCGGAACTGCAAAAAGCCGGGATCGCGGTTATAGCTCGCACATCGGTGCTGCAGTACGAGAACACGCAAAAGCCCATCCACACAACCCTCTGATCAGGTCGTTCAACGGATACAGGCTGCTCTTTGAGCATCGGTATGCCGAGAGCATCGAGGAGTACTTGGCTGCGCTACGGATAGAGCCCGACAACCCCGCGCATTTCGTCTACCTCCCCATCGCGTACCACCTAAACGGCGACTACGACGAGGCGCTATCGATTATCCGAAGGTGGTTTCCTGGCGACCAGGAACTCGAGGAGGCGCTCGACCGGGGGTATGCAGAGGGCGGCTATCTGGCAGCAATGCAAAGATACGCTGAGACGCTGGCCTCACACCCGGAGGCGGCAGAACTGCTGTCTATGATGGTTGCCAACACATATGCCTTTGCGGGCGACAAGGAACGAACCCTGGACTGGCTCGAGATCATGTACGAAACCGGCAATCCCAACATGCCGGCCATATGCGAACCTCAACTCGGTCTGGTATTCGACGAGCCGCGGTTTCGGGAGCTGGTGAAGAAGATGAGGATGCCGGAACTGGCAAGCACAAGACAAGATTGAGTCCACACAAGAGACGGTGCAACTATTTGAGTTGACAGTTCAAATTATCATGATAATTTGAACTTTATGTTCAAGAGAAAACTGACACTCCCCAAACCGGACACCGAGACTTTCTTCCTCTGGGGTCCTCGGCAAACCGGTAAGACCACGCTGCTAAAACAGTGTTTCGGCGACGCGCGATGGATTGATCTGCTGAAGTCGGATGAGTTCCGACGTTATGTCAGCCGGCCGGAGTTGCTGCGCCAGGAGATCGAAGCAAACCCGATGCGCCCAAGCCAACAGATAGTAATTGATGAAATCCAGAAGGTACCGGCGCTGCTGGACGAAGTTCACTGGCTGATAGAGAATCGAGACCTGCACTTCGCGCTGAGCGGTTCGAGTGCGCGCAAGGTCAAACGCGGTGCGGCGAACTTGTTGGGCGGGCGCGCGATCCGCTATGAGCTGTTTGGACTCTCGGCAAGCGAGTTGGGTAGCGAGTTCGATTTGAACCGGATGTTGAATTTCGGCTATTTGCCCCGCATCTACGGGGCTGGTCGGCCAAACAGACTGCTCGACTCTTACGTCGCCGATTATCTGAGAGAAGAGATCGCAGCGGAGGGGTTGGTTCGCAATCTGCCAACCTTCTCCGACTTCCTAGACGCTGCGGCGCTGTGCGACGGGGAAATAGTCAACTTCTCAAACATCGCTCGCGAATGCGGAGTGTCGAGCCACACAACGAAGAGCCATTTTCAGATCCTCGAAGACACGCTACTCGGCAGATGGCTTCCGGCATACCGGAAGCGACCAAAACGCCGCGTGATCGCTGCACCAAAATTCTACTTCGTTGATGTGGGTGTCGTGAACAGGCTGGCTCGAAGAGGAGAGGTCTTGCCCGGCTCCGAAGCCTACGGCAAGGCATTCGAGAATTGGGTGTTCCACGAACTCACCGCTTACACACACTACCGAGAGTACGACGGGATTCTGTCCTACTGGCGACTCGCCAGCGGCATCGAGGTCGACTTCGTGCTTAGCAACATGGCGGTGGCAATCGAGGCGAAATCGAGCACCAAGGTCACCAGGAATCACCTGAAGGCCCTACGTAGCCTCGCAGTCGATTTTCCCGAAGCACGGAGTCGCATCGTGGTCTGCCGCGAGCCGAAACCACGCAAGACGGACGATGGGATTGACATACTGCCGGCTGACCTTTTCGTGCAGAAGCTCTGGAACGGAGAGATCGTCTGATCCCTGGCGGCATGGCCATCGTCTATCTCGCCAAGGACCTGAGGCACAATAGCAAGGTCGCTATCGGCCTGCCGCAGTAGTGCTCTAGCCCGCCGCTCGCTTGGCTTTTGCCTTGGTGCGCTTGGTTTTGACCTGACGTTTCGGCGCTTTCTCTGCAACCGGCTCCGGCGTCTCCTGCGACGCGACGTATTCCCGCTCCGCTATGATGTCTTCCAGCCGTTCCTTTTCGGCGACCAGTTGTTCCAGAGTGAGATTCTCGACAACCAGCGAGCCACACTCCGGCAGTTCGATGCCGTGCTCGCGCAAGAACGCGTCGACTTGGTGTTGGTTCTTCTTGTAGAAGTAGAAACCCACGGCGGCGGCGCCGAGGCCGACAACGAAACCGGTAACGTGTTGTGATTGAATAGCCATATCTTCACACCTCTCCTTGAAATCAGATTGCCGGGGGCGCTCCCGACCCTGCATCCACTAGCCGCAACGGGATTCCCTTCTTCCACGGTCCCAATGAATCGAGAACCTGATCGTGCAGTTTGCTCACCTCGTGGAGGTTCGCCAGCAAGTCGCCTCCAGTCGGACCCGCCCCACCGATAGCGCGCAACACCGCAGGGAAGAGACGCAGCCACGCCTGCCAACCCGAAATTGGTGCGGCACAGGCAACTACTTCGGGGTCGTCGCCGTCAGAACCGGGTCGGACCTCGATAGCACGGTCCTCGAGTTTGAGCAAGTGCCGACCAAACGACGCAAACCAAGTTAGTACCGCTGCCGGCCATATGTTGCCTCGCAGCATGCCTACGGCCAGGTACGCTACTGAGACTACTTCGGGATGGTATGCCCCCTGTTGGCGGAGCTCCTGAGCGGCGTGAGCAAAGACTGCCGAGCCGGTGGTCAAGCCCGCGATGCGATCAAGAGTTCTCTGACCGGTCTCCGTCAGGCCTATCGCACGCCCAAATCCGGCTATGAGCAATAACGCACCAGACGCCGCAACAGATGCGGTCAACTCTCGTTCCGGCGGGTTTGCTTCGATTCGCACGGGCAAAGCGTCGTGTTCCAACGAAAGAGCTAGAGCCAAGCGCACGAGGAGTTCTTCGCGCTGAATGCTCGTCGGATCGAAGCGCAGCAATACGGTTCGCGTGACGGGCGTATAGCGAATCGGCTCGATCCCAGCGTGCGAGCACAATATCCTGCCGAACGCGGCAGCGTCGGCAAGTGCATGGGACAGCCGCACTCTCAGCCGGCCGGGGATTTCATGCAGAATCGTGACTGCAAGCGGCTCGGTCATGATCGTGCTCCCGAAGGATCGTAGAGTAGTAGCCTCCCGGAATTGGCAACGACGGCTACGGTGGTTGCGTTGTGCAGGACCGCGCCCCAAAAGACCGGCAGCACACCCATGGCGGAAAGGATCAATCCGACCGTGTTTACGCCGACGGCGATCCCGAAATTCTGGCGAATGACTTCCATGGTCTTCTTGCCGAGGCGCACGGCACCGGGAATCAAGAGTGGATCGTCTCCGGCGATTGTGATGTCGGCGGCCTCCATTGCGACGTCGGTGCGGGTCGCGCCGGTGGCTATGCCTACGTTCGCGTATGCCAGCGCGGGCGCATCGTTGATGCCGTCACCGACAACGATGACTTTAGTGCCACGCGACTGTAGCCGCAGCACCATTTCTGCCTTGTCTTCGGGCAACGCTTCGGCACGATACCGGTCCATGGCCATACGGTCAGCGACAATTTCGGCATGCTGCTCCACATCGCCGGTAAGCAGAACGATGTCGTCCATGCCCGCCATCCGAAGTCGGTTCAGCGCCTTTTTCATATTTTCACGCAGAGCGTCCTGAATACCCAACAAGCCGAGCAGGTGCCGGTCGTCAGCCACGTAGAGAATGTTCTCCCCAGCAGCCACCAACTTGTGGACAGATGGTGTAGCCGCAGACAAGTCGATGCGGTTGTCTTCCATGAACCGCCGGCTACCTACTCGGATCACTGTGCCGTTGACCCTGGTTTCGATACCACGCGCGACTATCACCTTGGCGGTGCCGTGACGTGGAATTGTGTAACCCTCACGTCGCACCTTCTCCAATACGGCAGCGGCCATAGGGTGCGTGGATGTCTCTTCGGCGGCGGCAGCCAGTTCCAACAGCTGGCGGGTACCCACCTTGTCGGCCAAAGGAACGACGCTGAGCACTTGAGGTCGACCCTCAGTGAGTGTTCCTGTCTTGTCGAGTATCAGCGTGTCGGCATCGTCCATGAGTTCGAGGTAATTTCCGCCCTTGATGAGGATGCCGTGACGTGCGCCCGTGCAAATTGCAGCCGACAATGCAGTCGCCGTAGAGAGGCGGACGCCGCAAGAGTAGTCGATGATCAGCATGTTCAGCGCGCGATCTGCCTTGCGCGTCAGCCCATGCACTATTCCGGCGAGGCCGAAGTTCACAGGGATGAACGCAGCCGAAAACTTGTCTGCGAATGCCTGAATGGGAGCCTTATGCTGAGCGGCTTCCTCCACCATATGCACGATGCGCCCCACGGCCGTCTGGTCGCCCACGCGCTGAGCACGCACCACCACCGAGCCCGATTTCACGACACTGCCGGCGAATACATCCTCCTTTTTGGAGCGTGTGACCGGCAAAAACTCGCCCGTGATTGAAGCCTGATCGACCGCTGCCTCACCCCTTTCGACCACACCGTCGACACTGATCTTGTCGCCAGTGTGAGCCGCGATGCGGTCGCCGACCTGGATCTCTTCTAGAGGAACCTTCACCTGCGAGCCGTCGGGAAGCACCTTCCAGACCTCTTGGTCACCCACGGCGAGCATCTCGTGGATTGCTCTTCTGGTCCGGTCCATGGTCCACCCGGTGAGCAACTCAGCGATGTCTGCTAGCCAGATGATCGTGAGGGCCGACACGTCCTTACCGGCGAGGATTGAAGCGAGTATCGCGGTGGCGCTCAGAGTATCTGCGTTGGGGCGCTGCGTGTTCTTGAGCGAGACCAACCCGTTGCGGAAGATCGGCCCTGCAAGGGAAAGGGCCGTCATGGCCGGCATCGAAAACAGCCTGCGCAACAGCGAGTCCGGCACCTGCATCTGGTTGCGGCGGAACCAACTCAGGGCCAACGCGATTGAAGTGACGCCGACACGAGTGGCCATCTCTCGCAGCGGTTCGTCCTGGAGCCGCCGCTCTGTGACCGTCAGGCTGGTCTGTTCGTGGCGCTCGGACTTGTACGCCGCCATCGAATAGGAGGCAACCGTGCCCTCCACGAGGTCCCGTACTCCCTCTGCGGAAACGATGTCGGCATCGAAGCGTAGCAACACATTGCCGGTGACGGTGGACAGTTTAGCGTCGAAAACGCCTTGCGCCTTGCTGAGCCGCGACTCGAATTCGGCCTGCTGCGCGCCCAAGAACCGCAACGCTCGCGATTCGATGCGCACGCGGCCCGGGAGGGTGTGCACGATCTCGCATTGCAGCAGTGGTTTGGGCTTAGGTCCAAAGTTCATCGGGAATATCCGTGCTGGAGTCGATAACCGGGTGGAATCGGGTGTTCTCGTGCACCCACTCCTCCAGGCGCGCGGCAAACTTCGCCGCCTGGCCGTTGTTGAGGCCGGCGAATCTGTCGCGGTGACGCCAGAGCAACTCCAAGAGCGTGCGTATGAAACCAAGCACGTCGGCTTCGCTCAGCATGTCCGGATCGTATTCGACGAGTATGCTGCCGGTCGTGCGACTGGATCGCACGGAGCGGATGCCATCCGGCGAGCACATGACCTGCTCGAGAATCTGCGCGGTCTGCAACCACTCGTCCGGGAGTTTTCTAAGCAACGGCACGCGGAGGCGCAGCCTGCCTGGCAGTCTGTGAGTAACCCTCGGACGCAGCAGGCTCCATATAGCGGCGTCTTCGAGGATCTTCATGAAGCGGTCTGCCTCCCACGCAGCAAACCGTTACCAGCCCACCATAACAGTGTGAACCCCGCCGGTAGAGCCAGCGTCCCCTGCTGCAGCATCTTCCGCGCTCCGAGAAATGCAAGCACCAGAAACAGCGCGGTCTTGAAATCCAATAGGCCGCCTGTCTTTTCGTATACTGCGCGGTTTGCAGCCCGGGAGAACTCGCGCAGTTCCCGAGCCAGCGCCGCCTCCACGTCACGTGTGATCTCGTTCTCCAAGCCGAGAACGCGTATCAAAGCAGCGGCCACAACCTCGGGCGCGATTCGTTCGGCGTCATGTTCCACGAGCACCGTGGCGGAGATGTGGCTGACTGCGACGGAGCGAACTCCTTCGATCCCCTGTAGTGTCTCTTCGATCGCGGCGGCGGTGCGAGCATCACCGCAGAGGCGCGGAACACGAAAGCGTGTTCGACCTGGCAGAGAGTGTACTACAGAGAGAACAGTGGGAGCCCGCAGAATCGGAGACCGGAGAGTCGTGCTATGGACAGCCTTGTCCTTTCCCAAACGGCCCATCAGGCCGGTCAGCACCAAACCTGTAATTATGTGCATATGCATCTCCAGCCCGATTGAGATGGCCGGTATGGAAGGCCATACTCGGCGCAAAGGTCAAGCCATCTCTTATTCGTTAAGGTAATCAGAAATGTAGGCCAATAGTTGCGCCCAACGCGCGAGTAACCTGAGCCACTGCAAAGCAGACAGCCAGCGCAATGCTCAGCGGGATCAAGTTGGACAGCAAGGTCCAACGGGCGCTCCGCGTCTCCGACCAAATGGTCAGCGTGGTCGTGGTGCAGGGGTAGTGCAGCAGCGAGAACAGCATTACGCAAGCAGCGGTAAGGAGGGTCCAACCGTTGTCGGCAAAGAGCTGCCCGGGGTTACTCAGTTCGGTCATGCGGCTGAGGTTCTGATAGCCCATGATGATGGTTGGAATGACGATTTCATTTGCGGGGATTGCGAATACAAAGGCCAGCAGAATAACGCCATCCATTCCGAGGGCGACGCCGATGGGCTGCAGGGCACCGGCGACCACCTGATAGAGTGTCGCGTCGCCGATGTGGATCGCTCCCAGCAGCCATATGAGGCCACCGGCTGGTGCGGCACAGACAATTGCCCGCAATAGTACGAACAGTGTTCGGTCGATCAAAGAGGTGTAGAGAATGCGCCCTAGCTGAGGACGTCTATAGGGCGGCAGTTCCAAGGTGAACGCCGAGGGCTCGCCGCGCAGCACCGTTCTAGAAAGAGCGAGCGATACCAGCAGCGTCACGGCGATGCCCAGCAATGTGACGGCGCTGATCGTAGCCGCCGCAACGACCGTGGCGAGATGTGCGGGCACGCGCACCGCGACGAAGAGCGAAGCGATCAAAATGAGGGTCGGCCAACGGCCATTGCAGGGCACGAAGGTGTTGGTGAGAATGGCAATCAGCCGCTCACGTGGCGAGTCGATTATCCGGCATGCGATTACCCCGGCGGCGTTGCATCCGAACCCCATGGACATGGTGAGCGATTGCTTGCCATGAGCGCCGGCACGGCGCATGATCTTGTCGAGGTTGAAAGCAACCCGGGGCAGGTAGCCGAAGTCTTCCAGGAGCGTGAACAGCGGGAAGAAGATCGCCATCGGAGGCAGCATGACGGAGACCACCCAGGCGAGGCCGAGGTATACACCGTCTATGAAAAAACCCGCCAGCCACGACGGTGCGGTCATTAAAGAGGCCAAGCGGTGCAACAGCTCGTACAGGCTTACCCTGAGTACCGCGGGGGCGTTCACGCCAAGGTAGTCGGAAAACCAACAGGCGAGGCCGCCTTCTTCCCGGAGCAGCCCGGAGAGAAACGCACTGGGGACGTTTGCGCCTACGATCGTGATCCAGAAGATCACCGCGAGCAGGGCGACCATTATCGGTAGACCGGTAATGCGACTGGTCAGGATCCGGTCCAGTCGAAATTGCCACGAGGGAGCGTTGCCCGTGGTCTGGTTGACCGAGCGGGCCACTATCTGGCGCGCCCGAGCGTAACTTGCTTCGGTTACCTGATCGTGCACTGTCGTGTCGAAGCGCCGATGGTGGTCTTCAGCCCTGTTCAGTACCTCGCGCAGTTCCTTGTTGACGGCCGGCATTCGTCACCGCTTGACGTCGGCTCGGTCGGGACGCATGCCGTCGCGCAGCGATCCGGAGCCGATTCGGCCCGCCAATTCGGCCAGTACGCCGTTGGCCATCTCCTCGCGCAGCCGATCGTCGCCTCCGTCGATGAGTCGCATGGCAATCCAACGCGCGTTGGGCAGGTCGGGTATCACGGCCTCTATAAGCGGAACCAGATCGTCGACGGCCCGCTGCAACTCGTCGTCGTACGGGACCCGCCGAGGTGACGGCTCCAGCGCACCGGTTGCAACTGCATGGATTGTCTGCTTCAGCTCATCCAGCCCCTGCCCGCGACGTGCGGCCGTGGCGACCGTTGGAACACCGAGCTCCTCGGAGAGTGCGTGGATATCGATATCCACGCCCCAGCGCTTGGCCTCGTCTATCAGATTCACACACACAACCACCCGATTGGTAATCTCCAGAACCTGGAACGCCAGGTTCAGGTTCCGCTCCAGGGCCGTGGCATCTGCGACAACGACGCTGCAGTCCGGCGCGCCAAACAGGATGTAGTCACGCGCGATCTCTTCGTCGGTCGACGTAGATAACAGCGAGTAGGTACCTGGTAGGTCGACGATACGGAAGCGCTGCCCGCCGTGCGACCACCAGCCCTCGGCGCGCGTAACAGTCTTGCCTGGCCAGTTACCCACGTGCTGGCGCAGGCCTGTTAGAGCGTTGAAGACAGTGCTTTTCCCGGTGTTGGGATTTCCGGCCAGCGCCACTGTGAGTGCCGACCGGTTCAGACCAGGCACATCCTTTTGCTGAGTGCAGCCATTGCACGCCGTGAAGGCTACGCCACAGGAGATCGCCCGTTCTTCACCCTCGGCGATTGCAGGTTCCGCCGCCACCTGAACCAAGTCGGCGTCGGACCTCCTGAGTGCTATCTGAGTGTCCTTGATGCGATAGACAACCGGATCGCCGCCTGGGCTAGGCATCACGACCTCAACCGGCGACCCCGGCACGAACCCGAGATCGACCAGACGACGCCTGAGCAACCCGTTGGTGCGGATACCGCGTACGTATGCTCGGGCGCCCACCTCAAGCTGAGCCAGTGTCAGTTCTGACGATCTATCGCTCAATCAGTTCTCCTTGATGTGCTGTAGGATCGAACCGGCATATGTCAAAGTCAAGAGTTTGATTAGTCAAAACCCTTTCCGGCGAGTGCTACGCGGATTAGAATGGACGGAACACCCCGGCGAATTGGAGAGGCAAGAGCGGTGAAGGACGTCGCCCGAGAAGACTACCTCAAGTACCTGTTTGAGTTGGAACAGGAGCAGCCCGGCAAGGACGTACCTGCCGGTGACTTGGCCAACGTCGTGGGCGTAACCGCAGGAACTGCCACGACCATGGTCAAGAAACTCCACGAGGCCGGACTGGTGGTTCACCGACCGTACAAGGGCGTTCGGCTTACCCGGAAGGGGCGCACCGCGGCGGTGAGAATCCTCCGGCGCCACCGCATCATGGAGCTTTTCCTGGTTGAGGTAGTGGGCATCGACTGGGCGGACGTGCATGGTGAGGCGGAGCAGCTCGAGCATGCCGTGACCGATCTGCTGCTGGAGCGCATCGACGAGATGCTGGGTTTCCCCAGGGTCGATCCGCACGGTGATCCCATTCCCGACCGGCACGGTGCCATGGAACGGCCCGATCTCACTCGGCTCGTGGATTGCGAACCCGGCAAGCTATATCGCATCGCCCGGGTCTTGGACGAGGCGGCCGAGTTCCTACGTTACCTTGGCAGCAAAGGCCTCAAGCCCGGCACGTCGATTCGTCTGGAGACCATCAGTCAACCGGCCGATTCGGTCGAGTTGCGCCCCGAAGGTGGGGAGGCGGTCACCATCGGCCTCAACGCAGCGGGCAAGCTGCTGGTTGAGGAGTAGGGGAGAAGCGCTGGCGGCACTGAACAAAGCGATCGCACTGTAAGTGGACAGCGTTTTTCCGCGGCAACGCCCCTAGCCAAGCCTATGCAAGAGCCGCAACGTAGAACCCGCGTCCCCCCCTCAGGAGCCGACAGGCATGGCCGTTGTTTACCTCGCTGAAGACCTGAAGCACAAACGCAAGGTGGCAGCAAAGGTTCTGCGCCGCGAAATCGCTGCCGCGATCGGTTCCGAAAGGTCCGTTCGCGAGATCGAAATCGCTGCCAGGCTGAGTTACCCGCACATTCTGCCACTGTACGATTCCGGCAGCGCCGAGGATCCTAC
>Ga0180432_10004111_pt1 | contig 20194 bp, 13 predicted proteins | sample SS_ome_10_FD_132414 | JGI IMG/M metagenome (GOLD analysis project Ga0180432, IMG submission 132414) | Hypersaline lake sediment archaeal communities from the Salton Sea, California, USA - SS_1_MS_2 metaG | ecosystem: Environmental > Aquatic > Non-marine Saline and Alkaline > Hypersaline >...
CACGCGCCCCGACGCTAGGGCCCGCTCCATGATGGCTTCGTTGGTCGTTCTAAGGAGCACGGCCTGGTGCAAGCTCGCCTCCGTACCGCGTTCGTCCCACTGGCTCAGGGCTTCCCTCATATGGCGGGGCACGGGTCCCTGAAGGTGGTCCTCCAGGAATGTCAGCACGCGGGGGATGGTGATACGTTGTTCTTTGGCCCGCTGGAGAGATGCTGGGGTGAGCCGGTAGCGGTACCGTTCACCACTGTCGAGCCATTCGGCCACGCGGCCGACCTGGAAGCGCTCATACCTGCGTCCGATGGGCACCAGTAGCTGGAAGCCCGAGCGCAGGCGGATGGTCGGCGGCTCGGTAGGGACGGGCTGCTCCCTGAGACCTAGGATAGCCGCTCCTGCATCGCTTAGGCGGAAGGCGCGGGGGGACTGGCCGGGCTTTTCTGTACCAAGGTCGATGAGGCCCAGCCAGAACAAGGGCCCGGTAAGCAGGTACCGAATCAGTCGACCCTCGACTGCGTCCCAGCTCTCGAATCCCGACAGGTATGCGCCCGTGACGTCGTCCTTGATGTACCATGTCTCATAGTCCCCCGTCGGACGCTGGAAGTCTGGATCGACCCGCTTGATCTCTCCGACAAAGCGCTCGATCTCGAGCCAGGACGTGGGCGTGCAGGTGGCGAGATGCGCTAGGATTGCCTCGCGGGCGAGAAGTGGGTCGTTCCGCCACGCTCCCGTATCCTCAGGCTGCAAGGTAGGGACGTGAAAGAGATCGTTCCACGTCGGATCGTCCCGCCAGCTCACGTACACGAGCCGTCGCTGTTCGTTGGGCTGACTGGTGAGCCACTCAGTGACTGCGTCGGGTACCAGGCTGGCCCTTCTGGCATTTTGATCAGTGACCCAGCCGATCCGACTGGCGAGGTGGCGGAGGAAGTGGAATCGATCTCGAGTCTGGTGCAACAAACGCGGCAACAGCTGCTTGTTGTGCCGGGCGGACCACGTTCCTTCAGACGAGTAAGCTGGTTGATGGTTGTGGACGTACGACAGGAATGTACAGGCATCTTCGAGGAGCTCGGCCCCCGCCGAATTGACGATGGGAGGAGGCGAAGCGGGGTCTAGCGAGAGGGCCGCCGTATCCTCCGCCGGCGCCGGGAGAAGGTCTAGGATCTCCGCAGGAATGGCGACGGCCTCGTAGGCCCCATCAGACCCCTCGGCGAAGGTCTTGAAGAGGAAGCCGCTGTACCAAAGGGCCTCGGCAGGGGAGACAGGGTTCTCCCAGGGGTGCTCCCTATCCATGCGGCCCGGTCCCATCACGCGGATGTCTCCCCATTGACGGGCAAAGACGCGCTGCGGCAGCGTGCCGCCGCCGGCGGCGACAGTGCGCAGGGCTTCGCGCTGGTCGTTGGTCAGCTTTGCTCGGGCTGCGGCGACGGCCTCGGGAGAGGGCATCGCCTCTGCCAATTGTAACGCCATCTCACGGCGGCGGTGGCTCGTCAGAGGAATCTCCCAGAACTTGGCAATGACGTCCAGACGCAGCCGCTCTGTGTCCAGCAGGCTCTGTTGGAGTACAGGCATGGTTCAGACATTATATACGGAGGGCGAGAGAAGGAACAGACGGTTCTCGTTATGGTTGCCGTTTGATGTGCGAGGGCTATAATCTGGTGGGCATGGTCCTTGTGGGCATGGTCCTGGTGGGCATGGTCGCTGTTTGTTGAAGGTGAGGTGTGGTGCGATGAATGAGGATCGACGGTCGATGGAAACGCAGCGAGAGGAAGAGGCGACGGTTCTGGCCTGGCTCCGGGAAGGACTGCGGGATTTTCGACTGGCCTGGCGTCTGTTCGTGGACAACCGGGTCCCCTTGTGGACCAAGATCGTCCCGCCGGCGGCCCTGGCCTACGTCTTGTCTCCGATCGACATCCTGCCGGATTTTCCCCCGATGGGGCTCAATCAGGTCGATGACCTGGCAGTGGTCATCCTGGGCGTGAAGCTATTCATCGAATTGGCGCCTCCAGAGGTGGTCCGCGAACACCTGGAGAAGCTGGGTGCACGGATTGAGGAATGGCGTGTGGTGGACGAGGACGAAGGTCCCGTGGTGGAGGGTCACTACGAGATCCGAGCGCCCAAACGTGATGACGGGAAGGGCACGCGGGCTGTGGACTAGATTGAGCGGCCGCGCTGGCTGCTCAATCTACGGTGCCTCCCGTCCGACGTGGTAGAGTTGAGTTCCGTGCTTGTCGTAGAACGTGAAAGCGAGGGTGGGCGGGGTCTCTCCGGATGAAGGGGAGACCATGATCTCGAGAAAGCCCCCACCAGGCTCCTTCTGCTGATAGAGTTGGGAAATCCTCCCCTCGGGATCGGTGGATCCTTCATCCCCGGGCTGCGGGCCTAGACGCGAGCTGCCGTCCACCAGGGCGCCAGCGCTGAACTCCTCGAAGCCCGACGGATAGATCGAGTGGTTCTGCCAGTGGCGATCCCCGCAGACAAAGTAGACCTCTTTCTCGTCGAGATCCTGGTCGAGTAGCCAGTCGAAGAAACCTTCTCCCTCGTCCCGAAAGCCGAAAGGGTTCGTGTGGTTATCTCGCTTCCTTCGATCTCCTGCCTGCCCTACGGGGTTGCCGCCAAACAGGGGGGCCAGGAATCCGCCCTGCTTGCCGGTCCATGCGTCGTCGGGACCGACCATTGGCGTGGGGGAGATGATAATCTTGAATGTCGCGTCGCTCTCCTTCAGCGTCCTTTGCAGCCACGCCTTCTGCTCCTCACCCCACATGGTCTTGCCAGGCCCCGGATCGGCTATGTTGGGATCTCGGTGGTCACGTCCCTCTAGGAGCCAGATCTGCAGGAGGTCGTTGATCCGGTGCGTCCGGTAGGTGACGGCGTCCTGAACAAAGGGGTCGACAACCGGCACCTGCTCCAGGAAAACGCTTGCACCGACCTCAGGTAGCGGCCGGATGGTTCCGTAGGGGTCGGCGTCGTCGTACCGGTAGTCGTGGTCGTCCTTTATCCAGTAACTGGGCACGGCCTGGAAGAGGGCTCTGAACCGCGGGGTGGCGAACTGCTTGTGCCACTTGGCGCGCATCGATTCTTGCTTTCGAGCACGGCCCAGGGCAGGACAGTCGTAGTAGACGCTGTCCCCGGTGCTCACGAAGTAGTCGGGCTCCCTTGCGACGATGGTCTCCAGCGAGGGGAAGCCCAGTATCCTCTGCCGGAAACGGAAGTCCCTCAGTGCTGTGGCTCGGAAGCTGTAACGGTGCATGGAGGTGACGGCGATGAGCCGCGTCTCGCGGGCGACGCCCCTTTCGTCCAGGGTGCGAAACGTGCCGGTGGGCCCCGCCTGGGCGGAGGACGGGTCGGGCCCCGAGAGCATCCTGTAGTAGTAGCGCGTGCCAGCGTCAAGGCTTCGGATGGCTTGCTTGACGATGAAATCGCCCTCATCCGTGGCTTCCGTCCAGTCGGTGAGGAGAGCATCCTGGAAGCCCGGGTCCTTCGATAGGGCGAAGGCTGCCACGCCGGGTTGTCCCTGTACATCCCCGAATGCGGCCGTGGGTTTGGTTGCCAGCCGGGCGCGGAGAATGACCGAATGACGTGTCACCTCGCCAGCCATCTCGCCCTGCCAGTGCAGCGTAGGCTGGAGCGCGCCGCTCACTGACGGGTCTTCTCCCTGTATCCCCGCTTCTGGCTGGCCAGGGGAAGCGCACCCTAGCAGTAGGGCGATGGAGATGAAGAGTGTGACGGGTATCGAGGGATATCTAGGTTGGATTTCACTGGACATCGACGGGGGCTCCTTGGATGTCTGGGTCAACCACGACTGGGAAGCCAACGCCACCATGGCGAGAGATGACAACCTCCGGCTGGTGCGTGCTGCGAGCTGGTCAGCGCCGTCGAAAAGCTGCTCCTGGTCGTCGAAGATGACGGGCGGGAACCGGCTCTGGCAGGCGGTCTTCGGGCCGACCAGGTCCCGGAGGGGCGGTACCCGATCGGGGCGTTCAGTGTGCCTCGAACCGCCGCCCTGAGTTCCGCAACGGGGGGCGGCGGCTTGACGTCACTCTCGGCGATAGCGCGCCAGGCTGTCGGGAGGGTCAGGGGCAAGTGGCGGTCCTCAGTCCGTCGGAATGCGATGGGTCTCATAACGCTGCGCTCGGTGTGCGCTGGTCGGATAATGGGAGATTGATTGACGAACCAACGGGCCGGATTGTACGGTCTTCCCGAGCCATGTCAAGGCGTGAGCCTTGCATGGAGAAGCAGCCCAGTTGTCAGGGCGGGGGGGTAAGAGTATACTCTTTCCGAAGGGGACGGTCAGCGGCAAACCTTACGTGAGGATGCGCGCGATCATCCGTGCTGTACCTGCAACTCTGCGTCTCCGGCGGTTCCGTGTCGATGCTGCCCGTGTCGTTGCCGGTTGACCGCCGTGCTTCGACTCGATATCGAAACCGTTTCTGAGACGGGCGGGGCACTGAGGCTTGAAGCGGATCCGAGTGGTGAGAAAGCGAGGTAGATTGTGCCTGGAGGATACTTTGGAAGGGTGCTCGTCGTTGACCTCTCGCGGGGAGTGCTGGGGGTCGAAACGTTGCCCGAGTCCGCCTACCGGGACGTCCTGGGCGGATACGGGCTGGGCGTCAAGCTCCTTTACGAGCGGATGCCGACTGGGGCCGACCCGCTGGGGCCCGAAAACATCCTCGGATTCCTCCCCGGCTTGCTCACGGGTTCTGGGGTCCTGTTCGGAGGGCGGTTTATGGTGGTGGCCAAGTCCCCGCTCACCGGGGGATGGGGTGATGCCAATTGCGGCGGTCACTTCGGCCCCGTCCTTCGGTCCACAGGCCTGGACGGCGTCCTTGTGAAGGGTGTTGCCGAGCGACCGGTGACCTTGATGATCGATGAGAACGGCGCGTCGATCGAGGATGCGGGACCACTCTGGGGCCTGGATACGTGGGAGACCGAGGAACGGCTCAAGGAGAGGACAGGCCGCGGTGCGCAGGTGGTGACGATCGGGCCGGCCGGGGAGAACCAATCGTTGATCGCGGCCATCATCACGGACGGGGGCCGCGCCGCGGCCCGCTCTGGCCTTGCCGCTGTGATGGGGGCTAAGCGGCTCAAGGCCGTGGTGGCCCGGGGCAGAGAGCGGGTGCACCTCCACGATAAGGAGACACTGACCGAGGTCAGCCGGGACTACGGGCGCATCTTCAAGAAGCCATCCTCACCCGTCTCGAGGGTGCTCTTCGGGTGCACGAAGACGTTCGCTCCCGTAATCAGAGTGATCGGGATCAAGCCGTCGGGCCCGGCAGATACGATCATCTACCTGTACAAGAAGTATGGTACCAGCGGCGCCACGGCCTTCACGACCGAAGTGGGGGATGCCCCGGTCTGGAACTGGCGGGGTGTAGGTGCGCGCGACTTCCCGCTCCGCCAAAGCAAGCGCGTCAGTGACGAGGCGGTGATCAAGTACCAGGTGAAGAACTACGGGTGCCGCTATTGTCCCGTGGCCTGCGGTGGGATCGTCCACATGGAGGGGGAGCGGTACCAGGTGGAGGAGGCGCACAAGCCCGAGTACGAGACGCTGGCGGCTTTTGGGCCGCTGCTGCTCAACGATGACCTGGAGACCATCGTCAAGGTCAACAGCTTGTGCGACCGCTACGGTCTGGACACGATCTCAACGGGTACGGTAGCTGCCTTCGCGATGGAGTGCGCCGAGTACGGCTTGATCGATCGGGTGCTGGGCGACGGTGTGGAACTCTCCTGGGGCAACGGTGACGCTGTGGTCCATCTGGTCGGATTGATTGCGCGTCGTGAGGGCATCGGCGATCTTCTGGCGGATGGAGTGAAGCGGGCTGCCGAGCGGATCGGCGGAGAAGCCCCTTCCTTCGCGATGCACGCCGGCGGGCAAGAGCTGCCGATGCACGATTCGCGATACGAGCCGGGGCTGGGTTTAGCTTACGCCGTGGATCCGACGCCGGGCCGCCACAACACGGCGAACGGCGGCATCCTGGATGCCCCGATCTTGCGAACGATGCTGGCCGATAAGGGGCTTTCGCCGCCCAAACGGTATGCATATGAGAACAAGGGCACGGAGTTCGCGTTGCTGAACCGGTACCTCCAGGTGTTGAATTGTGCCGGGCTGTGCATGTTCTCGCTGGTGATGAGCGAGCCGCCGCTGCTGGACTGGCTCAACGCCGCGACGGGGTGGGGGTGGAGCCTGGAGGATATGCTCGAAGCAGGCCACCGCATCCAAGTGCTGCGCCACGCATTCAACCTCCGTGAAGGTCTCCCCGCGACTGGCTTCGAGCTGCCCCCGCGAGCGCTAGGAAGGCCTCCGCTCGAAGAAGGACCTCTGCGAGGTGTCACCCTGGACATGGAGGCGATGAAACGAGACTACTTCAACTGCATGGGCTACGACCCTACCGGCGTCCCCACCCCGGAGCTACTTGCGTCACTGGGGCTGTCGACCCTCCTCGAGGATCTGCAGGAGACGGAGAGATGGAGCTAACCTACGACGCAGACGCTGATCTGGGCCTTTTGGACGACAAGACCATCGCGGTCATCGGCTACGGGAACCAGGGCCGCGCCCAGGCCCTCAATCTCCGGGACAGCGGTCTCCGGGTCATCGTGGGTAACCGGGATGATGCCTACGCGGAGAGGGCGCGATCCGATGGTCTCCGAGTCGTGGCGATCGAGAAAGCTGCCGTCGAAGCCGACGTCCTCCTCTTCTTGATCCCTGACGAGGTCATGCCAAACGCATTCGAGCGGGATGTGGTGCCTGGGCTCAAGCCCGGGGACGTGCTGGTCTTCTCCTCGGGATACGCGATTGCCTTCGGCCTGCTCCGGCCGCCGAAGGACATTGACGTGGTGCTCGTCGCGCCCCGGATGATCGGCCAAGGGGTGCGCGACCACTACGTGGCCGGGAGCGGCTTCCCATCCTTCTTGGGCGTCGAGCAGGATTACACGGGCCAGGCGAGGGGGATAGCCCTGGCCATCGCGAAAGGCATCGGTTCGACCCGCGCTGGTGTGGTCGAGGTGTCATTCGCGGAGGAGGCAGAGCTGGATCTCTTCACGGAGCAGTGCTTCGGCCCCGCTTTCGGAAGGGTGTTGACGACTGCGGTCGAGCTGCTCCTGGAAGAGGGGTATCCGCCCGCCGCGGTCCTGCTGGAGCTCTACATGTCGGGTGAGTTCGCCTACACGATGGCGAAGATCGCCGAGATGGGCATTGTAGAGCAGAGCCAGCTTCACAGTCGGACGAGCCAGTACGGATCGATGACCCGCGGCATGCGGTTCCAACTACCGGGGCTGCGGGAGAAGATGTTGGAGGGGCTGGAGGAGATTCGAAGCGGTGCGTTCGCGCGGGAATGGGAGGCTGAGCAGGAGGAAGGGGCGCCCACGCTCGACATGCTGAAGGCATCGGCTCGATCGATGCCACTCTACGAGCTTGAGCGGGACCTGCGTGAGGCACTCCGAGGGAGCCCTGGCCTGGGCCCCCAGCTGCGCCGAAGGGGCGTAGCTCCTCACCGCCGTCCAGAGCGAAAGAGGGACCGGGGGCTACCTGAGCGCATATTCGGCCTGATTGGGCGATTGCTGGGACGCGGGAGACGAGTTGAGGGTGGGTACGAGGCATTGGATTCCCTCCCCGCTGATGCAATGAAGCTTATCTTAGAGCGCTTCGTGGACCTCGCCATCGATGATCCCGCCCTGCGTGGGTTCGCGGACGGGCGCAAGGTGACGACCCAGTACGTGCTGCGTGACTCCGACTTGTCGTTCTACTTAACCTTCGTGGAGGGCGGCGTGAAGGGTGGCGTCGGGATGCCCCCTGAGCCGGTCGAGGTCCGGTTGGAGATGGATGCGGAGGTGTTGGATGGGATGCTGACGGGCACCATCAACGCTGCTCGTGCCGCGATGTCGGGGAGGGTGTCCTTCGAGGGCGATACCCGACGCGCCATGACGGTACAGAGGATTCAAGGCGACCTGACCAGGCTCTACCGACAGGCACGGCGCGAGGCGCTGAGGCATGAATAGGGCCCGGGCAGGGACGCCAGCCGGACCGCACGTGTCAGGGGTGAAGCACGAGCGTCATCGATAATGGACCGAGATCAGAATCACTTTTCGCCAGGTCCAATTGGAGAGGAGACCGTAATGGATCTCGTACCCGGAATTGACGTCTCCAGGTGGCAGAGAGGGATCGATTGGGATCGGGTGGCCGAAGGCGGCCACCACTTCGCGGCTATCCGCGCCACCATCGGAAACTACTACACGGACCCGCGATTCTACGTCAACTGGGACGGGGCCCAGGAGGCCGGGCTGTTGGTCTCCGCCTACCACGTGGTGGCGCCTGAACGACCGGCGGACTCGCAGATGGATCGATTCTTCGAGGTTCTGGATGGCCGTCAATCTGACCTGCCGCTCGTTCTCGACGTCGAGCTGAGCCGTGACGTCAGCTCCGAGGGCATTACTGAGTGCGTCGCTTCGTGCGCCGAGATGGTCGAGGACGAGAGCGGGCGGAAGCCGGTGATCTACACGGCACGCTGGTTCTGGGACCGCCACGTCGAGGAACGCCCAGAATGGGGGGACTACGATCTCTGGGTGGCACATTATGGGGTCCAGGAGCCCACCCTTCCACGCGGCTGGAAGACATGGAGGCTTTGGCAGTATTCGGATCGCGGGCAGGTAACGGGGATCGGTCCCGCGACCGACCTGAACCGATTCAACGGGGACGAAGAGGATCTTCTGGCCTATGTGAACGCGGAGGCCACCGACCAGGGGCCACCCCTGGAGGGACTCAAGGCCCGGGTCGCCGTGGAGCGCCTCCGCGTTCGGAGCGGTCCCGGGATGAACTACGAACAGGTAGGGGAGCTGCACGAAGGCGACCGGGTGAACGTGGTCTCCCTGTCGGGAGAGGACATCTGGATCCAGATCGAGCCTGGCAAATGGGCTCCGTATCGAGCTCTGGGCAAGCGCTACATGGAGCTGGAATAGCGGGGGCATGGTGGTTCAGGGTCCTGACAGTGCGTCCACGTTTGGCCCCGAATGCCGACCTGACGGTGGCGTCATCACCTCCCCATCGGCGAGGGAGCCTGATGTGCTCGCGGGAAGGGGAGGGGGCAGGGCAGTGTGAAGGCCTTCGCCTGCGATCGACACACGATACTCCTCCCACGGGGCCACCGCTTTCCGATGGAGAAGTATCGGCTGTTGCGGGAGGCCGTGATCGAGAACGGCCTGCTGGGTACGGTCGAAATCATAGTCCCGGAGCCGGCTACTGACGAGCAGATCCTCCGCGCGCACCATCGATCGTATCTCACCAAAGTCGCCGAGGGCCGCCTCTCTGAGAGGGAGGTGCGACGGCTTGGTTTCCCCTGGTCACCTGAGCTGGTCCAACGCGCACGATGCTCTGTGGGAGGTACCATCGCGGCGTGTCGTGCCGCGCTGGAGGATGGCGTCGGCGTCAATCTGGCTGGCGGTACGCACCACGCCTTTCCGGACCACGGACAAGGGTACTGTTTGTTCAACGATGTGGTGATTGCCATTCGGGAGATGCAGGCCGTGGGTCAAATCCACCGGGCTGTCGTTCTCGATGGTGACGTGCACCAAGGCAACGGCACGGCGGCCATGGTTGCGGACGACCCTACGGTCTTCACCTTCTCCCTCCACGGCGCGCACAACTTCCCTCTGCGCAAGGAGCGAAGCGACCTGGATATCGGGCTCGAGGACGGGGCGGGCGACGATGTCTTCCTGGCGACCTGGAGCAGGGGGGTGGACCAGGCGCTCGCGAGCTCGAGTCCTGATCTCGCCATCTTCTTGGCTGGAGCGGATCCCTTCTGGGACGATCGTCTCGGCAGACTGGCTGTGACCAAAGGTGGATTAGCTGAGCGGGACGAGCTCGTTCTCCAGCGCTGCGGCCAAGTTGGGATTCCCGTGGCGGTCGCGATGGGCGGCGGCTACTCACGGGACGTGCGAGATACCGTACGGATCCACCTGCAGACGATACAGATCGCGGCCGCGGTCTCCGCGCGGCTCAAGGCTTGCCAGTAGGGCCAACCTCCGCCGATTCGCTTTCCTGAATGCCAATCAAGACGCCTGGTCCGCCGCGCGCATGCCCAAGGACCCCCGTGGTTGCCCGCCACGCGGACTCACCCCTTCACCCAGATAGCAGCCTCCTTGACGGACGGTGCCTTGGGATAGGCACTTTTCTCGTCGAGCGGATGCCCCCTTGGCAGGATTGAGGCTTGGCCCATCAGGCGGGGCTGGAACGCCTGAGAGATGACGGGGGTTGCCCAAAGCGATCGACAAATACTTGACAAATACTAGAAGGTGTGATATACTCCGATTAGCGATGGATTGGGACTGGTAACATGTGCGCGGGGTGAAGGGGGCGAGATGGACGTCAACAAGAAGCTTGAATGCATCAATATGATGGAATACGTGGGGGATTGGGCCGAGTGGCGGAAGAACCTTCGCCGGGCCGTCAGCGTGGGCAAGAAGGTGGGCATGTCGGAAGAGGAGATGGAGGGTCTAGCGACCCAAATCGGCGATTTCCTGGCGGAGAAGGTCTGTCCGGCGACGCCGGAGGAAGAGCTCCTCAAGGAGATGTGGGCTGCGGCCTCGCCCGATGAGCGGAGGGTGATCGCAGGGCTGATGGTCAAGATGTCGGAGTAGGCCATTCGAGCGCTCGGGTAAGCGCTAGGCGCGGTCGGGGCAGTACGCCGAGGCCGCGCCTTTGCGTTGATGTGATCGGAACAGGTAGGGAGGTTGCTGATGAAGACGGCGATGGTCTGGGGAGCGAGCGGGGGTATTGGGACGGCGCTTGTGGAGCAACTCGCGGCTAGGGATTGGAAGGTCATCGCCCTGGCCCGTGTTCCTGAAGAGGTGACCGACCGAGCCACCGAAGTGATCGAGATGGACGTGGCGGACGCCGAAAGTGTGCGCCTTGCCGTGGAGCAGGTCAGCGAGCTGGTCGACAATGTTGACCTTTGGATCTACGCGGCAGGCGATATCCTCTCGCAGAAAGTGGTAGACATGGCGCCTGGGGATTGGGCGCAAATCCTCAACGCCAATCTGACAGGGGCCTACCTCGCGGCGCATTTCAGTCTTCCGTTGCTGGGCAACGACGCTCACTTGGTCTTCCTGGGTGGCGTCAGCGAACGGTTGCGCCTGCCAGGGCTGGGAGCCTATGCGTCGGCCAAGGCTGGCCTTGAGGCCTTTGCCGACGTGCTCCGAAAGGAGGAGCGTGGGCGCCGTGTGACAGTCGTCAGACCGAAGGCAGTGGATACGGACCTCTGGGAGAAAGTACCGTTCTCGGTACCGCGGGGGGCTGTGGAGCCGAAGGCCCTCGCGGTGCGCGTGCTGGAGGCTCATGAGGAGGGCGAGAGCGGAGTGCTTGACCTCCAATCGGATGGTTTCCCCCGTTCCGGCGCTGGCTAGAGTCCGGACGTGGGGCACGTCGCAGCCAGAAGGACCACGCCCAAGCACCCCCACGCTTGGGGCGTAAGTGCATCATCGCCCTTGCTGTCCAGCCTATGTGAGGAGGTAAGTCTTGATCGAAGGATGGTGCGGGCGACTCTCCTTTGACGCACCCTTCCTTTGCTGATACAATCCTCAGACGCTCAGCGCCAATCGGGCGTGGCGATGCTCCTCTCCTGCCAACGGGCACCCATCGCCATGGGTTCCGACCCAGAGCCGCCGCTGGCCCATCGGCCCGCTGGTTCAGAGACAGAGGCGCTTTAAGACACCAGACGACACGAGTACAGTGGCATCTCCGCTGGGATCGAAGTTCTCAGGGTGATCTAGCTTGAGGAGGGACGGCCGAGTCGTGGAGGAGGACGTGCAACAACCCGTTCGAAACCTGGTGGTTGTCCTTGGGGATCAACTCGACTTGAACTCGGCGGCGTTCGACGGTTTTGACAGCCGGCTTGACGTCGTCTGGATGGCCGAGGTGCCTCAAGAGGCCGAGCATGTCTGGTCCACGAAACCGCACATAGCCGTGTTCCTCAGCGGGATGCGGCATTTCCGGGACCGACTGAGAGGCGACGGGGAGGACTCGGTCACGATCGACTACACGGAGATGGACGATCCGACCAATCGCGGAAGCCTCGCATCCGAGCTGCGGCGGGCCATCAAGGCGTGGAGGCCTGAGGAGGTCATTGTCGTGCGTCCTGGCGAGTGGCGCGTTCAGGAAGCCCTTCAAGAGGCGAGCGATGCCGAGGGGGCGCCCTTTGCGATCCGCCCGGATAGGCATTTCCTCTGCTCCACCGAAGACTTCGGGGCCTTCGCCGAGGGTAGAAAGCGCTTGATCATGGAGCATTTCTACCGTACCATGCGGCGCCGCAGCGGTGTCCTGATGGAAGACGATGACCCGGTAGGCGAATCGTGGAACTATGATGACCAGAATCGGCGAAGCTTCGGCACAGAGGGCCCTGGGCAGGTACTGGCTCCGAAGGAGTTCCCCCCGGACGAGGTCACTCAGAAAGTGCTCAGCCTGGTGGAGAGTCTTTTTGCGGATCACCCGGGTGATCTGACACACTTTGACTGGCCGGTCACGCCTGAGGACGCATCAGAGGCTCTCGAGGACTTCGTGGAGCAGCGACTAACGTGTTTTGGCCGCTTCCAGGACGCCATGTGGGCCGATGAACCGTATCTCTACCACTCGCGGCTGTCCTCTGCCCTCAACCTCAAGCTGCTGGATCCCCGAGACGCGCTGAAGGCCGCGGAAGATGCTTATCAAAATGGCGTGGCACCCCTCAACGGGGTCGAGGGATTCATACGGCAGATTCTGGGGTGGCGCGAGTTCGTGCGGGGCGTCTACTGGCTGCATATGCCGGACTACATCGAGCGGAATGAACTCGGCGCGGACGCGCCGCTGCCCGCGTTCTATTGGAGCGGCGAGACGGACATGGTCTGCCTGCGTCAGTGCATCAATCAGACCATGCGGTACGGCTACGCCCATCATATTCAGCGTCTGATGGTGACGGGACTCTTCGCACTCCTGTTGGGCGTCGAGCCGAGGCAGGTGCACGAGTGGTATCTCGCCGTTTACGTCGACGCGGTCGAGTGGGTGGAGCTGCCGAACACCCTGGGGATGTCCCAGTTCGCCGACGGAGGCGTGATGGCGACCAAGCCATATTGCGCCAGCGGTCGGTACATTGACCGCATGAGCAACTACTGCGCTGACTGCCAGTACGATCCGTCGCGGCGGGTCGGTGAGGAGGCGTGCCCCTTCAGCACGCTCTACTGGGATTTCTTGATGCGCCATCGGGAGCGGCTCAGCGGAAACCCCCGGATGGGCCTTCAGTTGCATAATCTCAAGAGGCTGGATGGGGAGGCCCGACAGTCGATTCGCCAGCAGGCCGGCTGCATACGCGACCGGATTCTGGCGAGCTGAGGAGGTGGAATGATCCACGGCGAGCGTGTGCAGACTCTCAACGATCGTGAGGCCCGCGGCGACGGCTCGTACGTGCTCTACTGGATGCAGCGGGCGCAGCGGTCCGCAAGCAACCACGCCCTGGAGTTCGCGATTCGGGAGGCCAACCGAAGAGAGTTGCCGCTGCTGACGGTGTTCGGCATCACGCAGCGCTTCCCGGACGCGAACGCGCGCTCGTACGCCTTCATGCTCGAGGGACTGCGGGAGACGAAAGAGGCCCTGGCGAAGCGCGGCATTCTCCTGGAGGTCCGCCTGGAGCCGCCGGTTGAGGCCGTCCGTGACACGGCAAACGCCGCCGCCATGGTGGTGGTCGACCGAGGGTATCTGCGTGTCGAAAGGCGCTGGAGAGAGCGGGTGGCGCGACGCGTCGCCTGCCCCCTGGTGCAGGTTGAGACCGACGTCGTTGTGCCCGTTGAGACGGCATCTCCAAAGGAGGAATACGCAGCGTACACGATCCGCCCGAAGATCCACGATCATCTCGACTCGTTTCTCAGCCCTCTTCAGGAGACGGAGCTCGAGCGAGGCACGTTGGACATGGTGGACTGCGGGCTGGCGCTGGAGGACGTCGAGGCCCTTCTCGAGAGGATGCGCGTCAACCGCGGCGCCACATGGGTCGACGCTTTCCAGGGCGGAGCGACCGAAGCCCACAGACTGCTGGATACGTTCATCGACAAGAAGCTTGACAGGTACGACGAAGAACGAAACGACCCCAGTCAGGACTACCTCTCGCATATGAGTCCTTATCTCCACTTCGGACAGATTTCGCCGCTTGAGGTCGCCCTCCGGGTCCGGCACGCTGAGAGGGCCGGACAGGAGAACAGGGACGCGTATCTAGAAGAGCTGATTGTCCGCCGTGAACTGAGCATGAACTTCTGTCTGTACAATCCCAACTATGACTCGCTGGATGGGCTCCCGGACTGGGCCCGGGAGACGCTCCAAGAGCATGCCGGCGATGGACGGGCGCACGTCTATGACCTGGAGTCGTTCGAGAGCGCGGCGACGCACGATCCGTATTGGAATGCGGCCCAACGACAGATGGTGCTCACCGGTAAGATGCACGGCTATATGCGCATGTACTGGGGCAAGAAGATCCTGGAGTGGACGCCAAATCCAGAGATTGCCATGCGAGTCGCCCTGGAGCTCAACAACCGGTATGAGCTGGACGGTCGAGATCCGAACGGGTATGCGGGTGTCTCTTGGTGCCTTGGGAAGCACGATCGAGCCTGGGCTGAGCGAGAGGTGTATGGGAAAGTGCGGTACATGAGCGCAAGCGGCCTGGAGAGGAAGTTCGACATTGAGGCCTACGTGCGTAAGATAGATGAGCTGAGGGCGTCAGACACCCCGGGAGGGAGCACTTGAAAGAAAAAGCGTCTGTTGAGACAGCCCTGCGCGGTCTATTCGCCCGGCAGGGGCTGGCAGCGCTGGCCACGACCGAAGCTGACGGTCAACCCTATGCCAACCTCATGGCGTTCGCCGCGACCGAGGATCTGATGAGTCTCATGATGATGACAGGCCGATCGACCCGTAAGTACGACAATCTTTGCTCGGATCCCAGGGTCGCGCTGCTCATCGACGATCGGTCACACGATCCCTCGGATATCCATCAAGCGATGGCTGTGACGGTCCTGGGACGCGCCAGAGAAGTGCCAAAGGAGGAACGAGGCGAGTTGTTGGCTCTCTATCTGCGGAAGCATCCGCACCTCAAGGAGTTCGCCTCCTCGCCCTCTATCGCCCTGTTCGAAGTTGCTGTACGAAGCTACTACCTGGTGCGCCGTTTCCAGGAGGTCACTGAGCTTCACGTGCAACGATGATGCTAGTACTTCCCCTCTCGCAGGTCAAAGGAATGGACCAGGTGGAGGTCGGAGGGAAGTGCCGCGCCCTGGCGCAGATGTGGGGGCGCGGGATTCCCGTGCCGGAGACCGTATGCATCCCGACGGAGGCGTACGCACGCTATGTGCGTGCCACGGGGCTCCGCGAGCGCATCCAGCTGGAGTTGAGCCGGAAGGACTTCGCGGATATGCGCTGGGAGGAGTTATGGGATGCAGCCCTGCGGATCCGGAACATGTTCCTTAAGACGGACATGCCTGATGACCTGCGGCGCGAGCTGTTCGAGGAACTTACGAAGCGGTTCGGCGAGAGCCCGGTGGTGGTCCGCTCCTCGGCCCCAGGTGAAGACTCGGCGGAGGTTTCCTTCGCTGGTCTCCACGAATCGTTCGTGAACGTCACGGGGATACCGGCCGTTCTCGAGCACGTGCGATTGGTGTGGTCGTCCCTGTGGTCGGATGCAGCCCTTCTATATCGTCGAGACCTGGGCTTGGAGGTCACCAAGAGCACGATGGCCGTCGCGGTGCAGGAGCTGGTGCGGGGCGCTCGTTCGGGCGTGGCGTTCAGCCGGAGCCCAAACGACGACGCTCAAGCGGTGGTAGAGTCCGTCTACGGGCTGAACCAGGGTCTGGTTGACGGCACCGTGGAGCCCGACCGATGGATCCTAAATCGCGAGAGCGGACGAGTGCTCCATCACGTGGCCGCGGCGAGGGAGGAGCGGATGGTGGCCGGTGACACGGGCGTGGTCCTCGAGCCGCTGCCCGAACCTCTCTCAGCCCGGCCTCCTCTGTCGGCGGAAGAGGTAGAACAGGTCTTCCAGCACGCCAGGAAGCTGGAGACGGCTTTTGGACGGCCGCAGGACGTCGAGTGGACCTGGGGGAAGGAAGGCCTGGTTGTGCTGCAGTCCCGGCCGGTGACGACCCCGGCCGGCAGTGGGTCCGATGATGGACGACGCTGGTACCTGAGTTTGAGGCGGAGCTTCGACAATCTGGCGTCGCTGCGCGAGAGGATCGAGGGGGAGCTGATCCCAGGCATGATCGAGGAGGCGGACGCTCTCGCCGCGGAGGCCGTGGAGGGACTCTCCGACGCGCGGCTGTCAGACGAGATCGAGCACCGCCTGGAGATCTACGAGCAGTGGGTGGACGTCTACTGGGAGACGTTCATTCCCTTCGCCCACGGCATCAGGTTGTTCGGACAGGTCTACAACGACGCGGTGCGCCCCGACGATCCCTATGCGTTCCTAGATCTCCTTGCAGGCACCGATATGGCGAGTCTGGCGAGGAATGAGACCTTGGGGACGTTGGCGTCCATGGTACGCGGGGACGCAGAGCTGCGGGAGGCATTGGAGGAGGGGGCGCCACCTGCGGAGTTCGAAAGAATCAACGAGGCGTTCTCCGAGCGCGTCCGCAGCTTCGTGGATGAGTTTGGTGACTTGTCCTGCCCAATGACGGGGAGCGGCACGTGTGACGGCCCGCCCGACAGCCTCGTGCGAGTTTTGCTTGAGATGGCGGAGCATGAGCCCCGGCGAACACGTACCCGGCAGCGGGATCGGGAGGCCATGGAGGCCGCGTACCTGGATCACTTCTCCGGGGAGGAATGCACCCGGGCGGCTGAGCTTCTCGATCTGGCCCGCACGAGCTACAGGCTGCGGGACGACGACAACATCTATCTAGGTAGGATCGAGGCTCAGGTGGAGGTCGCAGTTGAGGTGGGACTGCGTCGTCTGTCGGACAGCAACAGACTGGCTACCGAAGACCTGAGCCGAGGAGATGTGGCGCGAGCTCTCTCCGATCCTGACTTCGTGCCGGACGAGGCCGGTGACGAGGAACCGGTGGGCGATATGGTCGTGCAGGCGCGTCAGATCGTGGGACAGCCGGCAGGACCGGGGCTCGCGCAGGGTCGGGCTCGAGTCATCAAGTCTGCGTCAGACTTGACGACCTTCGAGCACGGTGAGGTTCTCATTTGCGATGCGGTGGACCCCAACATGACCTTCGTGGTGCCTCTGGCAAGCGCGGTCGTTGAGCGGCGGGGCGGCATGCTCATCCACGGAGCAATCATCGCAAGGGAGTACGGACTGCCCTGTGTGACGGGCGTCCCAGATGCCACAGAGCGCATTCAGACTGGGGACCTGGTGACGGTCGATGGGTACCTGGGCATCATCACCATTGCAAAGAGGGGCCAACCCTCAGACGCGAAGGATCGCTGACAGCCACGGGAGGCGGCATGGGGATCTCAGAGGCTTGGGCAGACGCCTGGATGCAGGTACAAGAGATGGCGATCAACTTCTTGACGGCACTGCCGCAGATCACCTTGGCGCTGGTGGTGTTTGGTGTCTTCTACTTCGTGGCCAACTGGGTGAAAACCTTTGTGCGGCGGGTGGCCCAGGCTGCGGAGCTGACGCCAGGGGCGGAGATGGTCCTGGCCCGACTGGCGCGTTGGCTGGTTGTTGTCGTAGGGCTCCTCATCGCGCTGACGATCGCGGTGGAGAGCTTCGAACCGGGGCAACTCATCCAGCTTCTCGGCATCAGCAGCGTGGCCATAGGCTTCGCGTTCCACGACATTCTCCAGAACTTCCTGGCCGGTATTCTCCTCTTGCTGACCGAGCCATTCAAGATCGGCGACCAAATCATCGTCAACGATTTCGAGGGCACGGTGGAAAATGTGGAAACGCGGGCGACGACGCTGAAGACGTACGACGGGCGCCGGGTCGTCATCCCTAATGCCCACCTCTTCACGGAGTCCGTGATTGTCAACACAGCGTTTCCTGTCCGGCGGTCCGAGTATCGGGTGGGGATCGGCTACAGCGACGACATTGCCCAAGCGATGGGACTGATGTTGGACGTGATGGGTGAGGTCGAGGGCGTCCTCGCGCATCCCGCGCCGGACGTGCTGGTCGCCGAGCTGGCTGGCTTCAGCGTGAACATCCGCGCCCGGTGGTGGACGGATTCGGTGCGCTCCAATGTGCTCAAGATCCAGAGCGAGGTGATCGCCAGGATCAAGGAGCGCCTGATTGGGCACGGGATCGATCTGCCGTTCCCGACGCAGCAGTTGCTCTTCCACGATCAGACGGAGGAGACGGACGGCGATCGCACTCGACAGCGCGAAGGTTGGCCTGCGGGCGACCAGGCGGTACCCGCGTCACGCACTGTAGCGAGTTCGCTGGGGCGCCTAGAGGACGTGCTGAAGACCCGTCCGGTGTCAGAGTCCCTGGTAGGTGGGCTCGCGGACGAGGAGACGGATGACGCCTAGAAGGCAAGGCTGGCTGACTTCAAGCCTCGTCAGCATCGTGGCAATCGCCACCGTGTTCCTCACGCTCGCGGCGCTTCGCAGACCCACGACGGCGGGTGTGTGGAAGGACAAGGCGTCACGGGACCTCGCAACCGGTGCTGCGCGCGGACGTTCTCCCGGCACTGGAATCAGGTCGGGCACGTCTCTCGAGGAAGGGTGGCGGACCGTCTTCCGGGAGATCTTCACGGATGACATCACGTCGTGCTGGTCCATTACTGACGGAGACGGCGCCCCTTCCTATGGCTGGGGCACGAGTGTGTACACTCACGTCGTCGGTGGTCGCAGCGCCTGGTGTGCGGGGAGCCTCACTGGCACATCCCACTACACGGACGACATGGACGCGTGGTTGATCTCTCAGCCCGTCGAACTCAACGCACTCGGTGAACGGATTTGGGATGCCGAGATCTCGTTTGAGTGGTGGCTGGAGGCTGATAGAGGCCTCGAAGGGTCGGCAGCGACCGGGACCACGGGGGGACTGCGGATGGCGGCGTCGCCCCCGAGCTCAGGGGATTGGTTCGGGTGGGGTGTGGTGAGGGAGGTTAGCGGGGCTGGGAGCGGCTGGGAACCAGCGGGCTCGTGGACGTACGTCTCCGGCGCCACCAGCGGCTGGACGCGGGGCTGGCTGCCCCTGGTAGACCATCTGGGCGAACCACAGGGGCTCACAGGGACCGTACGGATCGGATTCCACTTTGTGAGCGACGACGACAGAAGGGTCGGCCGTGGCGCGTTCGTCGACGATGTAGCCATCCGAGTGAACCGCGGTCATCGGGTGGCCCTGCCCCTGGTTGCAGGGCATAGGGGCGCGTGCGGCCCTGTTGAGGATCTCCTGGTCAACGGCGGCTTCGAGAGCGATTGGGCTGAGGAGGCGTCCCACTGGGTCAAAGTCTTCCCGGTCGACGGGGAGCCCTACTTGACCGAGAAGGGGGAGTTCCACACGCCGCCCGGGTGGGTGGCCTGGTATCGGCACGACCCCGGCACGTGGGATCAGCCCGAGCTGGGGGACATACGGAAAGTGCACGTCCCTTACCGTGTGCGGAGCGGGGAGAAAGCGGCGCGCCTATTCACGTTCTACCGCAGTCACGACGCCGGTCTCATGCAGCAGGTCAGCGTGGTGCCGGGCTCGCGACTCACCCTGACGGGGTATGCGCATGCCTGGAGCAACCATCCTTTCTCGGGGCATGGCAACTGTGCCGATGATGGGCACTGCTCGGCCGGCGTTGGCTGGGGAGGCCATTTCTTGCTGCCGGAGGAGGTCCCTCCTCCAACGGGTGATCCGTGGAATGACGCGGTGGGGAACTTCAGCTTCATAGTGGGCATCGACCCAACAGGAGGTGCCGACCCGTTCGCCGACTCTGTGGTGTGGGGGTTTGAGGCCTTCATCTACAACGTCTACCACAAGGTTCCGCAGGTCCGCGCCACGGCCCAAGGACAGACCGCGACGGTTTTCCTCAGGAGCCGGGCACGCTGGCCCCTCAAGCACAATGATGCCTATTGGGACGACGTGGCGCTGCTAGGGATTCGAGAAGGGACTGACCCGACACCTCAACCAGCTCCGTGGACCTACAATGTGATCTCGACGGGGAGCAAGATTGGGGTTCACGCCCTGCGGTCCAACGGAGTGGCCGGATTCTCCCAGGAACTCACCGATGCGGGGGCACGGTTCTCGGTGATCAAGGCGGTGGACGACTTCGGATGGCTTGC
>Ga0180432_10004112_pt1 | contig 20193 bp, 17 predicted proteins | sample SS_ome_10_FD_132414 | JGI IMG/M metagenome (GOLD analysis project Ga0180432, IMG submission 132414) | Hypersaline lake sediment archaeal communities from the Salton Sea, California, USA - SS_1_MS_2 metaG | ecosystem: Environmental > Aquatic > Non-marine Saline and Alkaline > Hypersaline >...
AGTCGCAAAGAAAAAGTCCCAATTATTGGAGTTGGGGAAAAAGCTCGCAAAAGCCAAACGATACTATATGGTTGGGAGCGGTGGGAGCTATAGCGTCCAGTTGCCTCTCGTGTATATCGCCGAGAAATACACCAAGGTTCCCGTCTATGCCTTCAGTGGCTGGGAGTTCCTCGAACGCAAACCAGAAGGTGTAGACCAGGATGCTGTTGTTATATTGATTAGCCAGAGCGGCAAGACCAAGGAGATCGTTGAAGCCCTCGAATGGTGCAACATGAAAGGAGCCACCACCTTTGGATTAACCCAGAAACAGGGCTCCGTTATCAACGAGAAAGCCGACATAGGGTATGGCTGGGAAGCCAGAGGGGTTACCTTTGGTAAATTAATGAGCATGTACTACCTCTTTGGATCTATCTTCAAAGAGAAAGGCTATGATATCGGAGCAAAAATGATCACCGAAACAGACAAGCTACCAGAACTAATACCCCCTATGATCCCCATAGCCAAAGAGACTGCGAGAAAACAGGGACTGGATTTCAAGGACCATGATATGGTTTTCATGGTGGGTGGCGGCATCAACTGGGGACTCACATACCAGTTCGCGGTTTGCACATTGATGGAGATGTGCTGGACAAACGGGATGGCAGTAGACTACAGCGAGTTCAGACACGGGCCCCTCGAACTCTTCACAGAGGGAGCAGCATGTGTCTTCCTCCGTGGAAGATCAGACTTGAAGCCCCTTGAGGACTCGATTATCCAGTTCAGCAAGGAAAACGGAGTAAAGATCATAGAATACGACTCCCAGAGGCTCGATGTAGATAACCTGATGACTCCTTTCACCTTGTTCGTTGAGCTGGAGTGGTTCAGCTACTATTTGAGCCTAGCAAAGAACAGGCGCATGGGCTCTTGGCGTTTCTACGACAAGGTCAAATTCTAGGGCTCTCCACCCCACGCCCCGAGGCGTTTACAGATCTCGGTGGCTGCAAGGTGTCCAGCCATTATTGATTCTGGGATCGTTTTTCCCTTTATCCTGCTGCAGAGAAACCCAGCGATATATGCGTCTCCTGCTCCAAGGGTGTCTACTACATCGACTGGGATCGCTTCTCCCTTGTAGAGGTCTTTCCCATCGTACACCATTGAGCCGTATTCACCCAGAGTCATTACAACTAAACCCGGCGTTTTCTCCTTGAGCCTCTTTAGCACCGGTTCTGGGTTTTGATCTTTCTCGATTAGATGGCTTCCGCTGAAGAATGATATATCGAGGTATTGTATTATCTCTGTTCTGGGGTCTTCTAATTGTCCGCTGAAATCACAGCTAAGCAAGGCGCCTGTGGACTCCTTGAGTCTCTTGATATGTTCCCTGCCGAAACCCCATACAGTGAAGTGTATCAGGTCATAGCCCTTGGGTGAGGGTATTTTCTCGTAGGGGAGAACAACGTCTTCCTGTACTCCCTCTGTGTAATCATCAAAAACCCTGTCGCCTTCTCTTATGAGTATCTTTGTGACTGCTGTGGTTCCTTCCCTGATGATTATATGGTCTGTACTAAACCCGTTTTCCTTGATTTGATCGAGCATAAACCTCCCATTATCATCGGTCCCGACGATGCCAACATACTGGGCTTCAATATCCTCGTATCTTGATGCATATACCACGAAGTTCAAGGCATTTCCCCCAGGATATCTCTTCCCGAGTTCAATGTAGTGGTCTATACAGTTGTCACCTACACCAAGCACCTTCAATGTTGTTCCTCAAACTTATCTAATGGCTCCGACTTGGCTATATAGATTAGTTATGGAGCTTATTGACGCAATTAAGGGGCGTAGGAGTATCAGAGCGTACAAACCTGATCCTGTGCCAAGAGAGATCATAGAGGATATAATAGAGGCTGGTAACTGGGCGCCCAGCGCTAAGAATGGTCACCAGTGGAGATTCACAGTACTCACTGGTAAAGCCAAGGATGATTATAACAAGATGTTCCGAGAGACTCTGGATGGGTTTATCCAGAAACATGGGCGGGAGGAAGCCGGTTCAGCCCCTTGGACGCTGGAAATAATGGAGAAGGCTCCTGTCCTATTGATCGTCTGGAACTCCAACGAGTATGGTTGGCCCACTGAGGAGCATTCGGTTGCAGCAGCGATGCAGAACATCTGCTTACGAGCCTATGATCTAGGCTTGGGAAGTCTCTGGATTGGTGATATCTTCTATGCCTACCCTGAGACCTGCGCCTACTTCAGGAAGGAGAAATGGAAGCTCACAGGAGCCATAACACTAGGTTATCCAGCAGTAGAGGGCAAGATTCCCAAGAAGAAGAGCCTATCTGAGATCGCTGAGTTTCTCGAATAGCCTAAATCTCACCATCCATTCTATACGAGGATCAATTTGGAGCTTAATGAAGCAATATTGGGTAGACGCTCATGCCGAAGCTATAACCCGGAGAAAGAGGTCACTGAGGAGCAGCTCAGGGAGATGCTGGAGTACGGCATCTGGGCGCCAAGTGGCACCAATAGTCAGCCATGGAGATTCACAGTGCTCATGGGTGAGAGGAAGACAGAGTTTATCGAGATAATGAGGAGAAACATACAGGAGAAGAAGGCTGACTTCACAGAACAGCAGTTAAACATCTTTGAGTGGAGCGCCCTCAGCCTCGAAAAAGGTTCAGGGATAATTCTTGTCTGGGACAAGAGCAAGACATGGACCAGTCCCCAGAGCATCGGAGCATGCATACAGACCATGATGCTCAAAGCCCACGACATTGGGCTAGGCACCCTCTGGGTAGCAGCAGTAAGAGTAGCAGCCGAGGAGCTGAAGAAACTCTACGGTAAAGAGGAAATGGACCTCATCGCAGCTGTTGGAGTAGGATATCCCAGCGAGAAGATGATAGGCAAGAAAGGACCACCCAGACTACCAGTTGACGAGGTCGCGGAGTTCCTAGGTTAACTTTTTTCTGGTTAACAATTCTTTTATCGTTGAATAGTTCCTGTCTCGTACCTAGCTTGACTAGGAGGCACAGAAGCGTGTATCAATTGGACTGGAAAGAACTATCCTCCTAACAGAGGATGAAATACCCAAGAAATGGATTTCTATAACACCCGATCTTCCAGCGCCCCCGTATCCGTTGATCGACCCATCTAACGGTGAGCCAGTCAACCCCGAGGCGCTAGAAGCTATATTCGCCAAGGAGCTACTCAGACAAGAAGTCTCCCCGAATCGGACCATAGACATCCCACAGGAAATAAGAGAAGCATACCTGTTATGGAGACCCACACCCCTAATCAGAGCAACACGGCTTGAGAAATATCTCAAGACACCCGCGAAGCTCTATTTCAAATATGAGGGAGTGAGCCCAACAGGAAGCCATAAACCAAACACAGCCGTCCCACAGGCATACTACAACATGCGTGAGGGCGTCGAGAAACTAACCACAGAGACCGGTGCAGGGCAATGGGGCAGTAGCCTCGCCTACGCTGGATGCTTGTTTGATCTCGATATCGAGGTCTATATGGTAAGGGTGAGTTATGAGCAGAAGCCCTACAGGAAGACCATGATGAGGCTATACGGTGCAGAGATCATACCGAGCCCCAGCACAAGGACTGAGGTGGGTAAACGGATACTGGAAAAGTACCCTGATACCAGCGGAAGCCTCGGTATAGCTATCAGTGAAGCCGTCGAAAGATGCCTCAGCTTGGATAACGCCAAGTATACCCTCGGCAGCGTGCTGAACCATGTCTTAATGCATCAGTCTGTAACTGGGCAAGAAGCCATGAAACAGCTGGAGACCGTAGACGAGTACCCTGACACGGTTATCGGCTGTGTGGGCGGTGGAAGCAACTTCGCTGGTATCGCATACCCGTATCTAGCTGATCAAAGGAACGGCAATCCCCCCAAGGAGACCGGATTCATAGCCGTAGAGTCAACAGCTTGCCCCAGCATATCAAGGGGCGAGTTCCTCTACGACCACGGAGACACGGGAAGGATCACACCATTGATGAAGATGTTTACCCTTGGACATGACTTTATCCCTGATCCCATCCACGCGGGTGGGCTAAGGTACCATGGCATGGCACCGAGCCTCAGCATGCTGGTAAAACACCGCATCATAGAGCCGAGAGCCTATAATCAGGTCGAGGCACTGGGAGCAGCGGTAACCTTTGCACAGCAAGAGGGCTTGATTCCTGCACCGGAGACTGCCCACGCGATCAAGGCGATGATCGACGAAGCCCTACGGTGTAAGGAGACTGGTGAGGAGAAGACCATTCTGGTCTTGATGAGTGGTCACGGCCACTTCGATATGAGCGCCTACGAGGGCTACCTCAACGAAGCGCTGAAGCCCTATGAGTTACCCCAGAAAAGGATCAAGGAGACTGTCTCAAACCTGAAACGTCTATATCCTTTCGCCTAGAGGGCGGCTCTCCTTTCTCTTATCTTTTCAACTATTTTTTTATGTCTCGGGGAGACCTTGGCGTGCCAGAAACGATCAAGCTTTGTCTTCGGTGACTTGCTCATGTACTCGTATGCTTGGAGGATCATGTCTATCTTATCAGCATCATGAACCAGAACCGCCTCAGGGGATTCATTTCTCTGATACTCAAGCCAAGCCTCCCAATAGACCGCGCGTTGAGCCTCATCCAACCCACCAAGAATAGTCTTCATAACCTCATTTTCCAATTCCAAGTGATTTGGCATCTTCATCATGGGGGTAATATCCCCTGTCTCAGCCTCAGCCAAGTCATGTAGCAACGCCATCCGCATCACCTTACAAGTGTCTAGTCCCATGCTGTCGCTGAGTATCATGGCTGCTAACGCTGTGCGGAATGAGTGATCGGCTACTGATTCGGGCTCACCTACTCCTGAATCCACCCAGCCTGTACGTGGTATCGTCTTGAGCCTCCCAGCAACTATGAGAAAATCCAGTAAATTATCAGTGTTCACAGAAAAGAATAGTTGAGATAAGATATAGGCTACTCGATCCCGCAGATCTCTCGGATAGCCGCCAACATCTTATCATTGTTAGGTGGACAGCCAACAGCATAACACCCCTTATCAGCGTTACGAGCCTGACACACCCCCATAATAACAGGCTTGGTATGCAGGTTCTCAGGCACCTCAGCGTTACTACCCACCACTATCACAAGGTCCCTGATCTCGCCCATCTTCTGCATCTGCTTAAGATCATAGAAGACGCTGTGTATGGTCCCATGGCATGCGCTGCAGGCGCCATCAGTGATGACTGTAACGCCTTCTGCGAAATCAGTTCCTGTCGGTGGTCTTTCAAACTTGTATGTGAATGATTCGACTGGCTCTCCCACCACCTCAATCTGTGAGCTTAGATCGATTAGACCTGCGGCATCAGCCTCAACCAGATAATCCAGTTCCTCTGCCTCAAAGCCCATTATCTTAGAGGCAACCCTGTCTAAAGCGTAGACATCCTTGCTAGCGATTACTGTGTTTAGTTCTACCTTGGGTCCAAAGCTTGGTCCAAGTCCCTCCATAGCCACAATGGCATCAAGGACAGTAAGATCAACCTTAACAGCCTTGTTCAAGTCCAGAATCCCCTTAACCACACCGATCTTGTGGAAGTTACGCTTCATATACCTAGGGAGGACTCCTTTGAGGTTCTTGACCCCGAGGGTTACCTTGAGCTGGTCATGAGTCTTCATAACAGGCACATTAATCCTGACATCAGCCTCCATGAAAGCCTTGGAGACCTCAACCTTGTCAATAAGCAGGAAATCTGGGACATCGATCTCGACAACTGGGCTCTTGTCAACATCAACAATTTCAACCCCATACTTCTCAGCAAGAGCAACATATCCGCTAAGCTCTAACGCCTTACTGGTCTCCGTAAAGTAACCAGCCCCCTCTACGATCAATACCTTCCCTGCACCAGCCTCCTTTGAGAGCCTGATGAGGGCCTCAACCACCCTCTTATCAGTGGTAACCCCGGGACCAGACAACTCCCCGGTTACCACATTGGGTTTGATAGCGACAGTGTCCCCTTTCTTGATGATGGATTTTATCCCACCCACATACTCCACGGCTTTCTTTACCACATCAAATACCTGTTCATCTGATGGTTTCCCATTGTTCCTGACTACTGCGACCCTACTCAATCTTATCACACAGTAATCTCTCAAGGATGTAAATAACGTAATAGGGGAAAAAACCCATTAACACATCCCCCAATCCTTATTCATGGAAAAGGGAGAGGTCAGATTCATCGGTAAGGTCACTAAAGTCGAGGACGATATCTCAACAATTGTGATAGACCAAGAGTACTGTGAGGGGCTCTATCGCCTCGATATGTATTATCAGATCAAGGTTCTCTACTGGTTCCATCAAAGAGACGATGACCAGCATAGAAATGTCCTCAGAGTAATCCCAAGGCGGCATGGAGAGACCGAGGAAAGAGGAGTATTCGCATCTCACAGCCCATCCCGGCCAAACCCCATCGGGCTATCAGAAGTAGAAATAATCTCAATCAATGGATGCACGCTGACTGTTAGAGGTCTGGATGCTTTTGAGGGCTCACCAATCTTGGATATCAAGCCCACACACATGTAATAGAAATAATCAAATCTCTTGACGTATTACTTACGAAACATGGGAAGAGTCAAACTCAGAGATCATATCAAGGATTATCCAGAGGACCTCAAGACCGCTGTACTGAAGATAGCCGAGGTCTCCAAGACCATCAGCAAAGGCTTTGCCTCCAGACAGGGAGTATCCGATACCTCCAATGTTTATGGCGAGACCCAGCTAGCCATAGATAAGTGGGCTGATGAGTTACTGATCTCTGAACTCGGCGGAAAAGGGATCGTGAGAACCATCACAACCGAGGAACAGCCAGAAATACTCAGCTTCAAATCCGCCTCAGACATAGGGCTTACGATAGACCCACTGGACGGCTCATCCCTTATAGGAATCAATCTCACCGTTGGGACCATCATCGGCATCCACCGGGAAGATGTGCTCAAACCCGGACGAGAGATGATAGGCGCAATGTACATCCTCTACGGACCATTGACAGTGCTCGTCTACAGCCTCGGCGTGGGTGTGCATGAGTTCGTCCTCAACCCGCAGGGCGACTATGTGCTCCAGCAGGAGAACCTCACCATACCCGAAGGGAAGATATATTCGCCGGGAGCTCTCCGCATCGAGTGGCTACCATACCACTTGAAATGGGTGGAGCAACTGGAGTCCGAGGGTTACAAGTTGAGGTACAGCGGCTCGTTTGTAGCTGATGTTCACCAAGTTCTGCATAACGGTGGGGTGTTCACCTACCCAGCTTACAAGGGTAGGGATAAGGGAAAGCTCAGGCTCCTCTTCGAGTGTGTGCCCATGGGGTACATAGTAACTCAGGCTGGGGGCGCTGTCAGCGATGGAGCAAGAGATATATTAACTATCCGCCCTGTTAGTAATCAAGATCGGACCCCGGTCTACATCGGGGGAAAACTAGAGATCCAACTCATCGAGAAATTGAAGGAAGGTATGTGATGTGAGTAAACCAGTTCCCGGAGACGTGATGTACAAGGCTCTAATGGACAAGGGCGTTATAATAATGGCGGCTAACGTCAGGGTTACACCCGGCGTTACTGAGGGCATATTCAGGGCAGCCAAAGATCTGGACTCTGCTGTTATATTCGAGATAGCGAAATCGGAGTGCAACCTCAAACGCGGATACACGGGCATGGTCCCGAGTGATTACTCGGGTTATGCCTGTAAGACCGCTGACTTGATTGACTATGATGCTTGGGCTCTCCACGCTGACCATATTACCATCAAAGAAGGCACAGCAGAGGATGTTCAGGACGCTAAGGCGTTGATTGACGCCCAGATAGATTCAGATTTCACATCCTTTGCAATCGACGCATCACACCTGTATGATTTATCCAAGGATAACATCAGAGACGCTTTGTCGCGAAACATCGATGTCACCACTGATCTAGCCAAACATATCAAGAAAGGCATGAAGGGTAAGACCTTCGGTTTGGAGGTCGAGGTTGGTGAGATCGGTAAGAAGAATGAGCAAGGCCACGTCTTGACTACCCCAGATGAGGCTGTTACATTCCTCAAGGCACTAAAGGAGAACGATGTCCATCCACAGATACTCGCCATAGCTAACGGGTCAACTCATGGTAACCTCTACGATGAGCATGGCAACATCATCGAACAAGTATCCATCGACATCCCCCAGACAAAGGCAGTGGCAAAGGCAATCAGAGAAAACAACTTCGATGTAAGGATAGCCCAGCATGGAATCACGGGCACACCACGCGAGTTGATCAACAGCGTATTCCCCAAGGGTGATGTACTCAAGGGGAACGTCGGCACCTTCTGGCAGAACATAGTACTGGACGCCTACAAGGTGTATGAGCCTGAGCTCTACCGCGACATATACAAATGGACCATAGAGACCTACAAGCCCAAGAACCCGGGAAAAGCCGATAAGGAGATCTTCGGGAGCAACGTCAAGAACGCCATAAAAGTGTACTACGACAGGATACACTCGGTAGACCCCGAGACAACAGATAGCATCGAGGCCATCGCCTACGCTGAGGCAAGAGTATTCTTCAGGGCATTCAGCTCAAAGGGCTCAGCGGAGTATGTGAGGAAAGCCCTCTAGCACCGCTTTCACTAATTTATACGTAGCACTTTATTTACTCGCCCGGTCTCTATGCCCGTGAATGTGGGCTCTATGAATATTGACGAGGCGATGGATTGGCTGTTCAATGTCAGGAGATTCGGTCCAGACCGGACGCTGGTGCCCACCCGAAGATATCTTGAGCTACTGGGGAATCCACAGAACAGCTTCAAATCAATCCATGTGGGTGGGACAAACGGTAAAGGCTCTACTTCTGCATTCATAGCCTCTATCCTTGAGGCTGCTGGTTACAAGGTTGGGTTATACACGTCCCCACATCTTGAGCGGTTCAATGAAAGAATCAAGATCAATGAAGCAGAGATCAGTGACACGGATGCAGCTAGGTTACTATCAGAGGCTAAAGTCGTTTTTGACGAGATGTTGGTGTACCCTGAGCCTATGCCGCTGCGTTTCTTCGATATACTCACCGGGGTCTGCTTCAAGTATTTCGAGGAACAGGGAGTGGACTTTGGGGTCATCGAGGTGGGTCTCGGTGGACGACTTGACGCCACAAACATAATCACGCCCCTTGTCAGTGTCATCACAAACATAGGATACGAGCATGTGAACATTCTAGGCCCTACCTTGGAGGACATCGCATACGAGAAGGCTGGTATAATCAAGGAAAACATCCCAGTAGTAACCGGGGAGACAAAACCCAATATTTTAGAGGTCTTCCGGACTGTCGCAAAGGAAAATAGCTCCGAGTTAATCCAAGTAGAAGAATACACTCAACATCAAAGGCTCTCAACGGGGTCAGATGGCCAAATATTCAACCTGAAAACACCGAAGAAAAGCTATGAAAGACTAAGAATCCCTCTACTTGGCATGCATCAAGTAAATAACGCATCCACAGCTGTAACCGTAGCCGAAACCCTAGCCCAGCAGGATATAGTGATTCCTTCTAAATCCATAGTTGCGGGCTTGGAGAATGTCTACTGGCCCGGGAGGCTTGAGGTTATTCACCGAGAACCCCTGGTGGTGCTGGACTGTGCAAAAGACGCTGAAGCTACAGAGGTTGTGAGAAAAACCATCCATGATGATCTGAATAATCGCAGGATAATCGCCGTAGTCAGCATCTCCTCCGATAAGAACATTGAGGGTATGATAGAACACATCTCGGATTTCACAGACCACTATATCTTAACAAAACATAGTGTCACGTATCGAGCAACGGAGCCTGAGAGGCTCATTCAAGAGATTGAGAAGTATCACAAACCCTATGAGGTTTATCTTGAACGCGAAGAGGCTTTCAGGCATGCGGTCGAGATAGCTGGTCCAGATGATATGATACTTGTTATAGGCTCGGTGTATCTTGCTGGGGACGCTAGGTCCTATTATGCTCGCTTATTCTCTGAGTAAGCACCCTTACCAAGTTATCCGCCTCAGAGTTGATCAATCTCCTAAGATTTGATGCCTTTTTCTTGATGTGTTTAGAGTATTCTCTATGATTCAGAGCTTGTCTGGATTTTTCATAAAGTGCATCGAGCCCATGTACCGTATTAGATAGGTATTCTTGGGAATCCATGTGTTCCATGAATCCCCTTATCTTGATATCATAATCAACAGTAACAAATGGGGTAGCTTGTATAGATGCAAGAATCAGGCTGTGCAGTCTCAAACCCACCACTAGGGTAGAGGAGCCGATTTCCCGTAGAGCATCTGTTGTGTCCTTTGGGCGAGGCAATATTTCTACTTCACAGCGCATTAGGTTCCTTATTACACGTATCTCCTCCCTATCATCATCAGGAGCTACACAGTGAAAAGGCATGAAAGAGACCCGATACCCCTCTTCTATCAGACGGTCAGCGGCTAATGCTTGCATATGACGGATTCTGTTTATCGTTGCTCTATCCGTCTCTTGATGAAAGAGTATCTTGTGGTTCTCGGTTAATCTTCTGGGACAGAATAATACATGATCATTTTCTTTTTGTGTTTTAACTGGGTCAAGCATCAAGGCGCTGTCCCCAGTAACATTGATAGGCTTCCCCAGCTTACCCGACAATGACTGAAGAATCTGTTTAGATATAACATCCCGGGTGCTGATGATCGCGGTATTCTTCAATAGCATACGGGTGATCTCTCTTCCCTGCAACGATGTAATGGGTTTACTACCTACCCCAAAGCAGTAGACCTTTCTGGCGCTCAATGCTGGTAACCCCAAATGGACGACTCTAGAGAGATGCCCATAATCATAGAAGGGGGTCCCCCCAGTTAGCAGGTGGGCGTCAGTATTCTTGAATAATTTGAGGTATCTTTCTCGGTTCCTTAGTAGGGTTCGGGGGCTCTCGATTTTTTCGCCCCTTACTCCTGTGTTTTCATAGGTGTAGTCTGGGTTGATGGATAGCGCGGTGAGGTTGGCTTCTGGGAGTTTCTTCTTGATTATCTGGTTTACTCCTTGGAGTATCGCCTCATCTCCAAGGTTTCCTGATCCGAACCATCCGCCATAAACCAGTATATTCAATTCGATGCCTCGATCTTCTCATATTCAGCGATATGCAGGTCAATCACCCTATCCACCTGATAGATCCTCTCTACGTGTTTTCTGCCTTGGATTCCTTTTCTGCGCCATTCTTCTGAGTTGAGGAGCCAGTCCAGCCCGGAGTCAAAATCATCCTCTTGCGCATGATAACCATATTTTGATACCAAGTCGTCCGGGTTTTCACCGCTTATTATTGGGGTCTTGGATGCGAGGGCTTCGAGGAAGCTTATGGGTAGGGCTTCACGGATGCTGGTGTTTAGGAGTGCCCATGATTTCGCTAGGATCATTTGTTTATCTGGCTCTGGTATGAATCCAGTTAGTCTTAGATTGGGGAGGGGTGAGTAGGTCTCTCTGAGTTCATCGTCTTTTATTGGGTCGTGGCTTTTCCCCATGGCTATGAAGTTTATCTCTGGGTGGCTTTCTGCTAGTTTGAAGAATATCTCGATGCGTTTCTGGGGGTCCCAGCGAGCCAAGAAGCATACTGTGGGTTCCTCTGATTTCTCAATACTGTTCTTGGGTACAGGGACTGGGTTAGGCAGGAAACTTGGCTCGTCTTTGAGATCGTAAAGCTTGACTGCCTTGGGTATCAAGAAATGTGCCTGACTATAGAGGGCATCCAGTTTTCTACATGTGTCTGCGAGGAACCTGATCTCTGCTTCGATCCTTAGTTGATGCTTGATGGAGCCATATTTGGGTTCTACTTTGGCTATCCTTTTCCATTCAGCCCGGTCATATGGGTCTTGAAAAGTCAGTACATGCTTCTTCTCTGGGCAGGCAACGGTTGCCATATAGGTGTTATAGCTGATGGCTTGGCTGTGATAGATATCTGCATCTGCCTTGCGGTAGTACTTTATTGACTCCTTTCTCGCCCACAAGGACCCCAGACCAGCATTATGCGATGGATACCCATAGACCTTGAATCCGTCGAGCCACTCCTCCTCACTCTGCCCCGGTCTCCTCTGGGTTACCACCGAGACATCTATGCCTCGTTCAGTCAGCTTTTTCCCAAGTATCCAGGTAAGGTAGCCAAAACCCCCATGTATCCCCCAGTGGAAGACTTCTGGTGAGACAAAACATACTTTCAAGGCGGGTCCTCTTTCGTTAAATCCTTATACAAGTAACTGTTAAAAATATTTGAATGTTGGGGGATTCTTTTGGCTAATACAGCCAGTATTGTAGTTCCAGTCTATAATGAGGAGGACATTCTAGAGGCTAATACCATTGTCCTTCATGATTATCTTGATGAGTCGTTGGATGATTTTGAGCTACTATTGGTTGAAAATGGTAGTATGGATAAAACCGCGTTATATGCTGAGAAATTAGCCTCAGCCAACCCTAGGATAAAGACCATTCACTTAAGTGAGCCTTGTCTGGGTGGGGCGATTAAGGCTGGGGTCTCAGACGCTGTTTTTGATAAGGTTGTGTATTTCCCCATCGATCTCTCTGTTAACCTCAGCTTCATTCCGGAGAGTATCCGTCTTCTGGATACCTATGAGATTGTTGTTGGAAGTAAAAAACTAGGGACAGCCAATGACCATAGACCTTTAAGGAGACGAGTGGCGAGCACTGGGTACCACAAGGTGGTTCAAGTCCTATTCAGGACAGACCTGTCTGATACCACATGTGTCAAGGCTTACCAGAAAGGCATAGCAAAGGAGTTGATGCGTCTAATTCCCTCCCGGAGCAATGTGTTTGAGACCGAGTTGCTCTTGGAGGCAGAAAAGCATGGTCTCAGCATCGCACAGATTCCCGTTGAGGTGAATGATCAACGCAGTGGTCGGCTCTCCCTAAAATATAAGATGGCGTCCAAGGGTCAGGACTTGATGTCTTTGAGAGTAGATATACTTTCAATGATCGTGGGAGGATTTCTGTTTTTAACTGGGCTACTGTGTATAACTTTTCTTTCAGTTCAAAAACTTGTTTTCAACAGAGAGGGCTTCCTGAATCCCTATAGTTTTCTCATCTCCATGCTCTTGGTATTGTTCGGGGCTCAGGGGATAGCCTATGGGTTGTTTGCTCGGCTCTTTTTACAGCTGCGAAAAGAGATTGTTTTGACCAATTCTAGGCGTTATTCTGGAAACGTTTTCAAGGAAGAAACAAAATAGTCCCAACAATTAGTGATACACATGTTCGAGGGATTAACACCGATATTGATGGATGAGGGGTACAGGTTCGTTCTCGCATTATTGGCGGTCGTGATAACCTATGTTATCTACAAGACGATAATGGGGGTCATACAGAGAAGGGGCAAGGACCTTGAATTAGAGCCCCATGTAATCAACATACTAAGATTATTGGTCAGAGTTGTAGCGCTTATCGTTGCCATCACATCGGTACTCACGATATTTGATGTTCCCTCTGATCTATTCGTTGGGACCAGCGCATTGTTGGGCGCTGCATTAGGCTTCGGCTCCAGCCAGACCATCAACAACATCGTTGCTGGATTCTATGTACTAGTCAGTCAACCCTTCAAGGTCAAGGACTATGTAAAGATAGGGGACCTTGAAGGCCAAGTAGAGGAAATCAGCATTAACTATACGAGCCTCTATACTCCGACTTTCAACCTGCTCAAAGTCCCTAATACCCAGGTTATGAACAGCAGGATACTGAACCTAACCCACGAGGGAGTAATCAAATACACATTCACAATCGGCTTTAGTCAGGATTACACCGAGACCGATATCACAGAGAAGGTGATCAAGCCAGCTATGACGGAGTTCTGTGATATTCACTGTGATCTGGGGCTCCGTTCACCAGAAGCTTATCTTGACTCAGCCAACCGTTTGGAGAAGATATACCTCTTCAGACTCTTCATACCAAAGGGAGACGCCAAGACCCTCTACACTCATCAACCAGAGTTCATCCAGATAGTGATGAGACACTTCGACAAACTCAAGGCTGGCAAATAGTCGCCTCGAAACTTTCTTATTCCCACCGGTGTACCCTGATTGAAATATTCTGGTGACACCAGATGGCAAAACCAATATGGATATCAAGAGACTTTGCGGCTTGCACCGGTTGCAGACGATGCGAGCTAGCATGTAGTATGCATCATGAGGGCTGGATGTGGCCCGAGGCAAGCAGGGTAAGGGTCTTCATGCCCTTCCCCGGTGTTGAGGTGCCTCATCTATGCGCCCAGTGTCAGGACTATCCCTGCATAGAGGCGTGCCCAGTGGATGCATTATCTAGCGACCCCGATACTGGGGCAGTAATCGTAGACAGAGAGGCTTGTATTAGCTGTGGGGCGTGCATCAGGGCGTGCCCGGGTACTGTGCCCATTCTTCACCCCAAGGACAACAAGGCGACCATATGCGATCTTTGTGGTGGTGAGCCCAAGTGCGTCGAGGTATGCACTGAGGCAGGATACAACGCACTAACTATTGTAAATGAAGGACCGAGTATTCACAGGAAACTATACAGTAGAAATCCCATCGAGACGGCAAAAGACTTGGCTGTGAATCTTTTCGGTGAGAAGGGAGAGGAGGTTATAGAATGAGCCCCGGTGGATACGCTGGAAAATGGCTAGACATAGACCTAACCAACGGTAAGATTGACGATATCAAATTCCCAAACAAGATGCTTGAGCAGTATTTTGGTGGTAGAGGCATGGCCACGAAGATACTCTGGGATCGACTTGGAGCCAAGTGGGCTGGTCTCAACGCATACTCCCCAGAAAATCTATTGATATTCGCCACAGGGCCCATGACTGGGATCTATCCCGGTGCAAGGATCTGTGTCAGCGGCAAGAGCCCGGCAAGCAATGGAGTAGTCGGCAGTTCGGCTGCGACAGAGTTCGCTGTAGAGATCAAGAACGCTGGATATGATGGGATCATTATTTCGGGGAAATCTGAGAAACCAGTCTATCTCTTGGTAACTGATGATGGCGCAGAACTCAGGGACGCTACTCACCTTTGGGGACTCGACGGAGAAAAGACCCTCATCAAGCTCAACAAAGAGATCACAGAGGAGCTACAAACGCGCCATCCAAACGTCGGTCTCTGGAAGGAACCCGGAACCATGTACATCGGTCCCGCTGGGGAAAACAGGGTTAGAAACGCCTGTATAATGACCAAGATGTGCCACGCAGCAGGATACGGTGGCTACGGTGGACTAATGGGCAGCAAGAACCTCAAGGCAGTAGCAGCCAAGAGCAGGGGCAAATTCCCAGAAGTGGATGCCCCTGAAACTGTTAAACTTCTCTGGGACAAGGCTCACAAGGAGCTAATGAAGGTAACCCGCTTTCGCAGATGGGGAACTGGATGGCTCGGATACGGCGCAGGAGCAGACACCAGCAGCGAGCCGGTCAGAAACTGGCAAGAGGAATGGCATGACGAAGCCTCAATGGGGGTCAACCGCTATGAAGACAGGTACTGGGTCAAGAAGAAGTGGACCGACTTTAACTGCACACTAGGTTGCATGAAAGTCAGCTGCATAAAGTCTGGTAGATGGAAGGGAGATATCACTGATGTTCCCGACTATGAGCTTCAGGCTTACTGTGGTACCAACCTTGGGATATTTGATGCCGGCGATAATGTCCACATCAGTACACTGATGGATAAACTTGGGCATAGCGGCATTAACGGACCAAACACATTGGGCTATGCAGCGGAACTCTACCAGAGAGGTATTCTCACCGAGGAAGACATAGGGTTCAAACTGGAGTGGGGAGACACCGAGGCTTTCGATAAACTAGCTCACATGATGGCTTACCGTGAGGGCATAGGCGATATCCTTGCTGAGGGTACTTACAGGGCTGCGTTGAAGATCGCTGAGATGAAGGGCCTCGATCCAAGCGAGACTTTGAAGTACGCTATTCAAATCAAGGGCATCGAGATAGGAGCCCATGGCACACGAAGCGACAAGGACTATACTCATGACATGAACTATGCGGCGAGCGTCCAAGGTGGTGACCACACATCAGTTGTAACTGATGGTTATAGTGATATGAGTGGTGCATTATTCTTTGACTCAGCTGTATACTGTACATTCACAAGCAGGGGTCCAAGTCAGCAACTCCAGTTCGATTTCGCGAAAGCCGTCACAGGTTTCCCGATAACAATAGAGTCATGGAGAAGAGTGAATGGTCCAAGGATTATCACTCTACAGAAAGCACTTCTTCTCCTTGGTGGACCTGATGCCACATGGGAGCCATTGAAAGATGATGATAACCCAGAGCGATTCTACGACCCACTGCCCACAGGTCCCTATAAAGGAGAGGTTACTGATCGAGAGCGTGTAGATACAAAGATTCAGGCTTACTTCGATACTCTGGGCTGGGATGAGCGAGGTATCCCAAAGAAGGAGACGCTGGATAAACTCGATATATCTGATGTTGAGCCCTTAATGGCCAAGCTTCGTAGGTAGTGGTTTTCCCTTCCTACGATATGTTTTTTTCAACATTTCGTAGTTTTTTTACGATTTCCACATATTTTTATACCCCTCAGTAGCTTATTTGGTAGATAATTCTGGTGAATCAATTGACAAAACCAATATGGATATCAAGAGACTTCGCCGCATGCAGCGGATGCAGAAGATGCGAGCTAGCTTGCAGCATGCATCATGAGGGCTGGATGTGGCCTGAAGCAAGCAGGGTAAGGGTCTTTATGCCTTTTCCAGGTGTAGAGGTACCGCATCTTTGTTCTCAGTGTCAGGACTATCCCTGTATAGAGGTGTGTCCGGTAGGTGCTTTGAGCAAAGATGAGGATACTGGAGCAGTCATCACCGACAGGGAAGCCTGTACGAGTTGTGGTTTATGCATAAAGGCATGCCCGGGTACTGTGCCGTATCTTCACCCCAAGGATAACAAGGCTGTTATCTGTGACCTCTGTGGAGGAGAGCCCAAATGTGTTGAGGTATGCACCGAAGCAGGATACAACGCATTAACAATAGTAAACGAGGGTCCAAGCATTCATAGGAAGCTGTATAGTAGGCATCCTGTGGAGACCGCTAAGGACTTGGCTGTAAATATGTTTGGTGAGAAAGGAGAGGAGGTTATAGAATGACCCCAGGTGGATACGCAGAAAAATGGCTAGAAGTAGATCTAGGCAAGGACAAGATAGAGGAAGTAGAATACAGCGACAAGATGCTCCGCCAATACTTTGGCGGCAGAGGACTTGCAGCTAAGATTCTTTGGGACAAGGTTGGCTCAAAATGGACAGAACTGGATCCACTTGCACCCGAGAGCCCTTTGATGGTTTATACGGGACCCATGACAGGCATCTACCCTGGTAGCAGGATATGTGTCAGCGGTAAGAGCCCAGTAAGCATGGGAACCGTTGGCTCAACAGCTGCCACTGAGTTTGCTAATGAGATAAAGCAAGCAGGATACAATGGGGTTACCTTTGTAGGTAAAGCCGACAAGCCTGTCTATCTCTTGGTCACAGATGATGGAGCAGAGCTCAGGGATGCTAGTCACTTATGGGGGCTGGATGGTGAAAAGACGCTTATCAAGCTCAATAAGGAGGTTACTGAGGAGTTTACCAAACGTAAGCCTGAGGTGGGTCTCTGGAAGGAGCCTGGAATGATCTATATCGGTCCAGCAGGAGAGAACATGGTCAGGAACGCAGCTGTACTAGCTAAGATATGTCATGCGGCTGGTTATGGTGGCTATGGCAGCTTGATGGGTAGCAAGAACCTCAAAGCTGTAGTCGCTAAGGGCAGGGGGAGCTTACCCGAGGTAGATGCTCCTGAGGCAGCCAAGCTACTCTGGAGAAAGACCCATGAGCACCTCATTAGCAGAACCGCCATGAGACGACAAGGAACAGGTTACGCAGGCTATAGTGTCGGAGCAGACACTAGTAGCGAGCCAATCCGAAACTGGCAGGAAGAATGGCACGACGAGAAGAGCTATGGTGGACCTATGTTTGAGACTAGGTTCTGGGTCAAGAAGAAGTGGGCTGACTTCAACTGTACTACCAACTGTATGAAGGTTAGCTGTATCAAGACGGGTCCATGGAAGGGGGATATCACTGATATGCCCGACTATGAGCTACAGGCTTACTGTGGGACCAACTTCGGTATCTTCGACCCCGAGGCAAACATACACTTGAGTGCACTCGCAGACCAGCTTGGACACAGTGGAATCAACGGACCTAACACGGCTGGATTCGCGGTAGAGTTACACCAACGTGGAATACTAAAAGACGAAGACTTCGGATTCACACCCAAATGGGGTGATGTTGAGACCTTCGACAAGATAATGAGGATGATGGCTTATCGTGAAGGCATAGGCGATGTGCTCGCTGAAGGTACGTACAGGGCTGCTCATCTCATCGCAAAGATGAAGGGCATGCAACCTGAAGAACTCCTCAAGTACGCGGTTCATGTCAAGGGAATCGAGATCGGAGCACATGGTACACGAAGCGACGCAGACTATACTCATGACATTAGCTATGCGGCGAGCGTCCAAGGCGGCGATCATACGTCGGTGGCTGTTGATGGTTATAGTGATATGAGTGGGGCTGTCTTTACTGATAGCGCGGTCTTCTGTAACTTTACTTATTATGGTGTTCCTCAGAGCCTTGTGTTTGACTTCGCGAAGGCGATCACAGGCTTTGATATTACTCTCCATAATTGGAGAAGCGAGACTGGTCCAAGGATCGTTACCATGCAGAAAGCATTACTGCTGCTTGGTGGACCGGACCTGAAGTGGAAGCCAATCAAGGACGATGATAACCCTCCAAGGTTCTATGAGCCACTCCCAAGCGGACCCTACAAGGGAAAGACCACTGACCGAGAGGTAGTTGACACTAAGCTACAGGCATATTTCGAGACGCTGGGCTGGGATGAGCGTGGAATCCCCACAAAGGAGACCCTAAAGAAGCTCGACTTGGCTGACCTTGAGAAGAGCATGGCTAAGCTCCGCTAAATCCCTTATTTTTATCCTTTTTTCTTGTTTTGTGGGTTACGTTTGGTACTGATTTGACGGCGTTTTTATATAGATTATGATCAGAAAGAAGCGGTTTTAAGGGATATTTTGTTGAAATGGGGCTGGTTTCTTCTTAGCTGGTCTACCCCCTCTCCCCTTATTTTCCTATGACCGTTTTGAATAGTCTGAGATGGTTGCCGCCGAGTATCTTCTTAACGTCTTCTTCAAAGTAGCCTCTCTTGATTAGCTCCCTTGTGATGTCTGGCATCTTGGTTACGTCTTCCAGTCCTCGTGGTGTGCTTGGAATACCGTCATAATCGCTCCCGAGACCCACATGGTCTGGTCCCACTAGGTCAACAATATGGTCCATGTGATCTACCACGCCTTCCAATGCGGCTTCTGTTGGATGTACAAAAGCTGGGGCGAAGTTCATACCCATGACTCCATTGTTTTCTGCTAATGCTGTGATCATTTCGTCTGTCATGTTTCTGGGGTGATTACATACTGCTCTTGAGTTGCTGTGGCTCGCTATAACAGGGTTCTTAGTGTGATCTAATACGTCCCAGAATCCCTCATCATTCAGATGACTCACATCAATAATAATCCCTAGACGATCCAGTTCCTCAACTGCTTGGACACCTAGCTCACTGAGTCCACCGCCTGTTCTTCGATCAGTGACCCCATCAGCCAACTGATTCCTTAGACTGTGAACGAGACCCACCATACGTACACCTAGACGATGTAAGATGCTCAACATCTCTATCCTGCCCTCAATGACATCTGAGCCCTCGATACTGAGTAACCCGGCAGCCTTACCCTGTTTCTTTGCATCAACTATCTCTTGGTACGAGGTAACGGGCATCAACTCAGGTATAGCATCACACTCCCTGTAGAAGCGCTCAATCATCAACAAGGCGGTCCTCAGTGGGTAGGCTGGGGTTCTGCTCCGCTCACTGCTGACTGCAAACACTTGACAGGTAACACCCCCATCGATCATCCTCTGGACATCTAGGTGACCTAGACTGGAACGTTGCCCCATACCTATGTCTCCACGGTAATCCCACATGCTGTCTCTGGGCTTTGTAAACTCGTGGAAGAGGCACTTCAGTGTATCACAGTGAGTGTCCACCACAATTGAATCGCTATGAATTGCTTGATAATCCATCATATGCACAGGTGGAACATGACATAACGGGCTATTATGA
>Ga0180432_10004116_pt1 | contig 20175 bp, 13 predicted proteins | sample SS_ome_10_FD_132414 | JGI IMG/M metagenome (GOLD analysis project Ga0180432, IMG submission 132414) | Hypersaline lake sediment archaeal communities from the Salton Sea, California, USA - SS_1_MS_2 metaG | ecosystem: Environmental > Aquatic > Non-marine Saline and Alkaline > Hypersaline >...
ATCTGCTTTGCCACAGCGGACTCCGCCGGTTGTTGGCGTAAATATGTACCCCGACCCCAAAATGGCAGGCGGGGGTGTTTTTTGGCCCTTTTACTGCAAGCGGTGTGCCAAGACCACACACCCAATGCGCAACCCTTATTGTAGTAAATACTTGCGCAATTTGAACCGCATGAGATACGCTCTATCGGGAGGATGTCCCCAAAAGCAGTATGCCATTTTGGCAGGCCGATGTTGTTTGTCGATCACCCGCCGGCCGATCAGCCGCAGCGCGATCAGCCGCGGGGCGTTAGCTGCGGGGCGATCAGCCGCCGGGCGTTAGCCCCCGGTTCTGTCAAAACGTCGGTACGCCCCCCAAAACCGGACGCTAACGCGTTGCGGCTGATAGAACCGGACACCAGATGATCAGCCGCCGGGCGTTAGCCCCCGGTTGTGTGAAACCGTCGATTCCGTCCACCCCAACCCAACTCCAGCGCGTTGCGGCTGATGCCGATCTGTAAAAATATCCGCTCGGTTCTATTCAACGCCGGTTTTGACCAATACAATGCCCCTTGTACTCGTACAATTCGCCCGCATTGGGGCCCTCCGTCGCGGAGCATCGTTATGAACCAGGACGATCCAATCGCCTTTTTCATCACCTGGACGGTCTACGGAACATTCCTGCAGGGTGATGATCGCGGTTGGCGACGTCGGATGAAGGGAAATCAACTTCCACAACCGAAGCTCGCAGCTTGGCGACGCGAGCGGCTCAAGCATCCTGTCGAACTGCTCGACGACGTCCAAAGGTCAGCCGTCGAAGCCGAAATCGAACGCCTGGCCGCCTATCGAGGTTGGCATCTGTGGGCCAAGAGTGCGAGCACAAATCACGTTCATGTTTTGGTCACGGCCGGCGAATACGCTGGCAGTAAAGTTCGCGATCAACTCAAGGCAAACTGCACCCGCGTTTTGCGAGAGAGTTGGCCACAATTTTCTGATCGCCCAGTCTGGACAACCGGCGGCGACTGGCAATGCATCAACTCGGAAGATGACCTAGAGCAAGCACAAGATGAAACCTGACGCTAACACGTCGCGGCTGATTGAACCGGCCGCCAGCCGATCAGCCGCCGGGCGTTAGCCCCCGGTTATGTCAAAATGTCGGTACGCCCCTCAAAACGGACGCTGATTGAACCGGGCGCTAACGCGTTGCGGCTGATTGAACTACAATCGCACCCCAACACAAACAAATCCCCCCACAAAAGAACAAACCAACATGTCAGAAATCCAATCCATACACGACTTTGAAGTCGAACTAATCGTCGAATACTACTCGGGCCTGGAACGCCAAGGACCCGGGAGCCCCGAGATCACTACCAAGGCCTTGAGCTTTGTCGACGGCCTGAGCGAAACGTCGCATATCGCCGATATCGGTTGTGGCAGTGGCGGACAGACAATGGTGTTGGCCCAACAGACGCCCGGGAAGATCACTGGCATCGACCTGTTCCCCACGTTCATCAACCTGTTCAACGAAAACGCGAAGAAGCTCGGCCTCGACGACAAAGTAACCGGCAACGTGGGCTCGATGGATGATCTGCAGTTTGATGAAAACGAACTGGATCTAATGTGGTCCGAGGGAGCGATCTACAATATCGGATTCGAGCGAGGCGTTCGCGAGTGGCGGAAGTTCATAAAGCCCGGCGGCTACCTTGCCGTCTCCGAAGCGACGTGGTTCACCGATACGCGGCCAAAGGAAATCGACGACTTCTGGATGGATGCATATCCTGAAATAGACACCATCGCGAACAAGATGGCCCAGCTACAATCCGCCGGCTATTTTCCAATCGCATGCTTCAGTCTTCCGGAAGTCTGCTGGACGGACCATTTCTACGCTCCACAGGGCGATGTCCAGCGAGCATTTCTAGAGAAGCACGCGGGCAACGATGCCGCCAAGGGGTTTATCGAAAACCAGAGACACGAGGAAGGATTGTACGACAAATACAAAGAGTATTACGGGTATACGTTCTTTGTTGGGAAGAAGCGATAGGTGATCGCCGGAGAAGCCGGGGGATTGAAGACTAGTTCGGGCGCACTTCCACATCCACGGGCTGCCGCCCGAAGCTATGGGCGCAAAAGTGATTACGCACATTGTCTCTGACGCGCCCCTAGCCGCGGGCGGAAGCCCGTGGAAAAGTTGCGTCCCGCGCGATCACCTGCTACGATCGGGTCCTTGTCGCACGTGGAACGGCAACAACTCTACAAAGGAGCTTCCTCATGCAAAGACTGATTTCATACACACCGATATTGGCCGCGATTATATTGGTCATCGCACTGGCGTCTTGCCCGCGGTACGCGGCTGCCGAGCCCGCGAACAACCTGGCCGCGGCGGCTTACGTCGTCGCCAAGAACGACTCGGGCGAGATTGTTGCCCGCTCCGGTAGCGGCGACGTCGTTGCCAAAGGAACCGACGCTGCCGAAGTTATTCAAGCGGCCATCGATCGGCTGCCGACCAACGGCGGAAAGGTCTACATCGCGGCCGGCCGTTACGAAATCAACAACACGATCCGTATCGAGGACAAGCACGGCGTCCACGTCGAAGGGGCCGCGCGGGGTATTCTCTTCGGCCGCGGAGGGACTTGCCTGCACTCGAACAAAGCGATCGACATGATCCACATCAACGGCGGGAAACTCAAGGTGGCCGGCGTTACCGTCAGCAATCTTTACCTCATGGGCTCCGGAAAGGACAACGGCAAGACCGGAATCCTCGTCACCGGCAACAGCGACCTGCTCTCGCTGCACCACGTCGGGGCCAACCGATTCGGCATCGGGTTTCATTTCAAGGGCGGCACCGAAGGCCGAGGAGTCGGTGTCATCGACGCGCCGCAGATCGAATTCTGCGATCCCCAGGCAAACGGTATCGGCCTGAAAATCGAGGCCGTTCACTACCTCAACGTGGTCGGCGGCCAGTACACCGATTCCGCCCGGTACGGCATAATGATTTCATCCGAGGACCCCGGCCACGGCCGCAGCGGCGGCATCAAGATCATGGGCGTCACCGGAATCCGAAACGGCGAAGGCGGGATTCTCATCGGCTCCAACAGCGACTGCATCTCGGTAACCGCCGGTTGCGAGTTCGGCGGCTCCTCGCGCGGCAGCGGAGTGGTCGTCGCCAATGACCGGGAAGGCGGCAAAGCCCCGCGCAATGTCATCATCACCGGCGTGCAGGCCTACAACAACAAGCACGCCGGCATCCACGTCAAGCAGGGCGAACACGTGGTGATCGGCCAGTGCATCTGCTCGAACCACGACCACGTAGCCGTCCCCAACCACGAACAACCCTACGGCATCCACGTCGCGGCGGGCGCGAAGAACGTACTCGTGGGAGAGAACATCACCCACAGCAACGGCAAGCAGGGCGTTCTTCAGGACGGGAAAAAGAGCGGAGGGGATTGAGGGTCAGCTCGGCTCCACATCCACGGGGCCACGGGCTGCCGGCACGAGGCTATTGTCGTGACAGAGGCGACGTGTGCCATTGCTTCCACCCCCTAGCCTCGGGCGGAAGCCCGTGGAGAAGTCGCGCCACTCGTACCCGACTTTGCCCCTTGGCATAGAGCCACACAGCGACAACGGGGGGCATCGGCCGGCACCGGCATTTCAAGTCGACCGATCACAAAGTTATCGAGACATCACCGGCCGGTTATGGTATACTCGGGGTTACTGATTCCGAGGCCGGAATCCCACCACTGAACCAACCAACGGGCGGTTCGACGAAGCGACTTTTCGGAGTTGATCGTCGGCCCGCTCCCCCGCCAAGAAGCTTTGTCCCCTCCCGAGCGATTCACCCTTGTGTCGCGAGGCCAAGGCAGTGTTTCTTCAGATCGAGATTTACCTGAACCAGAAGACCCTTTCCCCAACAGCGAAGGAGCCCACCGTGAGGAGAAACTCTAACAGTCGCGTGCCGCTTATCGCGGCAATCACTCTGGCCCTGACGGCAACGATTGCCTGCACCAGTGGTGCTGTCGGCGCCGAAGCGGACAACACTGACATCATGGACAAGATCATCAACGATTGGATGATCCAAGACCACGGCAACAAGAACGTATCGGGCTGCTTCACCAACGAAGCCAACGCCGACGTCGAGACCAAGATGATGGAAAAGGTCCTGGCCGAGCTTGGCGATAGCGGGAAGCAATACAAGGAAGAGATGGACAAACTCGTGGCGGACAAGACGCCCGGCAAGGATCCGGCTTGGAAAGATCTCTACGTAAACGCTTGCACCGCGCGGCGCGAAGCCCCGCTTGAGACGCTGCTGAAGCAGACGAAGCGAATCGTTTTCACGAAGCACTACAACATGGGAGCTTCGCACTACGCATACACCGAGGGCCTTTCCGACGCCCAGGCCGAGCGCCACTTTCGCCCCGGCACCGCTCTGTGCATTTTGGAAATGGACGGCCCCTTCGGCAAGGTCAACACCTTGATCGAGGACAAGGGCGGCGTGATCCGCGACCCCGACGTATGCTACGACGGCCAGAAGATTCTCTTCTCCTGGAAGAAGTCCGATCGCGAGGACGATTATCATCTGTACGAGATGGACGTTGCCTCCGGCGACGTGCGACAGTTGACCGAAGGTCTCGGCTATGCCGACTACGAGGGCGTTTATCTGCCCAACGACGAGATCATGTTCAACTCGACTCGCTGCATCCAGACCGTCGACTGCTGGTGGACCGAGGTGAGCAATCTCTACAAGTGCGACAAGGACGGCAAGAACTTGCATCGGATCAGCTTCGATCAGGTTCACACGAACTACCCGCAAGTACTCGAGGACGGCCGCGTTATCTACACTCGCTGGGACTATAACGACCGCGGGCAGATCTATCCGCAACCGCTGTTCCAGATGAACATCGACGGCACGGCCCAAACCGAGTATTACGGCAACAACTCGTGGTGGCCGACCACGGTCATGCACGCCCGAGGCATCCCCGGCACCGACAAGCTCATCGCCCTGGCCAGCGGTCACCATAGCCGCCAGACGGGCGCGTTGATCGTTATCGACGCGAAGAAGGGCCGCCAAGAGGCCACCGGCGCCACGCTGGTCGCTCCCTTGGTCGAAGACAAGGAAGACCGCCGTTACCGAAGGGTCGACGGCTACATGGGCTTCGACGGCCACTACCAATACCCCTACGCTTTGAACGAAAAAGAGTACCTCGCCTCCTATAGCGATCATCAAACGGGCGTCTCGATGAACGGGTTCAGCCTTTACTACGTCCGCGAGGACGCCGCTCGCGAGTTGCTCGCCCACGACGACAAGATTTCCTGCAACCAGCCGGTCCTGCTTATGCCGCGCAAGCGTCCCGCCTTGCGGCCCAGCACGGTCGACTATCGCAAGAACACTGGCACGTACTACATGCAGGACATCTATTTCGGCCCGGGCCTGAAAGATATTCCACGCGGCACGATTAAGAAGCTTCGCGTGGTGGGACTCGAGTTCCGCGCCGCGGGCGTTGCATCAAACGGCAACGGCGGCCCGGGCGGCGGCGCCCTGGTCAGTACCCCGGTGGCGATTCGCAACGGCACCTGGGACGTCAAGGTTATCCTTGGCGAGACGCCCGTTTACGAAGACGGCTCGGCCGCCTTCATCGTTCCCGCCCGAACGCCGCTTTACTTCCAGGCGATCGACGAGCACGGCCACGTCGTGCAGTCGATGCGTAGCTGGTCGACGCTTATGCCGGGCGAGACGTTCTCCTGCGTCGGTTGCCACGAGGACAAGAACTCCTCCGGCCCCACGCTGACCTCGCCCACCGAGGCCATGAAGGTCGGCGCGAAGAAGCTCGACGAGTTCTACGGGCCAGCCCGGGGGTTCAGCTTCCCGAAGGAAATCCAACCGATCCTCGACCGCCACTGCATCAAGTGTCACGACGACAGGTCGAAGAAGCCCAAGTTCGGCGCGAAGAAGGACGACCAAGTCGCCGACGCCAAGCCGGGCGAAAAGAAAGAGAAGAAGGCCTTCAGTCTGCTCGGCGAGAAGGCCGAGGGCGTTCGCGGCGGTCGTATTTGGAGCGATTCTTACGTAAACCTGACGCAGAACGGTCGGCCCAACGAGGTCGTCAACTGGCTGAACGTGCAGTCGATCCCGCCGATGCTTCCCCCGTACCACGCCGGCGCGCACAAGAGCCGTCTCTTGAAGATGCTTAAGGCCGGTCACAACGACGTGAAGATCACGCAAGAGGAACTCGACAAGCTGGCCTGTTGGATGGACCTGTTGATCCCGTATTGCGGCGACTACATGGAAGCCAACGCCTGGGGCGACGGCGGCGTGAAGAAGTACGAGAAGTTCCTCGACAAACGTCGCAAGATGGAAGAAATGGACCGCCGCAGCCGCGAAGCTCTGATTAAGAAGCAGACCGGCGAGACGGTTACGCTGGAGAACTAGCTAGTTCCTGTTGATTAATTGCAACAATGTGTGTCATTTCGCGGGCTTTCGCCCAGTTCGTAGTCCCGCCTTTAGGCGGAATGGGACTGAGTGAAGGCGGGTGCCCGCTGGACAATGACGGCGCCATTCCGCCTAAAGGCGGGACTACGAACGGGACGGGGCGCTTCCTTTTGAAGCACCCTGAAACAAGATTGCGACTTCATACGCAAGCGAGGGACGTTCCCTCGCTTGCGTTTTTCGTGGCGGTGCGGCAGCTCGCGAATCAACCCGCTCACATCCGCTCTATGTCCAACTCGGCCGGGTTGCAGTTCGACGGCAGGCCGAGCAGGTAGAGGGTTGCTTCGGCGACTCCCTTCGGCGAAATGAATCCGCTGGTGTCCATGTCCTTGCCGGCGCTGTTGAACAGTTCGGTGGCCATCTTACCGGGGCTGACGTTGAAGACGCGGATGCCTTGGCCCTTGAGCTCAAGCTTGAGGGATTCGGAGAAGCCGGACATGCCGTACTTGCTGGCGCAGTAGATCGCGTGCTCGGGAACCGGGCGGCGACCGCCAAGCGAATTGACGTTCAGCAACGTCCCCGACTTGCGTTTCTTGAACATCGGCAGCAGAGCGCGGGTGAGTTGTATGGGAGCCAGGAGGTTTATGTTTATCAGTTGGGCGATGTGCTCGTGCGACACATTCTCCAACGGGTCGATACTGACGATGCCGGCGTTGTTGACCAGAATATCGATCTGCTTCTCGATGCCCAATTCGGCGAGCCGCCGCAGCACGTCGTCGTCGGTCAAGTCGCCGGTGACGGTCAGGCACTGGGAGCCGGCATCCTCGACGGCCTTCTTGACTTCATCGAGCAATGCTTCGCTTCGCGCGGAGAGAATCAGGTTCCCACCCGCCTTGGCAAACGCCACCGCCATTTCGCGTCCCAGCCCCTTGCTGGCACCAGTTATGAGAATCCACTGTCCGGATAAATCTGTCATATTTTGTTCCTCCTGCGGACAATCATAACAGGCGAGCCCATTCGGCGGAAGGCCCGGCGAGTAAGTGCCGGATGTTTGAACCGGGTGGCCCAGATTCTTGAATCTGGGTCGCGCAGCGACAAGAGGCCTTGGGCGCCGCGCAGTTGAATATGACGACTCAACCATGCCGTTCAGCTACTCGCTCATGCGGCCTCTTGTGCTGCAACGAAAGACCGCGACTGGGTGCCATGTCCCACGAAAAGCGTGGGCATGTGATCCACTTTAGACGTCGATCTACGAAGCATGCCCACGCAAGCGTGGGACATGGCACCCGATGAACCACCTCAGTCCAGTTGCAAACCAACACCACCTTGCGGCAACGCCCCACGGTGGCGTACAATTGTGTACGGACCCATAAACATCCCGATCACGGATCGAACACGCGCGCATGACGAAAGAGAACGACTCATATAGCCCCTGGCCCCATCGATTGGCGTGGGCACTGTGCTGCACGACGCTGCCACTGATATTGCTTGGCTCGATGGTCACCAACTACGGAGCGGGCATGGCCGTCGAGGATTGGCCCACCACGTTCGGTTACTGGTTCTATCCGATACAGGCCTGGCTGGCCGTATGGGATCTGTTTCTCGAACACGGGCATCGCATGCTGGCCCAAGCAGTCGGCCTGCTGGCAATCGGTCTGGCGGTGGTGCTGTGGTGGAAGGACTCGCGGCGGTGGACGCGGCTGTTGGGGCTGGCCGTGGTCGTCGGCGTTATATCGCAAGGCATCTTGGGCGGAGTTCGGGTAATATTCGACGACGTGATGCTGGCCAAGATACACGGCTGCACGGCCCCGCTGTTCTTCGCTCTTTGCACGGCCGTGGTGACCATGACTTCGCGAAAATGGCTGTCCGACACTCCGCCTCGCGAACACCCGGCGGCCGGCCGCATGCAACGCATGGCCGTTGTCCTGGCGGTCGCATTCTATCTGGAACTCGTCATCGGCGCCCAACTGCGACACCAACTTTCCGGCGATTGGGCCGGCGATGCCTGGGCCGGATGGTTTGAACTTTGGGTCTGGCTGAAACTGATCGGCGCCGGGCTGTTGACCGGGGGCGTCGTTTGGCTGTTGAGATTCGTATCGAGAAATCTCCCGGACGAGCCGGCGATCGTCTTTCGCGCGAGGTTGCTGGCCGGATTGTTTCTCACGCAGGCCGTTCTGGGGGCCGCCGCTTGGGTAACCAAGTACGGATGGCCCGGCTGGTTCAGCGACTACATCATGGCGATCGACTATACGGTTGTGGCGGAAGGCCCATTGCAGACCACCGTCCGCACGGCTCACGTGGGCGTCGGAGCGTGCAGTCTGGCGGCGGCTCTGTCGTTGGCCTTGTGGTCGCGGCGCCTATTGCGGAGAACGGCTCCGTGATGGACTATTGGAGACTCATCCGCCCTAGAATCATCGGCATGGTGCTGTTCGGCATGGCAATCGCTGCCTGGACCGCCGGCCGGCCGCCGGTGGACGTGGTCGCCGTGCTGCATGCCTTGCTCGGTACGGGCGTTCTTATCGCGGGCGCGATCGCGCTGAACCAACGGATTGAGGGGCGGAGCGACTCGCGAATGAAACGAACGGCGACGCGGCCCTTGCCCTCGGGAAACCTCACGACTCGACAGGTGACCTGCTTCGGGCTGATCGCTTCGACCGTCGGGCTAGGGTATCTTGCGGCCTTTTGCCAACCGCTGTTGGCGGCGCTGGCGGCCGTGAATTGGGCCGCGTATGTTTTGACCTATACGCCGCTTAAGTCGCGCAGCGTCTGGCAAACGCCGGTGGGCGCGGTGGCCGGAGCATTGCCGATGTTGCTCGGCGCGGCCGCCGTCGACGCGGCTTTCAGCCCCATGGCCCTATCGCTGTTCGCCATCGCCTACTTCTGGCAGTTTCCCCACTCAATGGCCATCGCTTGGCTGTACCGGGAGCAATTCGCCATGGCCGAAACTCGATTGGCCACCGTGGTCGACCCGACGGGCCAAATGGCCGGTTGGCTGGCCGTTGGCGGAGCGGCCGTATTGCTGCCGGTCAGTTTGACCCCGCTTATCTCATCGGCCGGACCGCTTTACGCGGTGGTGGCTGTGCTGTTAGGGATCGGCTATTTGATCTCCGCCATCGGCTTTCTTCGCACGGCCGACGACACCACGGCCCGACGCATGCTTAGAGCGTCGTTCGTGTATCTTCCGGTGGTGTTGTTGGCCCTGTTGGTATAGGAGAAGGATAACCGACGGCAGCCACCACCGATTCACTGCTCTTGGCCCAATCGACGCGGCCAATATTCATCCGGCGCGGGAGCCTCGCGGTCGCCGTCGGGGCGAATGTGGTTCAGCAGGGAGTCCTTCTTTTTGTCGTAAGCCACGTGGCCGTTCACCACGGTCCAGCGTACCATGGTCATGTAGTGGAGCATGTCGCCGTCGACGATTGCGAAGTCGGCGTCTTTGCCGATCTCGATGGATCCGACACGATGGTCGACACCGACGATCTTGGCCGCTTCGAGAGTAATGGCCTTCAGCGCGGCCTCCCGGGGCAACCCGCCGCGGACGGCAAATGCCGCCTCCATGGGCAAGTGCCTCAAGTCGCGGCCCGCCAAGCCGCTGAGGGAGATTCCACCCGAGGCGGGACAGATTGCCAGCGGCACGCCGTGTTGGTGAAGAATCTTCGCGTTCTCGATAGACGTACCATTGGGGCGGTTCGTCCTTTTGTTGCGGTCGCCGCGGTTTCGCGGCGTGATTATGGCGCTGATGCCGGCGCGTCCCATTTCCGGAGCGACGGTCCAACCCTCGGCCGCGCCGCGAACGACCAGTTTGAAATCGTACTTGTCGGCCAGGGAAGCCAAGTCTCGCAAGTCCCGCGCCATGTCCGCCGAGACGACGGCCGTTACTTCGTGCCGAATCAGTTTAAGCGCGAACGAGGCGTCGCCGCTGAGTTTCCCCTTGTCCGGTTCGGGGGCCTTCGGGTCGGTCTTCTTCTTTTCTTCGTGAGCCTGCTTGTCGCGAATGTACTGTCGAGCGTCCTCAAGACCCTGACGGAATCGCCGCCAACTGTCGACGTCGCGACCGCTGCTGTATCCTCGATAAGATGAACCGCCAAAAAACGAGACGAAGTTCATCCTACCACAGCGGCAAGGGAGCCTGGCGAAGATGTCACGCTTGAGAACCAGATCGTCGACCGCTTCGATCCGCCCGAATGACAGCTTGACCGCCGTGTCGCCGCTGACCGTGGTGGTTATTCCGCCGGACAGCGCCAGCGACAGCGAGAGGGAATAGACATCCTCGCCGTTCTGGGTCGTTCCTCCGCTGGGAAGTCCGCCGCCGTTGACTGCCACCAGCCCGGGATAGACGTGAAAGCCGGCCGCGTCGAGCACCTTCGTACCGTTGGGAATCTCGACGTTCGGACCGATGGCCGCGATCTTGCCATTCTTGCACAGCACGGATGCCTCTTCCAGCACCGGGCCGCTGACCGGGTGTACCGTGGCGCCGGTCACGGCAAAGTAGCGATCCGGCGGGTCTTTCTTCTTAGCGTCATCCTTCTTCGCATCGTCCTTCTCGGCATTGTCTTTTTTGGCGTTTCCAGGCGGCGAGTCGGCTTCCTCCGCGACGGCGGCGACGCCTCCGGCAAACACCAGGGCACAAGCCAGGACAAAGGAAACTAGCAGCAGTTTGACGTATTTGAAGTTCACTTACCGGCCTCCCATGCGATTTTGCCGCCGATCATTACACGGGTGACTCGCGTGCCCGGGGCCAAGGGATCGCCGTCGAGGAAGATCAGATCGGCCGCCTTTCCTTCTTCGATCGATCCCAGTTGTTTCTCAACCCCCAGGGCCTCGGCCGCGTTGAGCGTTACCGATTTCAGGGCCTCTTCTCGCGACAGTCCGCAACGAACCAACTCGGCCATGTTGACGCGAAGTTCATCGAAAGCCGGTTGCGCATCGGAACGCGGAAGCAGAACGACCTTGCCGCCGGCCAGACTCGACTCGGCCGGCAGGTTGTATCTCGTTGCCGTGTGAGGCAGACGACCGACGGCGGCCGAAAGCATTACCGTCGCTTCAAGTTTTCCGATCTCCTCGACAACGTGGTTGTAGTCGGAGTAAGACGATCTGGAGAGGTAAAGCAACTTGACGGGCAGTTCCGGCGTCTCCTTCAGCGCGTCCTTCAGATGCAGGAAGTCCGAGGCTCTGGACAACTCGAACAGCAGCGGCGGCCCTTTTTTGTCGCGAATCCACTCGACAAGCGGCTCGACGCTCGGGTCGATCTTGGGCGGCTTGAAAGCTTCCGGCTCCTTCTTTTCGGGCTTCTGAACCGGTTTTTCATCCTTCTTTTCCGGCTGCTGCTTATCGCCTTCCTTCTTCTCTTGTTCTTTTTTCTCTTTGTCCTCGGCCGTTTTGTCCTTGTCCGGGGAGGGTTTATCTTTGTCGTCCTTGGCGTCGGGTTTCTTGCCTTCCTTCGCCTTCTTCTGTTTCTCTTCCCACTCCTTGCGGGCTTTTTCGACCTTCTTGATTTCGGCGCGAGCCTTCGCCACCGCGCCGCGAAGCATGCCCTTGTCGCCGCCGGGGGAGGTCATTGTTATGGGGATGTACGACGACGTCAGCTTCTTCCGTTCGTTTGGCCCGGCCGTGTGGTAGATGATCGCCACGCCGGGGATTCCTCTTCCACCGGGTCGATAGCAAGCGGCGGTGAAGCCGGCCTCCAGCAGCGGCTTGAAGTCGATCTGCTCAAGGTATATTTCCGTTTCAATGCTGCGATCGGCATGCACGCCGGAGCGACCGCGGGAAGAGGCCTGCCAACTGGTTCGTGCCAGAATCATGCCGGGCATGACGACTTCCTTGCGGGCATCGATTACCCGAGATGCCTTCCTGCCATTGATGTCCTTGCCGACCTTTTTCACTTTGTCGTCGGCCAGAAGGATTCGCCCTTCGGGACATTCCTCGCCCGAGATCGTGATAACCCGCCCGGCCTCGATCAGCACGAGTTTTTCCCTCTTGTCGGGCTCCTCGCCCCCGGCCGGCGACACCAACCCGCTTGCGAATAAGCAGGCCAAGATCGACAGTGTGTATATGATTTTCATCATGAAACTTTCTAGGATTACTCGAACAGCACCCTACGGGTCAAAACTTTCTTCCTTGCTCGGCGTCGTACACGATCCGCCCGTCGACGACTGTCATCTCACAGGCCGAACTCGGGTCGAGCGGGTCGCCGGTCCATAGGCCCAGGTCGGCGTCCTTTCCTTTTTCAATCGAACCGAGCCGCTCGTCCAACATCAGGGTCTCGGCCGCCGTGCTGGTGATTCCTCGCAAGGCTTCGTAAGGTTTCCATCCGTAGTGACACGCCATGGCGGCCTGATAGGGGAGTTCTTCCTGCGGCAGCACGGGCGAGTCGGTGTTTATGCTCAACTTGCGCACGCCCCCTTGCCACCACCGGGCCGCGTTGCCCATGAGCTTCCGCTGCGTTCGGTCGAAGTGAATCTGACGGGGACCGTTGTTCGTGTAGACGTTATCCTGCTTGATCACCAGGGGAGCCGCCTTGTATGCGTCGAACGTGCTGTGGCCGAGGATTATTCGCATGTCGAGTTTCTTGGCCAGCATGTCCACGCTGGTCATGACGACCTGATACATTTGCGTATGCACCAGCGTGACCATCTCGCGGCGGAAGACATCGCGGAAGTCGTGCCAGAAGAGGTCGAAGCGAGGTTTCTCTTTCGTCTCTCCCCGTTCGAAACGCTCCCACTGGCGATGATAGGCCAACGCCTTTTCGAGCGTTTGACGCAGGTTGTAATTCATGAACGCGCGGCCCACGCCGTACCAGTATCGCTCGGGATTTCCGGCCTGGGCCAGTTTCAGCGAGCCGGGGGCCCGGATCAGCATTTCGTCCAGGCTCTCGCCGGCCAGCTTGACGATCGTGCCGAAGCCGCTCATGTTGTTGCCGCTGCCGGGGATCATGTGCGCGGTGGTGACGCCTCCGGCAATCGCCCGCTTGTTGTTCTCGCTGTCCGGCGTGAAAGCCGCCGTGGTACGCAGGCCGGGGTTCGTCAAATAGACGTAATCGTGCAAATCGCGCATGATGCCGGCCGCGTGGTTGTGAGGTTCCACCAACCCGGGCACAAGCCAGTGATCAGGCTTGCTGACGACCGTATACCCGGCGGGAACATCGACTTCATCGGCTGGCCCGACTCGCTCGATCTTGCCCTGGCGAACCAGTACGACCGCGTTGTTTATCACGCGGTCTTTGGCGTCCATGGTCAACACCTTGCCGACCTTGAAGGCCAACGGCGACGCGTCCTCGGCGGAGGTCGGAGTGGCAAGTGTGATCACTAGACAGCAGACGAGTGCAACGGAAACACCAACCCGAAACGCAAGCGAGGAGAGCGATCCTCGCAAGTCGACGCCCTGGGGTACCTCGCGACTCTTCCCACCTCGCTTGCGCTTCGGGTTAGTATGAAGACCTCCAACAACATCCATGACATTCCATCCGTTCATTTCCTTACCTCCTTGCCGCCGACGATTACTCGGAGCACGCGTCCCGCTTCGCGGAAGGGGTGTCCGTTGAAGATTACCAGATCGGCGTCCAGCCCGGGCGCGATCCGGCCCACGCGGTCGTCGATCTTGTATGCCTCGGCCGCGCCGCTGGTCATGGACTCCAAGGCTTGCTCCGCGTCGAGGCCCCGCTCTACGGCGTGCAACACGACCGCCGGCAATGATCGGGCACCGTCCTCCGCGTCGCTTTGGAACAAGACGGGCACGCCGCGGCGGGAAAGGTCGTCGGCCTGATGATAGTCGCGACGGTCTCGCCTGCGAAGCACCACGGTGGGGACAATCACGGCCACGTCCTTTTCGGCCATCTGCTTCGCGTGCAGGTAGCTGTCCTCCGCGCCGAGCAGTATTACCGGAAGATCGTACTCGTCGACCAACACGGCCAGAACCTCGCGGATTTGCACGGCCGTGGAGACCTTCACCACCGCGGGCAGTTTCTTCTCCAACAACCGCCGCATCGGCTCCAGCGACTCGTTTATCTTGGGCGGCTCGGGACGCTTTGCTTCGCCCTGCTTTTTGGCGTCGTCCTTCTTGTCGGATTCGTCTTTGTCAGGCTTCTCCTCGGGCTTGTCCTTGTCCTCGGCGGATTCTTTGGCCGGTTTGTCCTTATCGCCCTGGGGTTTGTCCTCTTTCTTCTCGGACTCTTTGTCTTCCTTGGCGGACTGCTTTTCGAGGAACTCCTTGAGTTCCTTCTCGTATTTGGTCCAAGTTTCCAGGTACTTCTTGCCGGGTTCCAGGGAACTCTTCAGTGTTTGCTTGATCTTCATGTGATCGACCCGACTGAAGTCGAAGAGCAGGCCGGCCGGGTCGCGGACTATTCGCTCGGCCCTGCGAGGGCCGGCCGTCTTGACCGCCGCCAGCGGAGAACCGGAGCCGGCCGCGGAATACGGCGACATCATCACGGTGGTAATACCCGCCGCGGCGACGCGTTGATGTGTCACGTCGGTAACGCCCAGCAGCTTGGAAAGCCTAACCTTTCCGTCGATCTCGCCGCGATCGCCTTCCAGTCCCAAATGTCCGTGCGAGTCGATCATGCCCGGGCAAAGGAAGCCGTCGGGGCGGGTGTCGATCACTCTCGCCACCGGCGGGTGCGGCACGCTTCGTCCCACGGCGACGATCTTGCCGTCCTCGACGAGCACTTGCCCGTTCTCTATTTCCTTGCCCGGCCCAGTCCATACCGTGCCGGCCTTGATGACCAGCGAGGACTGTTCGCGCGGCTTGAATTCGCAACGCCCGGCGACGTACACCCTTTGCACGTGCGAGGCGACCTCCAACGGGCCGCCGCTTAGGATCAGCAAGTCGGCCTGTTTGCCGACCTCAAGGCTTCCCACCTTATCGCCGATGCCGAGAATTTCCGCCGGCGTTCGCGTTATCGCTTTGAGTGCTCGCTTCTGGCCCAGTCCGAACGTCGCCGCGCGAACGGCCGCCAATCTCAGGTCCGCCAGCGGGGCCCCGGCCGGTGGAGCCAAGGCGAGTTGAACCTTCGACAACTTGCCGTAATCGACCGGACGGTCCTCGGGAGCATCCGGATCGGTGCCGATATCGTTCTTGGGCGAGCGGAATTGTTCCTCGGGACGAAGCACCAACGGCACGCCGGCCTTGGCGATGACCGGGGCGATTCGCTCGGCCTGCGGCGAACCGCTGAGATAGCCGCCCTGCCCGTTTTCGGCAATGAACTTAAGCCCCGCCAACATGTCGGCGGCCTGGTCGGCGTGGATCCTGATCGGCAATTTCTTTCGCATGGCCTCGGCCAAGGCGCCGACGTGGATATTGAACTCGTCGTCGGAGTCCCCGTCGGCTTTGTTGTCGGGTTGGTTCTTGGGCTTCTTCTCGCCGAGAGCTTGTTCAATGGCTTCGCGAAGCGCCAACAGTTGGCCCATTCGCGAGGCGGGGCGCTGCCACTTGGGCGGAACTATGGGCACATCGGCCGAGGCGGGAAAGGGATACGTGACCTTCGGCGGCGGATTGAAAACCACCGGGCCGAGGTTCACGCACAGGTCGGCGTTCTCACGAAGCAAACGGGCCGAGGGGCTGCCCGCTAAGCGAACCACGGCGCCTTGGCCGCTGAGCAGACAGTGCGTGCCGGGGCTGACGTGTACGGTGGTTACCCCGGCGGCAAGCGTCACGGCATGGTCGGCGTACAAGTCGCAGGCATCCGAGGCAAGGTAACCGGCCGCGATGGAATGCTCGCCGTCGTGGTCTCCGCCTATGTCGGAAGCGGCCGCCACCAGTCCGGGAATGACGGTGCATGAGGAAAACTCGACCACCGGCAGGTCGGGCGGGACATCGACATCGGCGCCGATGGCCACGATCTTCCCCTGGCGGACGACGATCGTGCCGCCGTCGATTTCCCAGGGCATATCATCCGCCACGGGCATGATCCGACCTGCCCGAAGCACGAAGCTGTCCCCGCCGGCGAAGCTGTGATCGCACATCGCAGACGCCCATACAGCGACCGATAAAACCAAGAGAAGCGTCGCGATGACCGATGCTCGCATCATTGTTCTTCTCCGGCCGGGGTTTGCTCGGTGGACTGCTTCTTCGCCCGTTTGTTCTTCTTTTTCTTTCCCTTCTTCTTGGGTTTCTTCTTGTCTTCTTCAGTCTCGGAGGGCTTCTTCTTAGCGTCTTTCTTCTCAGCGTCTTTGTTCTTCTTTTCGCCGTCCTTCTTGTCCGCTTCGTCGGAGTCCTTTTCAGCGTCCTTGTCGGCCGCCTTGTCCTTCTCCTTGGACTTCTTCGCTTCGGCCTCTTTCTTCTTCCTCTCTTCCTCTTCCTTCTTCTCCTTTTCTCGCTTGGCGGTTCGCTCCGGCAAGCTGAGGAGTTCCTTTAGCCGCACGTCCTTCTCTCGGTCGTAGGCCAGGATTCCCTTGACGTAGGCCTTCTCCACCCAGGAGTTGAAGTCCAAGGGGTCGCCGCTAAGGATCAGGACGTTGGCCGTCTTGCCGACCTCCAGGGAACCCAGCCGGTCGCCGACGCCGAGCATGTTGGCGGGGTTAACGGTAATGGCTTTCAAGGCGACCGCCCGGGGAATGCCGTGGCGAACGCATCGAGCGGCCTGGTAGTTCGGCATCCGCTCGGCCAGCGAGCCTTCCGGGTTGGCCTGCAACGCGAACTGCAAACCGGCTTCGTGGATCACCTTGGGGACGAAAGTCTCGTGCAACTTGTCGGTAATCGGATCGCGACGCTGGAAGGTCAACTGCTCGCCGATGACCACCGGGCGACCGGCCTCCTTCAGGGCGTCCACGGCCCGATGGGCATCGCCGCCGATGACGAACACCGATCGGTCGAGAAAACCGTTCTTTCTGGCCATGTCAACGGCCGGAGCAACGTCGGTCGCCGCGCCGATGTATATCCAGGCGTCGAGCCGGCCTTCGGTAAGCTTCACCAGGTTGCGATGCTCGTCGTCGATCCGTTCGTCGTTGATATGTTCTCGCCCTCGTTTTCTGGCTTCCTCGGGCGGAACGTCGACCTTCTTATCCTGTTTCTTAAGTTCGTCTTCGTAAAGTTTCTCGGCCAGATTCTCCAGATAGAATTCCAACTCGGCGAAAACCTCGCGGAGTTGCGACCGATGGCTCATCCGTCCGCGCCCGTAGGCCGGCGTTGCGGAAATCTTCAGAGCCACGCGGGGTTGGATCGTCATTTCGTCGGGCGTCATGCCGATTGGATGCACCAAGCGGCTTAGACCGCCGATCAGGCAGTTGTCGCCGTGGATGACGTGAATGCCCAAAACGCCGCAGCGCAGCGACTCTTCGAAGAACATGCTCGACGGGTCGATCGAGTCGTATACGTCCAGGTACGGAGTGACCTGCCGGTTTTCGTTTGAGCGGTCCATGCCGCTGGAACTGTGCGGGGCGATCATGCCGGGGAAGAGGACCTTGCCCTTTACGTCAACCACCATGGCGTCGTAGGGGATGTCCACGCTCTTTCCGACGGCCGTGATCTTGCCGTGCTCGATCAGCAGCGTCCCCTCGGCGATTTCGCCGCCGGTGCCGGTGATTATGCGACCGCCTTGCAGTGCCACCTTCGCCGGCAGAGCGGCCGTCGCGGATGACGCGACCGAGAAGAGCAGCAACGCCACGGCCGGCATGTATGATTTATTAGCCACGATTGTTTCCCTCTGGTTTATTCGTAGGGTGCGTCGCGACGCACCATTGTGCCCTTTGTCGCCTTTGGGTTTTCTCACTCTCCGCGATCAACAACCACTCGGCCGTCGACCATTACGAGGACTATTCGGGAGACGGCAGCGAAGGGGCGGCCGCTCCAGACTATCAGGTCGGCCCGTTTGCCGGGCTCGATGGTTCCCAGTTCTTTGTCGATTCCCAGCATTCGGGCCGGGGTTTGCGTTACCGCTTTGAGTGTATCCTCGAAACTCGCGCCGAAGCGGATGGCGTACATCGCCTGTCGGGCTAGCCCATCCTCTTCGCGAAACTCGCCGGCGCTGAGCGACGTTTCAATGCCCGCGTTCAGCAAGGCGGCAAAGGTGCTGTACCGCGATTGGTCGGCTTCGCCGGTGACGGCCCGAAATCCGCTGGGCGCCTCGTATATCGGCCCGAAGACGACCGGTACCTCGGCCGCTTTCAACTCCTTGATGCAGCGGTACGCCTCGGTCGCTTCTTCCAACGTGAAGTCCAAATCGAACTCGCCGGCCAGACGCAGGGCCGTGATGATGTCTTGATGCAAACGGGCTTGTATCCGCAAGGGCACCTCGCCGGCCAGCACTTGCCGCAATACGACCCCGGCCTCGGGGCTTGCCGTGTCGGCTCCGTACGGTTCGAGCCCTTCGCCGCGCTGGATGGCGTCGTGAAACGCCTTGCGGAACACCCAAGTCAGTCCCATTCGCGAGTTGGGACGCCGGGCGTAAATGCTGGCGCCACCGCGATGGTTGTGAGTGCCGCTGACACTGGGCTCGATGCCGATGGTGGCCTTAACGGCTCCAACCTTGCGAAGCACGCGGTCGCCGCGCCGGCCGGCGGTGTGCAGCACGGCCGCCCGGGGGCCGATAACCGATGACGAGTCGGGCGAAGCGTGAACCGTGGTGACGCCGCCGCGAACGAGTCGCTGGAAATCGACGCACGTCAGATCCATGCCGTCGATAACGCGAGTGTGCGGCACGACCTCGGAGCCCTGTTCGTTTACTATGTCGCTGGGGAAAACGCCCGAAGCGGCGGAATGTTCCTCTTCGTGATCGTCGTCGCCAACGTGGGAATCGCTTCGCTTGGACTGGTCTTGCGAGGGCTCCTCGACGCCGGTCGCTCGCGTTCGCGACGGGGGAACCAAATCGATAGTGGACACTCGGGCGTTGGCGTCGATCAGGCCGGGGGTTATTTCTGCTTGTTCGATTTCAATTACGGTTGCTTTCGGCGGAACGGCCGTTTCCCGTCCGACTTTCGCGATGCGACCGTCCTGAATCAGAATGGCGCCGTTCTGGACAACCTGCCCGTTGCCGATGAATATTGTCTTCGCCTTTACAACCACCGGTGAGGCGGTCTCGACAGCCGACGCGGTTGAGACCGGCGGCAGTGCAATAGTCAGCAGTAGCGACGCGGCCATCGACCATGTCAAGAAGGAAAGCCTCCCGCCGTGGGTCTTTAGGCAATGAAGCAAGTCGATCATGGCGTTTCTCCTTCAACGCATGGCGGCGCGAGATTTTCGCTGTCGTGGACGCGGACACCCTTGATGTAAACCTCGCGAACGACGGCGTCCAATCGTAGCGGGTCGGTGCTGAAGACGACCAAGTCGGCGTCCTTCTTCGCTTCGATGCTGCCGACGCGCTCGGCCACTCCGGCCAGTGTCGCGGGAAGAATGGTCAGCCCGCGTCGGGCGGCTGCTGGGTTCATGCCGTGGCGCACTGCCAGCGAGGCCGTTATCCGCAGGCCGTCGGGCGAGGTGCTCGGCATTCCCGCTCGCAAGGCGACCTCAAACCCAGCCTTGTTTAGCTCAGCCGCGCCGAGCAACGTGCGGCGCTCGGCCTCGAAACCGTAGGGGCCGACGATTATTGGCTTTGATGGTTTGTCAAACTCGTCGGGAAGTTGGATTGCGTCTTCGCCATGCACGAAAGAAAGGCGCGGGATGGAATCCCCGACGGCCTCGTTGACCGCGGCCACGTCCGGTCGCGAGTTGCAGACCGCCAGGGCGTCGAGCTTTCCGTCCAACGCTGCCTTGATTCTGGGATGAAGGTCCGTCTTCTCACGGTCGGCAACCAGTTTCCGCAAACGGTCGAGCGTTCCTATCCTAGAAGTGGGTGGGCGATCGGGTTG
>Ga0180432_10004117_pt1 | contig 20174 bp, 14 predicted proteins | sample SS_ome_10_FD_132414 | JGI IMG/M metagenome (GOLD analysis project Ga0180432, IMG submission 132414) | Hypersaline lake sediment archaeal communities from the Salton Sea, California, USA - SS_1_MS_2 metaG | ecosystem: Environmental > Aquatic > Non-marine Saline and Alkaline > Hypersaline >...
ATAGGAGTTGCGGTTGGCGTCGAAATATGCTATATGCGATCAGGCCGGTACGGGGTGCCGGTCTGACGGCGGCGAGGGCGCACGTGCGTTACAACACACAGCCACAGAGGGACTTACACATGAAGCGCAGCGTGGCCAAAGCGATGTGCCTGTTCGCTCTTGCATGGCCGCTCGCCTGTGCAGGCGACGTCGGCGTGGTTCAGGAAGGGCCCGAGCGCGTCCGGCTCATATGCCGCTCGAACGCTCCCCAGCCTGCCGGCGCCGAGGCGGGCGAAGCGGCGGCCGATCCGCTTGCTCTTCCGGGGGCGGCGCCCGTCTGGGAGCCGGGCCGGCCTTCGCTGCCGGTGTACCGGGTGTGCCTTGCCGTGCCGCACGGCGCGGCGGTGACGCTTGACACGAGGCCTGGCGCCGAGCGGGCGGTCGTTCTCGATCGCGAGCTTGAGCCGATGCAGCCGCCGCCGCCCATGTCCGACAGGGGCAAGGCCGGACGTCCCGTCAAGGACCGCCGGCTCTACGCCTCGGACGGCCCCTACCCCGCTCACCGGGCACGGATCGTCAACCGGGGTTTCCTGCGCGACCTCGAGGTGGTCACGGTGGAGATCGCGCCGGTGCGGTACATGCCGAGGCGCAAGACGCTGCTCGTCGCCGAGGCGCTGGAAGTTGTCGTGGAGTGCGAGGGCGGCGGCGCGCTCGTCGAGAACGCGCTCGAGGCGAGCCAGCTCCCCATGTACCGGGCCGTCGTGGCGAACTTCGCGGCGGTGGAAGCTGAGGCCGAAACGCATCCTCCCGCGCCCAGGGCCGCCGCGCTCGCCGACGCCGGTGCGGACACCGGGGCGGAGGCCGGTGCGGACACCGGGGCGGACGCCGGTGCGGACACCGGGGCCGACGTCCTGATGATCGCTTACGACGCCTTCATCCCGGCGCTGGCGCCGCTCGTGACCTGGCGCGAGGGACAGGGCTACGACGTCGAGGTGGTCGGCATCTCGGAGATTTACGAGCCGGACGACGACACGGACGACGAGCGGATCGAGGCGCTGCGCACCTGGCTGACCGGCGTCATGGATCCGGTCACCGGCTGGGATCCCCGGCCGAGCTTCGTGCTGCTGGTGGGCGACACGGCCGAGATCACGCCGGCATACTTCACCGGCACCTACGGCGACACGGGCTGGTCGGACCACCACTTCGCGTGTGTCATCGGCACGGACTGGTACGCGGACCTGGCGATTGGGCGCTTCTCTGCCTCGACGACGGCGGACGTGACGAACCAGGTCAACAAGACGCTGTTCTACGAGCAGAACGTGCAGGCGCACTGCGGCGTCGGGGGCGCCTCGGGCGCAGTGGACGGGGACTTCGAGAACTGCGAGGACTGCAAGATCGAGCTCTTGATGGAGGCCGGCGAGCAGTTCAGCCAGAGCAACTACAACGGCCGCGACGGCTCGAACTACAGTACCTTCATCCACGCGTTCAACGGGACCGTGGACCTCACCACCGGCAAGGATTTCTGGCCGGGCACGGGCATCATCACCGTGGACACGCACGGCAGCTCAGCCGTCTGGGGCGGGCTGCTCTCGATCGGCTCGTGCACCGACACGACGATGACCAACCGCCACTACTTCCCGCTCGCGTTCATCAGCGCCTGCTATTGCGGCTCGTTGCAGGTTGAAGACTGCATCATGGAAAAGCTCCAGCAGATCCAGGGCGGCACGGTGGCGGACACCGGCTCGGCGACGCTTGCGTGCGGCGGCACGAGCGACCAGTTGCTCAACATTGCCCTGCAGGGCCTGCTGGGCGTTGACCCGCCGTACCACCCGACCCGGTTCGAGTACACGATCTCGCCCGACATCGGCTACGTGCCGATCGTGGGCCAGGCGATGGCGATCGCGCGGAACGAGTACCTGACCCATTTCGGCAATCCCGACGGCTGGAACGTCAAGGAGTGCATGATGCAGTACAACCTCCTCGGCGATCCGGCTCTCGTGACCGACTTCCGCTCACCGCCCGAGATCACGGCGTTTGACATCGTGGGCTCGAGCGTCTCGCTCGAGTGGACGCCGATCTATCCGCGCTACACGGTCGAGTACCGCAACCTGGGCGAGACGGACTGGCAGTCCGTGCCGGGAACGGTGTGGCCCATCAAGGCCAACACGTGGACGGGCGACGACATCACCGCCGGCACCGTCCGCTTTTACCGCGTCATCGGCAACGCGGCCCCGTAGCGCGCCCTCCGGCCCGGCCGGGAGATTTCACCGCAGAGAGCGCAGAGAACGCGGAGCACTGCGTCAGGGGCCCAGGGCGAGGGGCGGCAGGGCGAACATGTCTCTGTAGGCGCGGACGACTTCGAGGTAGTTGTCCAGCGGGACGCTTGCCGTGATGGCGTTGGAGGCGCAGAGGATGTGGCCGCCGTCGCCCATGCCGGCCTCGAGGCATGAGATCGTGTGCCGGCGCACGTCCTCCTTTGAGCCGAAGCTCAGGATGGTGCCGCAATCAAGGGCGCCATAGAGCGTGATCCGTCCCCGGCAACGCTTCTTCAATTGCCGCATGTCCATCCCGGCGCTGACGTCAATCTCGAGGTAGCCGTCCACCTCGCAGCCGAAGAGGAAATCGTCAATCACGGGCCAGAGGTCACCGTCGCTGGCGTTGACGGCGAACGCGCCCGCTTCGTGGATGCGGCGCGAGACGGTTCGCACCTCGGGGACGATGAAGTCGCGGTAGGTTTTTGGGGAGATCAGCGGCCGGGTACCGGAGAAATCGCCGCCCACGCCGATCTGGTCAATGCCGAGGGTAAGGTATTTGTCGACAAGAGCCAGGGCGTGTTGGGTGGCGAGGGAGAAGTGCCGTCGCGCGACGCCGGGGTCAACGAGCATTGTCTGCATCAGGTCTACGTCGGTCCAGACGCCGTGCACGTAGGCGGGCGCAAGGATGGGAAGGTCAACGCCGCGCGCCTGCATCTCTTCCTCGAGGCAGCGATAAATCAGAAACGCATCGTCGGACGGCGGCGGCGAGGAGGCGTCCCTGTCGTTCCGGAGGCGGACCCGCTCGACGGGGTCCGTGACGTTGGACACATCCTCAGGCGCAGGTTCGTGGCTTTCCCCGGCAGGCGGAGGGTTCGGCGTGACGTACAGCATGTCGTGGCCGAGCAGGAGGGCGAGGTTCAGCCTGTCCACGGCTGCCTGGCGGACGGCGCGTTCCCAGCCCTTCTCTTGGACAAACTGCGTCCAATTGTCGGCGGCGTAGGGCCGGCCCAGGAGCGTGTCGGCTATGGGCGAACGCAGGACGTACTCGAAAACAGGGGTGCGGTCGGGTTCCCGATGCTTCAGTGCGGCTTCGATTCTGGCACGCGGCGTCATGGGGATCCAGTTCCCGCGTGTGCGGCGGGCTACTTGATGATGACGCCGGCGTAGCCGACGACGTAGGAGTAGTCGCCGGTGACGTCGTAGCTGGTGCGGTAGTCGACGAGCTCGCCGCCGGTGGCACCGAGCTTTTTCGCGGCGGCACATGCGGCGGCCGTGGGCGCGTAGCCGCACATGGTGATCTCCTCGTGGTGCACAACGCGGATGAGGCCTTTGGCGTCGAGGGCGCGGACGGCGTCGAGGGCCATCATGTCGAGGGCCCGGACCTGCTCCTGGCGCTCGGGGCCCGAGTCGGTCGTGTGCGACATGTCGGTGCTGGCGACGATAAGGACGTCGCCGTCGAACTTCTTGATGGCGGCGGCAATGGCCTGGCCCACGGCGATGACGGCCTTTTCGCTCGATGAGCCGAAGGCGATGGGCACGATGCGCACGTTCGGGTTGAAGGCCTGGAGGAACGGCACCTGGACCTCGAGGGAGTGCTCGTAGCGGTGGGCGCGCGCGTCGTCCTTGACGTTCTGGCTCGTCTTGAGGATGGCCTTGGCGAGCTTCGACTCGACCGGCACGTCGCCGAGCGGGGTGCGCCACGCGCCGCCGGGCATGATGGCGAAGTCGGCGCCGCCGGGCCGGTGGTTGACGCCGAGGACCACGACGACGTCGGGCACGACGACCCTCGAGAAGACGGCGCCCGCGACGGGCCCGGAGAACTGGTAGCCCGCGTGCGGGCAGACCACGGCGACGGCGGGCGCGCGCTCCGTCTCGACGACGCACTTGCGCACCTCGGCGAGCAAGGCGTCCCGCGTACCCGGGTAGAATCGCCCGGCAACGGCTGGTTCTCGGATCATGACCCAGCACCTCCTCAAGGCCGCGAGGGCAGCTAGAAGCTAAAGGATAGCGCGCGACCTCGCGCTGTGTCAAGGGCCCCCTGGCGTTGGGTCTTCGATCACCCGAGGACCCGGGTCTGCAAAGACCCCGGAAGTCAAGATAACCGTTGACTTCGCAAGCGTCTGGTGGTATAAGTTGCAGTCAGTTGGGAGTGCATATCTGTTTGTTTGCTTCTTGTTGACTGTGTGTCACTTCGCGTGAATACCATAAACGTCCGGGATTCTCTTAAGAGGAGGAACGCACGATGAGAAGGATTGTGGTTGCGGTGCTTCCGGCGGCTCTGGTCACGTTAACCTTGGCGGTGTGCGGGCCAGTGCACGGGGCACATATGATCGGTACCAAAGGACCGAGCGGCAACGCAGATATCGTCAACATTGACACGAGCGCCGGGTATGGGGGCGAGCACCCGTTCTGGCAGGACAGATTCACGCTCACGAAGAACGACGGGAGCGCGGTGGGCTTTGGCGTGACCGGCCTCGCCGTTGACGATGGGAGCGACATTCTCTACGCGTGCGGCGGCGCGGGCTGGGGGCAGATTTCGATTTTCGATCTCGCTACGGGCCAGGAGCTAGTGGACTCGGGGAGCCGTTTCACCACGGGCTACAGCGGGGTGTACGGGCTCGAGTTCCTGTATGACGAGACCAATACAGGCAGGCTCTTCAGCATCGGTGTCAGCGGCACGCCGTCGCAGTTGTACATCATCGAGTACAACCTGGCCGGGAACGGGCTCCCTACGGGCATCAAGGAGGCCCATCCAGTCATTGACCCGGTCGGCAAGCCGCCGGAGTGGCCGGGGCCGATCAACGCGGCCGGCGGCCAGGGCCTGGCCTATCACCTGGAAACGGGCATGTTCTACACCAACACCCACACGCCGATCGGCAACAGCTTCTGGGAGTTCGACGCCGAGGGCAACGGCACCTACATGTTCTCGCTGGGGATGAGCGGGACGAACGGGCTCGGCTACGAGGAGGGTCTGCTCTACGGCCTGTCCGCCGGACATGCGGCCAATCTGGTGTACTTCGATCTCGAGAACTCGCCCCATCAGATCCTCGTGGCCGATAACACCGAGGTGCCCAACGGCTGGGGGCTGACGAGCGCGACCACACCGCGGCTCGTGACGGAGCTGCCGGGCGACGTGGACGGCAACGGCGTGGTGGACGGCCTGGACCTGACGGCGGTCCTCACCGCGTGGGAGACGACGCCGGGTGACCCGCTCTGGAATGAGGCGGCCGACCTGGATGACAACAACGTTGTGGACGGTCTGGACTTGACCGAGGTGATCTCGAACTGGACCGTCACGTCTGCTGCAGCGCCCGACGGGGCGGCATCGGAGAGGGAGGCGAAGCCGGGCAGAGGCAAGGGCAACGGTGGGAAGAAGAAGTAGTAGTGGCGGCGGCGGTGCGTGATAGCAGGTGTGCAGAGCGCGGCCAGGCTGACGAGAAAGCGCCATTGGAGACATTCCTCTTGACGGTTACGGCGTGGGTCGTGTAGGCCACCGGAGGAGCGTACATGGAGGGAGCGTGTGAGCGTTTTAGCTCGGTGCGGGCCGCGGGGCCGGATGATGGTCGTCGGCGGCTCCGTCGTCATCGTTGTCGCTTCACTCTTCTGGATCGCGGCGCGGCTCAAAGGCAAGGGCGGCACATCGCCACACAAGGAAGTCTACACCCTCCAGTGCGCGGCGTGCGGCGAGACGTACAGGACAAAGATGGCGCTGGCGGACAAGCCACCGTGGGTGTGCGAGAAATGCGGCGAGCGGGCGGCGTATTTCGCGATGAAGTGCCAGGATTGCGGGAAGATTTTCCCGTTCGCCCTGCCGACGGATGAGAACGGGAACCCCATCCAGCAGAACCCGGTCTGTCCGAACTGCGGCAGCTACAACTACTCACGCTACAACCCGAAGAAGGATTAGCCCGTGGCGGGCCCGGCGAAGGAGGGGTGCGAGATGATGACCCAAGCGCCGCGTTGCAGGAGAAGAAGAGGGGCGAGCCGGCGTCGAGGTTTCACGCTGATCGAGCTTCTCGTCGTCATTGCGATCATCGCGATCCTTGCCGCGCTGCTGCTGCCGGCGCTGCAGAGCGCACGGGAGCGGGGCCGGCAATCCGTGTGCCTGAGCAACCTTCGTCAGATCGGTATCGCCATGAAGAACTACCTGAACGACTACGACGAGTATTATCCCCATTACGGGTGGTGGGGCACCTGGGAGACGGGCCCCTGGTACATCCTTCTGGGCAGGCACGCCTACCACGACAACACGGCGGTTTTCAACTGCCCCTCGGAGCTGGAGCAGAAATACCCCACGAATGCCACGAGCCGGCAGGAGATGGACAAGCTGGCCTACGGATACAACTATCCCGGGCTCGGGGACTGGTTTGTAGGGCCTCCCATCATCATCAAGGAGCCGGACATCTATAACCCGGCGAACACCATCGTGATCGCCGACAGCGGGGTGAACCGGCAGGTGAGCTTCGTGATCAGCCCGGTCAATTTCTGGCCGGGCGTGTATCCCGTCGGCACGCGCCATTTCGGCGGGGCGAACATCCTGTTCGCAGACGGCCACGTGAAGCGCTACGAGCAGGATTTCATCATGGACATGCGCTGGAACGCGCCGCACACCTGGGGCGGGTCGTCGCGCCCGGCCGTTGAGAGCTGGTGGGATATCTGGTAGCGGCCGGCCCGATCCGCGCACGTTGTATGACCCAAGAATCGGTTCACGAGGCCGGCCCCCGTCGAGCGACGGTGCGAGGCCGGTGTCGACACGGGCCTTGACGGAGCGGGCCGAGCCTGCCAGAATGGGTTATTGCCAGGAGGGCATCGCACCACTGGGGGCCGCGCAGGCCGCTGAGAGCCGGCAAGGGTTCGGGACGATCCCGACTGTAATGAACGGCAGCACCGGACGCTGAGGACATCATTGCCCGATGCGCAGGAAGCTCATCCGAACGCTGACGTTTCTCTGTGGCTTGTATTTCGTTCTCGAGTTCCTGCTGCCGAAAGAGATCGGGGGTGACTTCGACAAGTCCGGCATTCAGTCCCCCGCCGTCCTGCACGATGCCGAGTCGGGCGAATACCAGTTGTATTATGTCGGCACCTACGACCGGCGCAGGCAGGCCGTGGGCCTGGCGACAAGCACGGACGCCCTGACCTGGGAGAAGTCGGCCGCCAACCCCGTCGTTCGCTCCACCCTGTTTGGCTCGGTTGACCGTCTCGGCTTTTCATCGCTTTCCGTTGTCCGCACCAACGAGGGCTACGAGCTCTACTACCTCGGCTCTGACATGGACCGGCACCGGACGATCTGCTGGGCGAGCAGCGCCGACGGCGTGGCGTGGGAGAAGCGGGGCCGGCTGCCGTTCCAGGGCGGGACCCCGTGGCGGCAGCGGGACGAGGCGGAGCAGTCCGTCGCGCGGCACAGGTACACGACGCTCCAGGCGATCGCCGCGGCCAGGACGGACGGCAAGACGTCGCTGCTGATCGCGCACACGAACGTTGTGGGCAGAACGGAGGTGCTGGTCGCCGAGCCCTCCGATTCGGGGCCGACATGGAACGTCACGCCTGAGCCCATTCCCCTGAAGGGCATTCCGGACATCGAGAAGATGACCTCGCTCTCATACGTGGACAAGGACGGCGTCCCCGAGCTCTGGATGTTGTTTGGGAACGGGACGGTCTATCGCGCGAGTCTCGCCCCGGATGGTGTCGCCGAGCAGGTCGCGTTCGCCAAGAGGCTGGATGCCGGGACAGCGGCTGAGGCTGAGGCTGAGGCTGAGGGAGAAGGAGTCGAGACGACGGACGTCCTGCCGGACACCGTCAATGAGATCGCCGTCACCGCGTCCGACGACGAATACCGGATGTGGTATACGCAGGTGAGCGAGAGCCTGGAGGCCGAAGAGCCGGGGGAGAAGTCGCACGTGTTCTCCGCCACCAGCACCGACGGCGCGGTCTGGTACATTCTCGATGAAGAGCTGACGCTCCCGGTTGCAGAGAGGGCGCCGCTGTTTTCGTCGGGCAGGCGGTCCCAGTCAACGTACCTCTCAAAGGGCAGCGTTTTCGCGGGGAAGTTCCTGATGATTATCGGCGCGTTCGCCATCGGCTTGGGCGCGGTGAATATGTGCCTGGTACACGGGCGGCGCATCGCCAAGGCGCAAGAGGGAATGCACAACAGCGCGATCTTCTTCGTCTGCCTCGTTTCCATGTTCTGCTTCACGATGTTGGGCAAGCCGGTTTCCGACAAGCTCAAGGAGGAAAAGGTAAAGAGCGCGGAGGCCGGAGCGGAGGCGGCAGCGCCGGCGGGAGAAGCCGTGGAAGAGGCCGGTGAGGAGTACCCGGTGTGGCGGACGCGTGTGGCATATGCGTACGATTTCGTTTTCTACCACGTGCAGAGGAACCTGGGCGCGAGCGTGTTTGCGCTGCTGTCGTTCTACATGGTCGGGGCGGCGTTCCGGTCGTTTCGAATCCGGTCGGCTGAGGCGGTGTTTCTCGTGTTGTCGGCCGTGATCGTGCTGCTCGGGCAGATTCCGTTGGGGACGGCGATCAGCAGGCAGCTTCCGGAGAAGTTCACCCTCCCGAAGATGAGCGATTACCTGCTTAACGTGTTCAATGCGGCCGCGTACCGGGGCGTAATCATCGGGATGGCGATGGCGGCGCTTTCGACGTCGCTGCGGCTATGGCTGGGGCTCGAGAAGGGGATGTTCCATGGCACGTGATCCGTCGCGCACCCGGTCCTGGCTTGACCGGATCCAATCGATGGACCGCCGGATCATCTACCTGGTGTTCTTCATTTTGGTGGTGATTGCCCATCTCATCACGCTGCCGACGCGGGTGACGCCTTCGACAGTAACGAAGCGGCTCTACGAGATGGTGGAATCGCTGCCGGCCGACAAGGCGGTTCTGGTGGACAGCGACTGGGGGGCGGGCATCAAGGCGGAGTCGGAGGGGCAGATGCGCGCGCTGCTGCATCACGCGATGCGGCGCGGGCTGAAGATCGTGATCCTGTCGTGGACGCACAACCTTGAGGGGCAGAAGTTCGGCTACGACGTGACGGCGGACGTGGCGAAGGACTACGGGTACCGCTACGGCGAGGACTGGTGCGTGCTGGCGCCGTTGACCAAGGCGAGCGGACAGGAGCTGGCCGGGCTGGCCAAGGACATCCACGGCACATTGAGCGAAGACACGAACGGGGTGCCGCTCGACGACGCCGAACGGCTGCCGATGATGCAACACATTCGGACGATTCACGACATCGGGCTTGTGTTTCAGGTGGCGTACGGGCACGAGGGGACGGCGTGGCTCGGCTTCATCCAGGGCGTGTACGGGACGAACGTCGCGACGGCCGTATCGGCCATCTCGTCGTCCACGGCGTACTCGTACGTGGAATCGGGCCAGTTCTGCGGAATGCTCGCGGGGGCGCCGGGGGCGGCCGAGTATGAGGAGCTGCTGGGGTTGCCGAAGGAGAGCCGGTTCGCGCGGAAGCCGGTGAGCGTCCTGTCATTGGCGATCGGCTACATCCTGCTCATGATCGTGATCGGCAACGCGGCGTATTGGGGCAGCACGTGGGGGACGAAGCGGTGAACGCGCGGCGCGCCATCTTAGTCGGTATTCTCGTTCTCGTGGCCGTGGGGATTGCGACGCTCGTGCTGTTGGAGCGGTTCCCGCAGTACGATCCCAGGCGCGTCCAACCCGAGTCGATGAAGCCGCTGGACCGGGTGGGCGCATGGGTCGGGGCGCTTTGCGTGATTGCGATCTTCTCCTTCATCTACAGGGAAAACCCGTTCTACAGGACGTTCGAGCACATACTGCTCGGCGTGTCAATCGGCTTCGGGACGGCACTCATCATCCGGCAGGTCCTGTACGAGCAATGGTGGGAGCCCATGCGCCTAGGCATCGAGGCAATCGTTTACGGCCGCTCGAGTCCGGAGCACATCTGGGACGCATGCTTGATTTTTTCAGGGTTCTTCGGCCTGCTGTGGTATTTCCAGTACAGCAAGAAGTACCTGTGGCTGAGCCGGATTACGATCGGCGTCACGGCGGGCGCGGCGGCCGGGCTGGGGATCAAGCGGGTCATCCTCCAGGACGTGCCGCAGATCACGTCCACGTTCAAGAACATCATGATACACCCGGGGCTGGCGCCGCACCTGAACGAAGCGGCGCGGTGGGCGGCGTCGGCGAAGAGCTTTCTGTTCCTGATCATCGTGTGTTGCGTGCTCTACTACTTTTTCTTCTCGTTCCGGCGTGACACGCCGCTCGCGAAGGCGCCGGCAGACATGGGACGCTTTTTCCTGATGATCAGCTTCGGAGCGTTTTTCGGCAACACGTTCATGACGCGGGTGGTCATATTGATAGACCGCGTGCAGTTCCTGCTGCACGACTGGCTGCGGGTCATACACACGTGGTAGGCCCGAGAGACGGGAGGCTTGCTGATGGAACACGCCAACTGGGCACTGCGGCTGTTCTTCTTCATCGTGTCGGCGTTCGTGCTCTGGAAGATTCTCAGCGCCAAGCGAGGCAAGGAGCTGTACCTGCGCAGAGTTCCGGGCCTCGACAAGGTTGACGAGGCCGTCGGCCGGGCGACGGAGATGGGGCGGCCGGTGATGTTCAACGTCGGGTGGGCCGGCCTGGGCGTCGAGCTGTTCTGCAGCCTGGCGTGCCTGTCGCACGTGACGCGAAAGTCGGCGCGCGTCAACACGAGGGTGCTCGTTCCGGTCGTCATCCCGCTGACGTACCCGATCTGCGAGGAATTCTGGAAGGACGCCTACGCGATGGAGGGGAAGTCGGGGCTCTTCAACGCGGAGGAATGCGTGCGGTTTCTCTCGGACCAGCAGCCGGCGTTCGCGAGCGCGGCGGCGGGCTGGATGGAGCGCGAGCGCGTGGGCGCGCACTTCATTTTCGGTTATTACGGCTACGAGTCGCTGTTGCTGGCGGAAGCGGGCCAGCGGGCCGGTGCGATGCAGGTAGCGTGCGTGTATTCGTACTACCAGGTCCCGTTCCTGATCGTCTCGTGCGACTATACGGCGTTCGGCGAGGAGTTCTATGCGGCGGGCGCGTACTTCGGGCGGGACCCGGTGCTGGTGGGCAGCCTCGTCGGACAGGATCTGGCGAAAGTGCTTGTCTTCATTCTGATTATCCTCGGCACGATTCTGACGGTCGCCTTCGGCAAGTTCAATTGGCTTTACCTCCTGCTCTACGGCAGTTGACGCGGCCGCCGCGACTTGACCGCAACCGTCTGACTGAGAAACCCTCGCCGTCCCAGGACGCGAGAGGAACCCGGCGGGCCGCTTTCGTTGTTGTGGCTCGAAAGAAGCAACGAAAGGGGCCAGCGACATGTCGGTCAGTATTTCTCGGAAGCGCGGGATAGGGCGAACCTGGCTAATGTGGGCGGCACTGCTTGTGTTCACCCTTGTGGCGGCACTTCGACTGGTCCACGGAGCGAGGCCGGCTATGACGAATTACAGGGGAAAGGTCACCGCGCCGGAGTTTCCCGCAAAGCTCGACTGGCTCAACACGGACCGGCCGCTGACGCTGCGGCAATTGCGCGGGAAGGTCGTGCTGCTGGATTTCTGGACGTACTGCTGCATCAACTGCATCCACGTCCTGCCCGACCTGAAGCGTCTGGAGCGGAAGTACGCCGAGGAGCTGGTCGTCGTCGGCGTGCACTCCGCGAAATTTACCGCGGAAAGCCAGACCGAGAATATCCGGCAAGCGATCCTGCGCTACGAGATCGAGCACCCGGTCATCAACGACCACGGCATGATCCTGTGGCGACAGTACGGCATCCGGGCGTGGCCGTCGGTCGTGCTGATCGATCCGGCGGGAAAGGTGGTGGGGTACTCGTCGGGCGAGGGCGTCTATGAACGCTATGACCCGCTGATCGCGAACGTGATCAAAACCTTCGATGAAGAGGGCGGCATTGATCGCAGTCCGCTGAAGCTCAAGCTCGAGCGGGACCGTGCGCCGCGCTCGGTGTTTTCTTTTCCGGGCAAGGTGCTCGCCGACGCCGGATCGAATCAACTGTTTGTCGCGGACTCAAACCACAACCGCATCGTCGTTCTTGCGCTCGATGATTACGCACTAAGGGCCGTCATAGGCAGCGGCACGGCCGGGCTTGCAGACGGCGATTTCGAACACGCGCAGTTCAATCATCCTCAAGGCATGGCGTTCGACGGCAAAAAGCTCTACGTCGCCGACACGGAGAATCATGCCATCCGCAGCGTTGACCCAAAAACCCGGAACGTAACCACCATCGCGGGCACGGGACAGCAGGCGCGCCGGTTCAACGTCGCCGGCGCCGGCAAGACAACGGCCCTGAACTCGCCGTGGGACCTCGTCCTGCACAATGGCGTGCTCTATATCGCCATGGCGGGCTCGCACCAGATCTGGCAGCTCAATCTGAAGTCCAACCGCGTTGCCCCCTACGCGGGCTCGGGACGGGAGGGGCGCGTGGACGGGCGCCTCGCCTCGGCGGCGCTCGCGCAGCCGTCGGGCCTCACCACCGACGGCCGGAGACTCTACTTCGCCGACAGCGAGGTGAGCGCCATGCGCTCGGCCGATCTCGACCCCGGGGGTCGGGTCCAAACAATCGTCGGGGGCGAGCTGTTCACGTTCGGCGACCTCGATGGCCGGGGACTTTCCGTCCGCCTCCAGCACCCGCTGGGCGTGGCCTATCACGACGGGGCCCTGTACGTCGCCGATACATATAACAATAAAATTAAGCGGATATCGGTCGCGACACGGACGGCGGAGACGTTTCTCGGCACGGGAAGGGCGGGGTCCCAGGACGGCGCCAAGCCAACGTTTGACGGGCCGACGTTCGACGAGCCAGGGGGAGTCAGCATTGCCAACGGCACGCTGTATATCGCCGACACGAACAATCACGTTATCCGCGTTGCGGATTTGAAGACCAGGCGAGTTGGGACCGTGCAGGTCAAGAACGCTGCAAGCTTGTGGCCGGAGGCGGTTCGTGACGCTCAACCGGAACCGAGGCGGCTTCCCGAGCAAGCGATCAAGCCTGGCACGGCGACGCTGACGATCACCCTCGGCCTGCCACGGGGCTACAAGCTCAGTCCCGGCGCGCCCTCGTTCGTAACGGTGACGGCCCCGGCCGGCGGGGCCCTGACCCTCGGCGAGACCGGCGAACAGACGTTCAAGATGCCGCAGTTCCCGCTCACCGTGCCGCTGAGGGCGGCTGAGGGGAACGAATCCGTGCAGATAAGTTACGCAATCTACTATTGCACGGAGCAGAACGAGGGCCTGTGCTATTTCGATGGCGCTGACGTAGTGCTTCCGGTTACCGTCCGCAACGATGCGGCTGAACGCAAGTTGCAGGTTCCGCTCAAGCTCAACTTACACTAGAGAGTGCCTGCCTAGCCTTGTCTACCCTCCGGAATGCCCCTCGGTAGGCTGCGCTTGACGGTTCCGTCTCTGATCTGCTACAAGTGCGCTGCGTACACACTCGACGGCCGTGGCATCAGCATCGAGAACGCCCACCTACCAGCACAGAGCGGCCAAGGAGGCTATCCGTGACTGCGTTCCGGCTTGCGCCGATTGTCCTGGCGGCGGTTTGCATTGGCGCTGAGGCCGCGACGCCGCCGTCTGGAGCCCCGGCGGACGCCAAGCCGCTGTCGGAGCGGATCGAGGACGGGGTCACGGGCCTGGGCTATTCCGAAAAGGTGGCCGCTGATTTCGTCAGGATGGTAGCGGCGTGGAAGACAGAGGATGGCCGGGCCGTCGTTGCGGTATGGAACGCCACGCTCGATCTGGCCCGGCGGAGGATGGGTGAAGGAGCGCTGTCGCGGGAGAAGGTCGTCGAGCTGGAGGTCGGCATCGCGAGGCGGCTGACTACCAGAATCGGCAAGGAAATCGTCCACCGCTGGGAGAAGGGTTTTTCACACTTACCGGACGTAATGAAGCATAGGAAGACGCGCAGTCTCGGCTACGCGCAAATGTTCTACATTTTGGGCCGATCGGTTGGTCTTTCCGTCGAAGCGCTTGAACTATCCTACCCGATCCCCGGCAGGCAGCCAGGGAACGAGGGCGACACAGCCTGTGTCGTTCGCTTGGCTGACGCGAAGGTCGTCATCGCGGACGTGGCGTTCGAGCCGATGGTCAGCAAGCCGTTCGAGCTGGGGTCGGCCTACAGGCAAGTCGGGAATTACCTTGAGCTTGCCGCGGCGGGTAACGTGGCGAGCATGCATCGGCGCATCCGGCTCCTCGACAAGTCGGGGTTGGTGTCGAGGATCTGCACGAGCCGCGGCAACTTCGCGAGTAGCGCCGGGCGGCACGCCCAGGCGCTTCAGTACCACGCGAAGGCCCTGGCGCTCGACCCCGTGAGTGCCGGAGCATATCGCGCGCGCGGCTGCACGTTGAGGGACCTCGGCAAATACGCCGAGGCCATGGCGGACTTCAAGAAGGCCGTCGATCTGGACCCGCAACGCGCCAGCGTTTATCTCGATATCGCCTACTGCTGCTGGCTGCAGGGCGATGCGAAAGCGGCACGCGCGAACTACGCGAAGGCCACGACGCTGCACCCGTGGTACGCCGAGCCGTATTACGGCCTTGGGGTCATTTGCAGCGAGGCGCGGGACTTCCGGCAAGCGGTTGTGAACTACTCGAAGGCCATAGAGTTGGATCCGGAGTACACCTTCGCGTACGTCAGCCGGGGCGGCGCGTATCGCCTCTTAGGGGAATACAGGAAGGCATTGGTGGACTTCGACACGGCGCTCAAGCTCGACCCGAAGAATGCGGACGCGTACCACGGGCGCGGCATGAGCTACGAGGCCTACGGGTGGGCGTCCGCCGCAATCAAGGATTACTCGAAGGCCATCGCCCTTAATCCGAACAATCCGCACATGTACTACCAGCGCGCCCATGCCCGCCTCGGAGCAGGCTCGTGCGAGGGCGAAGACGGCGCCAGGATTCTCGACGATCTGAAGCAGGCGATCAAGCTCAAGCCGGACTTCAAAACGGCCTACGCGCTCAGGGCCGACTTTTTTATACATACAAAGGCGCCCGACCTGGCGATCAGAGCTCTCGACACGGCGATCAAGCTGGACCCGAAATACGCCCACGCGTACTCCAAGCGAGGAATCGCATATTATCTGTGTAATGATTTCGCCAGGGCGATTGCCGATTACTCGAAAGCCATCGAACTGGATCCCGGAACGACAAATGCCCACCTGCACCGGGGGTTTGCGTATTTCGAGACCCGCCAGTACGAAAAGGCGATCGCCGACTTCACCACGGCATGCGAACGAAATGCGAAGAACGACGAGCTCTACTACAAACGCGGGATCGCCTATGCCGAGCTGGGCAAGAGAGAACAGGCGGCACAGGACCTGGCGGAAGCGGTACGGGTCAATCCGGGTTGCGCGAACCTCGTCGAGGCCGCGGCCAGGAAGTACCGCCTGGATGTGCGGTATGATGACTGAGCCCGGCGCGCGATCTCAATACGAACACGCGCAAGGACGGACCTGATGAGAGCGGCTTGGCTCGCGCGGATTTTTCTTATCGCAGTATCCATGGCCACGGAGGCGGCCGCGGCCGGCGCAGGCACGCCGGCAGAGGCGAAGGCGCTCTCCGAGCGGATCAAGGAAACGGTCGCGGCGCTAGGCTACTCTGAAAAGACCGCGACGGACTTCGTGAAGCTGGTTGCCACGTGGGAGGCGGGAGACGGGGGCCGGGCGGTTTCGAACTGGAGTGCGCGGCTCGACCAAGCTCGACGGGAATTCAGCGAAGGGACGGTGTCCCAGCGGGAGATGGTTCGCACGCAAATCGCCGTGGTGAAGGCGCTGAATTCCACGATAAAAGTAGAAATCGGCCACCACTGGAAGAAGGGCTATTCGTACCTACCGGACATAATAGAGCACAAGAAGGCACGCAGCTTGGGCTACGTGCAGGTGTTCACCATTCTGGGCAAGTCGGTCGGGCTGTCGGTCGAGGCGATCGGGGTGGCGTACCCGCTTCCGAACAGGCAAGCCGTGAAGCCGGGGCACACGGCGTGCGTGGTTCGCCTGGACGACGGGCGCTTCGTGATGGTGGACCTGACCTTCGAGCCGATTCTGAGCAAGCCGTTCGACTGGGGGACGGCCTACCGGGCGGCCGGCAACTACCTTGAACTGACGGGCAGGGGCCGCGCGCCGGGCATGCACCGCCGCATCCAGCTCCTGGACACAAATGGGCTGATCTCGAGGATCTACACGAGCCGCGGGGACTTCATAAGCACGGCGGGCAAGCACGAAAAAGCCCTCAAGTACTACACGAAGGCACTGTCACTGACCCCCGCGAACGCAGTGACATATCGCACCCGGGCGGCCACCTACTCGCTCATGGGCGAATACGACAAGGCTCTGGCGGACCTGAAAAGAGCACTGGAGCTGGATCCCGAGTACGCCGACGCGTACCTCGCCATCGGCTACGTCCACAACGCCCGTGGCAATCAGGACAAGGCCATTGAGTGCTACCTCAAGGCGAACGAACTCGACCCGTGGTACGCCGCGGCGTATTTCAACCGCGGATGCATCTACGGCGGCGCGAATGAGGACCGGAAAGCCTTTCAATGCTTGCACAAGGCGATAGACCTCGACCCGGAGTTCGTCAGCGCGTACGTCATAAGGGGGTATCTCTACGACCGGGAGGGGGAATACGCGAAGGCATTGGCGGACTTCGACAAGGCGATCCAACTGGAGCCGGAGCACACCGACGCGTATCTCAGCCGGGGGATCACGTACACCAACTGCGGCTGGACGGCCAAGGCGGCTGCCGATTTCGCAAAGTGTATCGAGCTCGATCCGGATAATCCGTACCCGTACTATAATCGTGCACGGCTCTACATTCTTCCGGGCGCGATGCCGCCCGAGCGGCGTATCGAGATCCTCGACGATGTGAACAAGGCCATCGAGCTCGACCCGACGTTCGTTGACGCGTACATGCTGAAAGGGAACTTCTTTTTCAGGACGCAGGTATACGATCTGGCGATCAAGGAATATACGAAGGCCATTGCGTTGGATCCGAAGTACGCGAAGGCGTACGCCGACCGCGGCGGGTCCCACTATGAGCTCGGCAGCTTCGCCAAAGCGATCCCCGATCTTTCCAAGGCCATCGAGCTGGACCCGAACGTGGCGAATGCGTACCTGTACCGGGGGCTCGGCTACGTCGAACTGGGCAAGTACAAGGAGGCCGTCCCCGACCTGGGCAAGGCGATCCAGAGGAACCCGCGAAACCCGAAGCTCTACTACAAGCAGGGGATCTGCCACGCAGAACTGGGCCATGAGGCGGAGGCAGCACGGGACCTGATGAAGGCGGTGCGGCTCGACCCTGGATGGGCCGGCAGGGCTGAGGCCGCGGCCAAGAAGTACGGCCTGGAGCTTCATTTCGACGACCTGTAGGGTCGAGGACCCTCGAGAGACCAATGGAGGGGCGCCCCAAGGCCCAGGTGTGGGGGCCGATACTTGTAGGAAATGGTTTGAGGCTGAAAAAGGGCTTGCGCGCGGGGCCGGCCGGTGGTATATGGTGGGCCACGATGGCCGGTTGGGCAGGCCTTGTTCGGTAGGCCTTGTTCGGTAGGCCTTGGCCGGCCGTCACTCGCCGCACATGGTGCGGGCCCGCACTCGTTTTCGATGCGGGGGCGTAGCTCAATTTGGTTAGAGTACCAGACTGTCGATCTGGGTGTTGCGGGTTCGAGTCCCGTCGCTCCCGCCATCTCCTGTCTTCGACCGCCGTTCGCATTGTTTCCGTCTCATCTGGTGCCGCAACTGCAGCACCCTCATGTCTTGTAATGAGGGGCGGGCGATGGTAGGCTTCGGGCGACAGAACCGACGAGAAGGACGCGAGGAGATGGTCCAGTGCTGAAGGCGGAATATCCGTACTGGCTCGGCGGCAGGCCGGTCGCCGGGAAGGCCAAGCTCGAGGTCACGAACAAGTACACGGGCGAGGCGGTCACACGCGTGGGGCTTGCCGGCCGGGAGGTCGTCGAGGAGGCAATCGGGCTTGCGGCCAAGGCGGCGGGGCCGATGCGGCGAATGGCACCGTACAAGCGTCAGGAGGCGCTCAACCACGTCGTTGAGGGGATCGCGGCGCGGCACGAGGAGTTTTCTGAGACGCTGGCGATCGAGGCGGGCAAGCCGATCCGCGACGCCCGGGGCGAGGTGACACGGTCGCTCGACACGTTCCGGATCGCGGCGGAGGAGTCGGTGCGCATCTACGGTGAGTACCAGCCGCTGGAGATCTCGCCGCGCGCGGACGGGTACGAGGCGATCTGGAAGCGGGTGCCGGTGGGGCCGTGCGCGTTCATCACGCCGTTCAATTTCCCGCTGAATCTCGCGGCGCACAAGGTGGCGCCGGCGCTGGCGACGGGGTGCCCGTTCGTGCTGAAGCCGGCGAGGCTGACGCCGGTGACGTCGCTGATGCTGGGCGAGATCCTCGCCGAGGCGGGGCTGCCCGAGGGCGCGTTCAGCATCCTGCCGTGTGGCCACGAGGCGGCGGAGCCGATGGTGACAGACGACCGGCTGAAGCTGCTGTCGTTTACGGGCTCGCCCGAGGTGGGCTGGGGTCTGAAGGCGCGGTCGGGCAAGAAGCGCGTGCTGCTGGAGCTCGGCGGGAACGCGGGGTGCATCGTCGAGGCGGACGCGGACCTCGACTTTGCGGCGAAGCGCATCATCACGGGGGCGTTCTACCAGTCGGGGCAGAGCTGCATCAGCGTGCAGCGGATCTATATTCACGAATCGGTTTATGATGAAATGAGGGAGCGGCTCGTGGCGGCGGCCTCGGCGCTCAAGTGGGGTGATCCGCTCAACGAGGAGACGTTCCTCGGGCCGCTGATCACGGAAGAGGATGCGGTGCGTGTCGAGGCGTGGGTGAAGGAGGCGGTCACGGCGGGCGCAAAGGTCGCGTGCGGCGGCACGCGGCACGGCGTATTCTACGAGCCGACTTTGCTCGAGGACGTTGACCCGAAGCAGAAGGTGAGTTGCGTCGAGGTTTTCGGGCCGGTGGCGACGATGGAGCCGTACAGCAACTTCCAGGACGCGTGCGCGCGCATCAATGACAGCGTCTACGGCCTGCAGGCGGGCGTCTTTGCGCGCGACATCCACAAGGTCTTCTGGGCGTTCAACGAGCTGGAGGTCGGCGGGGTGGTGGCGAACGACATCCCGTCCATGCGCGTGGACAGCATGCCGTACGGCGGGGTGAAGAACTCGGGCCTCGGCCGCGAAGGCATCCGCTTCGCGATCGAGGAGATGACGGAGATCCGGCTGCTCGTGCTGAATCGGATCGGGCGGGAAGAGAGTGCAAACTAGTTGGGCTGTCGCCGCTCTCGCGGTGACGGTTATTCTTTGTCCTCGCTTTCTTCCTTGCGTTCAGCCTTACGGCTCTTGGGCACATCGACCCAATCCTCGCCGTCTAACCACCGCGCACGCTCGTGCGCGGAATCGAACAGGAGGAATCGGTACTCGTCGCCGTCGTACCAGAGGCCGAGCCGGGCGCCGAGACCGATGACGCTTTCCAGCCCAAGGTCGGGCACAAAGCGGTTCTTAGCGTGCTCCTTAACGCCACGGAGCTCTGCGTGAAGCAGCATGACGATTGTGGGCCTGTCGTCGAGGAAATGCATCGTGCGCCAGGCTTGCCGGCGCAACTGACGTGTATGCGCGTAGTACGCCGCTGTATACGGCCGTCCGTCCCACGGCCCCGGCAGGGGGTATCCGCGGAGGCAGCGACACACGGGAATAGCCCGACCGTAGTACTTGCCGACATCCCCGGTGCTCGAGATATTGAACCGGCTCGCGGCCACATGAATCGGCGCAGTAAGGACCTCCATGAAATGCTCAGGATCAGCGTAAACGAACCAATCTTCCGGGACCTCATCGCAGTCCCAGAAGACAAGCCTAGAGGTGGGATCGGTCGTTCCCTGTTGGGCGGGGAGCGGCGGACGGTCGGGAAAGGCCAAGACTCCGGGATCGTCCTGTATTA
>Ga0180432_10004118_pt1 | contig 20173 bp, 17 predicted proteins | sample SS_ome_10_FD_132414 | JGI IMG/M metagenome (GOLD analysis project Ga0180432, IMG submission 132414) | Hypersaline lake sediment archaeal communities from the Salton Sea, California, USA - SS_1_MS_2 metaG | ecosystem: Environmental > Aquatic > Non-marine Saline and Alkaline > Hypersaline >...
CGTCGTTAAAATCATAGGCTCTCAGGTAAACGTGGCGTTGCAGGAGAAGGTCTTCAACGATATGAGAGGGATAATCATATACGTCGATGATATACCGGCCAATTCCGACCGACTTCACGGTATTCTGGTTTACGACGAGACCAATGTAGATATGGCGGTTACCATCATCGCCCAGGAGGGCTACATAGAGGCGGAAGAGTCCAATTCCTTTCTTACCATCAGTCTGATCAACGGGACGATCATACTCTCGAGCAAAAAAATGGACTCCGATCAAACGTCCGTCTTTAACAAGTACGATCTGAATATCAACATATTCGGCGACGAGAACAACAAGGAGAAGGTTCGAAAAAGGGACTTCGAGATGACCCTGGGCGAGCTGTACGCCGACATAGATTGGCTGAGGAACGACCTTGTCGGACATGAAAGGGAGTATCTTGAAAACCCGGACGATCCGGAGGCCAAGTTTCACTACGACTCCACGATATCGTCGATAAGAAAAAGACAGGTGGAGATATCCAAGCGTTTCGCCTTCCCCTTTGCCTGCATCGTCTTTATGCTCATAGGAATCCCCTTGGGAATCCAGACAAATCCCCGGGGGAAGTCGGGGGGAATGTTTCTCGCCATAATCGTTATCTTTGCCTACTACATCTTTATGCTCATAGGAGAGCTCTTGGGGAAAAACGGCCTGATCCCCCCCCTCTACTCGATGTGGATCGGCAATGTAATCATGGGAGGGGCGGGGCTGTATATATTTATCAAGACCGGGCGGGAATCCCCCGTATTGATAATCACGCTCTACAACAACATGATGGCATTTATTAACAAGTTATTTCAAAGATTCAACAAATGAGAATTATACCGAAGTATATTTTAAAACAGTTCTTCATAATAATGTTTTTCGCGATATCCGCGTCTATTGTCCTGTTTCTTATCGTAGATGTCTTCGAAAACACGGGATTACTTCTCGATCATCCCGCGTCCGTCTCGACCATAATCCTCTACTTCGCCAGCAAGATACCCTTTATGCTCTTTATGAGCCTTCCCATAACGGTAATGCTGGCAACCTTGATATCCCTGGGGCTCCTGGGCAAAAACCTCGAGCTCATCGCCTTGAGGACATGCGGGGTAAGTCACATAGCTGTTATCGCGCCCATTCTTGTCGTGGCCTTCCTGATAAGTATTATCGCCTTTTTCGGCAACGAGTATATCGTCCCCAAGGCAAACAGGCTTACCGATTATATGGAGATCGTCAAGATAAAGAAGAAAGAACAACAGCTCAAGCCGGAGTACAAGCTCGATAAGATATGGGTAAAGAGGGGAAACGTCATCTATTATATTGACAGGTTTCTGCCGAAGGAAAAGAAGATCGAGGGGATTACGATATACCACTTCGACGAGAATTTCACCCTCGTCAAGACTATCATGGCGGTAGACGCCGAGTGGACGGATAACGGCTGGGAATTTCACACCGTAGATGAAAAGGACTTCACGGGCCCGACACTTCTGAGTGTAAAGAAATTTGACGTGAAATACTACGATATCAAAGAGCGTCCGGAGGATTTCAAGATAGTATTTGAACAGCAGACCGAAAAGATGTCTTTCCGCCAGCTTTCCCGCTACATAGATCGTCTTAACGAAGACGGATACGATACCACACGATACAAAGTGGACCTCCACTCGAAGGTGTCGTATCCCCTTGTGAACTTCATCATGGCGCTGATCGCCACGCCCTTTGCCCTTATGATCGGGAGGAAAGGCGGCATCGCCTCGGCAACGGTAATCGCCTTTACCTTCTCATTCTTCTACTGGGTGGTCCACAGCATCTGCATATCCCTGGGGCACGGGGGGACCCTCCCGCCATTCATCGCCGCCTGGACCGCAAACATCCTCTTCGTCTTCGCCAGCGTTTACCTGTTCCTGACGGTCAGAACATGACAGGGTGAGGGGGATCGATTTTAAATCCAAACGGCCGGGCCCTTCATTTAAACCTTTTATTTAAGGACCTGAGATTAAGGCTCCGCGGCCGCATCTATTCAGCTTACTCTCTATTTTTGCCCTGACAGGCGGCCCTTGACAATTAGATTTTTGTCTATAGAATAGTTTTTCCAAGCATCACCGAGTTTTTCGGGCCCCACCGGACGATCATATAAAATGAGTTCTAAATATAGAAGTGAAGGACAGTGGAGATAGCGGACGGTATCTACACCTATAGGGACAGGCCGGGCGACAAGATAAGGCCCGGGGCGGGCTCCGCCTCGGTGACGATCGTCTCCGGCGACGCCCTGCTTATGATAGACAGCGGCGTCGTCCCTGGAGGCGCCTTCAGAGAGCTCGAGGCGAATATCGAGAGGGACGGCCTGAAATTACGTGACATCCGGCAAGTAACATATACCCATTCCCACTGGGATCACATAAACTCCGCCTTCCTCTTGAAGTCAAAGTGCGGGGCCGAGATATCCGCCTCCTCCGCCGCCAAGAGATACATCGAGAACCAGAAGGACAATTTCAACGGCTTTCTAACCGATTTCGGCCCGTTGACGGGAGAGGTATTCCCCTATCCGATCTGGCTTGCCGGGCTTCTTCTTCGCTACGCCTGGGGAAAGCAGCCAAGGATCAAGGTGGACAGCGTCCTCTCCGACGGCGACCACCTCTGCGCCGACACGATCGGAAGGGAGGTAAGGGCGGTCTCCCTTCCTGGCCATACGGACGGCCACACCGGGTACTTCGTCCCGGATGCCGGCCTCCTCGTCGCCGGGGACCTGGTAGATTTTACGAACTCCCAGGGGATGGACCTCAACAATCCCCGCTCCAGCTACGTCTCTGCCGTAGAATCGCTGAAGACCGCCATCTCGCTCGATCCGGAGATATTGATCCCCGGCCACGGCGAGCCGACGGTGGGAAGGAGAAAGGTAAGAGAGGTACTCGAAAGAGCACTTTCGGGCGGTCTCGAATACCCCGATATTATAAGGAAGGCGCTGGCCGGCGGGCCGTTAAGGCTGAAAGAGATCATGTTATCAATCTTTCCCGAGGTACCCTTTTCGATGGAGGCTATGACTCTGATGCTGATCCTGACCGTGATCCTCGACATGGAAAAAGAAGGCACGGTCAACCGATCGATGAGATCTGGCAGGCCCGTCTGGGAGAGGGTGGATTGATAAATAAAGATTTGAGCCGTTTTAATTAGTGCGGCCCCTTCAGATTATTTTTTCTTCAACTTGCCGTCATCAAGATAGATATATTCCAAACCAAAACCAAGATTACGAAAATTTACCAATTTTCCACTGAACCTTACGATGTCCCCTTTATTGATTTTCACAACTTCACTGTCTTTCATCGCCAAAGCAATACTCACATTCTCTTTACTGCTTTCGAGTTGAATTTTCATTCCATATTTGTTGTCTTCATAATCTTTTTTGGTATAAGACTTCCAAAAAATATCTATCACTTGTACATCAACAACGGTGCCCTCTCCATAGACCTTGAGATAGAGATTGTCCTCTACAAATTTCTCCGCCTGCACTTTTGAGAATGGCAATAGTGACTCCATCAGCTTTTTTGCCTCGACCCCCCCTTCAGTGGACAGCGGTATCTCCGCTGGAGAGTTCTCCTCCTCATCGGAGTACGGGGCTTCGGTGGGCTCGTTTTCCTTCACCGTCGAAGGGCCCGATTTGGTTTTATCGCCAGCCGCACCGTCCGGCTTCGATACCTCGACATCGGACTCGGAGTCGGCCTCGTAAACGACAACTCCGGAAATAAACCCAAGGATGTAAAAAAATGCTGCCGTAACCAGCAGAACGGAGCAGACCAGAATCGGACTCCTTTTTTTGACTTCCCTACCGGGCCCCGATACATGCGGCCCGTAGCTCTCCCCGGGAAGATTCGAGATCAAGTTTTCGCCAGTTGCGCTCTCCGGTCTTGCAGGCCGATTTTTCTTTACGAAAAACTCCGTATTACAGCGGGGACATGTCACCTTCCCGCCGCCTTCGGGAATCCGATCGTCTCTGATATTTCACTTGAACCCGCAGCTCGGACATACGACTTCCATATTCAATCCCCAAAAATAAATGAATACTATTTTTTATATGTATCTTATACTATATCCTATCATTAATATTGTAAAGACAATTCTAACTTCTTGGATAAAAAATTGTCTTTACCACCCGTTTCTGTGGACCTTCTCCTCGTCGTAGCGATTTAAGGGCGGTTTCTCCTCCGCCGGGTACCCCAGGGCAATGAGGGAAAGCGGCATCACGCGATCCGGCAAACTCAGCAGCTTCTTTAGGCCCTTAACCCTCTCTTCGACCGGATGGATCCCCAGCCATACGGCCCCCAGGCCCATGGCGTTTGCCGCAATAAGGATGTTCTGGGTCGCCGCGCCGCACTCCTGGGGCCAGTAGCCTATCTTCGTCTCCTTGTGCAGATCGGAGCAAACGCAGACGGCAAGGGGAGCTTGCTTGAGCATATTGGAGAAGGGGTGAAATCTCGGTATCTCGTCGAGCATCTTCCTATCTTCTATCACCACAAACTCCCACGTCCTTTGATCCGCCGCCGTCGGTGCAGCCATAGCTACGGTCAGGAGATTCTTCACGGTCTCCTCCGAGACCGGCCTGTCCGTATACTTACGGATGCTGCGTCTCGTCAGCATCGCCTCCATCGCGTCCATTGTGATCTCAACCTCCAATGATATTTTTATTCGATTGTCCCCCCCCTAATAGCCGATCCGTCGCCAAACAATCCGATTAATTAGTTCTAAGGTTTGACTATCGCCGTAACCTTCCCGTCAAAATCGATATATTTCTCGGCCGCCCTCTTCACGTCATCCACCGTCACGGCAAGGATCTTCTTCGGATATTCTGTGAAAAAATCGTATCCCAGCCCGTAGAGCTCGTCTGTCGCCATCACCATCGCCATATCCATGTTCTTCTGGAGGCTGATCTCGTAGTTTCCCACTATGTAGTTCTTCGCCCTCTCGAGCTCCACCGCCGTAACACCCCCATCCCTTACCTTTATCAGCTCCCCCTCCATCCCCCTGACCGCCACTTTGAGGTTTTCCGGCTTGGTTGCCATGTATACGCCGAAAAAGCCGGGGTCCGGCCCCGCCATGTTCACCGCGGTGACCGCGTATGCAAGCCCCCTCTTCTCCCGAAGCTCGGCAAACAGCCTCCCCCCGTGCCCGGAGAGGATAGCCGTCAAGACCTCGAGGGAATACAGGTCATCGTTTTTGAGGTCAACGCCCAGAAATCCCATGCCGATATGGGCCTGCTCCTTCCCCCTTACCCTCGTAACGACCCTCTTCGGCGAATCGGGCCTCTTCGGCCGCTCGATATCGAGGGGCTGTGCCGGGGCCGTCGGCATCGCTTCAAACAGCTCCTCCATCCTCTTCAGGACATCTTCCGCTTTCACATCCCCCACCACCGCAATTATCATCTCGGACGCAACGGCGTGGGCCCTGTAGTATTTCATCAGGTCGTCTCTGGTAAACTTCTTTATGTTCTCCTTCGTCCCCGTCTTCGGCATCGAATAGGGGTGATCTCCATATAGGGTCTCCCTGAAGAGCCTCATGACGGTCAGGACAAGATTGTCCGCCTCGGAGTCCTTTGCCGCCAGCGCCTTCTCCCTCGCCTTCTCGAGCTCGTCCGAGTCAAACGTCGGATTCAAGATAACGTCCGAGAATATCTCCCACCCCTCGTCTTCGTGCTCCTTCAAAAACTGGGCCATGACCCCGAAACTGTTCCTTCCGGAAAAGCCGTTGACGCTTCCCGCTATCGAGTCTATTCTGTCGGTAAGCGCCTTGGCCGTAAGGTCTTCCGTGCCGCGGGTCAACATGCGGGACATAAGCTTGTTGATCCCGTTGTTGTCTTCATCCTCGTATCTCACCCCCCCCGGGAAGATCGCGACGACCGAGACGATGGGAAGCTCCGGCTCCTCTTTTATAACTAAGGTTATTCCGTTTTTGAGCTTTGCCTTAAAACCGACCTCGCCCGGCACCAGCTCCGCCCTTAAGGAGACCGCTTCCTCCCCTCCACCCTTTTTAAAGCCCTGGTGGACGGCTTCTACAACGCCCTTTTCGGTTACGGTCCCGGCGGCACCCTCGGGAAGAAGATACGTAACCGTGAGATTCTTCTCGTTGAAATATTTTTTTGCCACCCTCTTTATGTCGGCCTCCGTGACTCTGTCGATATTCTTTAGGTAGCTCTCCTCAAATCTCACGTCGCCAATAACCGTCTCGAAGTAGCCGAGCGTACTGCAAAGCCCCTTAAACGTCTCCTTGCCGTACACAAAGTCGGTCTTGATGCTGGTCTTGGCGTTTATCAGCTCTTCCTCCGTAACTCCCCCCGTCCTCAGGGCGACGATTTCCTCCAGTATAGTCGACACCGCCTCGTTCATATTTTTTTGGCCGAGGTTTGCGCTTATCAGATACAGCCCCGCCCTCTTCGGCGTGTATGAAAAGGCGTTAATCGAATAGACGAGCTTCTCCTTGTCCACGAGACGGTGGTAAAGACGAGATCCCCTCCCCTCCCCCAGTATCAGGGAGGACACATCGAGCGCGTAGAGGTCTTCGTGGTCTATGGGGGGAATGTTGAAACCGATCTTTAGGTAACCCATGTTGACGTTCTCGTAAAGCCCGCTGACCGTAAGACCGCTGTTTGTCGGGTATCTCACCGACGGCGCGGGCCTGACAGTCTCTCTCTTGCGCCCGGAGTCGAAGTACTTTTCTATCATCGGCTTTACCAGCGCCGGCTCGAAATCCCCCACCAAGACGAGGGTCATGTTCGAGGGGACGTAATAAGCCTTGCGGTACCTGTTAATATCATCCCTCGTGTACAGCTTCACCTTCTCCACTGTCCCTAAGATAGGCTTCCCGTAGGGATGCCCCGGAAAGGATTTTTCAAGCATGAATTTTATTATCCTCCTCCCGGGGGAATCCATGTTCATCCTTATCTCCTCCAAGATCACCTTCCTCTCGTTTTCCACCTCTACCTCGGGTACCGTCGCGTTCAGGACGGAGTCCCCCACGACCCTGATCATATCCTCCACGAAGCGGCTGGCCACGTTGGCCGTGTATACCGTGGAGTCAAAAGAGGTATACGCATTGGCGTATCCCCCGGACGCCTCAATTATCGCCGCCCCCTCTCCGGGTTTGAGCTCCTCCGTCCCCTTGAAGCTGAGATGCTCGAGGAAGTGGGATATCCCCCCTTCATCCTCCGACTCGTTAAAGCTCCCCACGGAAATCCAGACGTTCATGGCAACGGCCGGAGTTGAGCCGTCCGGATAAAGCAGCACCACCATGCCGTTGGGCAGCCTGTAGCGCTCAAGCTTCTGGGAAGATGTGCTCCCCGTTAAGATCACAGTGGAAATCAGGGTTATAAATAAAACGGCGAGAAACCGTTTAACGAAAAACAGATTACATCTTTTCATTTTCATGCTTTTCCTCCTTATATACATGATATCCCCTTTTCGGCCAATGAGCAAATAAAAAATCCAATCCCACATTCTTTACATATAATCTTGACACACGACAAAAAAATCCGTATTATTAAGGAATGTTTGGAATCGGTACACCAGAGCTTATTTTAATACTCGTCATCGCCCTCTTGATCCTGGGGCCGAAAAAGCTCCCCGAGGTGGCAAGGGCCATAGGGAAGGGCCTCGGAGAGCTCAGAAGGGCCACCGACGGTATAAAGAACAGCGTAAACGTAAACAGGGCCTTTCACGACTTTATGAGCGAGGATGACGGCAATCCCCCGAATTCGAGACAGCCGGGGGGGGGCAACAGTGAGGGCGAGAGCGGCCACGGGGGAGAATCTCACGGCGATTCCGAGGGGGATGAAGCGGGAGACGATCAAGCCGAGGACAAAAAATAGGTGCGGCGTAAATTAAGGGGAGGCAATTGAGGGGGTAAGAAAGAGGGCGTAAGATGGGGCGGTAGGGTCATGGGGGGGGTGGGGGATATTACAGCGGTTTCAAAAGGGAATTGAGGTGGGCGGTCGGGCCGATACCGAGGGGGGATAGTTGAAAATAAAAAGAGCGTGAAGCTCCTGGGCCTCATATCTCGTTACATAAGTAAGTTTAAAGGGACTGTAATCCAATCCCAATTTTTTAAAAGCTTGACGCTTATAACAAACGGCGAAACTAATTTACGGGGGGGTTGGCATATTCTATGTGCGGACGTGCTTTGGTGGGTGGGCGCATCCTGGGGGCTGGCGTAATCCTTAAGTCCGGTTTATCTTGGGAGGCAGCGAAATATATATGTTGTCAATTCTTTTAGGGCAGTCCTAAAAGGTTTCAATACGGTAACTATGTATCGATATTGAGATATTTGCCGATATCGCAATATCGATATTTGATATTTACAGCTAAGGAAAAGAGGCTTGGAAGAGAAAGACAAAAACAAGAACAACGGCGAAGAGACAAACAAAAGAGAAAACAACGAGGAGATGGAGGGCTCCACAATGAGCATACTCGACCACCTCGAAGAGCTCAGAAACAGGCTCATAAAGATCTTCATCGCGTCCGCCCTTGGATTTGCCGTATGCTATTGGATGTCCGAGTGGCTCTTTTCCCTCCTTATGAAGCCCCTTCTGGATGCCCTTCCGGGGAAAAAACTCATCTTTACAGGGGTGACCGAGGGCTTCTTCACATACCTCAAGGTCGGAATCATCGCCGGCATATTCCTCGTCTCGCCCTACATAATATACCAGATATGGGCCTTTGTGGCGCCCGGCCTCTTCAAAAAAGAGAAGAAAATCCTCATCCCCATATCGATTATCTCCGCCGTTTTTTTTGTCGGTGGCGCCCTATTCGGTTATTTCGTCGTCTTTCCCTACGGTTTTCAGTTTCTCATCGGCAAATTTTCATCGGAGTTCGTGCAGGCGATGCCCTCCATAAAGGAGTTTCTCTCCCTCGCCACAAAGATGCTCATAGCGTTCGGAATAATCTTCGAGCTTCCCCTGGTCATCCTCGTCCTGTCGCGCCTCGGGATTGTCAACCACAAGATGCTCAGGAAATATCAGAAGTACGCCATTCTGGCGACCTTTGTAGTCGGGGCAATGCTGACCCCCCCAGACGTCATAACCCAGGCAATGATGGCCGGACCGCTGATAATCCTATACGAGATTAGCATCTGGGTATCTTACTTCTTCGGCAAGAAAAAGGAGCCGGTAGACGACGAGGACACGGAAGACTCGGACGACAAGGCAATAGAGCCTAAATAGCGGCCAGTAAAAAACCTGATAATTCAGAAATCCCATGACCTCGAAAAGCGGTAAGATATACTTCGTCACGGACAGCCACCTGTCAAGCCCGGAGGACGAGAACTACTCGGCCCTCCTCTCCTTTTTAGATCGACTGATCGCCGAGACCGCTGTGGAATCCTGCCCCCTGACCTTCGTCATCCTCGGGGACCTGTTCGACTTCTGGGTCGGATACAGGAAAATCTTCCCGAAAAGATACGAGAAGATCATAGACCGGCTCACCGACCTCTCCCGAAGCGATGTGGATATTCGCTACACCGAGGGAAACCACGACTTCTTCATGGGGCCGATATTCACCGACCGTATCGGGACCGCCGTTTACGTAAAGCCCTGGGACATGGAGGCGCAGGGGATAAGGATCTACATCGCCCACGGAGACCAGGTGAACAGAAAGGACCACGGCTACAGGCTCCTGAGATTCATATTGAGAAGCCCGATCTTTCGCATTATCAGGAGATCTACTCCGAACTTCGTCATCGAGATGATTGCAAAGAAGATGAGCAGGGCGAGCCGGGCCTACACCGACAGGAAGGAAGACGACCACGAAAAGATCGCCTGGGAGTTCGCCAACGCCCGCTTCAAAGAGGGATACGATGCGGTCGTCATGGGCCACTTTCACGAGCGGAAGCTTAAAAAAACCACCCTAAACGGCAGGGAGCGCGTCTACGTCAACGTCGGCAGCTGGATGGACGGAGATTACGACTACGTAATCCTCGAGGGGGGAAAGTTCAAGCCTCTGAAGTTCGATTACAAACCAGCCCAAAAAAAGTGAGACGGATTGAGCTCCACCGCTTCAATCCCCCGCGTGCTCCCCTATCAATCCCACGCCGTTCTCGTAAAAGACCATATCGTAGAACTCCCGCGACAGGTCGAGTCCCACGAGGCACTCTATCTCGTCCTCCCTCGGGAAAATCAGGTTCGGAAAATCGGAGCCGTAGACTATTCTGCGCTTGTGCTTTTCGAGGCTGTCTCCCCAGAAGCCTTTGAGGTCGGCGAATATCTCCTCGAGGCCGAAGAAGGTCGCCATCTTCGGGACGAACGTGAACGATGTGTCAAGGTAGAGGTTTTCGTGGTGATCCAAAAGTGCCATGAACTCCGTATACTCCATCCCGCCCATGTGGGCCACGTTGCAGGGGAGATCCGGGTATCGGTCGAGGAGTTTTTTGAAATTGTCGTAGCCGACGAACCGGTTTCCGGCGGGGCCGTTTCCGACGTGAAAGAGGATCCGCTTGTTTCGCTCCATCACCAGGTCATAGAGGGGAAAGAACCGTTCGTCCGCGGGATAGTGCTCCTGGACCAGGAGCTGGAGCTTGAATCCCAGCATCTTGGGGTGGGTGATGGCATCCCTCGCGATCTTCATCGCATCGTCGTCCAGCGGCGAGAACGCCCCGAAGCAGTATAGGTCTTCCACCTCGTCCAATATCTTTTTGTTCCAGTCGTTGAGGCCCGCCGCCACGCCCGCCCTGTGGGCGTAGTTGGAGTAGACGATGGGGCCGATGTTTCTCTCCCGGAGGTGGGAGACGGTTTCTTTATAATAGAGCTGGTAGATGACGTCCCACTTGTAGACTTCTGCGAAGTGGCGCCAGACGGCGTCGAACATCCTGTCCGGAAAGAGATGGACGTGAAAGTCGACGATTTTATTCGGGAGTCGGGTCATGGAGGTTGAGGCCTCTCTTCGCTACTGTTTGTTCTAAAGGCCTTCGATTATACCGTCAAAGGGGGAAAGGTTCAAGGATTATTTGGTTGGGAGTGTTTAACATTTTCTCCATCTCCCATATAGTAGAAGAAGACGGCATAAAAAACGGGGGTTGCCCCCCGTCTTCTAATCAGAATTTTCCCTCCCCCCCTAAACATTCACTTTGCTTGTTAACACCGGATTGATGCGCTCCGTTCTAAATAAATAGTGGTCGCTCGCAATGACTGTATCTATATAGGTTTTTACGCTCCCCCCATCCCTTTTATCAGCTCCCTTGCGATGATGAGCTTCTGGATCTGGGTGGTGCCGGCGCCGAACTCGATCCCCTTCATGTCCCGGTACATCCTCTCCACAGCGAACTCGCTGATAAAACCGTAGCCCCCCAGTATCTGGGTCGCCTTGTCGACAACCCTCATCCCGACCTGTGAGCAGAAGAGCTTCGCGTAGGAGGCCTCCAGGCGGACCCTGTTTCCCTGGTCGGCCAGCGTCGCCGCCCAGTAAGAAAGCAATCTCGCCGCCTGGAGCTCTGTTGCCATATCGGCGAGCATATCTTGAATCATCTGAAAGTTGATTATGGCGGTGCCGAACTGGACGCGCTCCGATGCGTACTTCAACGCGATATCGAAGGCCCCCTGGGCCACGCCTATGGGGGTAATCGAGTAGATTATCCTCTCCCTGTCGAGCCCGTTCATCAGGACCTTTATCCCCTCGTTCTCGTTTCCGAGGACGTTTTCGGCCGGAACCTCCATATCCTCGAAGATAAGCTCTCCCGTCGGCGATCCCCGAACCCCCATCTTCTTCAGGGTTTTTCCGGTGGAGTAGCCTGGGAAATCCTTCTCGACGATGAAGGTCGTTATCCCCTTGTGGCCGGCGTCCGGGTCTGTCTTGGCGTAGACCACCGCCACGTCGCAGAGCGGCCCGTTGGTTATGAACATCTTGGTGCCGTTGAGGATGTATTTATCTCCCTTCTTGACGGCCCTCGTGCGTAGAGACAGGGCGTCCGACCCGGCCTCCGGCTCGGTGATGGCGATGGCGCCCACCTTCTTTCCGCTGATGAGGTCGGGGAGGTATTTCTTCCTCTGCTCCTCGTTGCCGTTCCTGTAGAGGTTCTCGGTGCAGAGAATGGCGTGGGAGCCGAAGGTATTGGCCGTGGCGGCGCACCCCCTGCTTATCTCCTCCATGACCAGAACGGCAGACATCAGGTCGGCGCCGATCCCGCCGTGCTCCTCCGGGATCGATATCCCGAAGAGGCCCAGCTCCGCCATCGACTTGAAGTTCTCCTCCGGGAACTTCCCGTCCTCGTCTATCTCCGGCGCCCGGGGGATTACCTCCTTGTCCACGAACTTGGCGACGGTGTCCTTCAACATCTTCTGCTCGGATGTTAACTCAAAATCCATTACTAAACTCCTTGGAACGAATAGCTTTTAAACGCTCTCTACTTTTTTCTGCCAACAAGCATCTTCGGCGTAAAGACGATGCAGTCCTCGTCCCGTTGATTCTTGATCTTCGCCTCGTAGGCGATGGTTCCCGTGTTCTCGTCCCTCTCCTTCATTTCCGACACCGTAGCCTCGCACCTTATGGTGTCTCCGATCTTGATTGGACCGGTGAACCTAATTTTATCGATCCCGTAAAATGCGATGAACTTCTTCGGTGTAAAGACGTAGGGTCCCAGGCGAAAAACGAGGGCCGACCCGACCGAGAGGCCGAGCATCCCGTGTGCTATCCTCTCCCCGAACATCGTCTTTGCGGCGTACTCCACGTTTGTGTGTATCGGATGCCAATCACCTGTCAATCCGCAGAAGTTGATGATATCCGTTTCCGTCATCGTCCTTCCTGGAGAAACGAGGGGTTCCCCTATCTCATAGTCCTCAAAAAAAACCTTTTCCATTAATCTGCTCTCCATCTGAAATTGAATATTAGCTCAAGCAACAACCGACAGTAATTAAGATTTTTTACATCAATTTTTTGTACTTCTGCCGCTACCACTCTTTCAAAACCAACAATCCCATCCCGAAAGCCGCATTGAAATGTCAAATAAAACCCACTTCGGCTCGATTTAATGGGAGAGATAGGGTCGATAAGCTGTAGTGGCGGAGTCTTAATCCGCCACTACATTGTAAGTTATTTTCCACCGATTGTAATATCTACCTATATAGCTATCCAGCTATCCAGCTACATTACTCCTGTCTTGACAATCAAGTGGGCGGAAGGGATAAACCCTTCACTATTTATTTAAAGATAGCCTGTGCCAAATTGAACAAAAATCCCTTATCCTTATCACTTGCCCCGCCATTCGAGTCCCGTTTCCCACATCATCGCTCAACTATCAGATACTCCTCCCCTCTTCTTGAAAATAAGTAGTTTTCAGATCTTCTTCTCTTTATTTCCTCAGCACCTTCTTGTCGAGCTTTCCAACTGGGGTCAGGGGCAGCTCGTCTATGAAATCGACGGACTTCGGAACCTCGTAGGCCGCGAGCTTCTTCTTGGCGAACTTGATTATATCCTCCTTCAGCGCCCCTTTGTCGCCCTCGTATCCGGGCACGAGCTGGACAAAGGCCTTGACTATCTCGGAGCCCGGCCTGTCCGGATTTTCCAATCCGACTATGCCGACCATGTCTATAGACGGGTGCTCGCTCAGGACGTCCTCCACCTTTACCGAGAAGACCTTGTAGCCGCCGACGATTATCATATCCTTCGTCCTGTCGACTATGCGCAGATAGCCCTGCTTGTCCATTATTGCGACGTCGCCCGTGTGCATGTACCCGTTCTTGTCGATGGCGTTTTTCGTCTCCTCCGGCTTGTTGTAATAGCCCACCATGACCTGCGGGCCCTTGGCGCATATCTCCCCCGCCTCTCCCAGCTTTACTTCCTTTCCCGTTGTCGGATCCAGAAGCTTGATATCCGTGTTCGGCAGCGGCAGCCCGATGGAGCCCAACTTCTTCTTGCCCCGGAACGGGTTCATCGTGGTCAAGGGTGATGTCTCCGACATACCGTAGGCCTCGACCAGTTTGCCCTTTCCGACGATCTTCTCGAGCTCCTTCTGGGACTCCTCCGGGAACGGCGACGCGGCGGATACGCAAGCCTCGAGCCTTGAATGGTCGAGCTCTTTGAACTTCGGATTTGCAATCAGCAGCTGAAAGAGCGAGGGCACGTTGACGAGGGCGGTCGGCTTGTACTTGGCGATCTCGTTGCAGATATGCTCGGTGTCCCGTGGATTCGGAATCAGTACCTGGGTCCAGCCAAGATATATGCAGTTTTCGTTGAAAAACAAACCGGCGATGTGAAAGAAGGGAAATCCCGAAAGGGCCAATCCCTTTCCCGGCTCCCAGCCCAGCCATTCCTGCACGACAAGGAGATTCGAGACGGCGTTCCTGTGACTCAACATCGCTCCCTTCGGCGGGCCCGTTGTGCCGCCGGTGTACTGGATATATGCGATGTCGTCGGCCGTTACCTTCACCTTCGGGTCCGCGTCCGAGTACTTGTCGGTCTTGATGACATCCTCGATCTTCATGACCGCCTTTCCCTTGACGGGAGTAACCTTGCCGGAGGGGATCTTTTTCAGGAGCTTTCCCAGAAAGCTCTTAATCGAGGGAAGGAATCCCCCGACGCTCGCCGCAACGACAACCTTGAGGTTCGGCAGCTTGTCGGATATCTCCAAGAACCTGTGCTGAAAGATTGCGTCGAGAGTAACCAAGCACTTGGCCTTGGAGTCCTTGAGCTGATACAGCATCCCGTCCGACATGAGCAGGGGCGACACGCCGGAGACGACGCAGCCCGCTTTCAGGGCGCCCAGCCACGCGATCAGGTATTCAGGGATGTTGGGTAGGTTTATTCCCACCACGTCCCCCTTTTTGAGGCCGTTGTCAATTAGCATATTCGCAAAGCGATTTGCGTAAACATCGAGCTCCGAGAACGTCACCTCGACGCCCATAAAGCCAAATGCGGCCTTATCCGGGAAGTTTTTAAATGTCGGCCTGATCGCATCGACGTAGCTTGTCTCCCATAACTTCGGATCCAGATCCTTCATTCCCTTGTCCCACGAATCCTTCCAAAACTGTTTTTTTGCCATTTTAAAATCACTCCTTAATTAATGATATAAATAGTTAAAGGGCAAATCCATCCCGATATAAAAACCATCTATCTACATAGGATATATTATCGGGACTCCCAGCTGCTATTTTACTTAACCTGACCCTTTTGTCAATGATATTATTGTTTTAGTAATAAAGTACCATCAAAATAAAAAAAGGTGCTTGATGGACAAGGGGCTTAACCTATTACCACCAAACACCTCTTAAATCAGCATTAAAATTGAAGGCCCTAATCAATCTTTTACGACATTGGCCTGATAACTGCGTTAGGGATGTTGATATATCCTCAATCGAGCAGAACGAAATGTTTTATATCCAACATCGTTCCTGTGCGCTTCTCCTCGAACACCGCCTTGACCCTGGCCCCTACCTTTACCTTCTCGGGATCCGTGCTGTCGATATAGTAGGGCAAAAAGGTATCCGCACCGTCGAGCTTGATGAAGGCGTATCCGTAAGGGACCGGCTCCTGGTGACCGGTGCTCGGGTCTATAAATCCGAACTGGATTATGGCGCACACACCGATCTCCCCTTCGGTGGACACGGGAACGAACTCATCCATTTCTACGTAGCATCTTCCGCACACCTTTCGCGGCGGCACGTAAACCCGCCCGCACTTCGGGCACTTTATTCCGATGAACTTCTGATTATCCCTTATCTCGGCCAGGAACTTCGAGCCGTACTTCCCCACGCTCCATTCAAAAGGCTGAAAGGCCTCCCCTGAATTAACGGTGAGAAGCTCCTGTTGTTGTTCACTCTTCTGTGTCATTTTAATCCCCTAAAATCTATCCTCGTTTAGGCAACACAATTTTCACTGCCGATTATGACGGCTTCTTCTTCCCCAAAAGCATTACGTCCGCCCAGTTACATCCGCCGAAACCGGTGGTGAAGGCATATTTCACGTCTCCACCCTTGACCTGTCTGTCTCCCGCTTTGCCCATAACCTGAAGCGCTCCCTCTCCCACCCTTAAAAGCCCGGTGGCTCCGATCGGATTCGAGCTCATTACTCCGCCCGACGGATTTACAGGGAGCTCGCCGTCCATGTCGGTGTGGCCGTCCCAGACGAGCTTCGGTCCCTCGCCGGGGCCGCAGAAGCCGATCGACTCCATCCACTTGAGGCCCGCATAGGAATAGGGCAGATAGAGCTCGCAGACGTCGATCTCTTTAAAAGGCTCCTTTATCCCGGCATCCTTAAAGACCGCCTTCGAGGCGCTCTCGAGGGTGTCGTTGCTGTCCCAGTCGATGTCACCCAACAGGGCGTAGTTGTGACGGTTGTGGGTGGACACCACCCAGGCCGGCTTTGGGGCGATCTTCTCGGCGATATCCTCGGAGGCGAAGATTGCGGCCGCGGCGCCGTCCGTCCTCGGGCACATGTCGCTCATTCTCAAGGGATAGGCGAGCATCTGGTTCTCCTCGGAGGTAATGAGAAGGTCCACGATCTGCTCTATCTCCATACTCTTCATCCACTCCTGATGGAGGTGGGTGTACGGATTGTTCAGGGCGTGAAGCCTCTCCCTTACGGCGACCCTCGCCCCGTCCCTCTCGGTGACTTTGTAGTTATGCATATACTTGCTAGCCTCGACGGCCAGTCCTGCGATGGCTCCTCCGAACCTCGGGCGCTCCCATACGGGATTAAACGCCGTTACTATGGCGCCGGTGGTGTCAGACTCGGAGTTCTTCTCCCACCCTATGACGAGGACCCTGTCGAACATCCCGGATGCCACGTGGTAGTACCCCGCCATGGCTACCGTGCTTCCCGTGGTGCCGCCCGTGGTCAGCTTGAAGATCGGTTTCATCACTCCGCCCGACCCCTCGACGCTCCAAGAATCAACGTAGTTAACTCCCTCGAAGTGATCCATGTTTCCAATGACGATCGCGTCAATATCCTTAATTGTCAGCCCGGCGTCTTCCAGGGCCGCCCTGACCGCCTCGTTAATGAGTTCCGGTCCGTTGACGTCCTTCCTCGAGCTTCTCTGGTATGTCTGGCCGAAGCCTACTATGGCTACTCGTTTTCCCATGTTTACCTCCCTTACGTACCCACGATAAAAATACAGTGGGCCTGTCCGCAGGGACCGTTTATCCCTTGGGCCAAAGCGGTTTTTGCCCCCTTGATCTGCCTCTTGTCAGCCTCACCCCTTACCTGAAGCGTCGCCTCGATAAGCCTCGTAAGGCCCGCAACGAGCACCGGGTGTGCGCTGATTACTCCACCCGAGGGATTTACCGGCAGACTTCCGTCCATCCCGGTCTCCCCCGATTTTATCAGTTCGGCTCCCTTGCCCTCTTTGGTAATTCCTATCCCCTCGTACCACATAAGTTCCATGTAGGAATATGCGTCGTAGAGCTCACAGACATCGAGCTCCTTCAAGGGATCTTTGATCCCCGCCATTTTGAACGCCTTTTGACTCGCCGCTTCAAGCGCTCTCGGTCTTGCCAGATCCCTGTATCCAAGCGTGTAGGAATCGGAAGTGTGTCCCACTCCCTTGATCCACACCGGATCTTTCTTGAACTTCTTAAGCCCCTTTTCGTTCGCCAATACCACGGCGGCGGCGCCGTCGCTTATCGGGGAACAATCGAGGACCTTGAGGGGATCCGCCAGCTTCTTCGACTTCATCACGTCGTCCACGGTGACATCCATCGGAAGCTGGGCGTGGGGATTGTTCTTTGCATTTTTGTGATTCTTTACGGAGACGAGGGCGAAGTCCTCCTCCGTCGCTCCGCTCATCTCCATATACGACCGGGCCTGGAGGGCGGCTGACGACGTGGCGTCTATTCCAAGAGACCTCTGGTAGAGGGGATCGAACATGGCGTTGGTTATGAGATTCATTATGCTCTCAGATCCCTTCATGTGGGAGACAACCAGTGTTGTATCGAAAGAGCCGGAAAGGGCTCTCATCATCCCGTAAAGGGCCCCGAATGAGCCGTCCCCCTCCACGGTCGAGATATCCTTCCCCCAGCTTCCCGCGGCGTCCTGAATCGCCATGGAGGATATGGTTCGCCCGTCCCAGAAATCGTTTGAGACGGTGACGATGTTATCTATATCCCCGATTTCTCCGCCGGCGTCTTTCAACGCCTTGGTCGCCGCCTCGAAGACCAACTCGTCAAACGTCTCTATCTTGTTTCTCTCGTATGTCGTCTGGCCCACCCCTACAATTGCTATCTTTTCCATATCAACATTCCTTTTAACCTTTTAGGTAATCCATACGGCAACCTATGCCGGAGTAAAGTGTTTGATGTCTAAAATAGTTCCCTCCCGCTTGTCGGCGAATACGGCCTTTACCTTCATCCCAACCTTAAGATCTTCCTTCTTCACATCGCCGATCATATGCAATATGGAACCGTCGGCGCCGTCGAGCTTGACAAGCCCGTATATAATGGGCGCCTTGACCGGCTGCATAGCGTGGGAGTAGTCAACCACTGTAAAAGACTCCAGGGTTCCCGTATCTTTAACCTTTACCCATTCATCGGTCAGAACGAAACACTCGGCGCAGTTCTTGACGGGGGGGACATATACCTTCGAGCAGCTCGGGCACTTAGTTCCCCAGAACTCCTTGTTGTCCCTTATGCCCGTGAGAAACCTGCTTCCGACCTCCCCCACGTACCACTTGTACGGCACCTTGATTCGCCCCGAATACACGATGTTTTCAACTGATTCTTTCCAATCTGCCATAAATGACTCCATATCGGTTTTTAAGGGGTCGGCTTTATATAGCCGACCCGTTGTTGAAATCCGATTATCAATTAGCTTTTTGGTTTTGCGGGAAGCCCCAGCATCTCCCTTGCCTGGGCGACTGTGGCAACCTCCCTGTTCATCTCACCGGCGATCCTCTTTATCCTCTCCACGAGCTGGGCGTTGCTCTCGAGCTTCTCACCCTTCTTGTAATAGAGGTTGTCCTCCATCCCCACGCGGACGTGACCACCCAGAAGGATGCTCAAGACGTTCATGGGAATCTGGAAAGGCCCTACCCCGATTAGCGCAAACATCGACTGATCGGGAAGCTCGTTGACAAGAGAGATGACGTTTGCCGGGGTGGGGAAGGACGACGTCTGAAAGCCCATCACGTATTGCACCATGTATGGCGGATCGACGTTCCCCTCACGAATGAGGTCCTGCATTACCCAGTACTGCCCAGGATGATAGAGCTCCATCTCCGGCCTTATCCCCTTCTCCTTCATCGTCTTGGCGTACATGTTGACGTCCGAATAGCTGGCGGGGATACAAGCGTCGAAGAGAAACTCCGGTCTCGGATGCGTCAAGGGCTCTTTCCTTTCTTTTACGGGAACCTTGAGCATGAACGGCCCGAGGTTAAGGCTCGCCATGTCGGGCGCCGGATCGGCGTAGAGGCAGCACATCCGCTCCTCCGTTGTAAGGTGCGGGCCGCCGCCCGTCGTATTGTTGATAATGATGTCCGGGCACCTCTCCCTGATGAGCTTATTCACGATGGAATAGTGTTCGGGATTACTCGATGACATTGAGTGGTTTTCGGGATTTCTTGCATGAAGGTGAACGGAGACTGCCCCGGCCTTGTAGATCTCATAGACGGCGTCCGCCTGCTCCTCAGCCGTCTCGGGCAGGTTTTCGTTGGCCTCTTTGCCCTGAACGCCACCGGTAACCGCACAGGTTATGATCATCGGGGGAAAGGCGCTCCTGGCCACCCGGTCCATCCAGAGATAAGGATTCCGATAATCCCACATATAGTCTTCGGGTTTCATTTAGACCTCCTTTTTAATGGCTCCTTTTGATAGATATTCCACTTTTCTATATTAACTTACTCCTCTAAATATTTTAGACATATTAAACAAAAGATTTTTAAACAATCCCTCCGAACCCGCAAACATCCCCCCGGACCCGACAACTTGAAGCTTGAATTTATACTTTAAGTCACTGTAATTTTATATCCCATCTAAAAGCAAAATTCAATTAAAAAATCAAATAAAAGAGATTAAATTGAAATACTTTTTTGATATTGATCTTAAAAACAATCTCGCTTGTTCCGACGGGTAAAACTTCCCTCAAAGGCCAAAAAGGACCGGCCCCCATCCCCCCCCTGCCTTGAGTGATGCATCTTTCACATCACCGGCCTTATCACCAAAGATTTCCCTTAGTAACTTTTCCTCCGGAGAAGGATCAGATTCAC
>Ga0180432_10004119_pt1 | contig 20172 bp, 19 predicted proteins | sample SS_ome_10_FD_132414 | JGI IMG/M metagenome (GOLD analysis project Ga0180432, IMG submission 132414) | Hypersaline lake sediment archaeal communities from the Salton Sea, California, USA - SS_1_MS_2 metaG | ecosystem: Environmental > Aquatic > Non-marine Saline and Alkaline > Hypersaline >...
ACCGAGCCCGCTCCCCTTATCCTTGTTGCTGAAATAGGGATTAAAGATCTTGGAAACATTCTCATCGCTGATGCCGCACCCTGTATCTTGGAAAGAGATCTCGTAGGCGCCGTCTTTTTCCATCACGCCTACAGTCACAGCACCCCCTTGGTCCATCGCCTGGATGGCATTCATGAGAATGTTGAGAAAGGCCCGGTAGAGTAAGCTTGGGTCCGCATTAATCCGGAGATGGCGATTATCGAGATTGTGATGCAGGGAGATCCTTTTCTTGTCCAATTCAGGGCCGAGGAAATCCAGATTTTTCTGAACAATCTCTACAAGATCACAGGTCTCAAAATTGGGGGTTTGGGGACGGGCAAAATCCAAGAACTCGGTGACAATATTGTTGAGTCTGCTCGATTCTTCCGTGATAACGTTAGACAGCCTTTTTTGGGATTCGCTCGCATCGGGCATTCCGCCTAATAGCTCTGCCGTGCTCCGTATAATTCCAAGAGGGTTTCTGATTTCATGGGAAACCCCGGCGACCATTTCACCGAGGGCGGCCAGCCGTTCAGCCTGGTTCAATTGATTTTCAAGCTCTCTTTGTTCCTTGGCCCTTTGGTCGATGGTTTTTTCGGCCTTGTGTACAATGAGAAGAAGGGCGATAAATATAAGGGCCATGATGAGAATGGAAAGTCCGAATATGAAATACTGAAATTTTACAATGGATTGGTATTCCTGGGTCAGGTCCTGGATGATTTCGAATACACCAAGCACATATCCTTTGTCTCCTGTGAAGGGGTCCATCCCTTTGAAGGGGATGAAGGTGCGCAGCTTTTTCTCCCCCCCAATGCTCTCTATCCCAAGACCCCAGAAGTGATCTCCTTCAGAAAGTACCCCGGAAGAATGTTCCCCCTTGACGGCCTTCTTATAGCCCAGACTTTCTTTCACTTTTTTCCCGAGTAACCTGGAATCGGTGCTGTAGGCAATGACTCCTTTGCCGATGTCGTATATGTTGACCACATCGATATTAAAGCCATGGACCGTATTCTTTACGATGTGATCCATCCACTCATACTGCTGTTTTTCCCTGAGCCTGATCTTGCCGAATCGCCTGGATACGGGGATTACAAAATTTTGGAAGACCTGATGGTTCAAATTCTCTCCCAGCAAAAGCGCATAGTTTTCATAGCTCCTCATGAGAAGGTCTTTGGCCTGCTTGGAGATGAGCACGGAAAAAGGGAAACTGAAGATCAGAAAAACGATGAAGCTGGCATAGGAAAAGAACTTCACGAGCCTGAATTGTTTTCCCTTGAATTGTTTTTTCTGTTCAGGGGCTGCCATGTTTTTGCATAGCCTTCTCAAAAGAATTATTCAGCCGGCTTTTCAAAGGGGTGCATAACTATAACCAATTTATCATTTTATTCCTAAAAGGTGACGTCGGTCAATACTGTAAGCCTGGAAACCCGGGCCATCTGGGGGGTTGAAAAATTGTAATCTTGTTATAGAATCCCGTCCTGAGGATTTGAAAACAAAGGGCCGAGGAGGTTTGAGTTCATGGGCAATCAATCCCTGGAAGCGCTTCCTTACATGCTTTACGCGGACGCTGAGGGACAGGTTTACGAGCATCCCCGGTATAGGGTGGCGGGCTTTTCAGGGTGCCGACCCCAATCCCTTTCGGAAGGGGACCTCATCGCCTTGCCCGACTTCAGTAAGCTCTTCTTTTTTCCCCGATGCCCCCCTATCGGCCTGGACCCTGTGACAGGGGAGTATAAGGTGGTGGCGGAAGCTGAGATGAACGGCGAGGTGCAGAGATGTTTTGCCGTTTCCGCTTTTCTCGAGCCGGGTTTTGTGCGGAGCCATCTCCCGGCCGTGGATTACAGACCCAAATCATACACCCTCCCCATGTGGGCCTATTGTGCAGTGGGGTTTAAAGACGATGCCTACTGGGCTTGTGGGTTCAGGATCGAGGATAACCCAAAATGGGATCCCCGCAATTACGACGATTTGGACCTCGTACCGGCCGTCGAGCAATACAGGAAGAGGCATGGGACGGGGCCCCTTTTAGAGCATTTGGTCAATTGTGCCACGCGAAACCACTGCTTTGCAGCCAAGAATCTGTTTTTAAAGAGGTGGGAGGGCCCCCTCCCTGTGAGTCAGACATGCAATGCCGCCTGCCTGGGTTGTCTCTCCCTTCAACCGGAAAGCTCGTGTGAGGCCTCACATCCACGAATGGACTTCAGACCCCCCCGGGAGGAGATCGTTTCCCTGGCGGTGCGCCACTTGAGCGAGGCGCCGGAGCCCATCGTAAGCTTTGGACAGGGCTGTGAGGGAGAGCCCCTCACAGAGTACAGACTTATTGCCCGGAGTATCCAAGAGATCAGGAGACGTACTGAAAAGGGGACCATTAATCTCAATACCAACGGGAGTTCACCTGAACGCATCCGCCTTCTCATTGAGAGCGGCCTGGATTCTATCCGGATCAGCCTCAACAGTGCCAGACCCAGACTTTACGAGGCCTACTATCGGCCTAAGAATTACCACTTTGAAGACGTGGTGAGATCCATTGCCATGTGCACAGAGACGGGGATCTATACCATGTTGAATTACCTGGTCTTTCCCGGAATTACAGATCAAGAAGAAGAGGCCGAGGCCTTGATCGGGCTTGTTCAGCGAACAGGGGTGAATTTCTTACATTTGAAAAATCTGTGCATCGATCCCCAGCTATACCTTGATAAGATGGAGGCATGCCAGGAGACCGGCAAAGGGGATTCCCCCGTCCTGGGAATGAAGGGGTTGGTTGATACGCTGGAGGAGACCTTTCCTGAACTTGAACTGGGCTATTTCAACCAGCCGGTGCGCTAAAGACCAATGGTCTTTCGATACCGCATACAGTTGGCTCCGTTATTGTTATGGTCTTCAAAGGTGAGAACCCCGATGTTCCGGTAGGCCTTCTTTCTTGCAGCATCCAGGGTTGAATCTCCCGCAATCACGTGGAGGACCCTGCCTCCGTAACTTACCAGCCCTTTTTCAGGGGTTTCATCCACGCCGGCAAAATAGATGGTGACCCCCTTTTCTATTTGATCCAGACCGAGGATCCTGTGCCCCTTTCCGTAGCGACCGGGATAGCCCTTATTCCAGCCTCGCGATGCCTTTGAACGTCCCTCCATGGCGATGACGTCCACGTAGTATTGCTGGTTCCATACCTGCTTGATCCTGTCGAGGGAACCTTCCCACACGGCGGTCCCGATCTCGTAAAGGTCGGTACTCAATTTCCGGGCAATGACCTCCCATTCGGGATCCCCATGTCGGACGTTGATTTCAAAGACATCCAGCCGGTCGTAAGGATCCAGGTTCAGCCCGAAATAAAGAATGCCCTTGTAGGACCAGCCCAAATCATTATAGATGGCATTGACTGTGGGGTTCACAATCTCCTTGATGATTCGATTAACCAACCAGGGGCTCATCAGCTTGTGGGGACAGTAACACCCCGTGCCACCGGTATTCAGGTTCCCTCCAAAGCGCTCAATGGATTCCAGGTCATCCGAATCAAAAGCGGGCTTGTAGTCCTGAGCAAACATCTTGAGGGGCATGACATGAGATCCATCCAAGTACGCGAAAAAGGATATTTCCGTGCCGTATTTCCTCTCTTCTATAACCACACGGTCTCCTGATTCCCCGAAAACCTTTTCAATCATGATTTTTTCAATGGCCGTTTCAGCCTCAGGAGTATCATCACATACAATGGCCCCCTTACCCGCGGCCAGGCCGTTGGCCTTCACCACCACTTGGTAGCCGATGTTGCGAACATAGTCCTTTGCCCGGCTGGGATCATCGAAGACTGCATATTCCGGCTTGGGTACCCCGATCCTGAAGAGCAGATCATCGGTAAAGGCGCGGTCACTCTCAAGCCTTACATAGTCGCTCCTGGGACCCACGGTGGGGATATTGCGTTGGTTCAAGCGTTCTATGACGCCTTCTTCCAGGGGATTTTCAGAGCCTACATCCACCAGGTCCACCCCCTTTTCCATACAGAAATCGGCGATTTCGTCAAAATCCTTGATGGGGATTCGCTCAATGAGGCCCCTTTTCCCCTTGGGCGTATACAGGACACCTGGATTACCAGGGGCAAAATAGACTTTATCCACGTGTTGGCTGTCGCCGTATTTATCGGCAAGGCAATGGTCCCTGCCACCGGAACCGTATACCAGTACTTTCATGGGCAATCATCCTTGAAAGGGGTTTGTAGGTAAACGGAAATTTCCGGGCAGTATAGGGGAGAGGCCTACGGGTGTCAAGGAAGGGTCGTGCCCCCTGATCCACCATCAAGATGTCATCTGCTGCGTTGCCTTCGGTCGCTTCTCCTTGCGGCGTATTGTTTATACGCCTCACTCGGCGCTCCTCAGCGCCTTGCATCTAACACCTTGCTGGTGCCCAGGGAGTGCCCAAAATCATTTATTGTCATTGTCTATCGAGAATCCTGACGGTGGATTTTGGGTGCCTCACCTCATAATCCCTTTTTAACTTTACACCAGAGGGCCTTTTTCTTATCCTAGCTCCGTTTTCGAAGGCAAAACGCAGAATCCTTAAGCGCCTTTTATGCAACAACGGGGTCTATGCCGCCCCTCTGGCGGCCAAGCAAGAGGCAGGAAGGAGAACCAAGCGGGCGAAGATGAGTCAGAGACCTTTTTACGCCCCTTTAGTGGAGGGTTCCCCTCTGCTATCCCGGGCCATTTACAACATTCCGGTCTTTTTATGCCTGTTTTTTTGCGGATGCACTCTTTTTTCGGCGGTTCCTGTTACCCTCAAGGAGGTCAAGGATTATGTGGTAGGCCAACAAGAGAGTTTTTCCTACCCCCTGAACCAGGTTTTAGAAGCAGCGGTTTTTGACCTTCGAGAAATGGGGTTTTCGATCTTTCGCATCGAAAAGTTCAATCAAAATGGGCTGATACGCGCCCAATGGCAGGATACATCCGTCAGCGCCTCTCTTGAAACCATCACACCAAGGCTCACCAAGGTGACCTGCAAGCTGCACCGGGACCATGCGGCGCGGGAGTATTCCTCTGAGGAAGAGCTTTTTACCACCATCAGGGAAAGGTTGAAACAGGGGCAGACCTTTAACTGGGAGGAATTGGTGGCGGGGATGGCCAAGATCCACACCGCATCGAATGAAAATTCCCCGGTCGTCGGCTATGTGGCCACAGGTGCGGAGGTGGAAATTATTGAAGAGGAGGGAGAGTGGTGCAAAGTGGCGCTCATGGACAATTTCCGCGGGTACATGCGCCTCAAGCACCTTGGTTCGGCCAAAGAGGGGGCCTTTAAGCCACCCGAGGAGGGCGACACATCACTCTGAGTTTGTTTTCTGGTCTACCTTATTTCACATCCGGCGGGTGCGGTGACCCGCCCTAGTGATCTCTTGAGCAAACCCATATCTCACATCCCAGATCCCGTATTTTTCACCCACAAATTTTTTAAGAAGATTTTTTCTTTTCGCGGGGGCCGCCATTAAGAGTGCCGGACCTCGCGGGCGGATGTCCGGCCGGAGCCCCTCAACGCATCAAGCCCGGCAGGAAGAGGGCGATTTGAGGAAAGATGAGGAGGAGGATGTTGCAGATCAGCAGGGCCAGGAGCATGGGCAGGACCCCCCTGAATATGGCCTCCAGGGGGACATCCTTGGCCACCCCATAGACCACATAGACATTGACCCCTACTGGAGGGGTAATAACGCCCATCTCTGTGATGAGGACAATGACCACCCCAAACCAAATGGGATCATAGCCCAAGGCTTGGGCCACGGGAAAGAAGATGGGAATGGTGAGCATGATCATGGCCAGGGCATCCATAAAGCAGCCGCCGAACAGGTAGACCAGGACAACCACCATCATAATGGCAAATCGGGGAAGGGGAAGGGTGCTTACCCAGGCGGCGAGTTCAAAGGGCACCCGGGTGATGGCCATGAAGTGGCCGAAGATGACGGCCCCTGTCACAATAACCATGACCATGCAACTGATGCGTATGGTATCGGCCAGGGACTGGGTAAATCCTTTCCACGTCAATTGTCCTCTGAGTACGGCGAGGACCAGGGTCAGAAAGGCCCCCACCGCAGCCGCCTCCGTGGGTGTAAAGATGCCGAAAAACATGCCGCCCATCACCAGGGCAAAGAGGAGCAAGGTTTCCAGGACCCCGGTGAAGGACCTTAGCTTTTCCTTTAAACTGCTCCTGGGCCCAGGAGGGGCCAGGGAGGGATTTCTGGTGACCCGGATGTGGATGGTCAGCAAAAAGAGTAGGCTCAGGAGGATTCCCGGTAAGATACCGGCCGCAAAAAGCTCCCCAATGGACTGTTCCGTCAAGATCCCATAGACAATAAAGATGACGCTGGGGGGGATGAGAATGCCGAGACTTCCTGCGGCCGCCACTGTCCCCGTGGCCAGGCTCATATCGTACTTGTATCTCTTCATCTCTGGAAGGGTTACAGTGGCCATGGTGGCGGCCGTGGCATTGGTTGAACCGGAGATCGCGGAAAAACCTGCACAGGCGCCTACAGTGGCCATGGCCAGACCTCCCCGCCGGTGACCCAAGAGCACATAGGCCGAATCATACAATCTCCGGCTGATGCCGGCATGAAAAGCGATTTGACCCATGAACACGAAAAGGGGGATCACCGTCAGGCTGTAAGAGGAGAAGACATCCCACACATCTTTGATCAGGAGATTCAGCCCGGCACTCACGTTTACAACGTAGCTGAAACCCACGAAACCAAGAAAGGCCATTACAAAACCCACAGGCATCTTGGAAAAGAGGAGGATGACCAAGATGATGATACCCAGAATTCCTATGGTGGTGAGGCTCATTTGGAGAGTAGTTTCTTTAAATTATTCAAGAGATTAGTGAAGGATACGAGGCAGACCGCTGCGGCCGCAAATCCCACCCCGTAGACAAAGGGATAAAATGGCAATTGGAGCGTAAGGGACACCTCTCCTGTGGCCCGGAGGTCGTTCCCGTACATTACCGCCTGCCATGTAATGAGGGCAAAAAGCACAAGGGCAAAAAAACCGGTAACGGTCTCTATAAGGGCCTGTACCCGGGCCGGCAAAATCCTTACCACCAGGCTCACGGCCACGTGGCCCTTCTGTACCAGGGTATGACCCATGGCAAAGGCCACCGCCACCGCACCCAGGAATTTGACCAATTCATAGGTGCCCGGAATAGGCCTTCTCAGGTAACGGAGCACTACATCCGCACAGGTCAAAAGCATCATGAGCACAATGGCGAGACCGGCAACCCAAGCCAGGATTCTGGCGAGATCTTTGCTGATTTTCTCCAAGTAAGGCATGATGAGAAAGATAAACCGGGGGATCCCCTCACGGCCTTATGTGAGGAATCCCCCGCTTCTGCTTAATGCTCTTTTGAGGCCTTTTTGATGAGCTCCCGCACCTTGCATACATATTTGTCCCCGTTGGGGGTCTTTTGGGCATAAGCATCGATCACCGGTTCAACAGCTTTTCGCCATTTATCACTCTCTTTTTCTGAGAGGGGGATCAGTTTATTGCCCAGGCTTAGGGTATAGCTCCTTCCGGCCTCGTCAGCGCTGTCCCACACCCGGCCGTGGACATCAACCCATTCCGTGCTGAGTCGGTCGAAGACCTTTTTCACATCATCAGGCAGGGCATTCCACTTATCCAGGTTCATGACCACAAACATGGCTGTGGTGTAGCCTACACTGTAACACTCTGTGGTGTATTTGATGACCTCGCCCTGTTTCCATCCTTTGAGGACTTCAATGGGTCCAAAGGTCCCTTCCACAACGCCTTTCTGGAGGGCCTCGTATGTGCCCCCCTGGGGCATGGCTACAGGGACACCTCCAAGGGCCTGAACCACCTTGGCACTGAGACCTGTCGCCCTGATTTTCATGCCCTTGAGGTCTTCCAGGGTCTTGACCGGGCTCTTGGTGTGCAGAAGTCCGGGACCGTGGGCATGGATATAAAGGACCTTAACATCTTGTAATTCCTTGGGATTAATAGATTTTGCGAAACGGTCCGCCACGCGGCTTGCCACCAGACCGCTTGTATATCCCATGGGCAGATCCACGGCTGCCATAACTGGAAACCGGCCTCGCGTGTAGGCAAAGCAGGAGTTGCCCATATCGGATATTCCTTTAACCACGCCATCGTAACACTGAGGCGCCTTTGTGAGCGTTCCCCCCGGAAAACAGGTTATTTGCACTTTTCCGTTGGTCTGTTTTTCGACTTCCTTGGCAAAATCCATTGCAGCCTTGGCCTGGGCATGGGTGGGAGGGAAGAAGATGCTAAAGGTAAGCTTTATAGGAGCGGCTTGGGCCTGGGAAAGGCCCATAAAAACGAACCCGGCACCCATGAGGGCGACCAAGCAAAACAACAAGGCTCTTTTTTTCATAGGGAGATCCTCCTGGCTAAAAGGTGGCACAAAAAACCGGAAAAAAACCCGGATAAAAAAGGTTCTCTGTCTTTCACCTCCTTTCCCTATGTGTGAAATGCCTCAAATGCACTTGCCCATTTGTGGGCTCTCATATAATAAACAGATCCGGAACACAACAAAAATCAGAATCTCAAGGAATCACCACCCGGGGAGTATGACATGGAGTTTTGCGATCTAAACTGCAAATACGCGGCTTGGCCTGAAGATGAATCACTGGACGGGTCTGGCAGTTGTCGGACCTTTCAGGCCATATATTGCAAAAAACATGGACGTCATGTCCCGAAAAACATGCCCTGTCGCGAAAAATCAAAGAGCTCGACCTCACAAGGGGGTCCCCTTAGAGAGAAACCTCGTCAAGATACCGGCTGATGGCCCCGTCGTAGTGATGGGTCAGGCGGAATACTTTTTTTGCCAGGTAGAAGCGCGTCTCAGGGGTTGTTTCCCCGCCTGTCTCCTCCATCTCTTTAAGAACCAAAGGATAGTCAGCAGGATCCACTATCACGGTGACATATTTAAAATTTTTTGCAGAGGACCGGAGCATGGAAGGTCCGCCTATATCTATATTTTCTATGGCCTCGCCCAGAGTAACCCCTTCTTGAGCCACGGTTTTTTCGAACTCATAGAGGTTGACCACCACCATGTCAATGGGTTTGATCCCATTTTCCTCCATCATCTTTAGGTGTTCCGGGTTGTCCCGGAGTCCCAACAGCCCTCCATGCACCTTGGGATGGAGGGTCTTGACCCGACCGTCCATGATTTCCGGAAAACCCGTGTAGTCGGAGATATCGGTCACCGAAACACCGCCCTGGCGAAGGGCTACGGCCGTTCCGCCGGTGGAAAAGATGTCCACCCCGAAAGGGGCCAGGGATTTCGCAAAATCCACGATACCCCCCTTATCGGTAACACTGATAATGGCCCTCTGGATTTTACCCATTTCCAAACCTCCTCTGTGGCACTTGGAGAAACATGAATGGAGACTCAGGTGCCTTCTTTTGCCTGCGAAAAGGCATTGTTGCCCTCAGACCTGGACCGGGCAAGTAAAACCGCAACGGCTAAAACGCCTCACATGTTTAAGAAGGAATCAGTAAAAAAAGCGGGAGGGGATCCCCTTTGTGCGGAGGGCACGCCCGGGTCAGTTTTTTTTCTCATCGTCCGTCTTCGGCCAGGGCACCTTAAAAAAATCAACGCCTTCCTGCCTCAACGTCTCTTCCTCCTCGGTTGTGGCTGATCCCCTGATATTCTTTTTTTCAGAGACCCCATAGTGGATCTTCAAGGCCTCTGAAGCGAACTTGTGACCCACATCTTCAAAATTGTTTTGCATATAATCCACCATTTCCTTCGCAAGGAGTTGATAATCAATGGGCTCCTGTGAAGGGGCTTGATTGGAATCCGTTTTTTTCAGCGCTACGGGGGAAAAGACCCTTCTAATATCGGTATCACCGCAATAGGGACAACTGACCAGACCCTTGGAGTGCTGGTCTTCAAAGGAGACAAGGCTTTCAAACCAGCCTTCAAACCGATGTCCCTGGGCACACTCTAAATCAAATACAATCATTTTGCTTTTTCTATCAGGGCTATAACGCCTTACCCTGACAGGGGGAGACTTGAGCCCCCCTCACTTCTCTGCATAGAGGACGGCCAAGATTTTTGTGGGTTCAGGGCCATGGCACTTGACCAGATGGGGAACGGTCGAATCATAGTAAATGGCATCCCCGGGCTCAAGGATGTGGACTTCCTCACCCAGCCGGACTTCCATGTTCCCTTCCAGGACATAGATAAATTCCTGTCCGTCATGGGTTGATCTTTCCTCCTCCGTCTCTGATGGCCCGAGGGTGACTAAAAAGGGTTCCATGTGCCTGTTGATCTTATGAGGGGCCAGAGCTTCGTATTCGTAACCGTAATGTTTGCCCCTTTTGGAATCGTACCGAGAGACCACCCTTCGGTCATGGCGGCGCACAATAGTAAAGGGTCTTTCCTCTTCTCCGGAGATAAAGTATCCCATCTTCATCTCCAGGGCCTTGGCGAGCTTTATGACCGCTCCCAGGGGGGGAGCGACCTGACCCTCTTCAATTTGCTCCAAGAGGGATACATCCATATCAGTCCTTTGGGAGATATCCTGGAGGCTCAGGCTGCGCCTTTTTCTTGCGGCCTTGACACGCTCGCCCACATTGACCTCGATGTCCTGCTCTGGAGGTTGGGTCCCAATGCTTTCCATGAATTGCTGTTCTTCATCGGCCCTGGCGAACTGGCTGCTTACGTCACCTAAAAAATCCCCGTAAGTGTCTTTCCCGGGACCTTGATCCTTTTTTTCTTCCATGGCAGGTTTCCTGTTTGGGTATGTTTGGACCAAGCCTCAAGGGGCCCCGTCTTTCACGAATTGAGCCCCCCTTTCCAAGGCTAACTTATTCAAATCTATCATTCTATGGTACCTGACGTCAAGGGCGGGATAGAGGGCCTTTTGGAGTGATTTTATGGTCACGACCCCGCTCTTCTGGACAGCGGCTCCCAATACAACCATATTAGCGAACCGCTCATCCCCTACTTCCAGGGCCAGTTCCCTACTGGGAACCATAAGGCTTTCAACACCCTTAAAACGCACTTCCTTTTCCTCAACAAGGGAAGTGTTGACCACCAGGAGACCTCCCTTTTTGACCCTTGGCCCGAATTTCTCTAAGGAAGGAAGGTTCATGACAATCGCTGATACTGGACGCTGGATGATAGGGGAACCGATCTGCTCATCGGAGACAACCACCGTGCAGTTGGCCGTGCCCCCTCTCATTTCCACCCCGTAAACAGGCATGTAAGTGACTTTCTTTTTTTCATTCATCGCTGCATAGGCAAGAATATTGCCCATGAGCATAACCCCCTGGCCCCCGAAGCCAGCTATGATCGCATCAAAATACATGACCTTACACCTCTCCTTTGAAGACGCCCAGAGGAAAGTAGGGAATCATTTCTTCCTCCACCCGTTTTACGGCCTCCTGGGGCGTCATTTTCCAGTTGGTGGGACAGGCTGAGAGAAACTCCACAAAGCCGAAGCCGTCATCATTGATCTGTACCTCAAAGGCCCGCCTCAGGACCTTTTTGGCTCTCATAAGATGCTTGGGGTTGTTCACAGCTACCCTGGCCACAAAGGTTGTCCCGGAGAGGTTTGCCAAGAGTTCCGCCATTCTTATGGGGAAGCCGTTTATATCCAGAGCCCTGCCAAAGGGTGTGGTTGTGGTCTCCTGTCCGGGCATGGTGGTAGGTGCCATTTGCCCCCCGGTCATGCCAAAGACCGTATTGTTCACGAAGACCACGGTGACATGCTCGCCGCGGTTTGCGGCGTGAACGATTTCGGCCGTGCCAATAGCGGCCAGGTCGCCGTCGCCTTGATAAGTGAACACGAAACTCTCAGGTCGCGCCCTTTTTATTCCCGTGGCCACAGCGGCCGCCCTTCCGTGAGGGGCCTCTACCACATCCGCATTAATATAGTCATAGAGAAAGACAGAACAGCCCACTGAGGCGACACCGATGGTCTTTTCCCTCACCCTGTAATGGTCCATTGCCTCGGCTGCCAATCTATGTATAATCCCGTGGTGACATCCTGGACAGAAATGAAAGGGCACATCCACCAAGGATTTAGGCCTTTTGAAAATCTGTTTCATTTATCCGATCCTTTTTTTATAAACCTTTTTGATTTCTCGAAAAAGCTCGTCAGGAGATGGAATTGACCCTGGAGGTCTTCCATAGAAATCGACCTGTTTCTTTTTATGACCCACCGCCAGTTTGAGGTCCTCCACCATTTGGCCTGTGTTCAATTCCACCGCCATAAAATTTTTCACCTTCAGAGAGACTTTCTCCAGGGCGGCATAAGGAAAGGGGTAGAGGGTAACGGCACGGAAAAGCCCGATCTTCATCCCTTTTTCTCTTGCCATCTGGATGGAAGTCCTCAGGATTCTTGCTACAGAGCCAAAGGCCACCACCACCAGCTTCGCCCCCTCAAGGAGATAAGTCTGGTACATGATTTCACACTTCATGCGTTGATACTTTTTGAAGAGCTTCCAGTTGTGCTCTGTGAGCTCTCCTTCCGAAAGATAGAGGGACTTGAGGAGCCTTGGCTTTCTGCCCCTGCACCCGGTCATGATCCAGTCTTTCTGAACGGTCTTCTTTTTATAAGGCCGTCTTTTCAGGGGCTCTTTCATCTGACCCAGAAGAGCATCTCCCAGGATCACCACTGGATTTCTGTATTTATCGGCCAGATCAAAGGCCTTCATGGTAAGGTCATAGTTCTCCTGGACGGCATAAGGGGCCAGGACGATCGTTCGATAGTCTCCGTGACCGCCCCCACGGGTGGCCTGAAAATAGTCCCCTTGGGAGGGGGAAATCCCACCCAGGCCCGGTCCGCTCCGACTCATATTGACAATAACCCCCGGAATTTCACTGCCGCATAGATAGGAAATGCCCTCCTGCTTAAGAGAAATCCCGGGACTGGAGGAAGAAGTCATGGCCCTGGCGCCTGTTGAACTCGCCCCGAGGAGCATGTTAATAGAAGCGATTTCGCTTTCCGCCTGAATGAAAGTCCCCCCCACCTCAGGGAGATTTTTGGACATATACTCGGGGATGTCGTTTTGGGGGGTGATGGGATAACCGAAGTAAAACCGGCATCCCGCCTCAATGGCCCCCATGGCAATGGCTTCGTTTCCCTTTACAAATACTGTTTCTGCCAACCTTTATCTCCTCTCAGTCTCATTTAAATACGGTGATTACCACATCCGGACACATCTCCGCACAAAGTGCACATCCAGTGCATGACTCCATGTCCTCGACCCGGGCCACGGGGTAACCTGACCGGTTTATCTTGGAACTCACCTTTATAATCCCTTTCGGGCAGGCCAACACGCACAACCCGCATCCCTTACATCGTTCTTTCCTGAATTTTATAGCCGCCATAATTTCACATTAGAACCGTTCGTTCGGATTCTTTCGCTCCCCTTCTTTTAGTCATCCTGATGTTTGAGGCAAAGGTCCTAGGCCTCAAGGACGAAGATAACCTCCATCCTGACCCGATACTCTTCGATCCGGCCGTCCAAAACGGAGACCCTCTGTTCTATAATTCTCAGGCCTGTAATTCCCCTTAAGGTCTTGTTGGCCCGCTCAAAACCCACCTTTATGGCCTCCTCAAAACTTATGGGAGAGGCCCCGATTATCTCCGTAACCCTTGCTACGCGGTCCATCTCCTATAACCTCCTTGTCAAAGGTCGTAAAACCTTGCCAGGATGCCCTCCCAGTATCCCTCGGGTTCCTCAGTCCCAAAAAAAACCCTCTAGATCGACCATTCAATCTCGGTAAGCAGATCCTCATTCTCTGTCATATCCTGCCACAAGAGCTCCCTTAACTGCCGATAAACAGGACCCGGGCATCCCTCCCCAATGGGCCTCCCGTCATAGCTGATGACAGGGAGGATGTTTATGGAAGTCCCGGTCAAAAACATCTCTTTCGCCTGATAGGCCTCTTGGGGTGTTATCTTGGCGAAGTGAACATCCCGGATGGCCCCTTTCTTGACCAGGTCGGCGGCCAGTTGAAAAATCCGGTTCGCCGTAATACCTGACAGGGTCCTTTCAAATCCTGGAAGCCTGAAGATATCGTCTTGGTCCAAAACCGCCACGTTTTCTATAGAGCCCTCTGCGAGATAACCCTCCTCGTCCAGGGCCACGGAATACTCACAACCCTCTTGAACGGCCTCCATTTTCATGAGCACATTGGGCAGGTAATTGCACGATTTGATGTTGGCAAAAAAGGATTGTTTAATGGGAACCTGACTGGTGACAAGGGGGACACCGTCCCTGTAATAGGCCTCAGGGAGGGTCTTGATCCGTATAGCGTTGACATAGATATGACTGGCAGGACAATCAAAGGGGTTGGTGCTGAAACTGCCCGGTCCCCGGGAGACAATGACCCGCACCAGGCAATCCTTTTCCCCTCCCGCCAAGACCACATCTTTGATCAAATCCCCGATCCTTTCGCGGTCTAAAGGCAATGCAAGGGAAATAGCGCTCGCTGATCGCTCCAGGCGGTCGAGATGGGCCTTCAATTGGTAGATCTTGCCCCTGATGCATCGCATGACGTCGAATACGCCGTCCCCGCGATGGACCAGGTGGTCATCCACGGGAATCATCATCAAGTCCGGGTCATGGGTCACTCCATCCCACTGGCTGGAATACATGGCAAGGTAATTCTTCTGCCACGGCTTGTCCTTGCCCTCCAGGCGGGAGAAGAAATTCTCTTTTGTGATGCTCAGGAGGTTCATGTCATTATCGGTCGTCTAAAAAAACTCACCCTGAAGCATGGTGAGTTCCTTGGCCGGACCCGCTTTTGAAAGGTCCCCGGGTATATGGTGCTTCGGATTTCCCACGGGCTCCAGGGTGAATCAATGGACTATTCCTTGACACCCTATAGCCGTAAAATTAGTATGCTACCCAATTTTGTCTGAAACCTAAACAATTTATTCGGAAAAATCAATGAATTTTTCCCCGACCACCTCCAGGGGGTCGAAGCCCGGGCCGATCGGGAAGGGTTCGGAAAGGATGTGAAGGGATGCATGAAAGACAATATATCGTGGATGACCTCACTCTGAAGGATTCCTGGCGGATGTTTCAGATCATGGCGGAGTTTGTTGAGGGTTTTGACATGCTCCCCGAAGTGTACCCGGCGGTCACCATATTCGGTTCATCCCGGGTTAAACCTCAGAGTCCTTTTTACAAAAGTGCAGCCAAGGTGGCGCGTCTGCTTGTTGAAGACGGCTTCAACGTGATTTCAGGAGGCGGCCCCGGTGTCATGGAGGCGGCCAACAGAGGGGCCGCCATGGCCGGGGGGAAATCCGTAGGCCTGCACATTCAACTGCCGGAAGAGCAGAAACCCAATGAGTATGCCAACGTTCGCCTAAACTTCAACTATTTTTTTATCAGGAAGGTCATGTTCGTCAAGTACGCGGTGGCCTATATAATTATGCCCGGGGGCTTCGGGACCCTTGATGAGCTCTTTGAGGCTCTTACCTTGATCCAAACGCACAGGATCAGGTTTTTCCCGGTTATTCTTATGGAATCCGCTTATTGGCAGGGCCTCCTGGATTGGTTCAAGGCCACACTCCTTAAGGAAGGCACCATTTCCAAAGAAGACCTGGAAATCTTCAGGGTGGTCGATACACCCGAGGAGGCCGTGGGCATCATAAAGCGGAGGGTGATCGTCTGACTTGAAAAGGACGGAGAAGGACACCATCCGCGCATGGGCCCGCCGTTGGGGCATCAGTCTCTCCCCTGCCCAGGTTGACCAGTGCCTCCTCTATGCGAACGAATTATGGGAGTGGAACAAGAAGTTAAACCTGACCGGCCTATCCTCTAAAAAGGCCGTGGTAGAAGAACTACTCCTGGACTCCCTGATTGCCTGTCCCTTTCTCCCGGATCAAGGAGACCTACTGGATGTAGGCTCTGGTGCCGGATTCCCCGCCATTCCTATAAAAATCAGCAAACCGAAGCTCACGGTCCGTCTCATAGAGGCGAATTCAAAAAAGGTGAGTTTCCTGAGGGAGATTATCAGGATTACGGGCATGGCCTCTGTAGAGGTGACCAGGGGGCGAATCGAAGAATTGGGAAGCCTCCTTTTACCCAAAGGCTATGTCGTGGTCACTGCCCGGGCCTTGGCCCCCCTGGGCCGCACCCTTGGGTGGTGTGCCCCCCATCTCAGATCCGGCGGGTTGCTTGTCACCTATCAGGGCCAGGAATTTGAAAAGAACCTCAAGAAGGGTGACGACCCAATAAAAGCACATTCACTGCTTCTTGAGCGGGTCCTTCCCTATACCTTGCCCGGGAAGGACTCAAGAAGACACGTCCTTTTTTTCAGGAAGAGGAAAGAAGGATAATGCCCTGACCCTACACGGAAAAGTCTCCGAACGTGTAGGTCCCTGAACCTGTTTCGCCACCCATGTCATAATTTCAGAGCGGGTCAGGGCAGGAGGATGATCAGAAGGTTAGTCTTTTACGTACTTGAAGGAGACATTTACCCTCGAACGATAAGAGGTGACCTTGCCATTTTCAATGGTCATATCTAATTTGGTTACTTCGGCAATTCTCAAATCTTTTAGGCTCGTCGAAGCGGTTTCGACGGCGTTTTTGGCCGCTTCGTCCCAAGATTGATCACTTGTGCCAACCAGTTCAATGATTTTGTAAGTGCTTCCAGCCATGTCCATCCTCCTCTTTTGTACATAGGGTTATGGCCAATGCTCGGGTCTGGTAAAAGGTATCATCTCCCCTCCAGCCGTTGCGCATTTTAACCGGCAACATTCATCATCGAGTTTATCAGAGGAAAGGCTGGTTTGCAAATGCATATTATTAAAGGAGATCAAAAGAGCATGGAAGGAAATCCCCAAAAGGATAACTTCCGGAGATGGGTTGACAAGGGCCAGTGGGATAGGATATTAAACAGGCAAAGACAGGCGGAAAGTGAAAAATCTGAAGAAAATGTCCGGTATCTTTTCCTTGTTTCAGGAAGATGAAAAGGGAAGGCGGTGAAAATCCGCCGCACAGTGGCCGGTGCTGTGAGCCCTGTTTTTTATGCGATTTCGCTGAAAGTGGAACTCCTGATAAAGTTCCGGATGGCTTTAAGGCCGGATGAAAAGTCACTGCCCTGAAGGACAGGGTGGGAAGGCGAGTCAGGAGGGGGCAAGCCAGAAGACCTGCCGGGCATTTACCGATGGATGTGCCATAACCCCATCTTGGAGCTAAGTTTTGCCAAGATGGGGTTATTTTTTTTGAAAGGAGAGGAAGACATGTGGCAGCAAGTGCTGAAAGAGATTCAGCCCATATCCACGGAGTGGATGGAAAGGGCCATAAACCGCCTTGACACCCTAACCAAACCCCGGGGGAGTCTCGGAAGGTTGGAGGAGATGGCGGCCCGGGTGGTGGCTGTCCGACAGGAGTTAAGACCCAGTACGGGCAAAAAGGAGGTCTTTGTATTCGTGGGAGACCACGAGGTGGTCCAAGAAGGCGTCAGTGCCTATCCTCAAGAGGTGACCGCATTGATGGTGGGAAATTTTTTAAGGGGAGGAGCGGCCATAAACGTGCTGGCCCGGTTTGCACAGAGCCGGGTCTCAGTGGTGGATGTGGGCATGAAACGGGATATTGGCGGTGAGCAGGGGCTTATCAAAAGGAATGTGAAAAGGGCTGCGGGTAACATTGCAAAGGGTGCAGCAATGACCGGGGAGGAGGCGGAAAGGGCCATCGATGTGGGCATTGAAATGGCGGAGGAGGCCTTTAAGCGGGGAGCTGGCGTGATTGCAACCGGCGAGATGGGAATAGGTAACACCACCCCTTCCTCCGCGATACTGGCCGCCCTTCTCCCGGCCCAAGTGGAGGAGGTGACAGGCACAGGGACGGGCATCGACGAAAAGGGATTGAAGCACAAGATTGAGGTCATCAAGCAAGCCCTGGAAATAAACAGGGCCGCCATGGGTGATCCCATCTCAACGCTTGCCGCAGTAGGAGGCCTTGAAATTGCGGGAATTTGCGGACTCTGTCTGGGTGGGGCAGCCCGCCGCATGGTGGTCGTGGTGGACGGGTTCATATCAAGTGCAGGGGCACTCGCGGCCATGCGTCTGAACCCGACTGTTAAGGACTATCTGTTTTTCTCCCACAAGTCATCGGAAAAGGGACACGGGGTTTTGTTTGAAAAAGAAGGGATAAGGCCCATGATGGATTTTGGACTCCGCCTGGGCGAAGGCACGGGAGCGGCCCTGGCCATGCAGCTCATAGAAGGGGCCGTGAGGATATACAATGAAATGGCTACCTTTGAAGAGGTGGGCATAACGCCCGGGGCCTGATAGACGGGGTCATCCATGAAACGATTGGTCAACAAGACCCATGCAAAAGGGCTGGGAACCGCCCTGCGGACCCTTACGCTGCTTCCATGGCCGTGGGAAGAGAGCAAAGACTTGAGCGCCTCGCTCCCCTGGTTTCCCGTTGTGGGCCTTTTTCTGGGTGCCCTGGTCTACGGCACAGCCCTGCTCTGGATATGCCTTCCCTTTGTGCCGTGGCCGGCCGGGGCTGCCATCATGTGCGTTTTACTTGAAGCCTTGGTGACCCGGGGGTTGCATCTGGACGGGCTGGCCGATTGGGCTGATTCCATCGGTGCCTCCAACAACAGGGAAAGACGGCTCATGGTAATGAAGGACGCCTCCCTTGGGGCCTTTGGCTGTGTGGCGCTTATCATGGACTGCTTTCTCAAGTGGGCCGCCTTTGAAAGGCTCTTCTCTTCGGGGTCATTGATCTGGGTGCTTCCTGTGTTTGTTCTATCCCGCGCCATGATGGTGGAACTCATTACCACGCGGCCCTATGCCAGAAAAGGCGAGGGAATGGCCGGACCCTTTTTCGGCCGGGCACAAAGCAGACACCGATTCCTCTCCCACGCCCTCTCTTTACTCTTCTGCCTGCCTTTCGGTCCCCTTGGGCTTTTATTCCTGGCCTTGGCATGGGTTGGAATCAGGGGTTTCGGGGCTTATGGGCGGCGGCAGTATGGAGGGATTACCGGGGATCTTCTAGGGACAGCCAATGAAATGGTGGAGGTGGGGCTTTTGATGATATGTGCCTTGCCCGGGGAGAGGGTTCTCTGCTATACAGGATGGACCTGGGCATTGCAGTTGGGCCAATTATAAGAATGTTTGCGTCGAGAGCGTTGTGATGTGGGATGTGGGCTTAGAGCGTTAGGATCGTTTAGTTCGTTACTATCGTTGGAGTGGACAAATCAAGGGCTCTGCACCCGCGGGATAGGGGATGATGATATGAGAGCACGAATTCCTTTTGAGGCCACAGGACTTTTATGTCCCAGGCTCCTGTGAGGGGAATTTACGGAGGCAAGGAGGCATGGAAAGGGTACAGTCCACATACCAACACGGCGGGCATCCGGCTCAGGACCTGGTTCGGTTGAACCTGCCCCACCGGCCTGTCATTGATTTCAGCGTCAATATAAATCCCCTGGGGGTCCCGGACATTATCAGGGAGAGATGGATGGAAACCCTGGAAAGCATTGAGGCCTATCCATCTGTTGACGGGGAAGGACTGGATCTTTTTTACCGGGAGAAATTCAGTATACCGAGAGGATGCTTTTTGTCCGGAAACGGGTCCACGGAAATGATCTATCTTGCAGCAAGGGTGGCACGCTTGAAAAGCGCCTTGATCCTATCCCCGTCCTATCATGACTATGAACGGGCATGCCTCCTGGCCGGGACAAAGGCAGTGAGGTATCCCTTATCCAGGGAGGAGAACTTTGCCCCAGGCAATGTGGAACAATTGGTGGACGCCCTCAGGCAGACAGAGGGCCTTTGGCTCGGCCGCCCTAATAATCCCACCGGAGGCCTTATTCGCAAGCAAACTATTCTTGAACTCGCAGAGCGTTTTCCCGAGCACTGGTTTATCATTGATGAGGCCTTCATCCAGTTTATTGATGACTGGTGGGAGGAAACCCTGATCCGGGAGTCAGGCAAACCCAACATCCTATGCATTCACTCCTTGACAAAATTTTATGCCATCCCGGGACTCAGACTGGGCGGTGCTGCCGGGGACTGTAAAGCGATTTCAAGACTTAAACAGGCCAAAGAGCCCTGGACCGTCAATGGCATAGCCGATAGTATCGCGCCCCTCCTCCTCGATTGTAGGGCCTATGAGGAAAAGACCCGGAGCGTGCTCCTCAATGAGGGGAAAAGAATGTTGG
>Ga0180432_10004120_pt1 | contig 20170 bp, 26 predicted proteins | sample SS_ome_10_FD_132414 | JGI IMG/M metagenome (GOLD analysis project Ga0180432, IMG submission 132414) | Hypersaline lake sediment archaeal communities from the Salton Sea, California, USA - SS_1_MS_2 metaG | ecosystem: Environmental > Aquatic > Non-marine Saline and Alkaline > Hypersaline >...
ACGTTCTAATCGCTCTAATCGTTATCAATCTTCTTTCAAATGTAAAGCATGTGGTTTTCAATTACATGCTGACCTCAATGCCTCTCGTAACATACTAAACAATTTCAATGCTACTCTTGGTAAATCTTCGAGTAGTAGGGTGCAGTCAATCACCCATACGAAACAAGCTTTTGCTTAGTTTCAAGCCCCTAGGTCTTTAGCCTAGGGGTAGTTGACTTAGTTATTCTCATGCCGTTAAGAATAATCCCTTGTATGTTTAAGATGTGGCTGCCATCCCGACAATTTGGGTCGATTTCTTTGGAGGCGTATTTCTCGACCCACCGCTTAAGTAGAGCTGGTTTGAACTCTGAAACGGTTACGCCCATTTTCATCTTCTTGGAATAATAGTGGGCTCCAAATAAAAACACTTCTTCAGCTATCCGAAATCGCTCGTACCTATAGAGAGCATAAACCGTTAGCGCAACTCCGATAGGTTCGTGTGGATAAAAGTAATGCTTTACGATTCTCTTGATTAGTCTTAGCTTGACTCCTGCTACTGAAAGTTCCTCGCAAAAAGTATTCATGTTGTTCTCACGTTTAAACTATCTATATTGATACCTCATTCGTAGGGCGGACTCTAATAAGGTTGACAATATCCTTTGTTTTTCTTTTGCCGTCAGCTCTGGAACGCACTTAAACATCCCTACAAGACTCAGGACATTGACGTCAGAGGTAAACTTCTTTAGACGAGACGCTGTGAGGTCACAATACTTGACTCCAAGCTGACAGCACCCATTATAATAGGTTTCTGGGCTGATTGTAATGTTGGCTAGTGAGTTTCCACGTACTGAGTCGACAGAGATACATATTCTAGGACAACCTGGGATAGACGTGTCTCGGAATGTTCGCAGGATGCATTTGACTCCGAATCCTATGAAATGTTCTTCTTTGGGTTTCATACTTTTCTATCTCGCATTGCATCTCCTATTGTGGCAATGTGATAAGCCCAAACTTCATCGGTAACAACATTATCAATGGGCCACTGCAGGCGTGCAATAATGCCAGTAAAAACCTTGTCAGTGAAATGTTTTTTGCGGAGATGCCTAATGTTTTCGACTGGGTATCTAATCTTGATGTTAAACGACTTCATGGGTTGTCATACTTTCTCGTGTCAAGGCTATGAGTTGGCGCTGTACTATCGGTCTGATTTCGTCACTTGTTTCGTCGTAAAGGTGGAACACTACACCTCTGTTCTCTATCTCGCCATCTAAAACTTGACTCTGAACTGCAGCATGTATATCTGACTTCATCTTCTCCCAGTAAGAAAACCAGAGAGTTCGCTTCGTGCGATTAGTGAGATTATAAGAGGGGATAGCTCTCTTCACCGGGTGGTACATCTTCTTCCTCGGGGGATTCATCTTCTTCCTCTTCCCTTGCCAACCGTTTCAATCGTTCCAGTTCTTCTTTGGTCCATTTTATTACTGTAGATTCTTTGATGGGGGCTGTCATTGCGTAATCTTCCTCATCCCATAACTTCACTACAATATCGTCCCATCCTCTTTCTCCGTCGTAGAGCGTGATGCACTCGACAGTAAGAAAATAGAATCCTTGTCTGTCAATAAAGTCGTCTGAGTGTGGACTGCCAGCGTAGCGATTGATATGCCAGAAGTATTGAACGCCATCCAGAGCAAATTTGTTTAGTTTTGGTCTCATTTGGATGTTGTTCTCTAAACATAGTCCTCGCGCCTGTTTCCTCCTGCAGCCAAAGTTGGAAGCAGCATTCTTCTGTCAATATAGGCGGCAACCTCCCAGTCCTTTAGCGGGCCTCTCTTTTTGTACTGTGATTCCGTCCAAGAAAGTTGGTCATACTTGGATAAAATTGTAGCTGTTTTATGCCTCACTAAGTCTATGTCAACATCGCTATCAAACATTTTAGCATAACAAAAAATCTGCAATACCACATGTTGCCAACTGCCCTCTACGCGAATGGTATAGGGGTATTTTTCTTTGTTGACCGTAACCACTCCAGACCTAGCTCTCATGGTTGGAAACTCCTCGCTTGATATCCTTTTGCAAGTTCTTCTTAAGGGGCTTCCACTTTTCTTCGTACTTCCTCCACTCTAAATCCTCGCAGTCCATGATTTCTTCGAACCAATTACCAGCTTCACCAAAATCATAGATGCACCCTTCGTCTATTATCTGAGATGCAAAAGCGAGTATTCTGAGGGCGTGCCAAAGGGATTTAGCGCCCCGTTCGATGTCGTCGTCATACATTCTCATCTTAGCTTGATGCCATGAATGTTGAGCTTGACTCAGGGCTTTCTTGGCGAGGGTTTTGGGTCGCAACTCGAATGCAGAAGCGTAATCCGTTTTGATTTGGACTTTGGCTTCCTTAGGGGCAAAGATACACTCGAGAGCCTGCATGTCGTGAGCTCTTAGCCTATCTTCAAAGACGTCTGGCGTGATGATATGGACGTTGTACTCGCCGTTGTTGAACTCCTTGTGGGCATTCAGGGAGCAGGCGGTAACCAGAACGTCGTAGTCGGAATCTGGGCGGTGGTTTCCGTAGACTCGTGAGCCGTAGATATAGATGTTCCGTACCTTGACCGGATTGAGTTCAGTCAAAGCGAGTATGGCGTCCTTGTCTGGTTGGATTTCATGAAAGTGGAACATCTTTCTTTTTCCCATCTACAATTTTGAGTGCTTCATTCCAGCGTCTGACGAGTGGTCTCTTCCAATGTCCCTTGATGAGGGCGGTACAGGAACCTACGACAACACCCAAGAGAGCTGTAAAAACAAAAACCATAACGACCATAACTACGATTAAACCGCCACTCCAGAAGAACCACTCCATTCCTGTATCAAGTACAACCTCTCCTTCCTTGTTGGTGAGGCTCTCCATATAAAGGTCGATGCCTCCAAATGCGAACTTTCTCTACACACTTTAGGCAAGTCTCTTTGTCGTTCAATTCTAAATCCCTATTCCCCTGTAGCTTGAGCCGTAATCTTATTTGCCTAGCAACGTCGTCTATGCTGTCTCCTATTATAACATCGACTCCTATAGGGCAAGTTTGATAGATATACTCCTCTACCAAATCATCGTCTATTTCGCCTAGAACCACTGGCCTATTTACTTGAACAATTGTCTTTTTCATCCTTGCTCCTCTATTGTCTTTTTCATCCTTGCTCCTCTATATCATATTCATATTATACAGACTTTTCTTTGATTTTCAAGCCCTAATATATAATTCTAAGGTTTAAAGATATATAACTCTGGATGTGGGACGTATTCGGAGTATAAACAAAAACGTGAGGAGGCGTTGTCGTTAGACGAGCCGACGAATCACGAAACCCAGACATCTTTAGTGTCTGGGTAGTTCATTCTACAGCAGCTTCGACGCTATCGTCTTCGTCATTCTCGTCTTTGTCGGGTCTCCCAAACCCCGCAGGAGAGCCGTTGAATCCGAAGGAACGCTCGTCCAGAAGAGTTTCCTCTTCCTTGTAGTCCTTCACGTTTCCGATACCCTTGCGATACTGGTCAAGCACCTTCTGAATTGTGTGTGCATTGATAGGAGTATCCGTACCGTTGACGAAGTCAAACGTAGCATCTGCCAGACGTTCAATCTGAGCGCCAGTCAGCTTCATGTCGCGGAGGAAGTCAAACTCCTTCGGGTCGCAGACAGGCTTATCATCTTCGTCCTTGAAGTAGTGAGCCGCTGCAGCTACCACGTTGTCACCATCCAGAGGACCGATATAGATGGAGTCATGAATTCGACCAGGACGCAGGAGAATGGTCTTTTCGATACGATTCGGATAGTTCGTAATGAGAATTGACAGTTCTCCGGCAGGGTTGCGAGCCGAAAGGTGTCCATCAAGGAATGCCTTCACGTTGCCATCAGCCCGTTCACGCTCTGGGTCGTCGGGTGCGATTCCCATCCACTTGTCGCATTCTTCAGCCACAATGATAGTAGGAACTTTGTGTTTTGCACAGAGGGCAGCGTGAGTTGCAATCGTTCCAATAGATGTGCTGAAAATGCAACAGTACTTTTCCTTGTGCATATTGGCAATCTGATAGGCCAAAGTTGTCTTGCCCGTTCCTGCGTTACCGTACAGGAGAATGCGCTTGGCTCCAGACTTGCCATTTCGCAGATACCGCTCACGATTCTGGAAGTACATCTCAATACTGGCAAAAACGTGGTTTGAGTTCTGGTGAAGTACGGGAGGAGTAGGGGTCGTGATAGGCTTCCCGTAAATGATGTTGCCAGCGTTGTCCACCGTAGGATTGTAGATACCAGGTTTCGGACGTTCACGCTTGGTTACACTGCGCGTCTTGACTTCGTAGAACATATTCATGGCCACTTCGCTGGTAGCCCACACAGAGAAGACCTGTTCGGTTCTCCCTACTTCGGGACATTCCACCCAACGCAGCATGAGGATTTCTGCTTCGTCAGTTCCATCTGTAAAGACGGCACGAAACATTCCAGTCTGGTCGCAGGCAGCGCAGAACTTCGAGGTCTTCTTCTTTTCAGAGTTAGACTGCACGACTTCAGGGTTGAGCCAAAAGTTTGACATGTTGCTCCGTACGCGTTCAAACCTGATGAGCTTAGTCTTGTACCGTTGAGCACTCTTCTCAAGCCAGCTCTGGAACAAAGTCACAACGGTATCGACGCCGGAGCCAGTGAAGATGTGGCCTTCGACGTCAGGGTTGCGGTCAGCAAAGATGTCAAGCATCTTCTCGCTGGCGTCTGCAATGTATTCGTTAACCAGCTTTGGACTCTCAAAAGGAGTCGGAAGTTCGTAAGTTTCGTTTCCATCTTCAAACGGAATATTGCATGTGTCGTAAAGATTCTTCATTACTTACTCTCCTTTGGGTTTATTGTAACTAACACTTTGTTTTCGACATTCTGAATTTTCTTTTCAATTTTTTCACGGAGCTTAAAGATGATTCCCAAGACACATACCACTAGAAGAATTGTAGACCCGAAACATGCACCTACGACGGAAAACATGGCCACTAGGAGAATATCTGAGAGTTTCAAATGTACTGGCTTACCATCGAGGTCGGCTTTGGACTGAAACCATAGTCTAAAGGCGATAACGCACCCAAGCAATCCTGCCATATATTCAACCGCCAAAACCAGTATCTTGACGGACAGGTCGGCTTGAAAAAGTTGTGGGAACAGCACGGGTAGCATCAGTTGTCTCCTTTGTCCTTCTTTTCCAGACGTTCCAAGTTGAGTTTCTTCCTCACTTCAATGTCGGTGGTCTGCAGCAGCTCGTACAACTCCATGATTTTCTCAAAGGTGGGCTCATCCAAACCGTTACCTTTTGAGTCGGCCCCTATGTTGACGAAAGCTGGAGAGATATACACCAACATGTCAAACAGCTCACCCACATCGAAATCCAGAATTGGCTCCAGAGTAACGAAGCTCTCAAAGTAGGCAGCAACCTGCTCCATTACCACAACCCTGCTAAAGATAGTAGGAGCATCCTTCATGCAGGGGTGCGACCTGTTGCTTTCAATGGTGGTTCCAAAAACGGCACGGAAAGGTAGTGGCAAGAAGTGCTCATACCTTAGCGGATTCTTCGTTTGGAAAACATAGGTGTTGCAAGGATACTTTTCGCAATGCTCAATGACCTGGCGAATTGTCTCGTCAGGAACACCATCTGCAAAAAGGTCATTCATGTGGTCAATGAAGATGGTTCTACCTTCTCCATAGTCAACATCCAAAGAGCCTTCAAGCAACCGTATGTCGCCGCTGTACTTCTCTTTCATTGCTGGAAACTTCTTAGCCATAGACTGAACGTAGCAGTATCCACACTTATGAGTACACACGCCTCCGATATGAGAGTGAGTATGCGTTACCCAATCATACATATTGCCTTTGGATTTTGTCAGCTTGCTACTCATATCTGCCTTCCTACGCCACCACGATTATTGTAGCTTTTCTTTTCTTAATGGTCTGGGCGAAGATGGTCCTATGGTATCCATCAATCACACAGTACTTCTCTCCGGCCTCACGACAGACTGCTATTGGAAGCTCCCGCTCTTCGTCGCAGAAGTCCAAGTCTTGACGCATAACCTTGGAGTGGTAACTCTCCTGAGGCATGACGATATCAGAAAGCTTTACAACTTCAATCCTACACATATGTCGGCTCTTCAGGCTTTCAAGAATGTAGCCGTACTCACACTCCAGAGTAAATAAAACTCTATCCCTGTCGGTTGGTTTGCTCACCAGCTCAACGAGGGCTTGGCGTATTTTGTCGGCTCTTTCGCGAGTGAGTAAAACAGACCCAAGCTCTTGGCCATAATAGCCGGACACCACATTGAAATCCCAAGCGTCAGTTTCATAAATCCTGAAGGCCGTAAGTACACGCTCAATGCAGTAGCGCAAAATGGTTCGTGACTTCGACTCTCCGCGCTTCGCCTTCAGGAGACTCTCGGAGAGAAATTCTAAGTTGGCCGACTTGATGCGGTGGTTCGAGACAGTACCGCTGCGACAATAACCGTCATCGTCGGGTGGGCCATCATAGAAGTCGCAATCATAGTTGATACTGTGCTTGAAATCGGTACTACAGAAGGCATTTATCTCGTCAATGCCTATGCCATAGTTGTCAGCCGATTTTTCGCGGCTTTTCTTCGTAGGTGTCTTGACTGTCTTCCTCTTTGTCATGGTCGCCCTCCTAATGTTTCAGACTAGTATAGACATGTTTGTTTCAATTGCAAGTTCTTTTTTCAGAAAAATGGGGGGATTCGAAAATCCCCCCATTTTCAACTCATCCAACTATGGAAGGTTACTTCGTTTCAGAGGCCGGAAGCACGACGGGAACCACGGGGCTCATTCCGCCGCCTCCCTGAACCATCGAGACTTCGCCCTTCCACTTGTCAATGCGGGCCTTCTCAACTTCCAGACGCAGAAGTTCGAGATAAGCGTTGCCGCCGTCAGAGATAGCCTTGGCCTTGGAGGCAATTTCGTAGGCTTCGGCGTCGGCCTTGACCTTGCGCTTTTCGGCCTCGTTCTTTTCGACGGACAGAAGTCGCGTATTCTCAATCTCCTGAGCCTTAGCTTCAGCGATACGCTTTGCTTCCAAGGTCTGCTGGATGAAGACGCTGTCAATAGCTTCCTGAATCTTGACGTTGTCGTAGACCAGACCACCAATCAGACCCATGCTAGGCTTGATGGTGATGCCGTCTTCAGCGTACATTGGAATAACGGTTTCCACCATGCGACTGTTGATTTCGTCCTTGTGCAGACGCAGGTCCTTGACTTCATACTTTGCAGCTACTTCGGAGTAGACCGCCTGACAATCGTTGAAAATCTGATTGTCAATGATGCTAGCCAAATTGCCGTTGGGGTAGCGATAGAGGAACCTCGCCGTATCTTCCTCTTTCACATAAGCCGTAATCGCCATCCCAGACATGACGCCGATGCTGTCCTTGGACTCAGCCATAAGAACCTGCGTATCCTTCGACGTTCCGGTGTTCTCTTCGGCAGTCCAACGACGGGCAACCGGAGTACGGTCAACCTTGATAAGAAGCTGCGTCGGAATCCACTTGCCAACATGGTCGAAACGGCCCGTCTTCAGAAAGCGCTGTTTGATTTCAATACGCTTTGCTGCGACCTTGGCCTTTTCGAGGAAGTCCACAGACTGGAACTTGGCCTGCCCCTGAGCGCCTTCGTCCACATTGATAAGGAACGCGGTCTCATTAGGCTTGATTGTTTCGAGAACTGGCTTCATGACGGGACGCATGCACCCCGTACCAACAGAAGCCACCAACATCACCAACACAATACAACTTGCAATACGTTTCATTTGTTTTCTTTCCTTTCTTACTTCATTGAACTGCTAACGAAATTTCGGGTGTGACTTATCCTCCTTTCCTATTCTTCCTCGTTTTCACTGTCTTTCTGAACGGCCTTTACGATGCGAGTACCTGTCCCTACGATGGCGACGCCGAGAGCCAGCGCCAGAAATCCCCATGTAGCGGAATTCAAGATGCTCACAGTCTTTTGCTTTGTACGCATCATCTGCCAGTCTCCGGCGTCACCGTTTAGCTGGTCCAAGGAAGATTGGTTCAGCATTGGAACAGCATAGGTGTCGAGGGCAAAGTTGCACAGTCCAGCAACAGCCACAATGACCACCACAGTAATAACGAAACGGATGAGCGCACTACGAATTTTCTTTACTGTTTTCTTTTTCACTTCTTTCCCCTTTCTTGTTAGCAGTCTACTTCCCTAAATATTCCATCATTGCTTCGTATTCCAACACTTCGTCTCTGGCAGCACGATGGCTTTTCACTTTTTTCTTACCCTTGCTACACTTCGAGAACTTTCGTTGATGACACGTTGAAACCGAGTATTCATTGATTCCAACACAAGTCAGTAGGATATTCTTGCTTCCGTCTGGCCTGACAATGAAAAGAATTCCCTTGTCTGGGTGGCATAGGAACTCGAACCGTCCGTAGCCATAGCGGTCGTACATTGCCAGCATGAACTTTGTGTCATTTTCATGAGCTTTGCTAGGAGAGCTTTCTTTCAGCAGTTGAAGGATGGCTCTGTTGACGTCAGATTGATTGCTCCAGTCAGCAGATACAACTCCTCCAAACCTCTCCTGCAGCCTTTCTCTGATATGACGCGTAATTATACACTTGTTGCGATACTTCTGGTCCATTTTCCCCTTCTTTCCCCTCCCTGACTAATTGTATTTCTATTTCAATCACCTTTCTGAGAATTCACGCAGGTTAGGGGTCTGAAGCTTTTCTGTTCGCCCTGAGAGCCGTTTCCAGTGTCGTACAGTCAGTTTGACTCTCACCCTAGGAACATCGAGCTTCCAGAACCCCGTCCCTGCGTTGTTTTCTCCTTACTTACTCTTCACGAACCGACCCTTGCTGTCGCGCACGTTGTGGTACGCCTGAAGGATGTCACTTCCGGTTCGCGGCTTGTGAGTTGCCGAGGCGCTGACAAACCGACCATCAGGCCCACGGACGTTGTGATTCGGCTTCGGCTGCTTGTTCTGACCGTTGCCGGAGACAAACCGACCATCAGGCCCACGCTGGTTGTGGTAGGCGCTCTTAGCCCGAGACTGAGGACTCAGAATGTTTTCCTTGCCATCAGGAACGGTAGGGCTATCATTGCAGGTGCAGAATTCCAGATACTTACCACACTGGTCGCACCATTCATTTCGTTCCTCGTCCCCGTCGCAGATGCAGTCTTCGCACCCACAGTCTGGACACGCGTAGTCATCGCAGACGCAGTCATCGACCATTTCGCCACAGTACTCGCAGTACTCTTCAGCGTCAATAGGCTGACCATCTTCGCCCCAAGCCGCCTTGTCGAACTGGTCGCCTTGGTCGTCGGTGCCATGCTCAGCAACCACTTCGTAACGGCAGGCACGCCCCTTGGACAGGTTGTAGTCCGTAGGAATGCTGACAACGTCACGAGGGTTGATTTTCAGAATCACAACCCTACCTGTACCGCCCCAATACTGAGGCAGATACTCGTAGGAGCAGAAGTGCAGACCATGAGAGCAGGTTCGCTCACGGTCAGCGTCTACAGCCTCCCTTTCCATTTCCAGTACGGCTCCGATGGAATGGTCGTACGAGCCACTGTAGAAGTCCCTGTAATCATCACGGACCTTCTTGTAGGCCAAAAAGTGACCATCCGGCGTGATGGGAAGCTCGTTGTTCTCCAAGAACTCGTAGAGCTCGTCACGCGCAAAGGCAGACGGATTGCTCATGATGTTCTCGAGGAAACGAATCATGAACTCAACGGGAAAGCCGTCGCGCCGGAGGGCAAGAATCCGGTCCGTAACCACGTTGTTGATTTCGTGACCTCCAACGAAAACAGCCCCGTTGCGGAGCTCAGCCTTACCACCAATCTGATTGGCGATATTACGGCTGATATCTACCAGGTCCACAAGGCCTTCGTAATGCTCTGACTTCAAAGCGTCGACGATAGCCTTATAGTTCTGGTGGTCCGGAGACACCGAGTAATGGTTGTCTCCAATGACCAGAGAGATAGTGCCGGTAGTAGTCATGAGGAATGCTGGAACCTGCGTCTTAGTGTTGCTAGTGTCGTTCATCGTACTCTCCTTTGTGTTGCTGCGTTTTGCGTTACTCCTCTAACTTCTTGAACTAGTATACCAAAGGCAGCTCCGGTTACAAGTTCTTTTTTCAACTTTTTTATGATGTCGCAACCTCCTTACTTTCGAACACGTCTACGAGGGCCATGTAGTCCACGATACGCTCAATCCGACCATCCTGACCATGTCCGTCCAACAGGGGCAGCAAAGGGTAGGTTTCCACGAGCTCCTTGAACGAGTCTCTGTAGTTGCCCTCGACCTTCTCGGTATCGTTAGTTTCTGCCATACTGTCAACGTCCGCGCCAATAAGGGCTGCCACATTATAGGCGACGTGGGGGTTGGGCAGGTTCTGAATCTTCTCGACTGAGACAAGCACCTTCTGCACCAGAGGCAGGCGCTGGTTCTCAGGAATATCATTCAGAAGCAAGAGAACGCGCTGATTCTTTCCTTCGTACAGGAAACTATTCAGGTCTTCTCTGGCATCCTTCGCTCCCCTCACGTCGAAGCTGCCCACAAACTCCTGCAGCTTTTCCTTGATAACGTCTTCGAACCTAACCCAACCGCCCCGTTTCTCAAGCTTTTCGACGTCTCGCTGGCGCACGCCGTAGATAGGGTCTTCAAATCTATCACCAGTCAGGTCGAAATAGGACTGAAGAAGAGCCTTCATGCGCTCGTAAGGATGAAACTTCTGGTCGCACTGGTCAAGAACCTGATAGCGGTCGATTACCACGTAGACGCCTTCTTCTTCCTTGTAGTCAACTTCGCTAGGCTGCCAGAGGTCTCGAGCACTCGTGTCTTCGTTGGCATATTCGCTGGGGCTATACTCGAGCAGCTTGGCCTTAGAACGAGGGTCAACCACTCCAGAGCTACGCCGACCAGCGCTAGGAGAAGGAAGGGTGCTAACGTTCTCAATCTTCATCCCCTTTGGCATTCCGAGAGCCTTCCGCAACTCTCGCAGCGCCTTGTCAGTCTGCAACGTGATTAGGTAAACGTTCTCATTCGCCGTATCTCGCTGGTGCTTACGGCAGCGAATGTGTGAGCCGCGATTGAGGTCATTGATAAAGAGCGCTGACTTTTCAGCCACCATGATGTCGGGCGAAGTTTCATGCGTAACACTGTTGCCGTAGTAACGCTTCTGGTAAAAGCGCGTGACCTGCAAGTTTTCAATATCACTAACCTTCACGCGGTTGCTCGACACCTTTTCGCCGTTCCAAGTCATGTCCGAAACCATATTCTTGATATCGGAATACTCGCCGTTCCACAGGGAGTCGGCCAGAATCAGGGCGTCCCACTTGCACTTACAGTCCTTGAGTTTGCTCTCAAATTCCTCGCGAATCTCTTTGACGATTTTCTTGACTCTCTCTTGAATGAGTTCAAGCGTCCGAGGAGTGTACGAGAGCGACTCACGGGAGGGCGTAACTTCCAGTTCACCAATATCGAACTCCACGTCGATTGCCAGATTCAGCAAGGTCATTTCTGCACCTTGGAAGTCAACGTGACGTGTAGCGTCATGCAGAGGATAGGACACGTTGCCCATGATAGCACATGCTGAACGCGTCTCTCCGTAAGAGTCGTTCTTGCGGAGACCCCATCCCTTGCGAGTCAGGCGGTACTCTTTCGTCTCAGCTCGGAATCCAGAATGACCAGTAACTTCGGGCATCACCTTGAAATGTTTGTAAACCCGAGCAGCCTTTTCGTAGAACTCGTAGTAGTCATCAGCATGCACGCCAAAGCTGATTTCGAGACCATTCTGTTCCTCAGTATCATTGACAGTCATTCGAGTGATGGCCGGAAAACCATTCTCATTGATGAAGGCGGTGTAGGTCGTCTTCCTGCCGTCCTGATAACTGGCAACCGTGAAGTTGTCAGTATAGGAGAAAGGAGACTTGCTACCGAGGCCAAGGCAACCAACGTAGTCATTGGAATCGGTCTTGTCGGACTCGAAGTAGGTTGTGTAGAGGCCACCTACAGTTTCCATGGGACCGTTGCACTTAGGGCATGAGCTGTCATATTCCAGAGGCTCTTCGTGGTTGCACTCTTGACAACGCTTGGAGCCACGGACTTCGATATCGCTCAGACCAGTCCCGAAGTCGCGGACGCTGAAGTACGAGGCCGTCTTATTAGGCAGGTGAACCAGAAACGGAGTGTCCTGAGTTCCAGCCTCAACATGAGCGTCATACGCATTCGTAGAAAGCTCACGGATGATGGCGGTAACCTTGTCCGAGTACAGGCCACTTGACAGGATTTGGAAGGCTTTGCTGCTGGCCTTGATGCGGAAGGTTTCTTCGGTCTGGGTTCCGAGACGTTCGACGGTGTATTTCTTTTCCTCTGTCCTCATGGCTACCTCCTTTGGTGTTTGCCGCTTCGTTCTTTCATCGTGCTACTATGATGCCAAAAGCCTTCGAAACTGTCAACCACTTTTTTGAACTTTTTTGGATTTGTTCAGAGGCTTAGTTTCGCTGGTGCCTTCTGTCATCGTGCTGCTATGATGCCATAGAGGTAAGAATGTGTCAATGACTTTTTTTGGATTTTTTCCGGTCGTGTATTTCCATGCAGGCAACGGGAATGAATCCGGCCAAAGAAAAACCATGGACTACAAGCACAGACATAAGAAAGGCTTTCCAGTCGCCACCGTACACAATGCGAGACAGAAAGAAAGGAACTGCCCAGAAAAAGATGAGGTAGACCGTTGCCACCTCTGCTATTGCACTAAATTTCATCAGACGGTCTGCATGAGAAATTCTGCGGCTCGTCTTTTTATTGGAGGGAGAGACGTAACGAGCTCATCTTTAAACCACTTCTTGTACTCTTCCTCAACCCACGTCCTATCTTTCTCAGACAGACTCTCTAACCCCTGCTTCACAATCTCTGCTTGATTGGCAAGTTTCTGTTTCATTGCATCCGGAAGAGGTCCGTCGTTCTTGGCTACGGTTATCACACTCGCCTTCAACAGATTCAGAATCTCTTGCGCTTTCATTTTTCATCCTCCTAAGCTTGTGCCCGATAGAAGAGGCTGAGCGTCCTAACTCCTGCGCCAACCACCTATGAGGCTTGTCATGGTTATTTCTCAGAAAGTCTTCCTCGACCTGGCTAAACTCTCGCTTCTCCAGCTTATGAACGGGCTTTATCCCAAGATGTCTCATTTTGGCACGTACGCTGTCGGTAGACCTGCCAAGAAGGGTCGCAACATAGGATGGATGAACACCTGCGTTCGCCTTGACGACTTCAATTTCTTTGTTGGTGTATGGTTTCACGTGAGTCGTTAATGCGTCTAGGCGCGACAGCCTATGATAAATTCCTTTAGGCGTTCTGCCTTTGAGTTTAGCGGCTATCCATGTCGCACCCTTTCTTCGGTTGGCAATAATGTAACTGTCCTCTTCGGGTGTGTATGGAACTACTCTTTTGCGAGTTTTCATCTGAAGTCCAAGCTGAAGCTTTCGGCGCTGAATGGCATTGTTACCTCTCCTTAGTTCCTTGCATACCCATTGCAAAGGTTTGTCTTGATGCTTCTTTAGGAATTCGTCTTCTGCCGCTGTGAATGGTCTTTTGCGGAGCGAATGGTTGGATGGCTTATATACTCCCATACGTATTGCCTTCATTCTGATTCCCTCGGCAGGTAAATCAAGTTCTTGAGAAAGCCACTTGAACCCCTAGCCACGTACTTGCGAATGATAGCTTCTTCCTCTTCAGAGTATTTGTGGATGGAGGAAGTTGGGGAAAGGCCAATATTTTCCATTCTTTGCCTTATGGGTGAGGTATTAGTGTAGAATCTTTTGGCAAGCCAAACAGTCGGTTTGTGTTGGTGCTTTCTCAAATAATCATCATCTGACTTGTTGAACCGTGGAGAGGTCAAGTCTTTCTCCCTGAACACAGAAATAACTTCATCTGGAATAAACACACACATGGCGGGGTCTTCAGCAAGAGCTTTAGATTTTCGGTATCCCAAATCATTTACAGTGATGGCTTCCGCCCTACTCACGTATTCATCTAATGTTAGACCTTCGCCCTTGGTGATAAGTTGAACTATCTCCTTGGCTATATCCATCGTGTCGGCAAAGGGAGGACCAAAAGGCTTATTCTGTCGCAGACATTTAGTGTATTTCCTTTTGCCGGTTTCCATTGGGGTGACAGCTTGCCTTTCAAGCGCTTTTGCTAGCTCTTTATCCTGTGAAAGCCTTCGAACTCCTGTGAGCAATCGTTGTCTCACCCTTTCTCTGGAAACATCATCACCTGCAGCAATGAAGTCAAGAGTTGTATCTGGGTCGGAGAAAGCCTTACAGAGAATCGCACCACCAACCTTGCCTCCCAACTTTCGACAAGAGTCAAAGATGGCCTCTAGTATCTTTGTTTCTTTGATGTCTTCAAATATGTTTGCTTTTTCGTCAACCAGCATGTCAATTACTTCCGTATCACTGTCTTCTTCAGAAGTTAACAGAGGAACATTGGCACTGGAAACATGGACTCGGAAGTGGTTCAAGACTGCGGCTATACTTGCTTTAGTTCGGCCTGTTTTCTTGGCATAATCTTCAATCGTGTAGCACTCTTCTGAATTTATCCTTCTCCCCATCTTTTGGGCCAACTTTTCATCCAGATTTCGTATCTCTCTTATTATTTCATGGTAGTTCTCGGGAGCTCTGATAAACCTGAATTGTCTGTCAGCCATTTCAATTTTTCTACTGATGATTTTCCAAGCGTATGTCGCAAGAGTGCACCCTTTTCGATAGTCGTAAGTTCTGACAGCTTTATGCAGAGCTATATTGCCTTCCTGAATCAAATCAGAAACAGAGAGCCCTCCTCTTCCATTTCGGTTAACAAACTTCGCAACCAAATGGATGACTAGCGAGAGGTTTGCCACCGTCATTTCGTCAACGGCAGCATCGAACTCCTCAATGTTTTTGGGCTCAGCAATAATCTTAGCCAGCTCTAGATGACGCTCTGGTGTGAGGCCGCTGTCAAATGCCTTGAGCTCCCTCATGTACCTGTCAATTTCGACATGTCTCCCACAATCAAAGGGAATCTCCACATGGCGTTTCTTGCCTGCTTTATTAGGACTCATCATGCTTGCCTTTCAGCTTGCTTCTAGTCCCCACCCTTGAGCAAGAAGTCATTATTGATTACTTTGAAGCTTGAACGACCTTTCAGTGTTTGGCTTTCAAACTCACGTACTGCACGGATAACGATTCCCTCTTGATGCTGGCCGCTGGCGTACTTCCCTTTTGCCAGTTCAAGAAGCTCGTCGACAGATTTCCAGTTGAAGGTACATACGTGAAGAACAGGAACAGTTGGGAGGTCAAGACGTTTGCAAAACTCCTTGAAGTCTTCAAAGTCAAGGTACTTTCTGCCGTTCAAATCAATAACGTTGAAGACAAACAGTTCGTGGTCTTTCAGTGCGAGGCGGTTCTTCTGAATGGAGGGACCAGCCACTTCGCCTTGAATTGCAAAGTTTCCTCCGGTATCCTGACGCACCTTAGATAGCTTAGCAGGAATATCGTATTTGTTGGCAACCTTCCAGTAGGTATTCTCAACGTCGTCTTTGTACGCCCAGTTTCTTCCGCAGACATTTACGTCTCCATTCATGAAAGAAATAGTGCAAGAAGTTCCATCAATTTTTTGCGTAATGTAGACCTCTTTGCCTTGAAACTCGTCAATTACCTCTGGACAAGCCTGCACACGGATTTCGTCAGTCATTGGCGTGTAGCTCGGACGTGGACCTTTTACGTCTCCACCCAAGCACGCGGGGATAGGAACTTCGTACTTTTCAACTCCAAGGGCTTCGGTCAGGTCAGTGCCTTCTTCAATGTCTGCGTCGGTGCCATCAAGGATAGATACAGGCACAAGAAGACCTTGAGAGAGTTGACCGCGAAGCTTGATAGTTTTGAGGCGAATCGGAGCATCAGGTTTATTCTTATCGGCCAGAAAATCGTTCCATGTGGCTCTTGGCAGAAGGGAGTCAACCTCAAAATAGACGGCTCTATCGCCAACTTCGAATTCGCCCTTTTTTACAACAACCTTCCAACCCAAGACGGAGGCCACTTCAATGCGGTCGGCCCCATCAATAGGCTGAATGTCGAGAATCTTTTGTACGCTTGCTAGTTTTCTGCTCATTGTATTTATCCTTTTAACTTTCGATAGTTACGGTTCCTTTGAAGGGAAGAAATTGTCCATAGAGCTCGTTAAGCTCTTGGCTAAGGTCGTCGCATTGACCAATGTCACTCCATCTGTTCCCGTGAATGCGCCCCTCGCCACCATAAGCTCCAATAGCAATCATGTTCCACGTATGGTCTCCGATTCGACAGAAGATGCACAGAGACGCTTCGGGGTTTCCTCCTTCTGCCTGAGGGTCCACCCAGAGAGTTCCCTCGAGAGCCGCCATCTCTACAGTGGACTCTACGTGAAAATTCTCCGACTTATAGGTAGACTCTAGGGATATTTTTGCTGCCTTGTGCATTGTTGTTCTCCTTAGATGGCTTCTGCAGCCAATTCTGCCGTTGCTTTTTCGATAAACGCACACTCGTTGGCAATCGCATCTTCTGCCGCCCTCTTGGAATACGCTGGAACTATTTTGTCCAAAGCGTGGAAGAGCTCAATTCGCACTTCATCTGTAAGGGGCACGCCCTGACCTGCCTTGTATTCGCCGTCTTTGAAATCGTAAATTGCCACGTACACCGGAAACTCACACTCGATAATCGTATGATATCGAAAGCCGACTTTTATCTTGGATTTACGAGTGCCCTTAGTGAACGTGTAGCCGTCTCCTGAATAAAGTTTAAGGTGGTCCTCGGGGGGCTCCGTAAACGTCCAATCGTGGTAGCAATTGGTGAGGCTATGAATAAGCTCTGCTACAAACTTGCGGGCAGCCTTTGTCTTTTTCGTTTCGCTCTTTTCAAGTGTTGATTTCTTTTTTGCCATTGCTTCACCTCTGTATTATGATGTACTGCGGCGGTACGTGGTCCGTGAGCCACACTCCGTTGGCCGACAGATAGAATTTGAAGCCGTCTCCGTGCATGGCTTTCGCATCTACCTCAAGTATGACCGGATGTCCTCTTCGCTCTCCCACTTTTGTTGCAGTGCGTACATCTTTCGACAGGTGAACGTGCCGCCTATTCCCTTTTATCAATCCCTGTCGTTTAATCGATTCTATGAACTTACCGACTGTTCCGTGAAAGAGAATGTCTGGCGGCTCTTTCGGTTCCAACTTCAAGTCAACGTCAATAGAATGTCCCTGACTTGCTCTTATCTTACTCTTATTCTCGTTGAATGCAAATCTTTTTTTGTTATTTTCTGCCACTACCTGCTCGAGGGTTGACATGTCAATGTTGGCTTTCTGCAGGAGCTCGGGTACAGACGCCCATCCTTCTGAGTCGAGCGTGAGGCCAATCTTACTAGGATTGTGACGCAGAACCAAACTGAGGAACTTGCTAATTCTGATAAGCTCTTTGCTATTCATTGCTGCTCTCTTCAAAGGTTTCCGGATACAAGATGGAATGGAGGCGTCGACACTCTTCGCGTTCCTTTTCCTCTCGGCTTCTTTGTTTTGCAGCCTCGACTATTTGTATCAAAGCTACTTGTTGTTCCACTTTAGGTACGCCTAGATATACATGGCGGTCATCAGAAGAAACGCGCAGACCAACCTCAGGCTTTGCTTCTTCTCGGACAAGAGGATTGCTCTGAAGCTTGTAAACGTTAATGTCACAGGTGAATCTCGGCCCATGAAATATTCCGCAATCAACATGATAAGTGTCATAATGATAAGTGGCATAGTCGTTATTATATTTGACGAGTTCAGGAGTATTCAGTATCTCAACTATTACCTGCTGTCTCATATCATCCTTGGCTTGCAGAAGATGTTCTCCTGATAGTTTGTCAAAATCAGTTGTCATTCTTTCTCCTTTTTGGTTTCAGCTAGGATGCCCTTCAGGAACTTCACATCGTCTTTTCTCGTGCGCTGAGCCTTCCTCTCAAAGAAGACGTTGATGCGCTTGACAATGAAGGAAACCATGCGGTCTTTTGCCTCTCTTGAGATTGAGTCCTTCAAGCGCAAGTCGCCACATTTGACTTCGTAGAGGCAGCGTAATGAGGTGTCATATCCAAGCTCACACTTCATCTTCGAATTTTTTAGTGTAAACATGTCTGTTAAGACCGGACCCTGATGTATGCGCCAGCTTCCATAGTTATCCTTTTCAAGACTTTCTGTTATGGCCGCTATTACTTCCCCTACGAGTTTGTTGTACTCTGCCCTTTCAGCTCCGACATGCTCTTTAGCCTTGTCGAGTTCAGTCTTTTCCCTCTTCCAGAATTTCAAGAATCCAAACATCACTCTTCCTCATCTTCAACTTCGATTCCAAACTCCTTAGCAAACAGCTCGCGGAGATTCATGGTCTTGGCAATCTTCTTCGGCTCCAGTTCTTTTAGTGCGCCTTCGATATCGCCGGTTTTTCGTGCAGTGAATAGGACGCCCTTCTCAAATGCGTGCTTTGTCTTGGGCATCATCGTGAGAGCGAACTCTTTCTGGTCCTCGATTCCAGCCAACTCAGTGTGTAGTTGTCGGATACGATTTGCAGCATCATCGTACACTTTCTCAACAAAGTCAAAGTATTTCTTGTCACACTCGAAATAGCCAAGGTATTCGAACTGCTCGTTATTCATCACAAGAGCCAGAACGCGCCGAGGAGAGATTGCCCCGTTACCCCGCATGTGAGCGATAGCAAGGAAGTTCTCGTTCTTGCACTTCAGACGTCGGAAAGCTCCAGGTTGCTCGAAAGTAAGAACGAACCCTTCGTCCATTATATCTAGTTCCTTGGCGTTTTCAATTGCTTCATCCAAAGAACTAAACTTGAACGAACGAGGCCGTGCCACTTCCATCTCTTGTGCAAAATGGTCGAGAACAGTTCCGTACATCTCGAGTCCCGTTTTAGGTTCACGAGCAGCAAGCAGAGTAAGAGAAGACTCCTTGTGCGGTGTGACGATTCGGGATTCTGGAGACGTAAGCTCAAACAGCCATGTATTACGCTTCGTTCCTTCGTGCATTTCGTCCTGATGTTTGCGAAGGAATCCAAATACATTGGTCTTGGCTTCGGCTTCATCGAATAGTTGCCGGAACGTCTTTACTCCGTTTGATAGAGTTCCTTCTGCGAATGCCATGCTACGAGTAGAAACGCACCACTCGTTTCCATCCCAATAGACGGACATCAATGAACCATCAATTTTAGAGTAAATACGAGACTGCTGAATAGGAAAGTCCTCCCACCCCTCTCCCTCTCCCACATTGTAGAAACGGTCAAAGGCTCGAGACATGACGGAGAAGTCGGGCTTACGCAGAATCAGCGCACGACATTCATCGCAAATAGGATGAAAGCGAGGAGACTTTATCTGGTCGTAATTGAGTACAACACGGTCATCGTACTCGCGCACCTTGATTGCAAACTCTTCCTGAAGTGCTTGGAGCCCGTGTTGCTCAATGTATTGCTGTACGTTGGTTTGGTTGGTTTTGGGGGGTGTCATGAGCTGTGAACCTATCTCTTGCTTCTTTGCGTATTTCTTTCCATACTCCGTCGTGTTGCATGTCTGCTATTTCTATTGCCCCTGTCTTCAAGTGGCGACGAGCTGGTCTTTGGAGTCTACCGAAGCTTCCATACTGCCATATTTCCCTTGATTGATTTTCTTTCTTCGGTTCTTCGATATCGATTATCTTCTCTTTTTTGTTTATGCTTGAAACCCTTTTGGCATGTGGATGGTACGCGTCTCCAAACATAAAGACGTTCCGCATTGTCTGTAACAACTTGAGACCTTGCCATGCCGCAACACCCCAAGCTGTCGCGTAAGCTCCACCAACACCCAAAATCGTAATCGCCTCGTCCATCCTAATCCTCTTCTCCTATTTCTACTTCGCCTAGCGTATCAGCAACGACGTCACTTGCCATTTCTGTAGACAGCTTGTGAAGTTCCTCTTCTGCAAAGTCCTCACCAATGTAGGCTACGCCATGATTTACATCCACATTTTCCGCGATGTCTTCATTTCCTGTCGCCTGCAGCATAGGGTAAATGAAACCATCGTAAGCATCTTGCCGAATGCCCGAAGGAGTGTCCAACAGGGTCAGCGCAAACTCTC
>Ga0180432_10004122_pt1 | contig 20165 bp, 21 predicted proteins | sample SS_ome_10_FD_132414 | JGI IMG/M metagenome (GOLD analysis project Ga0180432, IMG submission 132414) | Hypersaline lake sediment archaeal communities from the Salton Sea, California, USA - SS_1_MS_2 metaG | ecosystem: Environmental > Aquatic > Non-marine Saline and Alkaline > Hypersaline >...
AAGTTCCCTTTTCTGGGTCTCGGTCAGGTACTTCTTGAACGTAAAAATAGCGTAAATGGCGCCTATGCTCACGAGCGGATAAAAAACATCTATCCATATGCCGAACGGCCAGAAAAATACCATGGCAACAAGAACGTACAGTATCATGACAAGCAAAATGGACAATATAGCGAACCGTTTGCGGCTCTTCTGCGTAATGTACCCGGTGATGAGCCACATGATGACAAGTATAAGAAGGTTCCACCACTTGTTCAGTCTCCGCAGGAAGGCCTTTTCGATGATGCTGTTGTAGATACTGGTATGTACGCCGATCCCCGGATACAGCGGTTCCGTCGGGGACGGGTGAGCGTCCGGGGCCGCGGTCGCGGTCAGCCCGACAAAACATACCGTGTCCTTGAGCTCGCCCAGGTCCACCGTGGGTTCCTGGCCCGTCACATCGGCCAGATAAGACTGCAGTATATCAACGTAGGAATAGTGGCGGAACGCCTTGCCCCATGTCGCGGGATAATTGACCAGCATCGAAGAATCCTCGTTCAGCGGGATCCTCACATCTTGCCCGGCGATCATCTTGTCGCCGGGGACTATCTTTACCTGGTCAAACCTGTAGCCGAAATGGTTCAACGCGACCAGGACCGTCAGGTGGGGATAGAACACCCCCTTGTATTCGATAAAAGGAGGTATCCTGCGTATCTTGCCGTCGATATCGGGCTCGACATTTATAAATCCCGTGCCCTTGGCCGCTTTTCCCAGCACATCGATCAGGGGTGCGGTATAACCGGCGGCATGGACCCGCGTTTTGTCGGTGCTGTCCCTGTCCAGATCGAAAACATACGGCAGGTACACTTCGCCGGCCTCCCTGACCGCCGCCGCGAACTTCTCATCCCCTTCTTTTTCCTCGCTGAAGAATATATCAAAAACAATGGTCTCCGCCCCCGAGGTCTTAAGGGCCTTGATCAAAAGCGCGTGATAATTGCGGGGGAACGGCCACTTGCTTATTTTTTCTATGGAATCGTCCCCTACCTCGATGATGACTATGTCCTTGTTTACGGCCTGCGGTGGTCTTGACTTGTATCTGAAATCGAGCGTGCTGTATTCAAACTCATCGAATACCCTTGTGTAGGAGAAGAAAAGAAAAAGGGCCGCAAGGAAAATCGCCAGGACAAAGTAGATTAATTTTATCGTATCGAACTTTTTCATCAGAAACTGTAATAGATCCCGCCTGACACGATACTGTCGGAATATTTCTGGAACGGATCGTTGGACACGTTCTCGCTGTAAGAATACGTGACGCCGAACGTGATGTTCTTTGAAATATCGTAATATAGCGACGTGTTCAGCATGTAGGTATTATCGCGCTCTTTCTTGCTGGCGTCCTGCGTGGTGGTGCGGTTCCTGTACCATGTATATTTGTAGATAAGGCTGACGTCCGTGTAAAACTTATCCGTGAAAAAGAACATCACCGACGGTTTCAGCCTGTACATCCAGTAATCGTAATAGTCCTGGTACAGATCATTCGAATCGTTATAGCTCAGCTGGTTGCTCACCTTTACGAGAAAACGCTCCGTATAAACGCCGACATTGTACTTGACCCTGTAGCGGCTGTCGACGCGGTCTTTATTGCCTTTTACGGCAGTTGAGAGAAATCTCTTCCGGTCCGGGTACCAGCGCCTCAGGTACTCAAACCCTCCCTCATGATAGATATCCTCCGAGATATAGTGGCGAAGGTAAGACGTGAGCGCGATCCCCGCATACGTGCTCTCCTTCTCGTTCGGGTACGCAAAATAATCAAAAATAAAACGATTGCGGGAGATGATCTCCGGGCTGATCTCAAGATCGAATCCCGCGTAGGGCGAGATATCCGACAGGTTGTTGACGTTATACTTGTAATAGATCGTCTCAAAGATATCAATGCCGCCCTTCAGCTTCAGGTTGTCCATTGCCTCATAGCCGACATCCAGGTTCGCCGTTCCCTGAAGGAAACCGTCCCTGTGGTGTTCCGAGTCAAGGTCCACGTTGTTATCGTATCCCTGCTGCACATCCGCGAACGCGGTGACCTCAAGGCGCTCTTTCGGCTTATAAAAGACGTGTTCCTTCTCTTCCCTTTTTTCCATTTCCTGAGGGGGAGGTTCGGCGGACGGGTACCTGTCGATCACTTCTTCGTCAATAGCGAACGACGGTGAAAAGCTCCATAGAGATGCTGTCAGGAATATGAACAGAAAAATGAAGATCTTCGACGCTCGAAAATATTTTGAGGGCAAACGCATCTCCTTTCCGGCCATGTGATATTATCCGTCGGTATTAATACGGCTTTCGCCGATCTTGTCGATCCTTTCGTCATCCTTGCGCTCGATGACGCTTTCCCTGCGCTCTTCTCTCATAGCCGCGCCTTTTTCTATCATCTTTTCGATTTTTTCGCGCTTTTCAATAATTTTTTCTTTCTTTTCCGCTACCCTTTCTTTCCTCTCCGCTATTTCGGCTTTCTTTTCCGCTACCTTCTCTTTTCTTTCCGCCATCTCGGCTCTCTTTTCCGTTACCTTCTCTCTTCTCTCTGTTACTTCGGCTTTCTTTTCCGCTACCCCCTCCGGTTTTCGAGGAGTGATTACCGAGGGTCTGGCCGGTTTTTCCCCAAGCTCGCCTTTTGGTTTTACCAGCCTTTCGACTTCCCTTTCCATCCTGGAAAACCTGGCTTCGGATATCTTTTCCATCTTCGCGGGGCGTTCGAACTTCCTTATCTTTCTTTCGAACCCCCTCTTTACCCGGTACTCTTCATCCATGGCGGACCCGTCCTTCTTGATGCCCCGGACAAAGATCTCGCCGTCGAAAACAGCCACGTTAGTGATGTTCTTGTCCGTTTTCGTGTTCCAGCCGGTTCCCCGCGCGCCGCACGTGGCGCAGGGTGTCCTCACGCGGAACGTTTCACCTCTTTTAAGGTCCCGCAGCACGGTAATGATCTCGCCGTCGACAAGATCGATCCTGTCGGCATCTTCCAGTTTTATCACCACCTCGCTGTTCTCTTTTATCTTCAAAACGTTACGCCCCGGCTTGTCAAAGGTCACTTCGACGGAAGCCTCTTCCCCGGTGATGACCCGGGTGCCTGCTTTGAGTTTCATGCCGGCCCGGCATGCTTCGCCTTTTGCCGCGCCGACGGGCACGATCTTTACGTCACCGGCATACGACGCGACTCTCACGGTTCTTTCCAAAGCCTGCGCGGCGCCGGCCAGATATCCGGCAAATGTAAGACATAATATTATAGTTAAGAACTTTTTCATTTTTCCCTCCCCTGTTTATTGCGTTAAAAGCCCGGCAACTTGAATTTTAATACTATACATTTAAAGTATAACCCAGGCCTGGAGAGAAGACAAGATAAGAGATACAAAAGCCAGTGTTTCACCTAACATATTATATATATTATTCTTACGGTTTTTTCTTTATCTTTTTCCGCCGCTGCTTCTTTTTTCCCGCATCTTATCGAGCCGTGCGTCATCTTTACGTTCCAGGATACTTTCCATCTGTTCTTCCCGCATGGTGTTGTTCTTGCCGAAACCTTTAAATTTATTCTCCCTGCTCTTTTTCTTGCCTGCATCAAGGCCGAATTCCGCTTCCATCTCGGCCAGCCTTTCATCGGAAACCTTTAACAGCTCCCCGGGGGATTCAAACTTTTTTACCTTCCTCTCGAACCCCTTTTCGATCCAGTATTCCTCATCCATGGCTGACCCGTCTTTCTTAAGGCCCCTGACGAACACTTTTGCCTCAAAAACAGCCACATCCGTGATCTTGCTGTCCGTTATCACGCCCCAGCCCGTCCCGCGCGCGCCGCACACGGCGCACGGCGTCCTCACGCGAAAGGCGCTTCCTCTTTTGAGGTCCCGCAGCAGGACGAATACTTTTCCGTCTATAAGCTCGACCTTGTCGGAATCGTTGAACTTAAGGACCACCTCGCTGTTCTCCTTGACCTTTAAGATATTGCTCCTGGGCTTGTCAAAAGCTATTTCCACATACGACTCCTCCCCGGTGATGATACGGGTGCCTTCGGAAAGGAGCATGCCCGGTCTGCACGCCAGGGGCTTGACCTGGCCCGCGGGCACGACCTTTACGTCGCCGGCATAAGAGATAACGATAACCGTTTCTTCAGCGCTGAAAGCGGTCTGGTTCAGGCATGCCGTGAACATAACGCATACCAGTAAGATCAGGAATTTTTTCATGTCGAACCCCCTATTCCCCCTTGAACAAAAGTTTCCAGGGATGTTGTTTTACATCCGCGCTGAACTCCTTGAAATTCTCGGTGGTCGCTTCCAGGTTGACGATTATGTTATCCAGGTTCTGCCTGTTGTCAACGACCAGGGACCTTACCTCGGTGAGGATCCCGTCAAGATTGTCCGCTATATTTTCCGCCTTTTTCCAGACAAGGCGCATCTGAACGGGGTCTTCGCTTTCCACGACACTGCCGGCCTTGAGAAATTCCTCAGATGTCCCCGGCGTGAGGCCCACGTACGCGTCCCCGACAAACCCCGCGGTCCCGATATAGGCGATGGAATCCGCCCGGACCCTGGCGTCCGTATCAAGTTCGAGCACGCATTTTACCTTCGTCGCCCGGTCATAGACAAAGTCTATGACCTTTACCCTTCCCACTTCGATGCCCGCAAGTTTCACCACGGCGTCGGTCTTAAGGTCCCCCGCGTACGTGAAAAAGGTCTTCAGGGCGTATTTACGGTGGTAAAAAGTCGCGGTCTTAAGGAAAAACATGGCAGCGATGATGATCGCCACTACAACGACCAGGCCCGCTTTTATCTCATTGGAAAGTCTCATTTTGATTCTCCTTTTGTTTATCGGGTCAAATGCTCCAGATAATCATCTTTTTGCTGAAAAAACCGTATAGGCCCGTCGTGCTTGCCTTTTATGAACTGCTGGACCATTTCGTTGCTGGAATTTTTTATCTCGTCGGGCGTGCCGACCTCAAGGATCTTTCCTTCGTACAGCATGGCTATCCTGTCCCCCACGGTCATGACGCTCTTCATGTCATGCGTGACCACGACACTGGTAACGGACAGCTTCTTTGAAAGATCGATGATCAGCTTGTCTATCACGGCCGCCACGATCGGGTCCAGGCCGGCGGTGGGTTCGTCATAAAAAATGATCTGCGGGTCCATCGCTATGGCCCTGGCCAGCCCCACTCTTTTTTTCATGCCTCCGGAAAGCTCGCTGGGCATGAGATCCTCGAACCCCCTGAGACCGACGAGCTCCAGTTTCATCGTGACTATGATATCTATAACGCTCTCTGAGAGCTTTGTGTGTTCCCGAAGCGGCAGGCTCACGTTCTCGCCGACCGTCATGGAGTCGAAAAGCGCGGATGACTGGAACGACATGCCGATCTTCTTGCGGACATCGTCCAGCTCGGCTCCGTAAAGGTCGGTTATATCCTCGCCGAGCAGAGCGACCCTGCCGGAAGAGGGCTTCAGATTCCCGATCATATGCCTGAGCAGCGTGCTTTTGCCGCAGCCGGAACCGCCCATGATAACGAACGTCTCCCCCCTGAATATCTCAAGATCGACGCCGTTGAGGATGACCCTGTCCCCGAATTTTTTCACCAGGTCCCTTACCGCTATGACGACTTCCTTCTTTTCCATGTTTGAACCGCTTACATATTAGAGAAATAGAACAGCCCTGTCAGTATGCAATCAAAAAGGACTATCAATATGAAACTGATGACAACGCTGAGCGTTGTTGATTTTCCGACCCCTTCGGCGCCGCCCCGGGTCTCGAGCCCCACATAGCACGCGATCATGGAAATAATGACCGCGAACAGCCCGCTTTTTATCAGCCCGGTCCACACGTCCTTCCAGGTCATGAGATCGAACGAAAATCTCAAATATCTGTAAGGATTAAGCTGGAGGTTAAACACCCCGACAATAAAGCCCCCCAATATCCCTATGATATCGCTCATGATCGTCAGGCACGGAAGCATCACCAGAAGCGCGATAAAGCGCGGGACTACGAGGAACCTCACGGGATCGAGCGCGATGGTCTCGAGGGCCTCTATCTGCTCGGAGACCTTCATGGTCCCCAGTTCCGCGGCTATGGCCGATCCTACCCTGCCGGCGACCACCAGAGCCGTGAAAACGGGCCCAAGTTCCCTGGCCATGCTTATGCTTACCATGGGAGCCACATATATGATGGCGCCCAGCTGCCTCAGCTGATAGGCGCTTTGCATGGCTATGACTATACCCGTGAAAAGGGATATAAAAAATACTATAATAACGGACTGGACTCCGGCGAACACCAGCTGCTGAAAGATATTCTGCCTGCTGGCCTCCTTGCCCTTGAACGGGCCCACGACTATCCACCAGACGGTGTTGAAAAGAAGCGACAGTATATCCCGTATGTGTTTTATAAGATCAATCGCTATTTTTCCTGTGATCGCTACCGGGTTTTCCATTTTTCAGTCATCCCCCGCTCAGAAAGAACTCAGAGCATCATCTTCATGCGCCGAGATATCGAACAGTTTGTCCAGTTTGGTTATCTCGAAAAGCCCCCTGACCTTATTGGAAAGGTTGGTCAGCTTCAGCGTGCCTCCGTACGCGCGCAGGTTTTTCAGGATCTCGACGAGAGTGGCAAGGCCGGAGCTGTCCACGTAACCCACTTCTTTCAGGTTTATCACGACCCTGTTGTTCTTCGGTGATATCGTCTTATCAAGGAATTTTTTCACCTCCGGGGAGCTGTTGATATCAATATCGCCGGCTACCCTGAAGATCGATATCCCGCTTTTTTCCTCCAGCTTGATCTGCATATCCGCCTCCATTTATAGATGTTTCCTGTCCAGGTATTTTTTCATGACGACCCTTCTGCCGCCGTTCTCATACTTCACTTCATCCATGAGATGCTTTATGAGATACACGCCGCGCCCGCCTTCTTTGAGCAAGTTCTCGTTCAGCGTGGGGTCCGGAAGCGTTTCCGGATCGAACCCTTCTCCTTCATCCTCAACACGTATCACCACCGTGTTCCCCTCCATCTCCGTCTCGATCGCGACTTTCTTGGAGGAATCCATCTTATTCCCGTGTATCATGGCGTTACGAAGGGCCTCTTCAAACCCGACATGGATATCAAAAATAACGTCCTCGTTGACGCCTTTTCTTTTAAGTGCATTTATAAGTTTCTTGCTCGCTTCTTTTAAAAGATGATTGTCGTTGGCGATCATTGTCCTCATGACTTTAGGTTAACCTTCTTTATAGATCCCCACATCCCTGTATTTCCCGTATCTGGCTTCCACTAGCTCTTCCGGTGTCAGTTTGGAGAGTTCCCCGAGCGCCCTGTCTATGTTCTTTTTGATCTCTTCCGCCGCCAGCTTCGGATTTCTGTGAGCCCCTCCCAGGGGCTCCGGTATTATGCCGTCTATTATCCCCAGCTCGAGAAGTTCCGGCGCCGTCAGCTTAAGCGCCTGCGCCGCGAAGGGGGCTTTGGAACGCTCCCGCCAGAGGATCGCCGCGCATCCTTCCGGCGAGATCACGGAATAATATGAATTTTCCAGGACGAATATCCTGTCCCCGAGGCCTATGCCCAGGGCCCCGCCGGACCCTCCTTCCCCGATAACGAATATGACAATGGGCACCCCGAGTCCCGCCATTTCCCGAAGGTTATAGGCGATGGCTTCCGCCTGCCCGCGTTCTTCGGCTCCCACGCCGGGATAAGCGCCGGGGGTATCTATAAAAGTGACTATGGGTATACCGAACTTATCGGCCATCTGCATAAGCCGGATCGCCTTGCGGTATCCCTCGGGGTGGGCGCATCCAAAATTCCTTTCCAGGTTCTCCTTCATATCGCGGCCCTTTTGGTGTCCGATGACCATTACCTTCCAGCTGCCGATACGGGCCAGTCCGGTTATCAAAGCCCTGTCATCGGCAAAATGACGGTCCCCGTGTATCTCGATAAAGTCCTCGGCGATCATGCTTAGATAATCCAACGTATAAGGGCGGTCAGGATGCCGGGAAAGCTGGACCTTCTGCCAGGACGTCAGGTTGTCAAAGACCTCTTTTCTGAGCCTCTCCAGCCGATCCTGAAGCCTGGTTATCTCATCGGAAAGATCGATCCTTTCATCCTTGGTGAACCTTTTCAGTTCTTCGATCTTGTTTTCCAGGTCTATTATGGGTTTTTCGAACTCAAGCACAATGGCCATGTTAATCCACGATCTCCACTTCGGTTCCGCTGGGAACGATATCAAACAACTCTATAACATCATTGTTGCGCATCCTCACGCAGCCCTGGGTTATCTGTTTGCCGATGGTACTTTCATCGGACGTCCCGTGTATGCCGTACCCTTCGACGGAAAGTCCCATCCACCTTTCGCCGAGTTCGTATTCCTCGCTGTCGGGGGCCACAACGGCGCCTACCTTGTACCAGACGGGCTTTACCATTTTCTCCTCGATCTTAAATACGCCGACCGGGGTACAGTTGTCCTTGCCGGTCGAAACGCCGTACGTCTTGAACGGCTCGCCGTCGGCTTCCAATATGAGCACGTTACGGGATTTGTCCACCAGGATCGAGAACCTTGAGGTGATCACCTTCAGTTTCTGCCCCGGCCTTATCACGTCGCCCTGCAGGGAGTTGACCTTTTTTATGAGCGCTACGGTCGTGTTGGAGTTCCCGGCGATGCCGAAAAGGGTATCTCCCGGCTTGACCTCGTATTCAATGCTGCCTTCGGTGACAACGGGCGAGAGCATCATCCTCATGTTGATGTCTTCCAGAGAGGACCGGATCGCGGCGGCGTCCTTTATCTCGGGAAAATCCTTGAGCAGTCTTTTGTAATAATATCGCGCTTTGCCGTGATCGCCTTCATGGAGGCTGATGGAGGCCAGTTTGTTAAGAGCTTTTGCCGCGTATTCGGAATCCGGGTATTCATTGATCAGCATCGACAGCGCGCCTGCGGCTCTGTTCCGCTCGCCGGATTTCAGGAACTCTTCCGCTTTCGCGTATATCAGCTCCGCCTTATCCGGCCTGGCGGTATCTATCAGTCCTTCAGGCGCTTTCCTCAGGACCAGGAACGATGCCGCAGTGATAATAAGGACCATGAAAAAGACGATCAGCAGGAACCCGGTATTTCTTCTCACGATCTTTCTCCTTTTTAAAAAAGCAAATACAGCCCGAACGCGACGGCAAGCCCTATGAATATGCCCGCGAATACCTGTATCGGGGTATGCCCTATGAGCTCCTTGAGCTTGTCCTCATGTATCTTTTTCTTCCAGTAGATGTCTTCCATTATCGTATTTAATATTTCAGCCTGTTTGCCCGTGGCCCGGCGCACTCCCTGCGCGTCAAATATCACCACAACCGTGAACATGAGCGTTACGCCGAAAAGCGCCGTTGAGACCCCTTCGTAAAGGCCGACGCTGGTAGCGAGGGCCGTTGCCCCCGCGACATGGGAACTCGGCATGCCTCCCGTGCCTACGAACCACTTGAAATTGAACCGTTTTTCCGTCACGACGCCTATGATCACCTTGATGATCTGCGCGGTGAACCAGCCGAAAAAGGTAGCAATGATGACATCGTTATGGAAAAAATGCCACAAGGCACCATGTCCGCTCATATCCCTGAAAACCCTTCTTTCATCCTCACTAAGACCTTATAATAAGCCCAGTTGTATTAATTTGATTTTCACAATTATATTATATGTAGAGGCAAAAATCAAACAATTTAAAGTTTCTCACCGCCTTTGGTGCCTTATGAGCGACAGGGCCTCCGACCGTGTCTTCTGGCTGCTGCGGAATATGCCCCTTACGGCGCTCGTGGTGGTGATAATACCCGGTTTCTTGATCCCCCTCATGCTCATGCAGAGATGCTCCGCCTCGATGACCACGAGGACACCCTTGGGCTTGAGTTTCCGCATAAGGGTTTCGGCTATCTCGGTGGTAAGGCGCTCCTGGACCTGGAGCCTCCTGGAGAAGGTATCAACGACCCTGGCGATCTTGCTCAGCCCGGTGATCCTGTTCCCGTCCGGTATATACGCCACGTGCGCCCTTCCGACAAACGGCACCATGTGGTGCTCGCACACCGAATATAAGGGAATATCCTTAAGAAGGATGATCTCGTCATGTTCCTTTTCGAAAAAGACCTCGATATCATCGTCGGCATTCCTGTACGTGCCCCCCAGTATCTCCTCATACATATCCGCGACCCTCTGAGGGGTGTTTTTAATGCCTTCTCTCTCGGGATCGTCGCCTATGGCGCGCAGTATTTCCTCCACTGCCTTTTTTATTTTCTTCTTATCCATGTTTTCTCCCTCACTTCCCTATGCAAAACTGCGAAAATATCCTGTCCAGAACGCCATCCTCAACGGATTCGCCGATGATCAGCCCCAGCTGGTGGACCGCCTCGTTAAGGTCGCTTGCGAGAAGCTCTCCGTTGTAACTCCTGCCCGTGACCTTCATGGCCCTTTCCATCGCCCGGGCGGCCTTTCCGAGAATATCCTTATGCCGGACGTTCGTCACCATGAGCCCTTCCTGCGGCCCGATACTGCCGCCGAAAAGCTTCCCGGCTATCGCGTCCTCCACCTTTTCCAGGCCTTCTTTTTTCAGGGCCGAGACCTCCAGTATCTCTTCCCGCGCGAATCGCTTCCTGGCTTTTTCGATATCCAGTTTACGCGGCAGGTCCGTCTTGTTCGCGACGATCACGCTCTTTTTATTCCCGATCGTCCCGTATATCTTTTCGTCCCTGGGGGAGAGCCGGCAGCTGGAGTCCAGCATGAAGATCACCACGTCGGCGGCGGCGAGTTTTTCCCTGGAACGTTTAATGCCTTCTATCTCGACCCTGTCCTCCGTGTCAATGATGCCCGCGGTATCGCTTATCCTGACCTTGACGCCGGCGATGTTTATGAATTCCTCGATGACGTCCCTGGTCGTCCCCGCCACGGGGGTGACGATCACCCTGTCATGTTTCAACAGGGCGTTCATGAGGCTTGACTTGCCGACATTCGGCCTGCCGCATATCACCACACTGGCGCCCTCGCGCAGGAGCATTCCCTTCTCGGAGGTCTCCAGCATCTTTTTAACGCGAAGGAGCAGGTCTTCCACGTGTTTGGTGATCTTTTCGGCGCGCGGAAATTCCACGTCCTCCTGCGAAAAATCTATCGCAAGCTCTATCATGGACAATGCCTCGATCGCTGAGTTGCGCAGGTCAAGTATCTCTCCGGAGAACCCGCCGCGCAGCTGCTCGATCGCTACCTTCTGCGCCGCGTCGGTCTCGGACCTTATCACGTCCAGAACGGCTTCCGCCTGGGGCAGGTCTATCCTCCCGTTCAGAAAAGCTCTCCTGGTAAATTCCCCGGGCTCCGCCAGTCTCGCTCCTTCGCGGATGCACAGCTGAAGCACCTTTTTCACGGACATGATCCCGCCGTGGCAGTTCATTTCCGCCACGTCTTCGCCGGTATAGGTCTTCGGCGCGCGCATGACAGCAAGAAGGATCTCATCCACCATTTCCCCCGATCCCGGCATCTTCACGTGCCCGTGATGCACCGTATGGCTCGCGCAGGAAGACGGCCGCCGCCCACCGGAAGAGGTGAATATCCTGTCAGCGATAGTGAGCGAATCTTTCCCGCTCATGCGCACTATGCCTATCCCCCCTTCCCCGGGAGGAGTGGAAACCGCCGCGATCGTATCGTTATTATTCATATCCATAAGGCAGCTGCACCGAAGTTTAATGTCCGGTTAAAACCCGCTCCGGGATCAATTCCCGCACTTCTCCGATAAGATAAAACGAGCCTGTCGCCAGTATCATATCGTTCTCGCCCGCCAGGCTGAACGCCGTGCCGAGTCCTTCCTTTACGTCTTCCGTTACGCTGACGCTCCTGGTCTTTATATATCCCTTTATCAGGTACGGGTCGGCGGCACGGCTTACCGAGGCACGGGAAAGCACTATCTCGTCCGCAAGCGGCGCAAGGCAGGCGCACACGTTCTTGATGTCCTTGTCGCGCGAAAGTCCCAGCAAAAGTATCAATCTATCATATCTGAAGATCTGTTCAACTGAATGTCTCAACCGCATCGCGCTGTCGCCGTTCTGAGCTCCGTCAATAACGATAAGCGGGCGGCGGCGCAGGACCTCCATCCTTCCGGGGATGAAAACGCGCTCGATACCCCTCCTGAACACGTCTTCATTATTTTCATTATCGCCAAGCAGGTGCTCGCAGATGCCTATGGCAGTGGCGCAATTGGACACCTGGAAATCCCCGAGCATCCCGGTCCGGCATCCCTCATAACGGCCTGCCCTGCCGCGGACATCAAAACTGCTCCCTTTCTCATCAAAACTGTTGATACGGTAGGTTATATCTTTTCCCACGAGCGACAATGAAGCGCCTTCCTCGGAACATTTCCGCCTGATCACGCGAAGCGCTTCCGCGCGCTGGGGGGAACTCACGCAGTGCGCGCCGCGCTTGATGATAGCTGATTTCTCGCGCGCTATCTGTTCGATCCTTCCGCCGAGCACCCGGGTGTGATCATAGCTTACTGGGCTTATCCCGCAGACCTCCGCGTCGATCACGTTGGTGGCATCGAGGCGCCCGCCCATCCCCACCTCAAAAACGGCAAAATCCGCTTTCTTCATGCTGAAGTGCAGCATCGCGACCAGCGTATACACCTCGAAAAAAGTAAACCCTTTATCGGGAGCAGGGTCGATGTATTCCCGCAGGCGGCCGACAGCGCGGATAAGATCTTCCTCTCCGATATTTCTGTTATTTATTTTGATGCGCTCGAAAGCGGTGACCAGGTGCGGCGAAGTATAAAGGCCGACACGATAACCGGCGCTCTCCAGGATAGAAGAGGTAAACGAACATACGGACCCCTTGCCTTTGGTCCCCGCGACATGGACGCAGCGGTAATCGCGATGCGGGTTCCCCAGTTTTTCCAGCACGGCGCGCAATTTGTCCAGGTCAAAATCTTTTCCAATGCCGTCAAGACCGGCCCTTTCGTAGTCAACGAAAGAGTCCAGATATTTAAGGGTTTCATTATAGGTCGGCATGAGCCAGTATTAATGTCTGAAATGTCTTATCCCCGTAAATACCATAGGGATGTTGAAGCGGTTGCATGCGGCGATCACTTCATCGTCGTGTATCGACCCGCCCGGCTGTATGATGGCGGCAATACCTGCCTTGCCGGCTTCTTCGATGGAATCCGCCTTGGGGAAAAAAGCGTCACTGGCCAATACGGCACCCTTCGCCCTGCCGGCGGCCTTGCGGATGGCGATGATAACTGAATCTACCCGTGACATCTGGCCGGCGCCTATTCCTACCGTCTTTGTCCCCTGGCACAACACGATAGCGTTACTTTTCACGTATTTCACGATCTTCCATCCGAACATCAGCGAGTCCAGCAGTTTTTCCGAAGGTTTCTTCTCGGTGACCGCCTTTACGTCCCCGGGGGACAGTTCTTTTACGTCCGCATCCTGAAGCAGCATTCCGCCGGGGATCTTTTTCAGGTCTTTTTCTCCCAGCGATGCGCGGCCGGAAAAAGAGACCTTCAGAATCCTGAGGTTCTTTTTGGCGGCAAAAACCTCCAGCGCTTTTTCCTCGTATTCCGGCGCGATGATACATTCCACAAAATCGACTTTATCCAGTATGGTCCTTGCCGTGCGTCCGTCGACCGGGCGGTTAAAACCCATGACGCTGCCGAACGCGCTCATGGGGTCGCAATCAAGCGCGTCCAGATAGGCCTTCTCCAGCGTGCCGGCTGTCGCGCTGCCTGAAGGGTTGTTATGCTTGACAATGCTGACGGCGGGGTCGTCAAAATCCATCACTATCGCCCGGGCGGTGTTAAGGTCGAGTATGTTGTTGAAGGAAAGCTCCTTCCCCTGGATCTGTTCGGCATCGGTTATTCCCGTACCGGCGGCGGCGTCGTCCCGGTAAAATGCCGCCTGCTGGTGCGGGTTCTCTCCGTACCTCAGGTCCCCGATCTTGCTCATCTTTATATCGACATGGTCTGGAAAAACCTTTTCTTCGCTGCCGGCAGCGGCTCCTTCCGACAGGTAACGCGTTATAAGACCGTCGTAGCGGGAGGTCCCGGCAAAAACCTCCACCGCCAGGCCCTTCAGGGTAGGTTCCGAAAGTTCGCCTCCCGAATCTTCCAGCTCGCGTAAGACCTGACCGTACTGGGCGGGAGAACTGACAACGGCAACCGAGCGGAAATTCTTGGCGGCGCTGCGAAGCATCGTCGGCCCGCCGATATCGATATTCTCAATAGCCTCTTCCATCGTCACGCCGCTGCGGGCCACCGTTTCCTCGAAAGGATAAAGGTTCACGACCACCATATCGATCGGCAGGATACCGTTTGCTTTCAACTGGCGCATGTGTTCGGCGTTATCTCTCACGGCCAGGAGGCCGGCGTGTATCTTGGGGTGAAGGGTCTTGACCCTTCCGTCGAGCATCTCCGGAAAGGCGGTATAAGAACTTACTTCTGTTACCGGGATACCAAGCGAGCTGATCTCGCTGGCGGTCCCTCCGGTGGATATTATCTCGATACCCAGCCGGTTCAGCCCCTTAACAAAGCTTTCCAGTCCCGTTTTGTCCGACACGCTTACCAGCGCTCTTAGTACTTTCACTCACATTCTCCTTGCCTTATCAGACCCCGAGGACCTTTATCTTCAATTTCGTTATCTCGATCTCTTTCCCGAGTTTATCCTTTTCGGCGCTGATCTCGTTTTTTTTCTTTATCAGAGAAGACAATCTTTCGTTCCAGGTCCGTATTTCATCCTGGGTCAGGGCCAGCGCGTCTTTTTTCTTTATCAGAGCGGTGATCTCGTTTATATCCTTGTCTATATGGCCGATCTCCTGCTCTTTGCATTTATACTGGCGTTTTATATCTATGAGAGATCTCCGCAGCTGTCTTTTTTCTGGCTGGATCTGCCGTCTTATTTTTTCCACCTGCGCTGAATATTCTTTCTTCGCGTCTATCTTCTTCTGCTTCAGGGCCTTTATCAGGCTGTTCGCCTCGCTTTCCCGCCTGAGAAAGATCGCCTTTTGGGAATCCAGCTGTTCGCGCAGGGAGTCCCTGCTGTCGAGGGTCTTCTGGAAAGACGGATCGTGCGCCAGTATTCTTTTTTCAAGCTCGGCCCGGTCTTCAAGGCACCCTTGGAATGCCAGGCACAAAAGACACGCCGCTAGACCTGTTATAATCCTGGTACGCAAAAACATCCCGGACCTGACTTATTTTCCTTCCTTCTTTTTCAGGACATCCTTGAGCTCGCTGAAACCCGCTATGACGGCTATCACTCCGCCCAGTATAAGCATTAGAGGTACCACTCCCCTTAGAATGAATAAAAGTTCATACCACCAGGCAATAAGAAGGATCAACCCGACAAGCGCCACGACCGCTCCGATCAATAAGCTCAAAACCTTTCCCATTTTGTCACCTCCGTTTTAAAAATTCCACAAGGGAAATTGAGTATATCAAATGCTTCAAATGGTGTCAACGCCTTTGCCGCGCGTTTTCCCGTCATGTCAAAAGAAAAGTCGCGATGCTCAGATAGATAAACACCCCTATTATATCATTCAGCGTGGTAATAAGCGGGCCGGAGGATATTGCCGGATCCAGATGTATTTTTTTGAAGATGACAGGTGTCAGCACGCCGACAAAGTTCGACCAGACCACGACCAGAAAGATCGACAGCCCCACGATCAGGCCTATCATGCTGTTTTTCACCCAGATATTCGCCAGGATGCTCAGCACTATCCCGCACATAAGACCGAGACCGAGCGCTATCTTAAGCTGCCTCCATATTTCCTCCCCGACCCGGGAAAAGTCCATGGACCCGAGGGCTATTTCCCTGACCACGACAGTCGAGGCCTGGACCCCTGAATTCCCTCCGGTCGCGGTGATGACCGGGATGAACGAAATGAGCGCCAGGGTTTCCGCAAGCGTTATCCTGTACATCTGTATGACAAGCCCCGTGATGATACTTCCCAGCATGCACGTGATAAGCCAGGGAAGCCTGTTCTGCGTCGCCCTTAACGTCGTCTCGGTGCCCTGTTCTTCTTCAATGGTACCGGTCATTTTACTTATATCTTCCCCGCGTTCTTCGTCCATGACATCTATGATATCATCGGCGGTTATACGCCCGACCAGGCGTCCCTCATTATCCACGACCGGCAGAGAGAAAAGATCGTATTTCTTCATCAGAAGGGCGGCTTTCTCCTGATCTTCATCGACAAGAATGGCGCGGATATCTTCCTCCAGGATATCTTTTATGATGGTACCTTTCGGCGCGGTCAATAGTTTTCTGATGGGGACCACCCCGCGGAGCTTCTCATCCTCATCCATGACGTAAACATAAAAAACCTGCTCATCGACTTCCAGGCTCCGGATATGCCTGATGGCGTCCTCGACATCATTGTTCTCCCTGACAGAAACAAACTCGGGGTTCATGACCCGGCCGGCACTGTCCTCCGGATAGCCGAGGATCTCCTCGACCTCTTCGGCATCCTTTTCCTCCATCAGGTCCAGGATGTCTTCCCTGTCCTTTTCCGGCACTTCCTCGATAATATCAGCCGCTTCATCAACGGGCATCTCATCAAGGACCCTGGCCAGTTTATCGCTCTCGAGCTTCTGGAGGATCTGAAGCCGGCTCTGGGGGTCGGTATCGTCGAGAACGACGGCAGCATTCCCGATATCGAGAAAATTGAATATCCTTAACTTATCTTCTGCGGAAAATTCTCCCAGTACTTCAGCGATATCCTCGGGAGCCATCTCATGGAGGAAATGCCGCATGTCCTCGTCCCTGTTCTTTTCCAGGAGATCGTTAAGCTGCCGGACCCGTTCCTCGATAGTCCGCGCTTTCCGCTTTTTGGGGTTTTTTCTGCGCTCAACCATTATTTACCGCCTATGCTTAAATATTAACATAATTATTATACGGCTAAAATCCAAATTGCCAATCTTTTTTTACAAGGGACGAGTTACAAGGGACGTTTCTCAAATTGAACTCAGACCGTAAAAAATTTTGAACTTGGACCTGTCCCAAATTCAATCCCAGACTTGTCCCCGCACTCAATCCTAGACCTGTCCCCAATACTTAAAAAAAGGGGGGGACAGGTCTGAGAACAAAATTGGGGACAGGTCTGGGATTAAAACCATTCACGGTCTAGGAACAAAATGAGAAACGTCCCTACTAGTTGGGAAATGTGTTATAATTATTCTAATCATGCAAAGATCCGGGATCGTTGCCATATCAGGACAACCGAACGTGGGGAAATCGACACTGCTGAACGGCTTTCTAAAAGAAAAGGTCGCCATCATCAGTAAAAAACCGGAGACTACCCGCGACGTCATACGCGGCATACTCACCGAGAGGGGCTTCCAGATAATCTTTATCGATACCCCCGGGATACACAAACCGCATGACCTTCTTGGAAAGATGATGCTTTCCCGCGCTCAGTCCTCACTGATGGAATCGGACATAATCCTGTTCATTACCGAGAAAAGGACCGCGTTCAACAAAGACGACAAGAATATCTTCGCCCGCCTGCCCGATCCGAAAAAAGGTAAAAAGGTCATCTTCGTGATCAACAAGGCCGATAAAGTGAAGGATAAACGGCTTCTCCTGCCCATTATGGAAAAGGCCTCTAAACTGTATCCCTTCAGCGAGATCGTCCCCATGTGCGCGCTCGATGAAGGTGACGTGGACAGGCTCCTGGAAACAATAAAATCCTACCTGCCCGAAGGCCCTTTTCTCTACCCCGAGGACCAGCTGACCGACAAGAGCGAGCTATTCCTGGTCCGGGAGATCATCAGGGAAAAGATACTGACGGAAACCTACGAGGAGATCCCCCACTCGGTCGCGGTGGTCATCGATGAAATGCGCGAGGATGAGACAAGCGGAGTGCTGAATATCCACGCGACGGTCTTTGTGGAACGCGCCTCCCAAAAATCCATTGTCATCGGCAAGGACGGCAGGATGATGAAAAGGATCGGCCAACTCGCCCGCGCCGACATAGAGCGCCTCCTGTCAAGGCACGTGTATCTCGATCTCTGGGTGAAGGTCCACGAAAAGTGGAAAAAAGATCCCCGGGCCCTCAGGGAAATGGGGTATTCGGATTAAACGCGGACCCCGCACCTGGCCAGCTGTTCCCTCAACTGCTCCTGGCCGGTAAATTGAAAAGCGCGGATGCCCATGATCCTGGCGGCGTCAATGTAGTCCCGGCGGTCATCGGTATAGAACGTATCCCTGGGAATGCTGCCGGCGGCGTTTAATGCCCTGTTGAATACCTCCGGATGCGGCTTAAGCCTTCCCACTTCGTACGATAATATGCACGCATCCAGAAGGTCCAGGACCCTGTACTGCTGTTTTATGAATTCGTAATGCGCTTCGTTCGTGTCGGACACGAGGATAAGTTTAATGTCCGGGTAATCTTTCCTGACGGCCCTTATGATTTCTTCTGTCTCCGGGTATGGATAAAACATGCTGTTCCATACGCCGTAAAATTCATTGAAAGCCATATCCATTCTTAAAGCTCTGCAGGTCTTATTGTAAAATTGCGAAGAGGTCAGCTTCCCCCGCTGGTACCTGTTCATGTTATCCGAATCCCTGATATAATCGAGGATCTCGTCCTCTTCCGCCTTACAGCGGGCGTGGTACTTCCTGCCGGCCGCTTCCGGATCCACGCCGACGATGACGTTGCCAAGGTCAAAAAATATGGCTTTGATCGGTTTATTGTTCATAAGAAATTAACAGAATTTTCTGCGGAAGACGCTGATCGCTTTTTTCAGAAGGTCACGCGACCCTTTATACTCGATCTTTTCCAGGGCCTCTTCCGGCCAGAACCACCTGGCGGCCTGTATCTCCGATCTCTGGATAGCCAGCTTCTCCCTGGAAGAGGCCTTTATCAGAAAGACGTAGACCGTTTTGAATATGCGCTTCCCTTTAAGCGTAAAATAATACTCCTGTTTTCCCAGCCGCTCCACTATCCGGAGTTCCTTAAGGCCGGTTTCCTCGGAAACTTCCCTTATCGCCGCTTTTTCTACGGTTTCCTTCTTTTCGATGTGCCCCTTGGCCCAGATCCAGCGTCCGTAACTGTCCTTTATGAGGAGCACCCTCGGCCTTCCTCTCTCTTTCTTGATCACTATGCCGCCCGCGGCAAACTGCCTCTCAGCCAAGATCCGCTCCTCTAATCAAGTTCGATGACCGTATCATTATTTTCATTTTCGCCTGTCCCGCCCTCCAGCGCCGGGGAGGAATCGACTTCCCACACCTCATAATCTTCACTTTGCAGCTCTTCCAGGAACCGGCTGCGCCGGGCTATCACCGTACCCATCTGGTAATCATACCGCGTAAGGGGATGGATCAGGTAAAGGTATTTTTCCGCCCTTGTCACGGCCACGTAAAAAAGACGTCTTTCCTCTTCCATCTCCGGTTCTTCCTTGATGGCCTTGGGGTGCGGGAACTGCCCTTCGCAAAGCCCTATAAGCACGACCGTCTCCCACTCAAGCCCCTTGGCCTGGTGTATGGTGGAAAGCACGAGGTGCTCATCTTCCTCCGGGCCGTCGGTGACAGTTTCCCCGCGGAAGCTCTCCCTCAGCGTTATATCGTTCAGAAAAGTATTAACGGTCTCGTATTCATGCGAAAAATTTATAAGCTCGCGTATGTCATCTATCCTGTCCTTGGCGTTCTCGAAATTGGTCAGGACATGCGTCTCGTACCCCGACTCCAGTATCATGCTTACCAGCTCCCCCGGGACCCTGCCGGCTTCCGGAGCCGTTATCGCTTTCATTATATCCCGGAATTTCTCATATCCCTTCTGCGCCTTTTTGGGGACAATTGCGGAAATATCCTGGCTCCGTATAAAAGCGGTGATGTCCCTCGAGCTCTTGCGAAAAGATTCATATATCTTCTCAGCATACCCGGGACCGATCCCCGGACAAAGCGTCAGCGCCCGTACCCAGGCTATTTCATCCAGCGGGTTGACCGTGATCTTCAGGTAAGCCAGCACATCCTTGATATGGGCCTGTTCGAAGAAACGGATCCCGCCGCGGACGATGTAAGGGATACCCCGCTTGACAAGTTCCATCTCCAGTTCCGCCGACTGGTAATGAGCCCTGAAAAGAACGGCGATATCCTTCAGTTCCGCCCCTTCCTCGCGCATCTCCAGCACCCTCTGGGCCACAAAGCCCGCCTGGGAATAAAGGTCCTTTACTTCCACAAGG
>Ga0180432_10004123_pt1 | contig 20153 bp, 41 predicted proteins | sample SS_ome_10_FD_132414 | JGI IMG/M metagenome (GOLD analysis project Ga0180432, IMG submission 132414) | Hypersaline lake sediment archaeal communities from the Salton Sea, California, USA - SS_1_MS_2 metaG | ecosystem: Environmental > Aquatic > Non-marine Saline and Alkaline > Hypersaline >...
ATTCTCTGACCGAATTGTCGTCAGTAGACGGACTTGGGGCCATGGGCACCTGACATCGGGGGCAGATTATCGTCACCGAGTCATTGGGCCTCATACCCAATGCCCCACATTTGGGACAAACAACGCTCTCGTTCACTGTACCCTCATCACACTCTCAACCAACTGCGTCTGGGGAACAGACGTCTCTTTGACGCCCAATCCCGCGGCCAGCATGACCAGATCCTGACGCTTGAGGGCCTTGAGTTGTTGACGTGAGTAGGGGACGCGAGACAGGAGCTCGATCCGCCTGGCGTCTCTCGACGCCTTCTTGTCGCCTTCGGACACGAGTTTGCCGACGATTTTTGTATTGCGATCAACGGCACGTGTGTTGTCGCCAAGAGCCCTTATCAATTTGTTGGCAACATCATCTCTCATCATCAACTATCCACGGTGAGGGCAAGTGTTCGGGACTCGGGAAAATCAAATATGCGATAACCAAGTTCCATCGGCCCTCAAGACAGAAGCGGGCAAAAACGGTTTGGACGTATACGTGCTCTACCAGCTGAGCTACGTCCGTCGACGACGGACGACGGGATTCGAACCCGCGACCCCGGCATTAAAATTGCGATAACCCAAACCAACGGCCCGCAAGACAATCAAATCATCCCCCTCGCGAATTCGGACATAATCGATGGAGCCGATGAGTCAAAGCCCACGACGTCCAACATGCCCCTGTCCATGGGATCGGCGATCGAAATGTTGTTGGACGTCATGCCCACGACAATCGATTTGGCATCAATCCCAGTCTCCCGGCGATACGACTTCAGGGCCTCAGATGGATGAGGTCCCCTGAAATTGTTTGTCTCATTGTCCGTATAGACAACAAAAACCTCGATATCCAATTTGTTGTGCCGCGCCGAGACAAAGGGCAGTGATAAATCCGTGCCACCCCAGGCAATGCCACTGACACAATTAACTGCTTCCTTGATGCTCATACCCCGACGCACACCGGGTACCGACACGTTGTTGCCGCCGGCAAAGGCAAAGATCTCGTGATTGGGCTCAACGTGGGCCGTGACCAGGGCCATGGCCGCCGAAAGCTCACGGGGCGTGAGGCCGGCAAAAGAAGTCTGACAGTTCATAGACGGAGAGACATCTAGATAGAGCCCCGTGTTCAGGCCCGTGGGCTCAATGGTCTTGAAAGAGAGATAGAATGCCTCTTCCAGGGCCGTGGATATTGCCGACACCGGCTGCCATGTCAGTGATCCCTTGTCTCCCTGACCACGCTCATAGGTCCTGAGTGCCGTGAGCAAGGCAATCGGATGCACGCGAGCGCGGCCTATTCTCTCAACGTCACCCAGACGCTCGACAACCGTCTTTGTGGCCCGGGACATGGGTTTTAACAGCCCCACGGACGTCATTTTGCCCAAGTTCCTGACCATGGCCATCATGGGCATGTTGTGAAGCAAAACGTCCCAGGTCGCGCCGTCGCCCTTCATTTCATTGGGCACCATCTCGTGGGTAAGATGATGGTCGGCGATCAATTTCAGAGCCTGTTTTTTGGGCAGCGAGTGGACGTCAATCGCCGCAAAAATTCGCGCGGGTAGATTGTCACCCTTCTCATCTCGCGTGACCCAGCGGTAGACGTCGTTGCGCACGGCGTCTTGAGTCTGTGGGTGAGAAAGTCTCAATAGATCGCGATGAGACCAACCATCACGCTGTTTGTACTTTGTCACCTGATAGGCGAGCTTGTCGACACTCAGGCCATTGTACCAATCGCGCACGGCCCGACGCGTTGCCCGACCCCAGCCCCCGCCCAATCCCTCGCGATAGGCGACGAAGTGAAAGAGGTGGGTGCCAATTCGGCATACGTCTGGAAGACGTGAGAGTGCGTATTTACGCGTCACCACATTGTTGGCAAGCGAGGCCATGGCCAGTGCGAATATCGCCGGATCGTTGTTGGGTGCCAGTCCCTGAATGCTCACCTCGGCGATAAAATCTACGGTCTTGATTCCGTCGTTTTGCAGACAACGATCGACGACCTGGGCATTGTCACGAATCACTTGGCGTCGCGACGCGTAATAGGTCGGAGAGTCTGCGCCGAGGATGAGAAAACGTGACAGGCGACCCCAGTCATCGACCTTGAAGGCATAGGCGCCGTCGGACGTTTTGGTCATCAAGTGTTCGCGACCGCGAATCTTTTGATCCTGTCGGCCCAAAACGTCTGTGTACATTTGCATCGCCGCCTCCAATCACACAGTACCCTACAAGTACCCTACCGCGAGAGAGCGTGTCAAGCCTCTTTTTTTGTGAATTCCCATAGACGCTCGCGTAGCACTTCAAAATTTTTGGCAGAATTTACGTGCAGGAGCGCTTCTTGTGCCAAATCCACAAGGGCCTTTCTGTCTCGTGACAGTCGGCGTATTCGATCTCGATAAATCTGTCCCACCTTTTCCCTTGTCAGATCCTGATTTTCAATCTCACGAACAAGTTTCTGGAGTCGAGACTCGGCAAAGTGATGGGGCGGACTGATGGCCATCAGCATGCACTGTGGGCACGTGTATTCGTCGGCGTAGGCGTACTTGTGCAATTTTTCGTTCTCGATCTGAAGACCGACGATCTCACGCCTCAGATTATTGAGCTCCAATTCCAGAAGCTGGATTTTAATTCCCGTATCTGTCATCAAAAAACCTCCCGACCCCATCGTCACCCGACAAGAGTTCGCAGGCCAGTGCCCGTGAGATCTCACACGCCATATGGCGAGCAAGATCTTCCTTTGACAGGTGTCGGTCATCAAATTTTACGGCCACGTGTCGTGGTTCTCCGGGGCCGATGGAAAATTTCAGGTGCAAGACCGATTCAAGTAGCCCGTGTTCCATGTGCACATACGCACACCTGAGACCACCGACGTCAATCGACTGGGCGTCAATGATCTTTTTGACGACCTTTTCTTCCATCTCCGCCAACAGGCGCAGAGAGTCGTCGGTCGGCGCACGATGTTCGTGAACGTCAATGCGTTCGGAGCCTTTGTGTATGACATCAAACATGCTCAATCTCCCTTTTCAGAAGCTCGTCGATTATCTCGGCCAAGTCGGTGCCATTGACAACACGCTCGTAGGTCCAGATACGGTCATCGACTCTCGAATCACGTACCTCATTCCTCGGCTCATGGTAATTGCGAACGCGCTTGTGACCCGCGGCATAGCGCTCACGCGCCGCCTCTCTCTTCATCAGGGGCGCGAGCTTGTCCGCGAGTCGCAAAAAAGCCTGTTTTTGGTTCTGAGTCCGACTCCTCTCCGTCTGACCCGTGGCCATGAGGCCCGTGGGCAGGTGGGTCATGCGACAACAATTCTGGTGCTTGTTGCGATGCTGACCACCGCCACCCGTTCCCGAGTACCAGTCAATTTTCAGATCGCGGCGACGAACGTCATGTGGCCAGGCCATTATTTTTTCCCGAGTCTGTTTGCCAGCTTTTCGAATTGTGTACTCTGATCCAGGAGCAAGATCATGGCCTGGTCTTGATCAAAGCCCACGTTTCTGAGTTCAAGAAACATCTGCCGTTTGGCCGCCGCGTGTTTTTTGGCAAACGATGGGTCACCATACACGACCTCGTAAAACAGAGACACGAGGTCACAAATCGTGCCCATAAACCCGGCAATATCGTCTCTGTGCTCATCGACCTTGAGACCAACGGTCTTGGCGACTTCAATATAGACGTCGATCATCGAATCGAGATCGTCGTCGCCACCACCCAAGAGTGCAGTCAATTCAGCCAAATCTTTTTCCTTCATCGTCATCCTCCTACAATCGGGCTCTGTCCACGGCCATGTCGATCTCGGCACCACAGGCTTCAATCGACTGTTTGTCAAACTTCCCACGTTTTAACAGCGTCACGAGCTCAATGCGGCCAAATCCACCGCGCTCGGCGATTCTCTTCAGACTCTGGTCACCACCATAAAGATGTCGGTAGTGTTTATAGGCGATTTCCGCCAACCACCAGGGTACGGTACACGGACGTTCATAACGCATGCGCCCGTTTTTGTCGCGTTTGGGGGATGATTCCATGATGGGGAATGGACGGTTTTCGTCTTCACTCATTCGACTATCTCCTCCTCCTGCCAACAATATTCAAATACGATGCCCATATCACTAGCCGGCCCATAGCCATTTTCTGTACTCCGTGTAGATTCTGTCATACCACGCAATTGCATAGTCGAGGCTCGCCAATATACTCGCCTCGACCACGGGGTCGCTGACACCGACAAGTAATTGTCGGCGAAGGTCGGAAATGTCAAGAGACACGACTCTCAAGTCATCCAGGACCTCGGTTCGAGACGAGTATTTTACAGACAAACCCGTCACACGACACTCGTCACTCGTCTTCATTTCAGACACCCGAGACTGTCGACGACCATCATGGCCATGTTCGCGACGTCTATGGCCTCTTTCGCCACCTTATCTGGCGTGGAACCGGCTGCGTGTGCCTCAACAAGTTCTCGGCTCTCTTCAACCAAGTGTTCGATAAGAGAATCAACTGAGTCATCTTTCCAGCCTGTCTTGTGGTCATTGTCACGTAACACATCCTCCATGGCCCGGGCCATGGCCCTGACCTCGGATCTGATCTCGCGCTCGACCTCCGCGCCCAGGGCCCTCATGTACGGCGTGCCGTTGATATCGTCATCGGTCACGTCGCGAATGTCGTCGGGCGAGTCGATGACACGCCACCAGGACCCAGAGCCCCAGATCACGGTCTTGAGTGCGGGCACCCACATCGCGGGGTTGTGTATGGCCATCAGGCTGAGGACTTTTGTCTCGGGATTGTGTCGGGCCATGGGCATCTGAATCATGTCGCCGAGCATGACCCCGAGATGGGTCTTGTCGCCATATTTTTCGGCACACGGTCTCACGGCCACCCAGTCACCGGTTTTCGCGGTCAGTGGTTGTTCCACTGGCTGAAAATGCTCGTCGATCTCAATATCGCTGACCTCAATTGGATACTTAATCTCTCCCATCATCGACCTCCCTCACGATTCCCAATCCCACGGCCCTCTCGCGGACGGTCTTCATATCCCGTCCATAGCCCCACAAGTCTCCATCACAACGCCATTTGGGCCAGGGGCCGAAGATACACGCGGGAACGTCTTTGTCGCGTTTGATGTAGTCCCTAAGATACTCGATCAGTTGTCTGAGAGTACCGCCCTCCGTAAAACCACGCCATTTGCCATATCGTGAGTGGGTATAGACGCGTGTGTGTGAATACTTGTCCCAGAGCCACACGCGTCCGCGGTCGTCGATCTCGAGTCGCGACACATCCTCTCCGTGACGGAAAAATTTGCGACCACACACGGCTATCGTCTCGATGAGGGCATTGGCTCTTTCGAGTCTCTCGAGTTCAGTCGTCATCACGGGCCTCCAAAAACAGTTCGTGAATTTCGGCGTCTTCGGCCTCGGGAGAGCACTGGTGACAAAGACACACACTACAATCGAGTTCTTTCCACGCCCTTTCCTCGGCCTCTTCTAGATTATCGGCATAGACGGGCATCTCGCATCCTCCTCAAGAACCTTGCGATCTCACGTCCGATTTCAACGGGCAGGTCGGTGACGACGTCGGCAAATTCTTCACACTCGGGATCGTCGACGTCGGCGTCCATGTACTCGGCCATGAGTCTCTGGATATTGTACTCACCACCACCCTTCCAGACACCCGGCTCGAGGCGCGTGTACTTGGTCACAAAGTTTTTGCCACCGAGCGTCACGCTCAGTGCCACTTCGTTCTCGCTCACGGACATGGACACGATGTTCATACGATTCTCACCCCAATGTCCAAAGACGTTGTGTGTTCATCGTCTTTATTCTTGGCTATTGGCAACGTGTGCCACGACCAAGAGTCATCGTTTTCGGGCTCGGGGAAAATAATGTCGCCCTCGATATCGGCGTCGATGCGCGTGATCAAGGCCCTCGTCGCGTAGGGCCACAGCTCCCTGTAAATTTGTGCCCCGCCACCCACATACACGTCTCCACAACCATGGACCTGAGACTCGGTCATGGCCAGGGCCACGGCGTCAGGGGGCGACTTGGCAATCCAATGCCTGAGGCCCAAAATGTTCGATGGCACGGAAGACACGACAACCAAATGACGGTCCCTGAGCGTGGGGAGCACCTCATAGGTCTTACGTCCGACTATGAGGTAGTGATTGAGAGTCAGGCGCTTGAAACGTTTGAGATCAGATGGCAGACGCCATGAGATTGGCCCCATGACCCCACTCCTCGCCACGGCGGCGATGATCGTCAAATTCATATCACCCCCAATAGCTGACGAGTGTCCACTCAGGTTGTCGATAGGGCAGGCCCATGGTCTCACAGAAGTCTTTCAATTTCTTGTCCGCGTCCTTCGGCGGCACAAGACCCTTCGGGTCTACGGTCTTTGGAAAACCACGATAGGCCGTGATTTCGGTCTCGCGTGTCGCCAGGTAAAGCATGGGGTATCGGTCGGAACAATGACGGCCAATTTCAACTCCCGAGGCCCTCATCAACTTCCTCCGTTCGTCCCAAAACCTTTCATGGGCCCTCTTGTCCATCTCATACTCGACCGTCGGAATCTTCGCGCCCCGGGCCCGGGCATAAAAATCCTCGGGATCCATAATCTCATCTTCCCACGGCATTTCGACATCATCGTCATAGGCAATGCCGTAGAACAAAATCGCGTTGGTAGAAACTCCCATGTCACCAATTTCCTTTCGCCGCGTCTCTCCACGTCAGATTCAGACCAAATTCATCGTAGACAATGTGGTCCTCGTCCCACCCCTCCGGCGACCTCTGGTTATCAGGCAGGCAATGGACATGTGCATCAACGATCTCATCATTTGCCAACATATGACGGCGATGGTAAAGTGCTCACGAACTCCTGTCAACCTTGATTTCAAATTTTATATCAAAGCTAAGAGGTTCATGGTCGCCATAGAAGTGCGTCAAGGGAGTGAAGAACGAGTTCCGTGTCCGTCATCTGGGGATGGGAAAAGCGGTAAAAGGTCAGAGAAACGATGGCGTAGAGGATGAGGGCCAAGAGCAGGACCTCTAGAATTCGTTTACTCATTTCCCTCTCCCTTCGAGACGCGGGGCTTGAGACCGCCGCCCAAGACCTCGTTCATGATCTCAAACGACTCGCCACTCCACTGCCCGTCTTGTTCCAAACGCAGATCGAGGACGGCAATCGTCGCCTCTTCTTCGGGTGTGTAGTAGTCACTTTCATTAGAATATGCTCGTGCGTACACGGTCGCGAAAATCATCTTCTCGACCTCACTCATGCCTCTCACGGTACCCTCCTTCCTCAAATTTCATGGTCGTAATGATCTCGTCATTAGAGCCTGTGAGACCTATCCTCTCACCATCGTCCAATAGCCTTTGTGCCTCCTCACACTTTTTCTCGTCGACGACAAAAACCTTTCCATCGGCGTCACGATCCATGAGCATGCCCTGGACCCACCCCATAAACTCCAGTCTGTTGACACAAAACATTATTTGCTCCTCAACACGAACAAGATATTGAATCGATGACGTCTTCAAACACGTGCTTGTGAGACAGTATCTCAACTGCCAACTGGTCTTTGGTCATCTTGTGTATGTTCGGTTGCGTATCGTCCCAGAGAATATGCCTCACAATACGACATTGCCTGACGAGTTCAATCAACACACCTTTCTTACGCCTCATCAAACGTCGTCTGTGGAAATTGGTCAAAGTCCCGCTCCTGACTTCAATGATCGCCATTTTTCATACTCCTCTCCCCCATGACATTTGGGACACACGTCACGTTCGTCTTCAGAATGCCAACCCTCGTCGGAAAGAGTGGCTCGAGTATATTCCACAGACAATGGCATGGTCGCCGGAGCACGTACGCAATTCCCACAAAAATCACACGAGATTATGATCTGCACGACGTAACTCATTCGCATTCCCTCGCATGGACCCTGCCATTTGGCAGTGTCTCGATAACCGGTTCCTTCGCGGAATTGAGTATGTCCTCGAGTTCCTTGAGGGTCGGTTCTGAAGACTTGTGTCACCTGTCATCGTCCACGCACTCGGGACACACATCACGCCCACCCACAAACCGCCAACCATCACCCGAGACAAGACGTCGGGCCGTGGCCACGGACGTCGTCGTGACCTGTTCCCAATTCTGGCAGCAATCACACCAGATCGTGATTTGTTTGGTGCAAGTCATTGGCCGCCCTTCTTGACAATTGCCATACCCTCGGCCTCATCGGCCTCACTCGTGGCCCTTGTCATCTCACACGGCTCCGGCCTCACACACTCGACTCTGTCCAAGAGCATTCTCACGGCCCGATCGCGTATGCTCATGCCCGTGAAATACTCGCGGCAAAACTTCAGGGCCTCGTCCATGGTCATACACTCACCTCGCCCTTGATCTTTGGCCAGTGTTCATAGTCCTCGACGGCAATGTCGTCGATCGTGAAGTCGTCGATGTCCTTGACCCCGGAATTGAGTCTGAGTCGGGGCAGGGGCTTGGGCTCACGTGTCAATTGCAGGTCCACCTGCTCTCGATGGTTGTTGTAGATATGGACGTCGCCGAATGTGTGAATGAAATCGAGTGGGATCATGTCACAGACCTGGGCGATCATGTGCGTGAACAGTGCGTAAGATGCGATATTAAAAGGCACGCCCAAGAAAACGTCTGCACTCCGCTGGTACATGTGCAGACTCAGACCACGACGTGGCACGCCGATACGCGTGTAGAAATCATGGGTCTCGGAACCATTCACAAAACCTAGTGTCCTGACTTCATTGTGACGAGACCACTCTCTACGCTCTTCGAGTGTCAATTCGCGCGTCCAGCACTGAAAGAAACAATGGCAACTTGGAAGAGCCATGTACTCAATGTCATCGGGATTCCAGGCCGTGACGATAAGGCGTCTGTCGTCCGGTTTGTCTCTGATGCGCTGAATAAGCTCCGTTATCTGGTCGCGACCATCTCCCGGCCCATTTGTCATTTCATTCCAAAATTTCCATTGGCTACCATAAACTGGTCCCAAATCACCGGCCTCGTTGGCCCATTCGTCCCAGATGTGGACGTTCTTCTCCTGAAGCTCGCGTACGTCCGTGCTCCCACGCAACATCCACAGCAACTCCTCGAAAATACCGCGCGTGAACATCTTCTTCGTCGTCAACAACGGAAAGCCCTGGCGCAGATCGCAACGAATCTGCGCGCCAAATAGGCTCTGTGTGCCCGTGCCCGTACGGTCGCCCTTGAACACGCCCTCGTCCTTTATGCGCCGCAGTAAATCGAGATATTGCTTCATTTCCCTCTCCCTTTCAGACGCGTCTTAAGTTTTTTTGCGGAATCAATCAGCAAACTAAATTTTGGAATGCAGGAAAGAACCTCAATGGCATCTTCATTCCCATTGGCGGCTTGTTTGTCCATAGACGAGCATAGTTGAAAAAACATGTAGCAATCGCTTAGGTCTTCACCGCCTAAAAATATGTCCATGATGTTTTCCATGGCCTCTTGCATTCCCGGTCTTGTCATCTGAAGAACTTTTCCGTCTTTTTTGGTCATGTTTGTTTACCACCCGTCGTGCGATATGTGTCGATCCCCTCTCCCATCTCCTATAGAAAATTTTTGAGTCTTTGGCGCAGGTCTCTGAGGACAAACTCCACTCGCTCGGCACTGCCCTCGACGGCCTCAACACGTCGGTGAATGTCATCTGCCAACGCCCTTGTCTCTCGGGCAATGGAGGCTCGCGACTCGAATGCGCGATGGAATTCTTCTAAGAGTTTGTTCTCGTCAACCTCGGCTATGAGCGCCCAAGACGACAATGAGTCAAAGACGACATCGGCCATTGTCTCTGCCACGTCACTTCTTCCGTAACAAATGTCGTGAATAGCGTCTTGAAACTCACAGTCAAATTTACTCTTAAATTCCCTAACCTCGTCCTTGTCATGGGCCATGTATCACTCCCCCTTTCCCAACCAATAAGCGGGGTTATCCGAAGACCACTCTTCCCGCACTTTCTCAAGTCTATTTATCACGTGCTCTAGAACACGCGCTTTTGACAGACTGGAGATTGCCAGTGCATCGACTTCCTTGATGAGGGAGCGGGATAGTGGGTGATTGTCGACGGACGCGATTCTCAGTATCTCATTGCCAATCGCCTTCTTGATCGGCCCCGTATCCTTCTCGTATTCTTCCGTGCCCATAAAAAAATCATTGATTTCGTCGACGAGCATGCCCACGAGCGCGGCGATGTTGAGGGGCATGTTTGCGTCATGACAGACAATGCCTTTCAACACACACCCGCATTCATTGGTCAGTTTGCTCACGAGATTTTCAAACAGTTCATTGCCCATTTACGCCTCCTGACACGAGAGTCTAAAGTCGTCACGAACTCCTGTCAACTCTGATCTCAAATTTTTATTCAAATGTAGGGGGCTGAAAGTCACCACGAACCGTGCCCAGATACTCCATGGGCTGACAGATGGCGTGGCATTCATGGCACCAAATGCCACGGGCGGCAAAGGATTGAAACAGGAGAAGGGCGCGGAGTCTCGTCAGTCGGTAAAATGACGTCGTTTCCCGGGCCTTGTGACCACACTCCAGGCGCATGCGCAGGGCCCGGAAATAAACACGTCTCCTAGCCACGATGATAATGGTCCGCGTGCCATTTGACGGCCAATTGCAGGTTCTTGAAGACAATCGAGCCCAGACCCGGGGTCTCAAGCATCCAAAAATCATGTCTCGAGTCCAGGGTCACGCCGCTCTCCTCGTGATTCCAGAGACCGTCACGAATTTTGACCCAACCCAAATTCATGGCCATTCTAGGCCCCGCGTCTTTCATCAGCCATCTCCTCGCTCATGACCGCATACAGGTCGCGGGCATCAATTCCACACCGCGTACCCACACGGTAGAGTGTGTCGATGACATACTCGCAAATACGTCTGCATATCACGGCCTCGTCACAGGCCTTGGTGTCGGCGCACTTGATAAGAAAGGGTAGTGGGGGCATTTGGCTTCTATGATGTTTAACTTCCGACTCCAAGACCTCCTGCAACCCAGTGGTCTCTTGTCCCCCGTCAATTTTCACCCTCAGTTTTGAGTCAACACAGACCATGTGGATAAGGGCCTGGAGCACGTCCTCTGACGACACGTCTTCCGATACTCGATAGACAGAAAACTCTTCGCCCTCGATCTCAAACGGCTGATTTGGACGAAATGTGAGAGTGTAGTCTCCACAGACCGCGGGCGTCTGTTCTCTTCCCGTCAAAATGTCGACGACATCGTCGACGGTCGTGAGGATAACGATTTTTTTCTCTTTCATTTAAAGCTCCTTGATATCGGAATCAATACTCTTCAATATCATGTTGCCCACGAAGGCGTTTGCGTGACCGTCAATGGCCAGCGACAGAATCTGTTGTTCATGGTAACTGACATCAACGAAAATACCCTTGACTCTGAGGGTGGTCTCGACGACACCAAAACCAAAATTTCTTGTGATGGCGATCACGCCTTTTCTGTAGAAGAGGGTGTCGCAAGACATCAACCAGTTTTCGGGTTCAGACTCGAGCAAGAAGATTGTGTTCTTGACCAAATTACTGACATTCTTGTCATTCGTCAGCCATAGGGCGAGAAACACGAGATGTTCGACGACGACCAATATCACGAATATGTACGTAAACACCATTTCTCTCCGCCTCCCAGATCATGTTCTTGGTCCCACGACTCTCACCGTCCCAGAACGCGATCAGGACCTGCGCGTACTCGGCCATCTGGCGATTGCGGATGGGTCCCGCCGCGCGTCCGTGCTCGCGCCAGCGCGCGGGGAAAATGCGAACGGGAACCCCGTGTTCTCGAGCCCAGTCACCGGCGAGTGTGTCGACACCCCGGCAACCGCCGTGAACAATCTCTTCAATCTCGTTCTCGAGACTATAGTCATCGAGTTCGTCATAAACGCGTTGTCGGTCACAAAAATCACGACAGCCCGCGACTATGACCCTCATCTTGCCGTCGTCACAATTATCAGATGTCATATTCCCGCTCTTTCGCGGTCCCGTGGACCACGGTTTTGGTCTCACTCAAAACCTAACGACATAGTTTCCATCGTCGTTGATGGACATCGACCCGCCGTGGGCCTGTAGACACTCGAATGCCGGGTCTTGGCCCTCGAATACCAGCTCGATCACCTCGTCACGGGGAGCAAGGGCATCAGACAGCACGTCCAGATACTCATCACCGTCGGTGGACTCGACCACGGGAATACCGAGTTCACGGGCCCGGGCGACTTCGCGATCGGCACCCGACGACTCACCCGGTATCCTGACTATGGCGGCACAGGTCTCGAGCCAGGACAGGCACCACTTCATCCACCACTCATAGCCATGGGCATGGGTCATGTGCCACTGGCACGAGAGGTGGGGGATGAAGGCATTGTATCCAATCGATTGAATGTGGTCTCCAACGTCAATAGCCTTCCTGATATTGAGAAGTTGATCGCCTCGGGTCAGGGGGCCGGCGACATAGACGCGCCTGTGGTCTAGAGACTCAACCTCATCCAGGAGTCTGGGGAGCGCGTCTCGGGCCATGACCACGAATCGGGCATTGACCTCCGACTTCCTGCCGTTACCACACACGGCGATATTGCCATTGTCACACGACACGAAATGAACGTCGGTATTACCGGTAACCTCATGACTAATTTTCGTGGCCTCGACGATGGCCTTGATGGATTCCTCGATCGAAAATCTGCGTCCATTCTCATCGCCCATGACCGCCGGTGTCCATGGTCCCGGTGAGGAGTCGTCGACGATCTCACGCCATTGCCTCAGAGTCCTTTTGTCGATCGTCATCGTCCACCTCCCTTCTCGAGAGTGAGGAACACGGGAGATGGGACGCAGACCACGTCGCGCCAGTCGCTGTAAAAATCGGGTTTGACACCCAACTTACGGCAATGGGTCCTGATCCTCTTTTCCCGCGCCTTCACTTTCTTCTCGTGATCCTCACGGGCCTTTTTGACTTCTGGACCGACATATTTCCAACAATCTGAGCAACGATCTCTAGCCACCAACCCCATTTCCACGCTCAAACGCATGACACTGAAAATGGCCGCGGACAAGTCCCACCTCTCAACAAATCCATCTGGGGCATCAATCTTCATCATCAAATGGTGCAGGGGAAAAACGGGGGCCGGGGCGCCTCTGGACGCCTTTGCCACCGACTCCCTTTTCATATACGCCAGACACTTCTCGGCCAACTTCTTGAGTTCGATCTCGCGTTTAGTTGGTTTTGCGACAACGTCTTCCAATTTCCTTCTCACTCTCCGACCTCCTTCAGCACGCGCGTCAATATCTCACGGGCCTCGGGACCCAGTTCGATACGCGACTTGTTTTTCTCATACCAATCCCAAAACCAACCGCCGTAGACGGCCGAGGCACCTAGCCAATCCGCAACCATCTCCCTGACCGCGTCCTCGGACATCTCACGCCCGCGCCAATATTGCCAGTGATGGTCGTTTCGATGCCAGTGTTCGGACCAGGCCCGGTCAAACTCCTCCTGGCTGCTACCACGCCCATAAAAGTGCCGGGCATAGGGCAGGGCCTCGGAGGGCATGAGCTTGCTCACGTCGTGAATCAGACACCTGCGCCATGACACACCCAGACTCCGACCCGCACGCGCGACGTGGTACTTGTGTCGAAAGACGGTGGCGACATGATGACACAGTGGCCACAGAATCTCACTTGCCATCATCGTCTCCCACGGCAGGCGTCATGTCATAGTCTATTGAGACTCTACTTGCATCCACACCCCTCCACTCCACACGCATTCCACAATCAAGATGTCCGCCTCTGATTCTCTCGGCCAGGCGATCAAAGACGATGGCAGCGGTCTCGCGATTGAACTCTTTCGTCGTTTCCATATGACCTCCTTGGCCATCGGTGCCCCGAGACCATACACGCCGGGCAAACGTTGGGGTCCGGGACACCGATGGCACACATCACATACACGAGTCCTCGCACGCCCTTTGCATTCCGATACACTCGCCCACGGGCGCGCTGTCCTCACAACTCCGACGATAGAGCTCACATTCTCGCTCGCATGCCAAGACGGCATCGGATTTCACGTGAGCGCAAGACACCAGGGCCGTGGCTAGCAGTCCACAGACAACTTGATACCGCCAAGGTCTTCGTTCCAGTCCCCGAGTTCTCTTTTCACCAACTTCCATTTTCTTTCACTCTCTCTTTTCAGATCTGATAGGGCTTGTGTGTGAACGAGCTCCGCGACCTTGTCATTGGACAACTCCTCGCACTCGCCGACAAACTGCGTCATGGTCATCGACAGGCCAACACGACCCTTCTCCGACCAGCACGTCAAGACACCGTCTTCAAAACACACCTCCTCCGCCGAACGCAGGCCGACCTTGTGCCCAGACAACATGTGACGTAAGACAATCAATGACTTGGTGCCCATGTTCCCAACTCCCTTATCGCCTCCAAGACCCTCTCGACGGTCTTGGGAGACAGATTGGTGACCGAGGATATGCGCTCGACGTGTTCGCCCACGACCTCACGCGGAGACGATGTACAGACCACCAAACGTCCGTGTGTGGAGTGCGAGCTCGTGGGCAGTGGTCTGATCCACAAGGGCCACTCGTGCCTGGGCGGTGCAAGGTCATGGACGATGACGGCGGGTGTGTACTGTCCCATAGTCAAATTCCCCTTTTTCAGTTTCTCAATCACATTACCCTCCGTGTCTCTTTATCAGCCACAATCGCCTCTTGTCGTCGACCGTCATCACACGCCGTCCATTGGTGCGGGGGACAGGTGTTCGGGAGGGACGACGGTTTTTGGGCGAGATTACATTCTCACCCACCGTCTCCACCCCCTCGTCTTCGTCACGGGCGTCGACAAAAAAACGACACCTGACATCACAACCCACATTACGGCCGTCGTGACGATATGGACACGTGTCATCAGACGACGACGTTGTCCCCTCACGAGGGCACGTGAAATTTGAGACCCACTTCACGACCCACGAGCCTCTATCGGCGTGCGTGCCGCGTCTTCCAATTCAAACCTGACGAGCGATTCAATCATTAAACACCTCAGACGTCACAGGTGCCCGGGGTGTTCGGATTCAAATCGACGTGTTTCCTGACGCAGGTGCTTGCGCGCCGTGCCCTGCCAGTAGAGACAATTGACGAGCTGACGCCACGACCACTCCGGATGTCGATCACTCATCTTCTCGACATGTGCCTGGAGGTCGAAGACGTTCCAAATCGCGTAGACGGGCTGATTCAAGTCGATCACCTCGCCCAGGGGGCGGGTGCGGGGAGGACAGTCGCCTTTTTTGTCCCAATTCGGACAGCCCTTGGGATGCCCGTGATAGGCACGTCGACAGAGGCCGAGGAGAGACAGGTCGACGACAGGCGTCACTTGATCGTACACTTGCAATCTCCATGCGCGCGACGGGCCATCTCATAGGCCACGGCCAGCAGTTTGGGGATGACGAGTGAATGATCCAAATCATTGTCCTCGTCTATACCCTCGGCCAGTGTCAACAACTCTTCCGATAGCGTGCCACTGATTTCTGTTATCACCGTCACGCCGTCAGAATCACTATGACACGCACGTCTCAAATCATCGGCCATGGCATGAGCCAGGCACAAAAATCTTGGCAACCGAACCCAATACTCGCCCGCATCCTCTTTCTCCAGGTAATGGGCAAGAGAGCGAAGTTCCGAAGATATTCCCGAATAGTCGGCCTTAGACTCTTTGTCTTTCGACTCACGGTCCCTCAAAATCTCCTGGCACCTATTTTCAATGACGTCGTCGGTCCTGACGACGACGACCTTGAACAGACCATCGTCTTTGGAATCGGCGAGAATGTCAAACGCCGCTTTCGGGCTCGGACTGCGTGCGAGTAGTTTGTTGTCACGTGAATAACATCGATACTCCAACATCAGATTTACCCCCCGTAAAAAATTGGATTGGCCGGCAGATGATAGACGGCCGAGATGAGATTGAGTCTCACGAGCCACAAGGGCCATGGGACATCGGTCTCGCGACGTGCGTGTTGCGCCATGGCCTCCTCACGCGTAAAGACCTGGGCACGATCGATATTGAATGTGTAGCCCTTTGATTCAAGAGCCCACCAACAGTAGACGCTATGGTAGCTTTGTTTGTTTTGAATCACGTATTCGTCACGCGCCAAATCACGTCGAACGGTCATCAACTTCAGGCCCAGGGAATTGTCCAGGGGGCTGGGGTAGACAATGTCCTCGCAGCCCGTGGCCAAGAGTCGTTTGGTCATCAGCGGATCGAGACCGAACTTGTGATAGAGGACATCGATGTCAATGCCCGTGGACGAGAAATCTCGTACGGCGCCACCGGGTAAGACGAGGGCTATTTCCCTGATCGCCGACAGAGAGCGCGTTTCGAGGATCTTCTTTCTCAGGTCCCTGTCGTCCACCCTCTCGAACAAAAACGCGTGGGCCGCGCTCCAAAACTCGCGTCCGCGATAACGGAATTTGCGGATAAAGGAATTGGAGAGAAACGAATTCTTTCCCGACAATTTATCGATCGTCATCGTCCATCGCCTTCCGACAGGAGTATGCGGTCATCCTTGTCCCAGAGCACACGAGAAAGCTCGTCGGCCACGTGTTTTTTGCCAGTGTCTCTTAAAAATTTTGTGATGAGACGGGCAATGTCATTGTGATCACGTCCATATTCTCTGAAGACATTGAGACAACAAAGAAATTTTTTCTCCGTGTCCACGCACAAAAAATCGAGAATGTGTTTGTCGTGTTTGAGTAATTCAAGACAAAGTCTGTGAAAGTGTAAAAAATGTCCTTCGTCGAGGGCGGTTGAACACGCGTCTTTCAGTCCACAAAAATAATGATATCGACAAAGACCGTCTTTGTATTCAAGGCACTCACACTTTTTTCCGTCTGGTCTGTTCGAACAACATTCGACTGCCATCATCTGTTCCAATCCGAAAGAGATTTGTAGAACATGTCCAACAGACTATTGCGTTCTTCCCACAAATACCGGCCATTCACCGTCAGCCCCGCGTCAACGTTTTCGGTCTCGTCTTGCACGCGATTGTTGACGAGATGACGAATGAGAGAGAAATCGAGATCGGCGACCTGTCTGATCTCAAAAGACCAGAGGGCCTCACGCATTTTCTCGGCCCGCGGGTAGATCTCGACCGACTTCTCGTGCCAGAAGACCACGCACTGACCATCGTCTACGCTCACGGCCAGTCCGTGTGTCTCATCACACTGCCAAAGTTCATAGATCTTCATCACGCATACCACCTGTCTATGAGTTTATAGGCCAGAGCCAAATGATTGTGGCCGTGTGCGGAGAGAAAGCCGGTGACAACGGCATCGGCTTCGCGATGCAGCCTCTCCGCGTCGTGTACGTAAACACGCCGTAAGACGTCGAGCCGGTGCACTGTCGTGACTTCACTGTGACTCGGTGCCAGCTCGCCGGGGTTGATTTCTTCGGACCAACACATGTCCGTGAGCGCGGACAGGCGCATTAATCCGTCTTTTGTCCCGCCATGGACCACGGCATAGAGGTCTTCGGCGTATTCCAGAACCAGCCACTCGCGGTAATGACGGCGACACATCCCCCGTTCGTGAACCGACGTGCTGTCACATTTCTCACACTCATCCGTAGACGGCCTGAGTGGTAACTTTTGCCAGTCATCGACTGACGTGTACTGGGGCACAAAAGGGCCTATGTTCACGGGTCCATGGGGTTCGACGACGACACGCGCCTCGAGCATGGCACAGTCACAGCACAGACACGTGTCGCGATTGCCCCACATCCTCACGCCCGTCAGCTGGCAACGGTCACATTTCATATCCCAATCCCATAGAAATCGCGAAAGTAGAGAAAAAAACAATTCATCGAACAAAAGTAAATGGAAGGCGACTCTGGTCGAGGTAATATCCATTTCTCAACAAATTCTTTATCATCAGCAACCGTCTTGCAGTTACTACATATTCGTCTGTCGATAGTCGAAATGGTCCTAGTCTTGGGAAAAAATAAACCGGCAAGAGCTCCATATCCCTTGCTCTTTAAAAAACGAGAGGCGACTATCCTCACACCCTCGTGATAGTCAGCGGCATGTGAAACGGCCAATGTCGTCAGGTCCCTAACCAAAAGTCCCATGTTGTCCACACACACGAGATCCCAGTGCCTGATTCCAAGCCCATAGAGTGATACAGAAATCTCTCTCAACTCGCCTATGTTGATGTGCCCAAGGGCTCTCTTGTAGCGCTCAATGAGCTCTATCTTCTCTTTTTCTTGCGACACGTGCCCAACCTCCTCTTGACGGCAAAAACGATCTTGTCACCCGACTCGAGACGCCAGTCGACGATGATGAGCCTGGCCACCGAGGCCATGAGCGCTATCGTCGGGCGCGGATCGTCGTCACTCGTCAGCCTCTGTCCCCGCCAGTGCCAACAGCCATCGACGTGTGTGAGCACGTGACGACGGTCGACGTCAAACATCGTAGCCCGTCAGGTCCATAACCGTGTCCAGATCCCGAGCCAATTCGCGTCCGGCCTCGAGTGCCGACTCGGGGATATCGGCCTTCACACACGCCCGTTCGAGTGCCGAAACAACGGTACGTGCCGCGGCCAGAGCCATCGCCAGCTCGGCCTTCGTTCGGCACGTGCGAATGGGTTTGAGCATGAGGCGCGTGTATCGCGAAATCTTTTTCAGGGACTCGGGTGACAAATTCGTGTTCATGGCCGGGATAAAAACATTGTCACGAACTCACGTCAAGATTAAATTGCAAATTTGTAATCAAATTTGATTACAAAAATTTTTTACCATAAGATTACGGGCCCTTGTCGCATTCCACCAAAAAGGTCCTTGCCCGTGTAGGGTGCGCGGGGCTAAAAAGAAAGGGCCCCGTAAAAACGGGGCCCAAAAGGAAGAAAAGCAACGGAGGAACTGTCTAAAAGTCATTTTAGACCCGTGATGGGAGTCAAAGTCAATGACAAAAAAGCTGATGACCGCCCAGGAAGTGTTTGAATGGGCCAAGAGCCGGGGTGTGCGCGATGCCCTGATTCTCGTCGAGGCCGGCGACAAGACACCCGCTTTCCAATGGAAGCAGGTGATCGAAGGCCAGCCCTTCGACGACGTCTTTCTCACCAACCAATATCTGGCACACGACCTGCAACTCGAGCCCGCCCTGGCCACGGGGCGACCGCTGGGCTCGATCGTCCTCGACGCCGACAATCGCCAGGCCGTCGAGTACATCGAAAAAAACTACCCGGCGACAAAAATCAGATGCGCGCACACACCCAAAGAACGCGGGCACTACTATTTCTACTACAACGAGCAAAAATACGGCAAAATCGGCAATCGCTCCGACGTCCTCGGCTCCAAGGCCCGCTTTGCCTACGAGGCCGAACAACGCGGTCTCAATCTCGCCGACCCCGAAGACCGCAAAAAGGCCTTCGAAGAAATAGAAATGGGACCGATTATCGACATCCGCGGCCAAGGCGGACAGGTCGTCGCACCCGGTGCCTGGCACAAGTCGGGAAAGCGCTACCAGGAAGTCGAGCCATGGACGACAGAGAACTGGCAGGCGATGCCCGAATACGACCCCAGCTGGTTCACGGACGACATGAAATGGCGGAGACCCGACGTCGTCACCACGCCCCGCGTCGAAGTCGACCAAAAGACACTCGACACCGTCGACACCGACCAGCGCCTCAAGCGCGCGCGCGCCTATCTCGCGCACATGTCGCCGTCGATCGAGGGCCAGGGTGGCGACGACCAGTTATTTGCAGCCGCACGTGAAATGGTTCAGGGTTTCGCTCTCGATCCCGAAACCGCTTTCGTCCTCCTCCGCGACGAATTCAATCCCCGATGTCAACCACCATGGCCCGAATCACGACTCGCGTACAAAATCGGTGAGGCGCAAAAGGGCGCCGTTGACGGTCAAGTTGGCTACCGACTGCGAGACGACAAGACCAAAAAGTCGACCCCCAAACCCAAAACGACAGCCGCGGCCGAAGACGATGAATTCGAGGACGACGGACCACAGTGTCGGCTGACGACGGGGCGCGAGGAAGAGGAAGTGAATCTGGTCAGCCTATGGGACCAAAAGGGCGTGGATTACCAGCGGCACCTAAAGGACAA
>Ga0180432_10004124_pt1 | contig 20151 bp, 25 predicted proteins | sample SS_ome_10_FD_132414 | JGI IMG/M metagenome (GOLD analysis project Ga0180432, IMG submission 132414) | Hypersaline lake sediment archaeal communities from the Salton Sea, California, USA - SS_1_MS_2 metaG | ecosystem: Environmental > Aquatic > Non-marine Saline and Alkaline > Hypersaline >...
CCTGTTGGTCGCGACCAACTTCCCGGACATGATCTGCCCCGGATCCGCGCCGTTCATCGCCCAGGGTCTCGGCCTCGGATCGACCCCGTTTTTCGATCTCAAGGCAGGATGCACCGGATTCGTCTACGGTCTCGCGGTCGCCGACGCCCTCCTCACCGCCGGCCCGTTCCGTCGCGCCCTCCTGATCGGAACGGAGGCGCTGTCCCGCGTGACGGACTGGAACGACCGCCGAACGTGCGTCCTCTTCGGCGACGGCGCAGGCGCGGTCGTTCTCGAGCGGAACGCCGCGGGCGAGGGGATCGTGGGCTCCGCCCTGTTCGGGGACCCGGAGAAAACCCTCTTCCTCCACATCCCAGCCGGCGGGACCCGTGTCCCCCCGACCCGGGAGTCGATCGAGTCCGGCGCGCACTATCTGAAGATGGAAGGATCAGGCGTTTTCCGCCACGCCGCTCCGATGATGGAGAGCGCAACGCACGTCGCGCTCGAAGCGGCTGGCCTCTCGCTGGAAGAGGTCGATTGGATCATCCCGCACCAAGCGAACTCGCGGATCATCGACGCGTTGGTCAAGCGCCTCGACGTCCCGCCGGAGCGCGTCATCGTCAATCTCGACCGGGTCGCCAACACGTCGACCGCGTCGATTCCGATCGCGTTCGACGAAGCCCGCCGCGACGGACGAATTCGGGACGGAGATCTCGTCGTCATGACGGCGTTCGGCGCCGGAGTCACGTACGGGGCCGTCGCGATGAAGGTCTAGAACGATGAACTCGCGCGGCGACACCCTGCGGACTGCGTTCCTGTACCCCGGGCAGGGCGGGCTCCCCGAAGGACTTCCCCCGACATCGACTGAGGTCGAGCGCCTCTACGAGATCGCGGCCGCGGAAGGGCTCCCGCTCGCGGAGTGGATGTCCGCCGGCGACGGGGACCGCTTCGTCGACACCGAGGTCGCCCAGCCCGCAATCTTGATCGACAGCCTCGCGCGAGACGGCGCCCTACGTCAGGCCGGCCTGTCTCCCACTTGCGTCGCTGGCCACAGCCTCGGCGAATACGCAGCCCTCGTCGCCGCCGGTGCGATAGCGCCGGACGACGCGCTCCGTCTCGTGATCGAGCGAGGCCGCCTCATGGGGAGCGTCGCCGGAGCGATGGCGGCAATCGTCAAGCTCGCCGTGCAGACGGTCCGCGCCCTTTGCGAGAGGGTCGGGCCCGAGGTCGTCGTGGCGAACCACAACGGACCCTCCCAGACCGTCGTTTCGGGGACCGAAGGGGGCGTCGATCGCGTGATCGAGATGGCGCAAGCAGCTGGAGGTCGCGGAATCCGGCTTCGCGTCTCCGGTCCGTTTCACTCACCGTTCATGGAGCCCGCGCAGCGCGCGCTCGGCGACGCGATCGACCGAATCGCCTTCAGGGAACCATCCGTCTCGTTCGTCAGCGGCGTGACGGGGGAGCTGGAGGACGACGTCGACCGCCTCCGCGAACTGATGAAGGTTCAGATGACATCCTGCGTGCGGTGGGTAGACGTCGTCGATCGGCTGGTCACAGCCGGCGTGACGTGCGCCGTCGAGGTCGGCGCCGGATCGGTTCTGACCAATCTCGGGAAGAGGATCACAGATCGGATTCGATTCGTGACCTACGAGGAGGCTGCCGATGGAGGAGTTTGAAGGGAGAGTCTGCGTCGTCACGGGCGCCTCGCGCGGAATCGGCCGCGCCGTCGCGGACAGGCTGCACACCGAGGGGGCTACGGTTGTTGGGTTCGGACGAGATGAGAAGGCGGGAGCGGCTTGGGAGAACGGGCTCGAGCGGGCCCGCTTCTTCCGCGTCGACGTAGCACGCCGTGACGAGGTCGACGCCGCGATCCGTCGGACCGGTGAGGAGCTCGGCAGAATCGACCATCTCGTCTGTAACGCGGGAATCAACCGAGACGGGCTCGCCCTCCGCATGTCGAAGGAGGCGTGGCAACAGGTCCTCGACGTGAACCTGACCGGGACGTTTCACTGTATTCGCGCATCCCTTCGCCTTTTGATGCGAAGCCCGACCGGATCGGTCGTCGCTGTCTCCTCGGTCGTCGGAGAGACGGGGAACGTCGGCCAGGCAAACTACGCGGCCTCCAAGGCGGGCGTCAACGCCCTCTGCCGGAGCGTCGCCAAGGAGGTGGCCGGGCGGAACGTGAGGGTCAACGTCGTCGCCCCAGGCTTCGTCGAGACCGAGATGACGGCGGTCCTAACCCCCGAGACGCGAGCGGCGTACCTCGAACGAATCCCGCTCGGACGACCGGGAAAAGCCGAAGAAGTGGCCGCTGTCGTTTGTTTCTTGCTCTCGTCACAGGCTTCGTATATAACTGGTCAGGTGGTCGGGGTGAACGGGGGCCTTCACCCCTAGAGATCGCAGCAACGGGGAGGTTACTTTGCTATGAGCGACATCTCGGAGAAGGTGAAGACGATCATCTGCGAGCAGCTGATGGTAGACCCTGACGACGTCACTCCGGACTCATCGTTCGTCGAGGATCTGGGAGCGGACTCCCTCGACACCGTCGAGCTGATCATGGAGTTCGAGGACGAGTTCGCAGTGGAGATCCCGGACGAGCAAGCGGAGAAGATCTCAACCGTCGGCGAAGCGATCGCCTTCCTCGAGACCCTCCTTGCCGCGAAAGAGAACTGACCGGCCCCGTCGGCCGTGCAGAAAGCATCTAGGCCCCTATTCAAGCTCACGTTCATTTTCGAGGTTCTACGCCGTTGGTGAAGAGAGGTGAGGTGCATGCCAGAGGGTGAGAAGCGCGGGCGAATCGGTGGAGGCAGCACGAATCCTTACTACGAGGGGCGGAAGTACCCGGAGCCGACGGTCTGTCCCAGATGCCACCTCGTCTATCGAAACGGAAGTTGGAGGAAAGACGACGCCGATTCGAGCGGCGCGCGGCCGACCGAGAGCCACTGCCCCGCGTGTCGGCGAGAGCTCGATCTTCTTCCAGGAGGCCTCCTCTACCTGAGCGGGGACTACCTCGGCCAGCACAAGAAGGAAATCCTGAACATCGCGCACAACCAAGCCTCCTCAGCGACCGCGCAGCGACCGCTCCAGCGGATCATGTGGATCGAAGAGCAAAACGGGAACACCGAGATCGCCACGACCAACGGGCACCTCGCCCTCCGCATCGGGAAGGCGATCGAACACGCGTGCAAGGGGTCGCTCGACATCAAGCACGCCCACGGGGATCAGCTCGTCCGCGTCTACTGGAAGCGCGGGGATGAGTGACAGCCGACGACAGACGTCGCACCACGTGACGCCCACGCCCTCCGCGACTTCTCCCGCCCTCTGTTCTCTCCGCGCCCGCGTAGCGCAGAACCGGCGAAGGGCGCTAACGAGACCGCGCAATCTGTAATCCAGATCACAGTATCCGCCCCCCCTCATCGGCTAGAATCCGGCGGAGGAAGTCGGATCCATCGATAAGGAGGTACGGAATGCAAACTCGTTTGCTTCCGGTGGCAGTGCTCGCTCTCGTGGCCTGTACGATCGCACTCGCCGCCGGCGCGGCACCGGAGAACCTGATCTTCGTCCTCGACGCGTCGAACAGCATGAACAAGCCGTTCGGCGAGGAGACGCGTTTCTCCGCCGCGAAATCGGCGCTCGCCGAGCTGTTCGAAGGAATCCCGGAGGGTGGGAACGCCGGCCTGCTGGTCTACGGCCATCGGATCAACCACAACAATGAGGTGGAAAGCTGTCAGGACATCGACCTACTCTTCCCTCTCGCGCCATACACGGCCGCGGCCCGTGACGAGATGATCTCGGTCCTACCGGGGATTCAAGCACAGGGGAAGACGCCGCTCGCGGACTCCCTCGTCTTCGCAGCGAACCAGCTAGAAGAAGGCGGGACGATCATCCTCGTCAGCGACGGAGAAGGCAACTGCGGCGGCCAGCACATGGTCGTCGCGCAGATGCTGGCCACGATGGATCCGCCGATCGTCTTGCACGTCGTCGGAATCGATGTGGAAGAGGAGGCCGGCGAAACGCTGCGGGCGATCGCCCTCGAGACCTCGGGCAGCTACTGGAGCGTCTCCGAGGCGTCGGGGCTCCTCGCCGCTCTGTTTGCGGCGGTCGGCCCCACGGAAACCGTCCCCGAGATCTCTCCTTCGGGGATTCCGGCCGAGTACGCATGCCTCGGGATCACGAACGTGATCCACGGGACGGAGGACGACGACACGCTCTACGGAACTGACCAGAACGACCTCATCCTCGGCTACGGTGGAGATGACTTCCTGGTCGGCCTCGACGGAGACGATGTCCTCGTCGGCGGCGACGGAGTTGACATCCTCGAGGGCGGGACCGGGAGAGACATTCTCTTCGGAGACGGAGACGCAGATCTCCTCTTCGGCGGCGCACAGAATGACATCCTGTGCGGCGGCCCCGGAAATGACTCTCTCGAAGGCGAGGCCGGAGACGATGCGCTCGACGGCGGAGACGGGCGAGACGTCCTTCTTGGCGGCGTCGGAAACGACACGCTCTACTGCGCCGACATGGCGGACGTCCTCCTCGAGGGCGGCGCGGTCTCAGGCTCGTGCGAAAGCTGCCTCCCCCGTTGCGGAGTCGCGCCGATCGAGCCGGTCTGCATTCCGGTCGAGCCTCCGTGTTCTCCGCCGCCCTGTCCGGTGGCGACGGACACGAAGACGCTGAACGAGGGAGAATCGATCCAGCTCCACGGAACGGTCGCCGACTCGGACTGCAACATCGCCCAAGTCTTCTGGCAGGTCAGCGCCGGCACCCTCGACGACCCGACGTCGCTCGACCCAGTCTACACCGCGCCGATGATCGACGGGTGCGATGCAATCGAAGTCTGCGTCACGCTGACGGCGCTCGACAACTGTGGCGCCTCGGCGAGCGATTCGTTCATCCTGACCGTCAACAACGTCAACTGCGCGCCGTCGGTCGACGCAGGGCGCGCGCTCTGCATCGACGAGGAATCCTCGGTCGTCCTCCAGCCGGCCGCGTTCGACCCGGACGGCGATCCGCTCAGCTACTGCTGGACGGTGACGACCGGCGGCGGCGACTTCGAGGATCCGACGACGCTCGACGCCGTCTTCCACGCCCCGATGATCGACGACTGCGAAGGGACCCTCGTCACGCTGACCTTGAGCGTGACCGATCCCTGCGGCCTGACCGCCTGCGACTCGGTCGTTGTCCACGTGCAGAACGTGAACCGGGCTCCGATCGTCGACCTCGGCCCGGACTTCGCCCTCGACGAAGGGACGTCGCTCCGACTGACCCCCGTCGTCTCCGATCCGGAGTGCGAGGACCTCGCCTACTGCTGGACCGTGACCGGCGGAGGGCTCGATCGGGCGGATGGCGAGTGCCCGACCTTCACCGCGCCGCTCACGAACTGCTGCGACGGCGTGCAGGTCGAGATCCAGTTGACCGTCATCGATCCGTGCGGACTCGCCGCAACGGACACGGTCTGCGTCTTCGTGGGGAACGTCAATGGATCTCCGACTGTCGATCTTGGCCCGGACCTGACGATCACGGAAGGGGAGTCGATCTGCCTCGCGGCGAGCGCCTTCGATCCCGACTGCGACGCGCTCCGCTACTCCTGGACCGTCACGGAAGGGCTCGTCTCCGACCCGTCGGCGAGCGCTCCTGCGTACACCGCACCGCTGATCGACGTCTGCGAAGGAATCGACGTCGTGATCACGCTTACGGTCACCGACCCGTGCGGGTTGACGGCGACCGGCGCGCTCCGCGTCCACGTCGCCAACGTGAACCGTCCTCCGACGGTCCACGCCGATCCGTAGAGAAACGGTAGGAAGCCTTATCGGTTGATCCGCTGGATCTGCTCCGCCCCCGAGGGGGCGGAGCAGATCACTTCTTCCGAAAGACACTCCATCGGATCGATCGCGCCGAGGACGATCCGCCCGATCGGATTCGCCGAGGCGAGCTCGTGCGCGACGTGCAGGTGAAGGCACTTGATCCGACCCGGCTCCGCGATCCCGCCGATCCCGCGCTCGCGAAGGGATCGGAGCATCCCGCGTGCCTCAAGATAGCCCGCCTCCGCGTCCGAGAGGAGGGCGAGGCGCGCGCGCACGTACTCCTCTCGTGCCGCGGCAAGCTCCGCGGCCAACTTCGGATCGGCCGCAAGGCGGGCCTCCAGCTGGCCGATCCATCCCTCGCTCTCGAATCGATCGACCCGCCGCGCGAGGTGCGGGCACGTCAGCCAGTGAAGCGTCGGGAACGGCTTCCCGTCGACGACCGGGTGAACGCGGGCGACGACCGGGAACCCGTAGCCGCACCGTCGCGGGATTCCGGACAGACCCCGCGGGACCCGGCCGATCTGTACGGCGATCGTCCGCTCGTCGGTCAGCGTGACGCGTTCCACTCCCGCCTCCCGTACTTCGTTTCGACGAGGGAGCGAGCCCGCCGGCGTTCGCGATCCGAAAGGTCGTCCAGCTCCAGATCGCGCGCTCCGGCAAGGCCGCGTCGGACTGCGTCGGCCGCCGTCTCAAGGTTGACCACGCGTCCCACCGCTTCGGAGACCGTCACCGTCGGCTCCGGACGAGACCGGATGCCGTTGGTTCGATACCCCGGCCGGTGCGCGAGGAGGAACCGGTCCATCGCGGGGCGTGCCGGACGGACGAGCACCGTGGAGTGGTAGAGCATCGCCGCGGCGCGACGGACCTGCGCGGCGCCGCCGAGCTTCCGATCCTCGAAGAGGAGACGATTTCCACACACTTCAACCCGGAGCGGAAGCGTCGCCAGCCCATCGCGGATCGCTCCGCCCCAGTGTTCGAAGGCCTCCGCCACGTCCCCGCTTCGACCGGCGAGCACGACCGAGACGTTCAGGTTCCCCGTGTAGTGGTAGACCGTGCCCCCTCCCGAGATTCTCCGCAGAACTGGAATCCCCTCCGCGACCGCGGCGTCGAGATCGACCTCGGAGGCGATCGCCTGTGCCCGCCCGACGATCACGGCGCGATCGTTCACCCACAGCCGAGCGACCTCCGCCCCTCCGTCGCGCACCGACTCGAGGAGAGCCTCGTCGGTCGCGAGTCCGACAGCGGGATCCGAGGCGGCGAGATCGACGATCAGGCGCATCCTTCCTCGAATGCCTCCGCGGCGTGGTACGAGCTTCGAACGAGCGGGCCCGCGACGACGGACCGGAATCCGATCCGGCGCGCCTCGTCGCCGATCTCGTCGAACTCCTCCGGCGGGACGAACCGGGCGACCGGGACCGCCCCCTGCGTCGGCCGCAGGTACTGCCCGACCGTGAGGATGTCGACGCCGGCGCCTCGCAGGTCGCGGAACGCCGCAGCGAGCTCCTCCCTGGTCTCACCGAGGCCGACCATCAGCCCGCTCTTCACCGGCCGTCCTTCTCCGCCGGTCCGAAGGCGTGCGAGGACCGTGATGGATTGCTCGTAGCCCGCCCGTCGATCGCGGAGGATCGGCGTCAGAGACGGCACGGTCTCCACGTTGTGGGCGAGGACGTCGGCCGGGCTCGCGAGGATCTCGTCGAGAGCGCGCGAGTCCCCCGAGAAATCGGGGAGAAGCAGCTCGACGTGAGCGTCGGGAACCGCCGCCTTGATCCGGCGGACCGACTCGGCGTAGGTCGACGCGCCGCCGTCGTCGAGATCGTCGCGATCGACCGACGTCAGCACGACGTATTCGAGGCCCAGCTCGGCGACCGCTGCGGCGAGCCTCGCCGGCTCCCCGAGGTCGAGAACGCCGCCTGGATCGCCCGTCTCGACCGCGCAGAAGCGACAGGCGCGCGTGCAGACGTTCCCGAGGATCATGAACGTTGCCGTCCGCGCCCCCCAGCACTCGGTCGCGTTCGGGCAGATCGCCTTCTCGCAGACGGTCCGGAGCCCGTGTTTCGAGAGAATCGCCCGGACCGCGCACATCCCAGCGGCCTGCGCCGGGGTCGGGCCCCGCACCCTGATCCACTCAGGCATCCGCGCCACGCGACCACCTCGCAATCTCGTCCGAGCCGACCAGCTCGAACGTCCAGCCGAAGACCTCACACGCCTCGTCGAGGAACCGCTCGGTCACGTCTCGCAGCCCAACCGACACCTCCGTGATCTCGCACATCGAGACCGCGCGAACGGAGAGCCCGCACGGGCGGATCATCTCGAAGTGACGTCGCTCGACGGCCACGTTGAGGGCGAGGCCGTGCATCGTGATCCAACGACGGACGTGAACGCCGATCGACGCGATCTTGCCGGCGTCGGTCCAGACCCCGGGCAGACCCGGCTCGCGGCGCCCGTCGACTCCGAACGCGCGCAGGGTTCGGATCGTCGCCTCCTCGAGACCCTCGACGTAGCCGTGCAGATCCCTTCCGTGGTCTCGAAGGTCGACGATCGGGTAGACGACGAGCTGTCCCGGCCCGTGGTAGGTGATGTCTCCCCCTCGCTCGACCTCGAACAGACAGATCCCCTCGGCGGCGAGATCGTCCTCGGCGACGAGCAGGTTCCCCCGCGATCCGCGCCGACCGATCGTGAGGACCGGGTCGTGCTCGACGGTGATCAGCAAGTCGCCGATCGATCCGTTCGCACGGCGCTCGCGCAGTGATCGCTGGAGCGCCAGCACGCGTCCGTACTCGGCACGGCCGAGCTCGACGTGACCGACCGTCCGTCTAGCCCGGCTCGATTTCGCCAAGGATCCCACCGACCCGGAGCCGATCCGCCGGCCTCGCCGAAATGGCGTCGAGACGCCCGCTCGCCGGCGCCGGCACGACGAACGCCGTCTTCTCCGTCTCGACCTCGACAAGGTCTTCTCCCTCGACGACCTGCTCCCCCTCGGACTTGAGCCACGCCACCACCACGACCTCGCCGACGTCGCCGAGATCGGGCAGGAGGATCGTCTCTTTCGCTTTCTCCATCGCGCTTCCTTTCGTTCGAAGTCTAGCCGATGCCCGCTGCCCGTTCACCTTGCCCGGGGCGTCGGATCGCCCCTATAGTTGATCGCGCCAAGAAGGAGGCGACGTGGGATTCTCGTGCGGTCTGGTCGGGCTTCCGAATGCGGGAAAGTCGACGATCCTGAATGCGCTCGCGGGCGTCGGGGCCCGTGTCGAGAGCTACCCGTTCTGCACGATCGAGGCGAACGTGGGAAGCGTTCCCGTGCCGGACGATCGCCTTGACCGACTCGCCGCCCTCTTCCCCGAGAAAAGGAAGGTCTCGACGCACCTCGACTTCATCGACATCGCCGGCCTCGTCGAGGGCGCGAACGAGGGAGAGGGGATGGGAAACCAGTTTCTCGCCGAGATTCGTGCCGTCGACGCTGTTTGTCACGTCGTCCGCTGTTTCGAAGACCCGAACGTCGCGCACGTCGCCGGCAAGATCGATCCGCGGCGGGACATCGCGGTCGTCGAGACGGAGCTCCTCCTCAAGGACTACGAGACCCTGAGCCGCGTCGCCACCCGGCTCCGCCAGGAGGCAAAGGGGACCGACCGTCGCGCGCCTGAGCGTGCCGCCGCCTGCGACCGCCTCCTCGAGCACGTCGCCGCGGGAACGCCGATCCGCTCCGTCGAGATCGAGCCGATCCTCGTCGACGTCCTCCGCGACGCGTCCCCCCTCACCGCGAAGCCGTGTTTCTACGTCGCCAACGTCGGGGACGGCGGCGAAAACGGGTTCTCGTCCTCCGTCGCGGAGGCCGCTCGGGTCGCTGAAACTGAAGCAGTCGTCATCCGCGGTCGCCTCGAGGCCGAGATCGGCGACATCGCTGCCACGCCGGAGGAGCGGGCGCCCTACCTCGCCGAGTACGGCCTCTCCCAGTCGGGGCTCGCCGCCCTCGTCCAAGCCGGCTACCGGCTCCTCGGCCTGGTGACCTTCTTCACGGTCGAGGGGCCCGAGGTCCGCGCGTGGACGGTCCCCGCGGGAACCGAGGCGCCCGAAGCCGGGGCGAGGATCCACTCCGACTTCGCGGATCGATTCGTCCTCGCCGAAGTGATGTCCCTCGACGATCTCCTCGCCGCCGGCTCGGAGAAGAGCCTTCGCGACGCGGGGAAGATCCGCCGCGCCGGCCACGACTACGTCGTCGGCGAGGGCGACGTGATCCACTTCGTCTGCGCATGATCCCCGACGTCATCTCTCACGACTCCCGGGATCTCGAAGCGCGTCTTCAGGCGGCCCTCGAGACCGGCCAGACGATCATCTTCCCGACTGACACGATCTACGGAATCGGCGGGAATCCTTGGGACGAGACGGTTCTCGACCGCGTCCGCACGCTCAAGGGTCGGCCGGCAAGCCGGCCGTTCACCCTCCATCTTCCGACCGTCGCGGCGATCGCGCGGTACGCGCGGCTCGACAATCCCCTCCGCGACGCCGTCGCGCGCCTTCTCCCGGGACCGTACACCCTCCTCCTGCCCGCCTCCGCCGAGGCACCCCCCTCAGCCGTCCTCGACGGGATCGTCGGTGTCCGGGTCCCCGATCACTCGTTGTTCCGGTCGACGCTCACCCGCCTCGACCGGCCCCTGTTTGGGACGAGCGTCAACCGCTCCGCTGAGCCGCCCCTCTCGCACGTCGATGAGATCATCGAGCGGTTCAGCGGAGTCGATCTGATCGTCGTCGGTCCCGTCGGTGCCGCCGAATCGACAATCCTCGACCTCACGTGCGATCCGCCCCGCGTCGTCCGCGGATCCCTTTCCGATGGGCTCCGAGCGCAGCCGGAGTAGACCCCGCCTAGCCGCCGTGAGGAAACGGAGCCGCCCGTCAGAAGAGGAAGAGCATTGCGACCCCTGCGACCGCGAGTCCGGTCCCGATGACCGCGCGGAGGGTGATCGGCTCTTTCAGCGCGAGGCGAGAGATCGGAAGGAGAAAGACCGGCGAGAGGGCCATCAGTGTCGAGGCGACGCCGACCGACGCGCCGGAAAGCGCGACGAGTGAGAGGGTGACACCGAGAAACGGGCCGGTCAGCGCCCCGCCGGCCGTCATTGCCGCCGCCGGCCGATCGGCCAACGCGCGGAAGCTCGTTCCGACCGTCCCACGTACGAGAGCCACGCTCCAGACGGCGACCGTCGCCGCGAGGATCTGAAGCACGTTCGCCGACAGCGGCGGAAACCCGCCGAGCATACCTTGTACGGAGAGGACGTAGCGGGCCGACTGAGCGACGACCGCCGCGAGCGCAAACGGGACCCCGAGAGTGCGACGCCCGTCTGAGGCAGTGCGAGATCCGTCCGGTCGCGACGCAACGACCAGCGCGATCCCCGCGACGGTCACCAGGCCAGCGCCGATCTGGATCCCGGTCAGGCTCTCTCCGAGAACGCCCCGTGCCAGCAGCGCGCTCGTCACCGGGATCAGAGACATGAGAAGCGACGTTCGATGTGCACCGAGATGGAAGAGCGCGCGGAAGAGGAACGCGTCCGAGATCGCGAACCCGATGATCCCGGAGAGAACGAGCCAGCCCCACCGCGAGGGCTCCGCGTCGAGCGGGATCGGACTCCGGTAGACGGCGGCGTGCGTGCAGACGAGAAAGACAAGCGCCGCCAGGAGCCGGAGGCGATTGAGAGCGGAGGGCCCGATCCGGCGAACGGCGCCCGTGAACTGGACGTAGGTGATCGCCCAGAGGAGGGCCGTCCCGAGTCCTGCGATCTCCCCCAGCCTCGCCGTCATCGCAGGGGCATTGCTACGTCACGTCGAACGGCTCGAACCGAGCCACGAAGTGCCGGAGCGGGCCAGCGCCCTCGACGATTCGATAGCCGGGAAGCGTCCCCCTGTCAGCGGCGACGCGAGCCGCTCCGTCGATGACGTGATCGAGATGCTCGCGCGTGTAGGTCCGACGAGGAATCGCCAGCCGGACGAGTTCCAGCTCCGGATAGACGGTCTTCCCCGCTTCGTCCTCGTGGGCGAACATGACGCTTCCAATCTCGACCGCACGGACCCCGGAGCGCGCGTAGAGAGCGTTCGTGAACGAGAGCGCGGGGAACGCCGCCTGCGGGAAGTCGGGGAGAAGCCCGCGCGCGTCGACGAAGACCGCGTGGCCGCCGACCGGCTCGACGATCGGGATCCCCTCAGACTTGAGCCCCTCGCCGAGATACCGCGTCTGCCCGATTCGGTCGGCGAGGTAGTCGACGTCGAGCGCCTCGTACAGTCCGACGGCGATCGCCTCGAGGTCGCGCCCGGCGAGCCCCCCGTAGGTTGGGAACCCTTCCATCAGGATCAGCCGGTCGCGGGCGGCCGCGAACAGGTCGTCGTCGTTCATCGCGAGGATCCCGCCGATGTTCGCCAACCCGTCCTTCTTCGCGCTCATCGTCATCCCGTCGGCGAGCGCAAACATCTCCCGAGCGATCTCGATCGGCGGCCGCTCCCGGTGGCCTTCCTCCCGCTCGCGAATGAAGTAGGCGTTCTCGGCGAAGCGCGCCGCATCAAGGAAGAACGGAAGACCGTACTCGTGCGCGACACGGCTCACCGCCCGCAGGTTCTCCATCGACACCGGCTGTCCTCCGCCGCTGTTGTTCGTGATCGTCATCATGACAAACGGGATCCGCTCGACGCCGGCCTCGTCGATCAGCGCGCGCAGCCGCGCGACGTCCATGTTCCCCTTGAACGGCGCGATCGCCGTCGGGTCGAACGCGATCTCGCCGACGAGGTTGACCGGATCACCGCCGTTGGCGAGAACGTTCGCCCGCGTCGTGTCGAAGTGCATGTTGCTCGGGACCACGTGCCCCGGCTTGACGACCGCGGAGAAGAGGATATTCTCCGCGGCGCGGCCCTGGTGCGTCGGCAAGACGTGACGAAACGCGAAGATGTCGTCGACCGCCGCTCGGAACCGATCGTAGCTTCGACTTCCCGCGTACGACTCGTCCCCCCGCATCATCGCCGACCACTGTTCCTGGCTCATTGCGCCAGTTCCCGAGTCCGTGAGGAGATCGACGTAGATGTCGGCCGCGCGGAGGCGGAAGACGTTGTGGCCCGCGGCCGCCAGCCGCTCCTCCCGCTCCAGCTCCGACAAGATCGAGATCGGTTCCGTCACCTTGATTCGATAGGGTTTGTGGATCGCGTCGCGCCGCATCCTTTTCGCTCCTTTCCCGGTCGCTCGCACGGAATCACTCGGCTCGGCCTCCGCCCCGCCGAGTTCCGCCCGAGCGATCCTGATGGTAGGCCATCGATTCGCGACCGTCGAGCCGCGCTTGACGCCGAACCATCGCCGGTCGTACAGTGAATCCTCTGAGGGGGGATGCAGGAATGCGGGAGTCGATCGAGCAAGCGGTCGCGGTGGGAGCATTGGATCGACTCGTCTCTCTCCTCTCCGACGCGACGGCGGCCGACGTCCGCTACGCTGCACGTCGCCTCTCGCGCGATGGGGACGAAGAGAGCTCGATCCTCGATCGCGCAGAGCATCTGGCGTCCAAACCCGACCCAGCCGCGCGCCGCCTTGCCTGCGAGATCCTGGCACGGACCCATGAGTTCGACCCGAAACGAACCGTCCGGCTCGTCGAGGGGCTTCTCGACGACGAGGCGTGGCCGGTCCGCGACGCCGCGGCGACGGCAGGCGGACGTCTTCTGCGAGCCAGCTTCCGCGAGATGCTCCCCCACGTTCGGCGTTGGGCGGATTCCCCGTCCCCGAGCGTCCGGAGAGCGGCCGTCATCGCAGCGGGGAAGGCCGCTCACAGGCTGTCTCTCGAGCGGGCGGAGCCGCTGCTGAAGCTCCTCGCCCCGCTCCTCGGCGATCGTGACCCACTCGTGCGACGAGTCCTTGGCCCGTCCGCACTCGGGGCTTCGCTCCTCCGCCACTACCCGCGAGTCACGTTCGAGTATCTGACTCAGTGGTCGACCTCCAACGACCCTCAGATCCTGTGGAACGTCGCCGCGGCGTTCTCCGCGCCACCGGCGGCCGCGATCGCGATGAAGGCGCTCATCATCCTGCGGAAGCTCTCGCTCGACGAGCGACGTCTCGTGTGGCGCGCGGTCGCTTCCGCAATCTGGAGACTCGGGCGGAGGTGCCCTGAGGTGGTCCGGCCGGAGATTGCCCGCTGGCTCGAGGACGAACGTCGTGCCGACGTCGCCCGCGAGGCCCTCCGGCACCTCTAGCGCCGAGTGCGCGCCCTCGCCCAGCTGTCTATAATCCCGCACCATGAACAGCGAAGCCTCGGACCAAAAGCCTGCCGCGATCGTGACCGGAAGCTCACGCGGAATCGGTGCTGCGATCGCCCTCCGCCTAGCGCGCGAGGGGTACGGAGTCTGCGTCAACTACCTCCGAAACGAGGAACTCGCCCGCGAGGTCGCCGCTCGGATCGAAGCGGCCGGCGGGCGCGCGATCTGCGTTTGCGCCGACGTCTCAAGCTTCGACAACGTACGGTCGATGGTCGAGCAGGCCGCAACGACGTTCGGCGGGATTCGGGTGATCGTGAACAACGCGGGTCTCTCCGAACACCGCACCCTCTTCGAGATGACGGTCGAGGACTGGAATCGATCGATCGGCGTCAATCTCTCCGCTGCGATGTTCACTGTGAAGGCCGCGCTCGATCACCTGCGAGAGGAGCCTTGGGGGCGCGTCGTCAACATCTGCTCTCTTCGCGCGATGATCGGATCGGACCACGGCGCGCAGTACTCGGCGGCCAAGGCCGGGCTGATCGGGCTGACGAAGTCGCTCGCCCTCGAGCTCGCTCCAGCGATCACCGTCAACGCCATCTCGCCCGGCTACACGCGGACCGAGATGACGCGAAAGGCCCTGGAGGAGCACGCGGAGCAGATCTTCGCTCGGATCCCAGCCCATCGCGCCGCGGAGCCGGACGAGATGGCGGCGTTGGTCGCCTTCCTCGCTTCGGAAGACGCCGGCTACATCACCGGACAGACGATCAACGCCAACGGCGGGATCTACATGTAATTCCACGTTCGAGGGAACGAGAATGACTTTCCGAGCCTATCGACCCGATGAGGACCGAGCCGCCGTCGAGGCCGTCTGGCGCGAAGTCGGGTGGATCGACCCTGAAGGGGACGCGGAGGCACTCGGCGTCTTCCTCGAGAGCGGACGCACGGTCGTCGCCGAGGTCGACGGCCGGGCCGAGTGCGTCGTCAACACCGACCCGGGGACGCTCCGCTACCTCGACGAAGAGATCCAGATCTCGTGCATCACCGGCGTGACGACGAGCCGAATCGTGCGGAAGCGGGGGCTCGCGTCTCGTCTCACCGCACACGCCCTCGCGACCGACGCCGCGGACGGTGCGCTCCTCGCGGCTCTCGGAGCGTTCGAGCAGGGCTTCTACAACCAGCTCGGATTCGGAAACGGAAGCTACGCGCACAGCTGCACGTTCGATCCGGCGCAGCTGACGATCGAGGTCGACCCGCGGACGCCGCGGAGGCTCACTCCCGACGACTGGGAAACCGTCCACCGAAGCCGACTCGCGCGACATCGCCCGCACGGCGGAGTCAACGTCCTCTCTCCGGAGATCACCCGGGCCGAGATGATGTGGAGCGAGAACGGCTTCGGCCTCGGTTACGCCGACGAAGCCGGCGAGCTGACCCATCACCTCTGGTTCTCGGCGAAGGAGCTCGAAGACGGTCCGTACCACGTCGACTGGACCGCCTACCGAACGCGCGAGCAGTTTCTCGAGTTGCTGGCGCTGATCCGGAGCCTCGGCGACCAGGTCCGATCGATTCGGATGAGCGAGCCGGGCAACATTCAGCTGCAGGATCTCCTTCGCGAGCCGTTCAGGATGCGCAAGATCACGCGGGAATCGCCGCACGAGCACAGGCTGACCGCGTCCGCCTACTGGCAGGCTCGGATCCTTGACCTGCCGGCGTGTATCGAACGAACGCACCTCGACGGGGGACCGCTGGCCTTCAACCTTGCGCTCGAAGACCCGATCGCCGATCGCCTCCCTGAGGCTGGTTGGCGTGGGACCGGAGGCGAGTACATGGTGACCCTCGGCCCGGAATCCTCGGCCGTCCGCGGCGCGGCACCCTCCCTCCCGACCCTTCGTGCGTCGATTGGGGCGTTCACGCGCATCTGGCTCGGTGTCCGACCGGCCACCAGTCTCTCCTGGACGGACGATCTCTCCGGAACGCCCGATCTTCTCGCCGCCCTCGATCGCGTCCTGAATGTCCCCGCTCCATCGCCGGACTGGGACTTCTAGTCACGCCCGTTCGGAATCCGGGATCACCCGCTGTCACCATCCGTTCGCGCCGTTTCGGCGGCCGGTCTACGCAGTGAACCGACGAAGCCGCGACTGCGACGCACCTGTGCTACAATCGAGACCCATCCGAAGGGGGGTGCAGGAGATGAGACTACTTCGAGGGTTGATCACCGGAGGCGGGATCGGTGCGTTCTTCTTCTTCAGCTGGATCTTGGAGCTTCTCTGGAACAGCATCCTCTTCGACCAGCTGAGCCTTGTTCCGGTGAAGGTGAACTACTGGCAGGCGGCCGCGCTCTGGTTCATGAGCATCATCGTGTTCGCGTGGGCCGGCATCGGCGTTTCGTCGAACGTCGTCGGCAAGTGGAAGAAATTCCGCTAGGACGCGAAGGCGGCTGAACGTGCGACTTCTCACGAGACTGCTGGCGCGGTTTGGCATCCCGGCGTTCTTCTTCTTCAGCTGGATCCTGGAGCTTCTCTGGAACGGGATCCTCTTCGATCAGCTGCGGCTGGTCCCGACGAGGCTGACCTACTGGGAGGCGGCCGGAATCTGGTTCGCCGTCAGCCTCTTGTCCGTGTCTGTCGCGATCGGCAGCCGCTCGACGCACGCCCTCCGACAGCCGCCCTCATGGCGCCGATCGAGCGAGGATCTCGAGCGATCAATCGAGGACGTTCTCCCGACTCGCGAGCGCGTCCGCGACGATCTCGGCGACCGCATCGAGCGGAGCATTCAGAGACGACTCGCTCGCTGGACCGACGCGGACGAAGAGACCGGGTGGCCGGACCTCGGCGCGATGATCGAACGCAAGGTCAAGCGGGCGTTCCGCGCGTGGATCGACTGATGCCGGAGTCTCTTCGCGGCGTCGACGACTGGCACGGGATCCGGATGCTCGTCGATCGACCGTACGTCGTCCTCGACACCGAGACGACCGGCCTCCTCGAGCCCGAGATCGTCGCCGTCGCTGTCGTCTCCTCGGACGGTGAGGCGCTGCTGCGCGAGACGGTCCGGCCGGCCAAACCGATCGAGCCGGAGGCTTCCCGCATCACGGGACTCGACGAGGCGGCCGTCCGAGACAAACCGGAATTCCCGGCGATCGAGCCGCGGCTGACCGATGCCCTCGCAGGGAAGCTCGTCTGCATCTACAACGCGGCCTACGACCTGAAGGCTCTCGAGAACACGTACGCGCGCTACGCCCTTCCGCTTCCTCCGCTCGAGACGTGGTGCGTGATGGAGTGGTTCGCGCGGGTCTTCGGCGTCCGCGACGCGAGGCGGGGAGACTACGTCTGGCAACCGCTCTCACGCGCGGCCGCTTTCTTCGACGTGAAGCGGGGGGCGCCCCACGACGCGCTCGACGACACCCTCACTACGTGGCGGATTCTCCAGGAGGCGATCCGCCGCGCCGGGCTCCGTGCAGCGGGAATGACCTCGTTATTCGAAGGCGACGCCCCGACATGAGGGACCGTCACGAGTAGGGCGCGCCGAGGAGATCGTCCTTCGACACGCCGTGCTTCTTCGCCGCCCGACGCCACATCAGATTCCCACCGAGAATGTAGAGCAAGCTGGGCATCATTGGCCGCCCGGCCCGTTTCCGCGCGCCGGGCGGGATTGGGAACCCTCTCGCCAGGGCGTCGCCCGCCTCTCTGAGCGCCCGCGCGGCCCGACGACTCGGCATTCCTCCGCCGCCGAGCATCAGCCCGCCGAACCACTCGAACCCCGCCGCAGACGCAAAACGACGGCAGATCTCGATCGCCGTCTCGTTCTGCTTCGGCTCGACGAATCCGCAGTGGACGAGAGCCGCGAGCCGCGTCGAAGGTGCTTCCGGGTCGCGCTCGGCTCGACCTTCGGCAATCCGCTCGAGTGCTCGAATCGTGGGTGCCGGGAGGCTGTCCACGTAGAGCGGCGCAACCAACAAGATCAGATCGGCCAATCCGGCCTTCGAGACGAACTCGTCGCCCTCTCCCTGCAAGAAGGCGGCCCGATGGAGGTCGATCGACTCGGTCGACCACCCTTCCAACTCGAACCTCTCGGTCAACGCGCACGCGTACCGCCCCGAGGTCGACACCTCGAGCCCCCGCGGGCTACCGACGAGGACCAGGACATGCTTCGTCATCGCTCGATCACCTCTGCCAGCACCTCGCCGATCGTCGGCCTCGCCGGCGATCCGTCTTCGTAGACGAAGCACGCTTCGGCGTCCGGGGCGTGGAAGTTGATCGAGTTTCGCCGAACCAGCCTCCGGAAGATTCTTTCCTCGTCCTCGTCGGGGTGAGGGAGGACCCCGATCCCGAGGAGACTCGGATAGCTCCGGTATCGGCGGATGTGGTGGACTTCGCGCCCGACGAACGTGAAGTACGGAAGGATCAGCGGAATCAGCCGATCGACCCCCTTCTTCAGTTCCGAGGAGTATCCGCCGAACGTCACCGGTGTGACGAAGACGAGAATCTCGCTCCGAACGACCCTCTCCGCGATTTCGCGCCCGATGTCGTCGATGATGCAGAGCCCCGGGGTCTTCACCCAGCACGCAAAACAGCCGCGGCACGGGGCGACGTCGAGGTCGCGGAGACGGAGGACGTCCGCCGCCCAGCCCCGCCTCTCGAGAAGATCGACCGTCTCCCGACACGCCCCCGCCGTGTCGGACCCGATTCGACGACCACCGTCGAGGATGCAAGCTGTCCGCGCCGTCATGCCTCATCGTATCCCCAGTCCAGCCCGCGTCTCAACCGGATGCCCCCGTTCGTCCGATCCGACCGGGACACGTCGACTCCCGTTGGCGCCCCCTCCCTCGTACACTCGGACCTGCTTCGAAAGGAGGTCGAGTGCGCGTCTCTCGATCACTCGCGGGAACCTTCGGAAGGCTGTCGACCGCGCGGCGGGCGGCGGCGCTCGCATCGGTCGCCGCGACCCTCGCCCTCGTTGTCCTCACCGCACAGGTCTTCGCACCTCAGGAGAGGCTTCAGATCGCGGGGCTCTGGCTCCTCTGCGTGGCTCTCCTCGCCGGCTGGGTTGCCGTTCTCGCGTGGCGGGTTCCGGTCTACGGGAGAAGACGCCTCGGGGCCTTCGCCGGCATCTGGTTCGCCGGAATCGGGATCTCCGCCTACCTCGCCGTCCTCTCCACCAACCCCGTGCGGGATCTCCTCTGGCAACGCTCCGTTCAGGGCCTCGCCCTCGCCCTCAGTCTCGTCGTCGGCGCGCTTTTCTTGCGCGCCCTTCTCCGCGTGCGTGCGAGCTCGCTCGTCGGTCGGCTTCTCTCTCTCGTTTCACCCATCGCGGTTCTCACGCTGATCATTCTCCTCTCGCTCGCGGAAACGTAACACTGTTGTTCTGTCTCGAGAGGTGTGCTACACTCCGCTCGCGCAGATAGATCGCCGCAGTCCTGGCTTCTGACAGGGCGCACCCCGCGGCGGTGACTCAAGAGGAGGTGGACGATGTTCTCGTTGACGCTCGTCGGTCTGCTGGTCCCGCTGGTCCTCGTCATCGCCGGAGTCGTGGTCCTGCTCGCTCTGGTGAACGTGCTCGGCGTCCTGTTCGGGCTCCTGTGGCCAACCCTCCCCGTCCTGATCGCGCTCGCGATCCTCTGGCGGATCCTACGAGGAGCTCGACGATGACCCGCCGTCCTGCGACCGGCCTCGTCGTCCCGATCGTCCTCGTCTGCGTCGGGGTCGTCCTCCTGCTGAACACGCTCGGTGTCCTGGCGTGGGAGACCTGGTCCGAGATCGGCCGGTTCTGGCCGGTCCTGGTCATCGCCTTCGGCCTCGGCATTCTCTGGAGGAACCTGCGGTACCGCTGAGACGACGCGCCCGACGATCGCCGCCCAGACGTCTCTCGAGGTTCGACCTGCCGATGGGATCAGCCCCCGCCTGAGGGCCCGTAACTCCGCCTTCAGGGAGCCGAGGTCGGCGGCTCCGCCTCCCGTTGCCGAAGGTTGGTCGCGATCGACGCGACGAACGCCTCCGCCGTCTCGGTGCGGAACCGACAGAGGACGCGCCCCGATCGCCGTTCCCCGAAGTCGGCCGCGTCGAACGCGACCTGCAGGAGGCTGCGCCTCGGGATTGATAGGTCGAGCTTCGCGAGCCGAGGATCCCCGAGCGGAACGTCAAACAGCGTCCCCCACCAGACGTATCCG
>Ga0180432_10004125_pt1 | contig 20149 bp, 10 predicted proteins | sample SS_ome_10_FD_132414 | JGI IMG/M metagenome (GOLD analysis project Ga0180432, IMG submission 132414) | Hypersaline lake sediment archaeal communities from the Salton Sea, California, USA - SS_1_MS_2 metaG | ecosystem: Environmental > Aquatic > Non-marine Saline and Alkaline > Hypersaline >...
AGGCCGAATGGCCGCAGCCATCCGGCAGACATTCGCCCGCTCTCATCAACGCTTTCACCACACCGCTGTGATCGAACGAACACCAACCATGATTGAGCCCTCTGCGAACCGCCGCTTGGCCACCGGGCCCTCAACGCTGGCGGTGCATGCGGGCGAAGAGCGGGTCAAACCCGGGTTTGCAATCACCGATCCGATCTTCGCCGCCTCGACGTACACCTTTCCTGATACCCAGGCGATTGTCGACTTCCTCGAACAGAACCAGGCCCGCGAAGAGTACGGCCGCTACGGCAATCCCGGTGAGAAAGTGGTCGAGGACAAGTTGGCGGCCCTCGATGCTGGCGAGGCAAGTGTGCTTTTCGCCAGTGGCATGGCGGCTTTCGTCGGGCTGTTGATGGCCCACGTCGATGCCGGTGATGAGATCCTGTTCTTCGATGAGTGCTATCACCGCAGCCGAGAGTTCTGCCGCAAACACCTGACGCGGTTTGGGGTTGGTTTTCGTGAGGTGCAAACCTGCGACTACGAGGCGATGGAGGCGGCGATCACGCCACGGACCAAGTTCCTGATCAGTGAGTCGCCCACCAACCCGCACCAGAGCGTGGTCGACATCGAACGGTTCGCTGAAATCGGCCGTCGCAACGGGGTGCTGACCCTGATCGACGCCACCCTCTGCACCCCCTACAACGTCCGGCCACTCGAGGCGGGGGTCGACTTCGTGCTCCATTCAGCCACGAAATACCTGGGTGGTCACAACGACCTGCTCGCCGGAGCGGTGACCGGAGCGGCCGAACTGCTCGACCCGGTGCGAAACCTCCGGGGCATCATGGGCGGCGTCAATTCACCCCACAACGCCTACCTGCTCGAACGGGGCCTGAAGACGCTCGCCCTGCGGATGGAGCGGCACAACGCCAACGGGCAGGCGGTGGCTGAGTTTCTGGCCGACCATCCCCGGGTCGAGCGGGTGCTCTATCCGGGCCTGCCCGATCATCCGTTTCATGAGGTCGCCCAGCGGACCATGCGGGGCTTCGGCGGGCTGGTCACTTTCTTCATCAAGGATGCCAATTGGCGGCAGACGGCGGCGGTAGTCGACGCCGTCAAAATTCCGCGGATCGGTCCCAGCCTTGGTGGTGTTGAGTCGCTGATCGAGCAGCCGATGGTGATGAGCTATTGGAACTACAGCCCTGAAGAGCGGGCCGCCTTTCGAATTGCCGACAACATGGTGCGGCTGGCCTGCGGCATCGAGGATGCCGACGACCTCATCGCCGACCTGGCACAGGCCCTCGAGGCGGAGTAGCTGATGGAGTTTCGCACCCGGGCGATCCATGTTGGCCAACAGCCCGATCCGACCAGCGGTGCGGTCGTGCCGCCAGTCCACCTTGCCAGCACCTTCGTGTTGCCGGCGGCCGAGGGCCCGGCCGATTACGACTATGCCCGCACCGGCTCACCGACCCGGCATGCCTTCGAGGCGGTGGCCGCCTCGCTTGACGGCGGTGCCCGGGCCCTCGCCTTTGCCTCGGGAATGGCGGCCACGCATTGCGTGTCACTGCTGCTGAAGCCGGGTGACCATCTGATTACCGGCACCGACATCTACGGTGGCAGCTGGCGGCTGTTCAACAACGTGTTGACCGAGCAGGGGGTGGCCGTCACGGCGGTCGATACCAGCGACCTGGCTGCAGTGCAGGCCGCGGTCCGGCCGGATACCCGCATGCTCTGGATTGAGCCGATCGGCAATCCGTTGATGTCGGTCACCGACGTTGCGGGTTGCGCGGCGATCGCCCGCGAGGCAGGGCTGCTGCTGGTCGCTGACAACACCCTGGCCACGCCGGTGCTCTGCCGGCCGCTGGAACTCGGTGCCGACATTGTGATGCACTCGGCCACCAAGTACATCGGCGGCCACAGTGACTTGCTTGGTGGGTTGGTGGTGGCCCGCGACGGTGAACTCGGTGGCCGGCTGCACTGGCTGCAGAATGCCACCGGCGGGGTGATGGGCCCGCTGGAGTCATTTCTCTGCTGCCGTGGCGTCAAGACGCTCGAGCTTCGCGTGCTGGCCCAGTCAGCTACGGCGGCCCGGCTGGCTGGCTGGCTCCAGGAGCAACCCCAGGTCCACCGGGTTCACTACCCAGGACTGAAGGATCATCCCGGTCACGATGTTGCTGCCCGGCAGTTCCACGGCGGCTTCGGCGGCATGGTCAGTTTTGAGGTTGCCGGCGATGTGGCGGCGGCCCGCCGGGTGGTGGAATCAACCACCATTTTTCGACTGGCAGTCAGCCTGGGGGCGGTTGAGTCGCTGATCGAACTGCCGGCTGTGATGTCCCACGGAGCCTATGCCCCGGAGGCCCGCCGCGGTGTGGGCATCACTGACGGCCTGATCCGGCTGTCGGTGGGCCTGGAGGCGGCAGCCGATCTCGAGACCGATCTGGCCACGGCGCTTGCAACGCTGGCGGGCTGAGAGATTGGGAGGGCTGCGGCGACCAGGTGGCGGCTTCTAGTTGCAGCGATTTTTGCAAAAGTTCAGGTGGCAACGGTTCCGATACTTCTCCTGATTGCACCGGTGGCAACGACGGCGTCCTGTTCGTCAGCTGTGCCACCCAGCCAGGAGAGAGCCATGCGTCAGAACCACCTCCGATTTGCCACCGCCTGCCTGACCGCGATCGCCGCGGCAACGGTGGCTGCCCAAGGAGAGTCCAACAACTCGGCTGATGGCAGCCTGAAGTGGACGCCCCACCGGGCTGCAGCCCGACCGCTCGATCTCGCGCCGCAGGAGCCCGAGGCAAAAGTCACTGAGGCCAGCCAGAGCCCCGAGCGTTTGGCCGCCCCGGCTGCTGCTGTTCGTCAGGTGCCCGTCACCGCACCGGACCCGCAACTGGCCAGCCAGCCTGCTCCGCCGCCCGCTTCGGTCAGCCTGCCCGACCAGATTCCGGCCGCTGCAGCCCTACCGCAGTTGCAGGCTGTCGCCCGGGCACCTGCCCCAGCAGCCTCGGCAAGCCAGGACTATGCCCCGCTTCGCAAGCAGTTCGACCCCGGCAAGATGGTCGAAGGGATCGGCGACTGGGTCGCCGACAGGCAACCGTCCGGGCAACCCAGCTCGACGTCACGGTCAGCCGCCGACGGTCCGCTCGGCCTCGGCATGATGCGGACTCCGCAGGGGCAGAATGCCGGCCGGCCGATGCTTGCCCAGGAACGGCCCGCCGATCTGCAGGCCGTCAGTCGGGCCCGGAGCGGTGGCGGGATGGCCCCGCCCTTCAATCCCGCCGCCGGCCAGCGACCGTCCCGCCCGGAACGGCTGGCGATGGATATCGACAAGGTGCCCTCGGTCATGTCGCGGCAGGCTCAGGCTGAGGTGGTGCCGCCGCCGGCGGCCCCGAAACGGGCTGGGCAGTCGGCCCCGGAGGTCTCGCGGGCAGCTGCACCGACTGACCCCATGATCATTGAGACAATGCCCGGCAGCATGTCGTACGGCTTCGACGAGGGATATGGCGAGGGATACGGCGCGGGTGGGGCGATGGCCGACGAGATGTGGATGGGCCGGACACCGGCCCAGCTGCACGTCGAGTCGTTCTATGACGATCCCTATGCCTGCGAAGAGGACCAGGGCCGGTCACCCTGGCACAACTACCATGGCCAGGTCTGTGGCTGGCTGCGGCAGTTCGGCCGGCCCTACTACGGCTGGCGGTGGTACCGTGACCTGACTGCCAGTGCCGGTGTCACGGCCTTTGAGAACGAAGCCAACCTCGGCCTGTTCGGCAACTTCGGCTTCAACGAATACATCAACTGGTCGATGCCCTTCTGGAATGCCTTCGGGGTCGGCTGGCAGCTTGGCGTGCGGGGCACGCAGACCAGCTACGGGTCGTCCTCAGTCACGCTGCCGGGCGGCGACGTGCTGGCGTCGCGATCACGAAACCAGACGTTCGTGTCCACTGGCTTCTTCACCCGGGCCTTTGAGGGCCGGGGGCTGCAGGGTGGAGCCGTCTACGACTACCTGCACGACAGCTACTTTGATAACGTCGATCTGGCGCAGATCCGTGCCGAAGTCAGCTATGTCTGGGGCTATCACGAACTCGGGTTCTGGGGGGCCTTCAACTCACAGGAATCGACCGGCTTTCTCAAGTCGGTCAAGGAAGAGTCAGCCAAGGCCCGCGCGAGCACCGTACACGTCTACACCGCTTTCTACCGCGTGCAATTCGGTGATGCGAATGAATGGAAGATGTGGGGTGGCGCCTCGGCCCAAGGCCAGGGCTATATCGGTTCAACGCTTCGGGCTCCGATGTCTCGCTCGCTGGGACTGGAGGGTACCTTTGCCTACCTGATGCCGGGTCGATCAGAGAAAGTGCAGGTCACAAACCAGCAGGGCACGTTCGACGCCACCTTCACGCCGATGGCGTGGAACCTGGGTATCAACCTTGTCTATTACCCGGCCGGCCGGTCCCGTCGGAGCCTCTCAAGCCCGTACCGGCCGCTGTTCGACGTGGCCGATAACGGCACGATGATGCAGGCGATCGCCGATTTGAGCACCACCCCGTAGCCAATTTCGGGCTCGTTCGCGGCCCCTGCGTCTCCGCCGAGAAAGGCCCCCGGTTCAGAACCGAGGGCCTTTTCGCTATGCTGTGAGCGGCGGTGAAGGCGGCTGTTGACCGCTTCATGTCGCCCGTCCCACTTTCGGAAAACCCTCCCTGATGACTGACCAAAAAGACCCTTGGGCCGATCTGGCCGAATCGCTCGGCGCTCAGCCTGCCGCGGACACGCCCCAACCGCCGGCCGCCCGCCCGACCCCCGCGGCCGCCAAGCCGGCCCCTGTGGCCCGCCCGCCCGCCAAGGCTGATTGGAACGATGTGGCTGACAACCTCGGCCTCCAGACTGCCCGGCAACAGCCCGCCGCACCGCCACCGGCCGCACCGCCGGCTGAGCCGGTTGCCTCACGTCCACCTGAAACTCCACCGGCAACGGGTGGGTTTGGTGCCGGGCTGCTCGATGAGCCCGCTGCCCCGCAGCGGCCGGCTCAGCCAAGCCGGCCGGCATCACCGCCGTCGGCCGGATCGCGGCCGGCTGCCGAGCCACTCCCGGCCCCTGAGGCTGAAGCTGGAACTGGCGAACGGGCCGCACCTGGGCCCGAAGCGGATGGTGATGAGCCCCGCCGGCGTCGTCGTCGCCGCGGTGGCCGCGGCCGCGGCCGTCGAGGAGAACGCCGCGATGGTGGCGAGGACGTGCGGACTCAGGAACGCGAGGGCCTGCCGGGCTATGGTCACAATCTTGATCAGGAGCGGCAGGAGCGGCGGGGCGACCGTCCCAGCCCCGGCGGCCTGAAAGCCGACATTCGGCCCCACGCTCCCTGGGAGGATGAGTTCGGGCGGGGGCTCGATGAGGAAGCCGAGGATTTGCTGGATGATGCCCCGGCAGCGGCTGGCTCCACTGAGGCTGGCAGCAGGGCGACTGAGGCCGACAGTGATTCCGATGCCGAGGACCGTCCTCCCCGTCGCCGGCGTCGCCGCCGCAGCAGGCGGGGCCGCGACGAAAGCGAGCCGGCCAGCCGCGGTGAGGGAGCCCCCAGTCGCCGCGACCTCGCTGACGGAGAGTCAACCGATGCTGATACGACCCCTTCAGCCGCTACTGCTCCAGAAGGATCCGCTGCCGAGGGTGACGCTGCCGACGAGCCCGTGCGTCGTCGCCGCCGTCGCCGCCGCCGCCGTTCCGGCGAGGCTAGCGATGATGCCGGTGAGGCACCAGCTGAGCGGTTGCCGCGACGATCGACGGATGAGTCGTCAGGCCCCCGGCGGCGGTCATCGAAGGGCACCCGACGCCGCGAGACGGGCCGCACCAGTGAGTTGGACGGCCGCCGTCGTCGCCGCGAAACCTTCTCCCGCGTCGGTGAAGGCCGCGACGAGGACGACGAAGGGCTTGAGTTCCTTGGCATGGATGAAACGGCAGCTGAAGCCAATGATCGTCGGCCGGCCGGTGATGAAGAACTGCTGGCCGAAAGCGGTCTCGACAGCGTCCGTGATGTCCCGAGTTGGGTCGAGGCGATCGGGATCGTGATTGCCGGAAATATGGATAGCCGCAAGCAGCCTCCAAAGGGCTGAGTGCTCGGGCTCGGTCACCGTCGCCGCAGCATCATTCGGGGCGGTGGCTGCCTGGTTTTTGGGCAGCAGCCGTGCTTTCGCGTGACTGTTTGTGGATTTAGACAGCCAAACCTGCGGGTAAAATCCAGCGACAGCCGTTTGGCGCGGAAGTTGCATTGTCCACTCCGTGGTGAAGCGACAGGGAAGGTGTCTCCCAGTCAGCCTGCGGTGGAAGAGGTGCTGCCATGGTCCCGAGCAATCCCTTCGTTGCGGATCGTGATGGTCATGCAAGCGGAATTGGCTTTGATAATTTGATCATCCTTTCCCGGGCTGATCCGATCATCTGTGGGCATTCGACCGAAACCCGCAACCTGGCCGAAGCGGCCGTCGCCGGGGGCGTGGCACGGGTGCGGGTGGTGAGTTATCCCCTCGCTGTACTCGAGGCCTCCGAACTGCCACTGAAACCGCTGGAGTCGGTCGCCGAGTATGGCCCTGGTATTGAGGTCGATCGGCCCGAACCGGTTGGTGACTACAAGGTGCTCGACGGCAGACTCAGCTACGGCATCTCGGGGCATCTGGTCGATCTATTGTTGAGCCTGCCGGGGCGGACCGCCGTGATGAACCTCTATCTGGTGCCTCATGGGCAGATGGTGATGCAGGCAGTCGATACGGTCCGTCGGCTCGGCGGCCGGGAGCCACCGCTGACGATTGCCGAAGCGGTCGGTTCTGACATTACCAATGTGGTCGGCAATGCCGTCGCCACCGGACGTTATGGGGCGGCTGCCGTTGTGCTGCAAAACTATCTCGATCACGATCTGCCGGTGGCTGTCAGTGATTTCACCCGGGAGCTCATCGTGGCGGCCGGCAAGCAGGTTGATGGGCGGCTCAAAACCTGCTTCGCTGAGCAACTGACAGAGCGGGTGCAGGTAAGCTACCCCGCCATCGACACCTCGGCCTACCTCCAGCCTTCGCTTACCGAGGCGCAGCAGGCCGACCGGCTGGCCCGACGGGGCCTTGTCCGCGACGGCTACCTGCTTTTTCTCAGCCGGCTGGCCAAGGCCAAGGGAGTCGCAGATCTGATTCATGCCTATCGTGCCAGTGACTTTCATGGGCGGCTGCCGTTGGCCATCTGCGGCACCGGGCCAGACGAGCAGGCCCTCCGGGAATTGGCCGGAGACGACCGCTCGATCCGCTTCTTCAACGACGTTGGCGACCTCGACAAGCTTGCGTTGATGGCCGGCTGTCACGCCTACTGCCTGCCCAGCAAGCCGCGACCGGAGTTCACCGAGACCTTCGGGATCGCGGTGGCCGAGGCGATGCTCTCCGGTGGCATCGGGCCGGTGATCACGACCCGCACCGGGGGCATTCCGGAGGCGACCGGTGACCATTGCCTGTACCACGCCGCCGGCGATGTCGTGGAACTCACCGGCCGGCTGAATGAGGTGGCAGCGATGTCCGATGCTGCCCGGGCCGGCATCAGCCGGCGGGCCCGGGATTATTGTCTGCGGTTCGATCGGGTGGCGATCCTGGCAAACCTGTTGGCACCGTCCGGCCTGCGGACGGCCGCCTGACCCCGCACCATCAATGAAGCCACACCAGACGGCATGACATCAGGACATCGCGAGGCGGAGCGATTGTCACCGGCCGGCCCCCACCTGGTCTCGGCAGTCGACCCCTTCATCGGAACCGAGCCGACCGACCTGCCACCGTTGGCTGGCCCGGCAGCGGGCTGGTGGTGGCCCAAACCGCAGATCGGCAACACCCATCCCGGTGCCTGTCTGCCACTGGGGATGGTCTCGGCCATGCCTTACACCGGTGGCTATCCGACCGGCTACGGCCGCTATGGCAAGTCGCTCCAGGGGCGGCCCGTGGCCCTGTTCGACCAGTTGAGGGTTTCCGGCTTCACGCACTTCCAGCAGTCGGGGGTGGGGGCGATTCGGAAGTACTACAACTACTGCAAGGTGACACCGCTGCTGGCGGAGGCGGGGGGACTGGCTGCCCTCGGGGCGAGTTGGCCGATCGACGAAGAAGGAGCAACACCAGGCTTCTACCGGTGCCGCCTGCCAGGGCTGGGCATTCTGGCTGAACTGACGGTGACCCCCCGCGGGGCAGTGCATCGTTACACCTACCCTGCTTCATCCCAAGCGGTGCTGGCGATCGACTTCTCCCATGGGGGCATCGCAATCGAGGATGGCCGCACGCTGCCGCTGCGGGCGGAGTTGCAGCTGCTCAACGACCGTTCGGCCGAGGCCTGCGTGACGATGGAGGGGTTGCCAATCCGAATGGCGGTGGCGGTCAATGGGCTGGAGGGATCCGATTGCTCGGTATCCCTGTGGGAGGCCGGGGCCTTGCTGAACGGCCGGAACCAGGCCTACGAATCGATCCGGGAATCAACCTATCGACCTTTCGGCGTGGTCTTTACCGGCCCAACAGCAGCGGGTCAGCGGGTGGAACTGGAGGTCGCCTTCTCGCTGCGCAGCCGGGAACGGGCCCGGCGGCATCTGGCTGCGAGCCCGAAGCCGTTCACTGCCGCCCGGCAGGCGGCAGGCGAGGTCTGGCAGAGCCTGCTTGGCCGCATCGAGGTTGACGGGGGCACCTCAGCCCAGCGGCGGACCTTCGCCACGGCCGTCTACCACAGCCTGCTCAAGCCGTCAGAGGCTCGCGATGAGTCGCCATTCTGGCCCTGGGACGGGCCCTTTTCCTTCGACTTCGCCACCCTCTGGGACATGTACAAGACGCAGCTGCCGCTGCTGCTGACGCTCTGCCCCGCTGCCGGTGCCGACATCGTCAATTCGCTGCTGACGGTCTTTGAGATGGAGGGCAATTTCCCAATCGGCTACCGGCTGGCCCGGGGCTATGACCGGTTCGCCCATCAGGCGAGCGGACTGGTCCATGTGGTGATCGCCGACGCCTATCATCGCCGGCTGCCCGGCATCGACTGGGAGCGGGCAGTCGCGCTGATGGCCAAGGACTTCGCCCGGGCCTACGGCGAGGCCTTCCTGCAGGATGGGCTGGTCCATCCCATCACCCACACCCTCGACCTCGCCTATGCCGGCTTCTGTACCGCAACTGTTGCCCGGGGGATCGGGGACCCCGCGACGGCGGAACGGATGGACGACTTGGCCGGCCGGTGGCGAAACGCCTTTGCCGCCGATGGCCTGCTGAAAGACTCAACCTTCTATGAAGGGACGAAATGGAATTACAGCTTCCGGCTCCTGCATGACATGGCCGGTCGGATCGGGCTGGCCGGTGGGGAGGCAGCCTTCGGGGGATTGCTTGATCGGTTCTTCGGTGTTGCGGCAGAGCCTGTCCGGCAGCCGGGGGAGGCCCCATCCAAGGGCGAGATGGCAGCCGGTGCCGCCCTCGGCCGGTTTGAGGGGTTCAACAACGAGCCCGACATGGAGGCCCCCTATGCCTACCTTTACGCGGGGCGGCATGATCGCACCTGCGAGATCGTGCGGGCCGGGATGGATCAGTGTTTCGGCGACACGCCCGGGGGCATGGTCGGCAACGATGATTCCGGCGGCATGAGTTCTTGGTATGTCTGGAATGCCCTCGGCCTTTTTCCGGTGGCGGGGCAGGATGTCTTCCTGATTGGTTCACCGATCTTTGACGCCGCCCGATTGCGGCTTTCGAACGATGCAGTCTTTTCGATCACGTCTGCCGTAAATAGCCCGGACCGGCCGTATGTGGCTGCCGCCACGCTCAATGGCGAACCAATCGACCGCCCCTTTCTCCGATGGTCAGAGATTGCAGCCGGGGGCCTGCTCGATCTGCAGATGAGCGAAGTCCCAACAGGCTGGCCCAGTTCGCGGCCGCCCTCAGCCTCGACACGCAAGGCGTAAAAACAGGAAAACCAGTGCCATAGTTCACTGCCTGCGATCAAGTGTTCTGACAGCTGTAACGAGCGGTGGTGACGAAGTCGACTGGGTGCTATAGTTTGTAGACTGTTCCCACTGATCGGCTGCAATCGTGCTGACGTTGCGGCCCGCGTGTCCCGGCCACGGCAAGGCTTGGGGGCGGCGACGTGGATGTTTTCCTGCTGCCTGAAAAGGTGGTCCATGAGACACTCCTTCGTGCGGTCCGCTCTACGCAGGGCGGCACCCTCTTTTCTTTGGCTGTTGCTGCCCGTTTCGGCGATATCGGCCGGCCCTGACTTCAACCGCGAAGTCCGTCCGGTCCTCTCCAATCGGTGCTTCAAGTGCCACGGGCCTGATGAAGCGAACCAGGAGGCGGGCCTGCGGCTTGACCACCGCGAGGCGGCCCTTGCTGAACTCGACAGTGGGATGACGGCGATCGTGCCGGGGAATATTGCCGTCAGCGAACTGGTTGCCCGCATCACCAGCGACGATCCCGATTTGGTAATGCCGCCGCCCCATACGAAGGTGTCGCTGACCGACGCCGAGAAGCAGGTGCTGATCGACTGGGTGGCCGCTGGGGCGGAATACCAGCCGCACTGGTCCTTCATCAAACCGACCCTGCCGGAGCTTCCGCCACGTGCCGGCAGTGACCATCCGATTGACCGGTTTGTCGATCGGCGGCTGGCCGAGGAGGAACTGGCCCGTTCAAGGGAGGCTGACCGGGCCACGCTCTGCCGCCGGGTCTTTCTGGATCTCATCGGGCTGCCGCCGTCACCTGTCGAACTCGACGCCTTTCTGACTGATCAGTCACCCGATGCCTATGAACGACTGGTCGAGCAACTGGTGGCCAGCCCCCGTTACGGTGAGCGCTGGGCCCGGCGGTGGCTCGACCTTGCCCGCTATGCCGACACCAACGGCTATGAAAAGGATCGGCCGCGCACCATCTGGCCCTATCGCGACTGGGTGATCCGGGCCCTCAATGCCGACATGCCGTTTGATCAGTTCACTATTAAGCAGCTCGCGGGTGACATGCTGCCGGGGGCTACGCCGGATGACATCGTGGCCACGGGCTTTCACCGCAACACCATGCTGAACGAAGAGGGGGGCATCGACCCGCTCGAGTTCCGCTACCTCGCCATGGTCGATCGGGTCGGCACCACCGGGACCACCTGGCTCGGCCTGACCACCGCCTGCGCGCAGTGCCACACCCATAAGTTCGACCCGATCACCCACACCGACTACTTCTCGCTGATGGCGTTGCTCAACAACGCCGATGAGCCGGAGTGGATCATTCCCAGTGCCGATCGCAGCCGGCGGATTGCTGAGGCAGAGGCTCGGGCCGAAGCTCTTTGGCACCGGCTGCCCGAGCAGTGGCCGGTGCCGGGGCGGCCGCGGGGTGAGCAGCTGGCGGCCGGGTCGAGTGAGCCGGGGCAGGTCGTCGCAAACGAAGGCCGGCGGCTGGTTCGTCTGGCCGAGCGGTTCGATGCGTGGCTCCGTCAGGAGGCTCCCCGGGCAGTCGATTGGCAGGTGGTGGTGCCTGCGGTGGTTGAGTCGAATCTGCCCCACCTGGTACCGCAGCCGGACGGCTCGATTCTCGGTAGCGGCGACATCACCAAGAGCGATGTCTTCACGCTCACCCTGCCCGCCGCCAAAAAGCCGGTGCGGGCGATTCGGCTGGAGGTGTTGCCCGATGCCTCCTTGCCGGATTGGGGGCCGGGCCTCTGCTATTACGAGGGACGAAAGGGCGACTTCTTCCTGTCAGAACTCGAAGTCTCGCTGCCGCTGCAGCAGACGCGGGTCGAAATTGCCAAGGCCACGGAGTCTTTCGACGGCAAGGCGTTCGCCGGGAAAAAGGCGGCGGGAGCCGCTGCAGCCATCGACGGTGTGATGTCGAGTGGCTGGAGCACGAACGGCCGGCAGGGCCATGCTGAGGCGGCGGTTTTTCAACTGGCCGAGGTGATCGAGCCGGGCCAGCCGATCGTTGTCACCCTGCGGTTTGAGCGGCACTTTGCCTGCTCGCTGGGGAGGTTCAGGCTTAGCACCACTCCTGAGGCGGGAGCAGAAGCGCGGGGGCTGTCGGCCGAAGAGGAGTCGGCACTGGTGAGGCCGCCGGCCAGCCGTTCGGCAGCCCAGCAGCAACTGCTGTTCCGCCGGTTTCTGGCAACCGCTCCTGAAGTTGCCGACCAAGTCAAGGAAATCGAGCGGCTCGAGGCCACCCGGCGACAGGGGCTTTCGACCCTTGTGTTGCGGGAGCGGCCGGCCGACAACCCGCGGCCGACGCACCGGCATCATCGCGGCGAGTTCCTCTCACCCGAGGAGCAGGTGCCGCCCGCCGTGCCGGCTGTTCTGCCGCCGCTGCCCGACGATGCCCCGGCCGACCGGCTGGCGCTCGCCCGCTGGCTGGTGGCCCCGGAGAACCCGCTTACCGCGCGGGTTGTTGTGAACCGGCAATGGCAGGCGTTCTTTGGCCGGGGACTGGTCGAGACGGTGGCCGACTTCGGCTACCAGGGCAGCCCGCCGAGCCACCCGGAATTGCTCGATTGGCTGGCAGTGACCTTTATGACCCCGGTCGAGCAGGGGGGAATGGGCTGGTCACTGAAGGCCCTTCATCGGCTGATCGTGACCAGCGACACCTACCGGCAGGCCTCGACCGTGATGACGGCGGCGGCAGCCCGCGACCCCGACAACATCCTGCTGGCCCGTGGACCCCGGGTGCGGCTGGAGGCCGAAGTGATCCGCGATTCGCTGCTCCAGGCAGCCGGTCTGCTCTCGACCAAGATGTACGGCCCGGGAGTGCGGCCGCCGCAGCCCGACGGGGTGACCGAGGTGGCCTATGGCAAGCCGAAGTGGGTGGTGAGCAAAGGCGAGGATCGGCATCGCCGCGGCATCTACACCTTCCGGAAACGAACGGCCCCGTTTGCCTTCACGACCACTTTCGACGGGCCGACCGGCGAGGCCTGCATTGCCCGTCGTGATGTTTCCAATTCGCCGCTGCAGGCGTTGACGCTGCTCAACGACCCGATGTTTCTGGACATCGCCCGGTCGCTCGGCCGCGAGCTGGTGGCGGCGGAGGAGCGTGACGCCGACCGGTTGCGGGAGCTCTCGCGGCGGCTGCTCTCCCGGGAGTTTGCGGCCGACGAGGCTGAGGCCCTGCGGGGCTATCTGCAGAATCAGCGGCAGCGGCTGGCAGCTGGCGAGCTCGAAGCCACGCAGCTGATGGCTACTGCCGACGCGGAGCAGACCGCGGCCGACACCCTCCGTGAGGAGGCCGCCTGGATGCTTGTTGCCCGGGCAGTGATGAACCTCGATGAGGCGATCGTGAAGCGATGAAGATGATGAATCCGCACCACGAGCATCCCCTGCTCGACGTCACCCGCCGGCACTTCTTCCAGGACTGCGGCATTGGGGTCGGCAAGATCGCCCTCGCCGGCCTGCTCTCCGGTGCTTTTCGCGGCACCGCTGCGGCAAGCCCTGCTGCCAATCCGCTCGCGGTACGGCCGCCGCATTTCCCCGGCAAGGCCAAGGCGGTGATCCAGCTGTTCATGGCGGGGGCGCCGAGTCAGCTGGAGCTCTTTGATCACAAGCCGACGCTCACGGCGATGGAGGGCAAGCCGATTCCACCGGCGGTCATCGGTGGTCAGCGGTATGCCTTCATCCGGCCCGATGCGGCGGTGCTGGGGCCCCGGTACACATTTGCCCGGCATGGTGCGTGCGGGGCGGAACTCTCCGAGATGCTGCCCTGGCTGGCCACGGTGGTCGATGACATTGCGATCGTCAAAAGCTGCAAGACTGACCAGTTCAACCATGCCCCGGCCCAGATCTTCATGAACTGTGGCTTTGCCCAGCCCGGCCGGCCAAGCCTCGGCTCGTGGGTCACCTACGGCCTTGGCAGTGAGAGTGACGAACTGCCTGCCTTCGTGGTGATGAGTACCGGCGGCGGCATCAGCGGTGGCGCGGCCAATTGGTCGAGTGGTTTCCTGCCCAGTGTCTACACCGGTACGCGGTTCCGGAATGCCGGTCCGCCCATTCTCAACGTCGCCTCACCCGCCGGTGCCGATGGCCGGTTGGAGGCCGACACGCTTGGTCTGGTCTCGACGCTCAACCGGCAGACGCTCAGCCGTGATGGCGACCAGGAAATCGCCACCCGAATTGCCGCCTATGAGATGGCCCATCGGCTGCAGACCTCGGCCCCGGAACTGATGGCCCTTCGGGAAGAGTCGCCTGCGACGCTCGCCCTCTACGGCTGCGACCCGGCCAAGGCGAGTTTTGCCCGGGCCTGCCTGATTGCCCGGCGGCTGGTGGAACGGGGGGTACGGTTTGTCACGATCTACCATGAGGGCTGGGATGCCCACTCTAACGTCGCCGGCAACGTCAAGAGTAACTGCGGGGCGACTGATCAGGCCTCGGCTGCCCTGGTGGCCGATCTCAAGCAGCGGGGCATGCTCGATGAAACGCTGGTGGTCTGGGGGGGAGAGTTCGGCCGGACGCCGATGGTCGAATCGAGTGCCGTGCTGGGCCGGTCGATGGGACGGGATCACCATCCCAATGCCTTTACGATGTGGCTGGCCGGCGGCGGTATCAAGGGTGGCGTGAGCCATGGCAAGACAGATGACCTCGGATTTCATATTGTCGAGGACGAGGTCCACGTTCACGACCTGCAGGCGACGATCCTTCACTGCCTCGGCCTCGACCACGAACGGCTCACCTACCGCTATCAGGGCCGCGACTTCCGGCTCACCGACGTGCATGGGCATGTCGTCAACGACCTGCTGACCTGACCAGTAGCGGGGCGGCTGCGCACGTGACGACTCCGCCGTGAGATTTGATGGTGCGCTGAGCGGAGCCGAACTTGAGGAAGCCCGAGGCGCGAGCTGAGCGGATACGGTTTTTGGATCAAAAACGCGGTTTCCCTCAGCTTGCGCTTCGGGCTTCGAAGAATGTGCTTTTTTGCCGGCAGACGTGAAGACGCACCAACAAAAGCCGTGAGCCGGTGATCTGCATCGCGAGTCGACGTGGCGTTAACCGTGCCGCCTGTCCCGTCGCTGCCGCCCCCGGCTATTCGAGGAAAGCATTCTTCGCGTAGGCTTCGATTTTCATTTTGGCGGAGTTGCATTCGTGATGATCTGAGTCTGATTCTGGAAGTGGGTGAAGAGTGAAGAAACTCAGCGTGTTTTGTCTGCTGATGCTCCTGTTGAATCAGCAGCTGACGTCGGCGGTCGGGCTGCCGGTGAATCCTGATGACCTTCACATCATCCTGCTTGTCGGCCAGTCGAATATGGCAGGCCGGGGCAAGGTGTCCGGTCGAGACCGCGATCCTCACCCGCGGGTGCTGATGTTCACTAAGGAGCAGTCCTGGCAGCCTGCTGTCGAACCGCTCCACTTCGACAAACCGAAGATTGTCGGGGTCGGACCGGGCCGGAGCTTCGGCATTGCCTACGCCGAGGCCAACCCCGGGGTGACAGTTGGGCTCGTGCCCTGCGCTGTGGGCGGCTCAGCCATCACCAGCTGGGTGCCGGGTGGCTACCACGAGCAGACGAAGTCTCATCCCTGGGATGACATGCTGCCGCGGGCGAAGGCTGCCCTGCGGGCCGGGCGGCTGAAGGCGATTCTCTGGCATCAGGGTGAGGCCGACTGCACCCCGGACGCAGCCGCGGCCTATGCCGAGCGGCTGCAGGAACTTGTCGGCCGATTTCGGAAAAGCCTCGATGCTCCGGCGGCTCCCTTTCTGGTCGGGCAACTTGGGGTTTTCCCCAGCCGGCCCTGGACCGCCGCCACCCGACAGGTCGATCGTGCCCATCGGCAGCTTCCGGAGCAGCTTCCTGCCGTTGGTTTCGTGTCAGCCGAAGGGCTGACCGACAAGGGCGATGCCCTCCACTTCGATGCCGCATCGTATCGGGCACTGGGCCGACGGTATTTCACGACCTTCCAGTGGCTCTCTGGGCAGGCTGGCGGAACAACGCCAGCGGCGACCGATTCATCGCACCTATCTGCTCCTGAGTCGGCCTTTCTCTCTCTCTGTGATGGCAGGGGTTTGGCGGGCTGGGAGCACGCCGGCAACTGGGTAGTCGACGAGGGCGCCTTTCACCGAGTGCGTGGAGGTGGGCCGCTGACCTATACGGCAGCTCCGGTGCCCGATGACTTTGAGCTGCGGTTCGACTGGAAGGTTTCGGCTGGCTGCAACAGCGGGGTCTATTACCGGCCGGGACAGGTCGAATATCAGGTACTCGACAATGCCGGCAGCCCATACGGTGAAAATCCTCGGCAGGCAGCCGCTTCACTGTTTTTTTGTATGGCTCCAGAAACAGACCTGACACGGCCAGCAGGTGAGTGGAATACGGGCCGGATCATCTGCAAGGGCAGCCTGATTGAACACTGGCTCAACGGCAAGCCGGTGATCTCCTTTGACTACGAAGACCCGCGGTGGGCGGTCTTTGTCGACCTGCTGGCGTTCCGTGGCGGTGACCTCACCGGCCGCGGTGGCCGTCTCTGGTTACAGGACCACGGCCATGAAGTCTGGTACCGGCGGCTCCGGTGGCGGACCATTCCCGCCGCTGAGCCGCTGGCTCCCAATCGGTTTTTTCAGCCGGAACCGGTGACCGGCACAGCCCTGGCCGCCGAGCAGGCGCGGGTCCGGAAGATGCGTGAGGAGTCAGTGGCTCATGAAAGCGAATTGAATCGTTGACGCCGCAGACAAAAAAAACCGGCAGCCTCGCGGCTGCCGGTTCACGGTTGGCGGTCGTTTGCAACACCTGTGGGCATCAATCCATTAAGACTGGTTCCCCACCCGACCGGGTGCAGAGGGCCCGAAAGACGTCGGGCGAGGTGCTGTCGTTGATGAGCCGGCAGGAACCGTCAAGGTTCAGGAACTGCGTGCCGGCCTGGTGGGGGCCGATGAATCCACCGGGGCTGCCGGTCAGGCTCGGTGCACTGGAACGAACGTGGACGAGAAGCGAGACGATGGCGGGTCGCTCCTTGAAGCCAGGATTGCTGGGGTCATAGTTGGGCGACTCGGGCGAGTAGTACATCTTCTGATTCGGTGTGACGCCGCACCAGCTGGTCTCGGTGTGGCGGCTCATCCGCTCACCAATGCCGATCGTCTTGCTGGTCCCGTCGGTGATGTCATCCAACCGCACCCGACTGTTGCGATGGAACACGCCGGTGAAGGGCTGTTCTTCATAGGCCAGCGTGCCGAGGCAGCCGGCATAGCTGCAGACGGCCGCCTGAGCGAGAGTCGTTGATGGACCGCTCTTAATGTCGATCAGCTTTGGCGCCGTGTCACCCGGGTCAACGAAGGCCGGCACGATCGTCTCGCGGGCGTTCTTATTACTCACGTCGGTGATGAGAGCGTCGAGATTGATCTGCTCGGCGAGCGTTGCCTCTTCCATGAAGGGCAGGATCTCGGCGAAGAAGCCCCAGCCGGGGCCGTTCTCAGGAACCGGGTCGTTCGATCCACCCGGCCAGGCACCGGTTACGGTCGACGTAAACCCCGGCGGCAGCCGCCGCCGGCCGTCGTGATAGGTGTGCAGGGCAATGCCCATCTGCTTGAGATTGTTGAGACTCGACATTCGACGAGCCGCCCCGCGGGCCTGCTGAACGGCCGGTAGAAGCAGGCCGACCAGCACGCCGATGATCGCGATCACCACCAACAATTCGATCAGGGTAAACGCCGTGGGGCCGTTCACTCTTTTCATGAAGCGGTTCCGCGCAGGTGCTGTCAGAAAAAGCGGGCGTGAATTTTTCTTTGCGAAAGCCATCGAAAAACCTCGTTTCAAGACGTTGTGTGAAGCGTGGCTGGCTGGGGGATCAAGCGACCCGAGGCTGGCTGGCAATTGAAAAACCAGGAGACTGATATTGAGAATCAGTCTCATTAGCGGTATCGTACCCAGCAGCCTGTTTCCGTCAAGCGCAATCCCACCTGGTTTTTCATGGCTGACGAATCATCACCACAAGCTGGGCCGGCGAACGGGAAAACAGCGGGGGAACCGAGGAAGCAGGTGAGCCGACCCGGGCCGGTCGTTGCCCAGCAGCCAATTCGCTCTGAAGACCTGCTGCAGGGTGGACGCGAGGTTCAGATTCTCCATGCCGGCGAACTCTATCGGCTCACCCTCACTCGGGCCGGGAAGCTGATCCTCCACAAGTAGCCCGTTCGTCGGGCGTATGCGAGTGGGTGAGGTGCAGATGAGATCAATCCACCGGACGCCAGGAGCGGAAGCGACTGGACCGCGAGACGTCGGGCGTCGCGGCCGTCCGCCGGCTCCCGCCGGTGGCTTCCAGCGTTGGTGCGGCTGGCGTGGCAGTCATCCGCCGGTGGCTTGCGACTCCGAGTTGCGGAGCACTAGGTTCTGTCTAAAAAGGCTACCGTTGGCCTGAGAGCGAGCTGCTTTGGTCTCTGGCAAGGACGGCGAAGCAGCCAGATTGCAGATCTGGCGATGGAGCCGGACGTAGCCAGAGGGCAAATGAGCCGCTCGAAGCCAGCTCCTGAGTTTTCAGACAGAGCCTAGCCTTCCGTTTCGCTCAGCATTTTTTTGAGCGTCGGTTCGATCGCCTCGCCCCAGATCGCATAGCCCTTCTGCTTCGGGTGCAGCAGGTCGGGCATGATCTCTTTCGAAAGCCGGCCGTCCGGCATCAACAGCCGGTCGTTGATATCGAGAAAGACAACCCGTTCACCATCCGCCAGTTTGGCCAGCAACGCGTTGGCCTTGTCGTTGTTGACCCGCGGTGGATCAGTCTTCTGTTCGGCGCGGGGGAAGATCGCCAGGAGCAGAACCTTCGTCTCTGGTGACTTCGCCTTGATCCGCTCCAGGATTTTTTCCACACCGGCCGCAATCGCCTCGGGAGGATCCTTGCGGTGACCGGTGTTGTTGGTGCCGATCATCATCACCACCACCTTCGGCTCGAAGCCATCAAGTTCGCCTTCATCCAGCCGCCAGAGGACGTGCTCGGTACGGTCGCCGCTGAAGCCAAGGTTCAGGGCCTTGCGGTTGCCGTAATATTGTTTCCAGGTCTGCGTGCCCGCGTTCTCCCAGGCGTGGGTGATCGAGTCACCGAGGAAGACCAGTTCCCAGCCGCCCTGCTTGGCAAGTGCCAGCTTGTCCTCGTGCCGCTGCTGCCACCAATTTTTCTTTTCACTCTCCATGCGATGCGCTGGAGTGGTCGCAGTTTTGATGGCGGCCTGCACATGGTTTTCGGCCCGCGCAAGGATGGGCGAGACCATCAGGGCAGCGACCACGAGAAACTGCAGAGCGGAGCGGGGCATCTGATTTGCCTTTGGTTGGATGAATGATGGAACCTGAAATCAGGAAATATTTTTTCGATCGTATCAGATCAAACCACCGCCGGCAGCCGGACGCAACTTTGTCGCGACCGCTCTGCGAATCACCGCCGGATCAATCCTCAGCCGCATCCTGCCGGTCCAGTTTCAGCAGACTGCCGAGGTCATCAAGGGCCTGCTGCGATTCCTGCAGCAGGGCGGGGTCGGCCAAATCGGAAACAGCCAGCCGATCGCGGTAGTGTGTTTGCACCCAGGTCTCGAGGCGGTCGAGTCGCTCGGGGGTCATCAGCACCGGCTGGTGAACCGCCGCCAGTTGATCGGCCGTGAGCACCAGCCGTAGCCGCAGGCAGGCCGGGCCGCCACCGTTTCGCATGCTCTGCCGCACAGCGACGGCATGGACCGCCGTCACGGGGTTCTCGCCGGCGATCAGACCGTCGAGCCAGTCACTCACCGCGGGGTGCTCACGGCATTCGGCCGGGCAGATCAGGGCCATGCCGCCGCCCGGCAGGCTGACCAGTTGGCTGTTAAACAGATAGGTCTCGACAGCGACGGCGAGGGGGATCTGCCGCTGGGCAACTTCGATGACCGTCAGATCCTCACCGCAGCCAGCCCGGTAGCAGGCTCGCAGGGCGGCGATGGCCGCCGGCCCATCGGCATAGGCCTGTTCGTGAACCAGCAGCAGGTTTTCATTGCCCACGGCGATGACGTCATTGTGAAAAACACCAGCGTCGATGGCCGCCGCGCTCTGCCGCAGGAAGACCGTGCGGTCAGCCGCCAGGCCATGCAGCCGGGCGATTGCCTGGAATGCGGCCAACGACTGCCGAGCCGGGAACCGGCTGGTTGAAGGCTCGTCTACGGCCCGGCCGTAGGTGAACAGTTCGATGCCGGGCTTGCCGTGACTCGGTGCCAGTCGCGTGTGGTTGGCCGCCCCCTCGTCGGCAAAGCCGACGGCTGCCGGCAGCGAAGCA
>Ga0180432_10004127_pt1 | contig 20143 bp, 18 predicted proteins | sample SS_ome_10_FD_132414 | JGI IMG/M metagenome (GOLD analysis project Ga0180432, IMG submission 132414) | Hypersaline lake sediment archaeal communities from the Salton Sea, California, USA - SS_1_MS_2 metaG | ecosystem: Environmental > Aquatic > Non-marine Saline and Alkaline > Hypersaline >...
CATTGCGCCGCCTGCAATCACCCGCCCTCGTCAAGGCCCTCTTCGACAAGGATCCCTTCATCGCCGACGAGGCCATCCGCGCCGTCCACGACGTCCCGATCGAGGACGCCCGGCCCGCCGTGGCGGCGCTCCTCGACGAATACGCTTCCGGCCAGCAAGGCCGCCCTCTGTCGCGGATCATGCTCCGCCGCCTCGTCCACAGCGCCTCTCGCGTCGGGGGCGATGAAAACGCCGCCCGCCTCCTGCGGATTGCCGCCAACCCCGCTCTCGACAAAACAGATCGCCTCGAAGCCCTCCGCCTCGTTGCCATGTGGAACGACCCGGCCCCCGCCAACCGGTCTCCCGGACGCCCGGATCCGATGCCGAAGCACACGACCGCGCTTTCCAAATCAATCCTTGAAGCGGAACTGCCCCCCCTCCTGAAGATGGACGGGAAGTTCCTCACCGCCGCCGTCCGCCTCGCCGCCTGCCATGATGTCGAGGTCCGCTCGCCCAACCAAAACGGCCTGCGGCGCATCCTCCGCAACCCGAAGCTGGACCCCGCGACCCGCAAAAAGGCCCTCGATCTTTGGACCGCGCTCGAACCCGAAAACCTCGCCGATACCCTCCGCGAACTGGTCCAATCCGAGGAGGATTCGATTGCCATCCCCACCCTCGAACTCCTCGCCAATGCCGCCCCCAAAGAGGCCCTCGGCGCTCTCCGCAATGCCATCCGATCGCCAAGCCTCCGCCGCCGGCAACACGCATGGAAAACACTCCGCGCCATGCCCGGAAATGATCCCGCAAAAATAATCGCCAAGGGACTCGATCACCTCACCCTCGGAGAAGAAGACCCCGCCGTCGCCATCGAAATCCTCGAAGCAGCCGCGCAACGCCCCGAAGCGGCGGTCCGCAAAGCCCGAGCCGACTACAAATCGTCCCTCCCGGCGGGCGATCCATTCGCCTCTTACCGGGTGTGCCTCGCCGGTGGAGACCCCAAACGCGGCGAATCCATCTTCCTGAACCACCCCGCGGCACAATGCGGAAGCTGCCACCGCGCCGGTGCCGGCAACGATCCCGAACACCCCCTCCCGGCAACCGGCCCCGCCGCAGCCACCACCGGCCCGAACCTCGCCGGCACCGGCAGACGCCTCACCCGCCGGCAGATCCTCGACTCCCTCCTCGCCCCCAATGCCGCCATCGCCCCGGGCTTCGCGTCGCTCTCGATCCGCCTCGTCAACAACAGCACCTTCAGCGGGATGCTCGTCGAGGAAAACGAGGACCACCTCAAGCTGCTCCAGGACGGGACTCTGTGGCGCATCAGGAAGATCGACATCAGGCGGCGCACCTCCCCCGTTTCAACCATGCCGCCCATGGCCCCGCTCCTGAACCGGCGCGAAATCCGCGACTTGATCGCATGGCTCGTCTCCCTCCCGGACGGGGAACGGGGCACGCCCTTCCACGGCGTGGCGCGTCCCCTCGACCCAATTCTCCCCCCTTCCCAACGTAACCCTTGATTATTCCCCCATGACATGGACACCCTCCGGAGCTTGCGCCAGCACCGATGCCTTGGGAGATCACCGCCGTCTACATCGTCCTCGCCGTCACCGTCGCCTTGTTCGTCAGTGACCGGCTGCGGCCCGACATCGTGGGACTCCTCATCATGGCGGTCCTCGGCCTCCTCGGAATCCTCAAACCGAAAGAACTGTTGGCGGGATTCGGCAACCAGGCCCTCGTGACCATCGCCGCCATGTTCGTCCTGAGCGCCGCCCTGATCCGCAGCGGCCTCGTCGCCGCCCTCGGCGGCAAACTCACCGAACTCTCCCGCGGAAGCCCGCTCCGCTTCCTCGTGCTGGCGCTCCTCTCGGTCTGCTTCATGTCCGCCTTCATCAACAATACCCCCGTGGTGGTGGTCTTCATCCCCGCCGTCCTCACGGTCTGCAACCGCCTCGGCCAGAGCCCCTCGAAGTTCCTCATGCCCATCTCGTTCGCCTCGATGCTCGGAGGCAGCTGCACCCTCATCGGAACCTCCTCGAACATCCTGGTCTCCGCCCTCTCGGCCGAAGCCGGTTTCGGAGAAATCGGCATGTTCGAATTCGCCGCCGTGGGCCTCATGGTGGTCGCGGTCGGCCTCGTCTACCTCGTCGCCTTCTCCGCACGCCTCCTGCCAAACCGGACCACCATCGCGTCCACCCTCTCCGCCGAAGACGTCAAGGAATACATCACCCAGGTCCGGATCGGACCCGAATCCCACCTCATCGGCTGCCGCCTCACCGACACCCCCCTCGCCAAGGCCGGCGTCAAGGTCGCCGAACTCATCCGCGGCGACCGCATCCAACGCCTCCAGCCCGACATGCGCCTCGAAGTCGACGACATCCTCCTCCTCCGCGGCGACCTCAACAAGATCCTCGAACTCGACCGCGAACACGAGATCAGCATCGACCCGGAAATGAACGGCAGACAGGAGTCCGTCAAGCGGGTCGAAATGACCGTCTTCGAACTCATGGTGGCCCCCGAATCGCGCCTCATCGGCCGCACCTGCCGCCAGATCGGCCTCCGCCAGGAGTTCGGGGTCTCGGTCTTCGCCCTCCAACGCCGGGGACGCCACCACCAGCGCAACATCGCCGACGTCGACCTCCGCATGGGCGACATCCTCCTCGTGCGGGGCTCCATGGACGCCCTCGAACGACTGCGCACCAGCGAATCCTTCATCCTGCTCGAAGGCGTCCACGATGAGGTCATCGAACGCCACAAGGCCCCCATCGCCCTCCTCACCATCCTCGCCGTGGTCGGCCTCGCCGCCTCCAGCCTCTTCCCGATCAGCGTTCTCGCCCTCGCCGGATCAGTCGTCCTCGTCCTGACAGGCATCCTCACTCCGCGCGATGCCTACCGCGCCATCGATTGGCCGGTCCTGATCCTCATCGCCGGCATGATCGCCCTCGGCAATGCCATGGGCAAGACCGGCGCCCTCGACGTCGCCGCCGCCGGCTTGATCGCGGCCGTCGGACAGCTCGGGCCGCACGTCACCCTGTGGATCTTCTACTTCCTCACCGCCGTCCTGAGCCTGCTCATCCTCAACAAGCCCGCGGCGGTGCTTGCCACCCCCCTCGGCATCCTTCTGGCCGCCCGCCTCGGGGTCGACGCCAAGCCCTTCATCATGGCGGTCGCTTTCGCCGCCGCCACCGCCATGGCCACTCCCATGGGATACCAGACCAATCTCCTCGTCTACGGCCCCGGCGGATACAACTACCGCGATTTCGTCGCCTTCGGCCTCCCCCTCAACCTCGCCCTCGGCATCCTGATCTGCCTCGTGATCCCCCTGATCTGGCCGTTTTGAGAACCCTACCCCTATCGCCCCGCGCCCCTTACTCCTTGAGCGGCCGGAATTGCACTCGGAACGTTTGCCGGCCCGGCAGGGTGTAGGTTCCCTCCAGAATCCGCGTCTCCGGCACGAAGGTCAACCGATACGTCGAGCCCGGATAGTTCGTGTCCCGCAACACCACCGTCAGGATCAATTGCTCGTCCTTCCCGGAAAACTTCGCGCTCTCGACGTTGATCGGCTGCGGGTTGAAGTATCGCACCTCCACCCCCTCCCCGTTGGCGGCTTTCCCGACCTCGAGCCGGTACCCGCCGTCCATCCGCAGCCACTTGCCGTGGAAATCCGCACGCTCCGGCACCTTGGCCAGCATCGACGGGATCTCCACCGGCTTCTCAGGCTCCTGCGCACCGACCCCCGCACCTATCCCCCCAGCCATCGCCGCCAATAAACAGATTCTGCAGATCACGCCGGCATGAAAACCCATCCGGGCATCCCGCGCAAGGGAACAAACACCCCCCCCTGGAGACCTCAGTCGAGTTCTTCCTGCGGCAGTTCCACTTCCGGCTCGGGCATGTTCTTGAGACGGAACTGAAATCGATTGCCGTCGTTCAGCTTCTCGATGCGCTCCCTGATGTCCGGCGGGGCGGCGGCCTTGTCCTGCTCCGTGTCCCACGGCCCCTCAAACAGAAGCCGGCCGTCCGGGTCGCGGACCTCCACCTCCTTGCCTCCATCCTCGATCCTCATCTCGATGCTCCCCTGCTCGTCGACAAGCTCAAGACTCGACGCCGCCTTGAAATTGAAATTGAGCCCCTTGATGCCCTTGCCCTCCTCCAGCATGTCCTCGAAGTCGAGATCCAGCTCGAGACGCCCGCCATGCTCGATCTCCCCGAGTTGCTTCTCGAGTTCCTTCATCTGCTGGTCGAGACGATTCCGAAGCTCCTCACCCTGCGGAAGCCACCTTTCCACATCTTCCCACGGTTCAAACCCTTCGGGAAGCTTCTCGCCAACGCCGGGAATGCGAAAGGGTGGTTCAAGACGATCGCGATCCGGGAAAGGCAGCCGCGGCAGATCCTCCGGCCGCTCCTCGAGCCAAACCTTCCGCTCCAGCTTGCGTCCCCGGTTCACGAGCGCAAGGGTCACTTCATCTCCGGGCTGGCAGGCAAGGATCGCCTCCCGCAGATCATCCTGGTTGCCCACCACGCGCCCATCCACTTCGGTGATGATGTCGTGCTGTGCCAGCCCCGCCTTCTCGGCAGGGCTCCCCTTGGCGATGTAACTCAGAACCACCCCCTTCTCGAACCCCAGATGGGCGCCCAGCGTTTCCCCGGCGGGCTCGCTCAGGACCCCCAGCCACGCGCCCCGGTTGTCGGGCTCGGCGTCCGGGGCGGGCGGATCGGCCTGCTCCTCACGGCCGGGCTCGCCGACGGGCGGCCGCCCCGCCGCTTGCTCGTTGTTCCCCTCCTCATCCAGAGCCGCCGGACGTTCGATGGCTGAAACCGGATCACCAAGGGCCAATATAACCACCATGGAAGTCAAAATCCCTTTCTTCATGTCAGTAAAACAAACTGGTTCGATGAAATCCCGGGAATCCCGCCGGCGGGACAACCCCGGCACCGCATCGCAGGCTCAATAAACCAAGCGACGGATGGTTTCGTCATTGTGCAGGCATTGACAGGCATTCAATCCGTCGCGACGGGCTTCAGGATATACCGGACCACCGGCCGCTCGACGTGGACTTCCTCGCCATTCCCGTTCCGGAACACCACCCGGTCGATGTATTCGACGCGCAGCAGGCGCATCGGACGCTCCCCCCTCGTGGCGACCACGCCCCGGTCCGAGGCGCAAACAATCCGGCGCTTCGCCGCGTGGGGATCAAAGACAACCGGCTGCAGCGCGCGCGAGGCCGGAACGCCCTCCACCACCGCTCCCTTCTCCGGTTGCCCGTGCTCGCCCACCAGCAAACCCGCAAGACACCCCAAAAGCGCCACCCCGGCCGCCGCCCCCCACATGCCGAAACCTGCCAGCCTCCTCGATCTCCCGAATCGCTTGCAATCGGGAAACGGAAGCACCTTGCCACACCCCTGCTCGCCCAGTTCCCATCCCTCCATGACGGATTCCATCCTTGCGATCAGGCCGGCCGGCATGGCCCGCGGAGAAAGACGCTCCAATTCCTCCTCGAATCTCTGCAATTCCGGATCCATGATCAATCGATCGCCATTCTCATTTCCTCTTAGAGATCGCCCCGGATGCGGGCCCCTGCAAGGCGCTTTCGCAGGGCCTCAATTCCGTAGCGATACCGGGAAGCCACCGTGTTCATTGAAATGTCCAAAATTTCACCAATTTCCGCGAAAGTCCGCCCTCCCCAGATCTTCATCACGATCACTTCGGAGAACTTCCGGGGCAGTTCCCGCAGCGACCGTTCGAGCATCCTGCGCCGCTCGTCCTGGTATCCGGCGCTCTCGAACCACGCGAGGTCGCCGTCGTGCTCGATTTGCTCGCGTTCGGCCACCGCGTCCTCCCGTTTTTGCCGCCGGTCGTTCCGCCGGCCGAGGTCGATCGCCTCCCGCCGGATCTGAGTGTACAGGAAGGGGAGCCATGCATCCTGGCCCCCGAAGAAACTCCCTTCCTCCTCCTTGCGGGCCAGCTTCACAAGGGCCTCCTGCAGAATGTCCTCCGCGTCCTCCTGCCGCCGGGTTTGCTGCCGCGCAAACAAGAGAAGTTTCGCGCCGTGCTCGGTCAGCCACCCCCCCCAGCGGGTGGCCTCCGTCGTCGCGGCTGAGGAGCCGGAATTCCGCATCAGACCAAATCTTGGCGCGACCTTACCCGATTCTTCCGCGTTCCTCAACGACGCATTCCGCCCTGGCTCTGTCAACGCCGGGATGCCGCATGATCGCGCCGAAAAATGGAAGGCTCGCAAAACGGCGGACCCAAGTGCACCGGTTGATGCACGACAGTCCGCCAACCCCGCCAGCGCTCCACTCCGCGGGTGAGCAGGCATCAGATCCAAGTTGACAGAGCACTCGCCAGCCATTTCCCCGTGAGCGAACCCTTCGCGCCGGCCAGTCCCGCCGGCGGCCCCTCCGCCACCACTTCCCCGCCGTGCCGCCCCCCGCCCGGTCCAAGGTCGATCACCCAGTCCGCGGCGCGGATCACATCAAGGTTGTGCTCGATCACGACCAGCGAATGGCCCGCGTCCCGCAGGCGCCGCAGCACTCCCAGCAGCACCTCCACATCGTCGTGATGCAGACCGGTGGTGGGCTCATCCAGAAGATACAGGACGCTCTCGGTCGAACTCTTCGCCAACTCCGCCGCCAGTTTCACCCGCTGCGCCTCGCCCCCCGAAAGCGTGTTGGCGGGCTGTCCGAGCCTCAGGTACGACAGACCCACCTCCGCCAAGGCCTCGAGCAACTCCCGAAGCCGGGGCACTTTCCCGAAGAGGGCCGCCGCTTCCTCGATCGTCATGTCGAGGATGTCCGCGATACTGCGCCCCCGGTAAGTCACTTCAAGCGTCTCGCGATTGTAGCGCTTCCCGCCACAGGCGTCGCATCGCACATACACGTCGTTCAGGAAGTGCATGTCGATCCGGATCACGCCGCCGCCCTGGCACTTCTCGCAGCGCCCCCCCTTGACGTTGAAGCTGAACCGGCCCGCGGCATACCCCCGCTGGCGGGCCAGCGGCAACTGCGCAAACAGGCTCCGGATGTGGTCGAAGGCGCCGGTGTAAGTCGCCGGGTTCGAGCGCGGACTCCTCCCAAGCGGACTTTGGTCGACCACCACCAGCTTCGCGATCTGCTCGACCCCGTCGATCCCGTCGTGCGCGCCCGGCGCCGCCTTCGCACCGTGCAGCGCGCGCGCCAGCGCCCGCCGCAAAACCTCGTCCACCAAGGTCGACTTGCCGCTCCCGCTTGGCCCCGCCACGCACACCAGCCGGCCCAGCGGAATCGCAACGTCGATCCCTTTCAGGTTGTGGTGACGCGCGTTGCGAATCATGAGTTGCGGTCCGGCCGGCAGGCCCAGCTCCAGTCCGGCGGACGGGGCGCCCGCCAATCCCCCGCGGCCCCCCAGCCAGCGCCCGGTCGGCGATTCTTCGACCTCCATGATCTCCTCGATCGTCCCGGCCGCCAACAGGCGTCCCCCGTGCGTGCCGGCCCCCGGCCCCAGTTCGATCACATGGTCGGCGGCGCGAATCATGGCCTCGTCGTGCTCCACCACCACCACCGTGTTGCCGAGATCCCGCAAGCGGCGCAGGGCCCCGATCAGCCGCGCGTTGTCCTCGGGATGCAGCCCGATGCTGGGCTCGTCGAGCACGTACAACACGCCCGTGAGGCCCGCCCCGAGCTGCGTCGCGAGCCGGATCCGTTGCGATTCCCCGCCCGACAAGGTCGCGCTGGCGCGGTCCAGTGTCAGGTATCCAAGCCCCACCTCCTCGAGGAACCGGAGCCGCTTCGCAATCTCCACCACCACTCGCCGGCAGGCTTCGGCCCGCGCTCCCGCAACCCGCAGCCCGCCCAACCACTCCACCGCGTCCTCGATCGACAACGCGCAGAACTCATGGATTCCCAACCCCTCCGCCCCGGGCTCGCCCGCGCCCTCCCCGAACAAGCGCACCGCCAGAAACTCCGGCTTCAGCCGCCGGCCCTCGCACGACGCGCACACCCGCGCGTTCATGAACCGCCCCACGTTCCGCTTCACCCCTTCGCTCGTCGATTCCTTGAAGAGACGCTCCGCCTGCCGGCAGAGCCCTTCGTAAGCGCGGTGCCAGATCACTTCCTGCCCGTCCTTCTCCCACGGCATCGGGATCTTCATTCCCCCCGTGCCGTAGAAAAGCGCACTCTGGAACTCCGACGGCAACTCCGCGAACGGCGCGTCTCCCGACACCCCGAAATGTTCCGCCAGCGCCTCGATCTGCTTCTCGTTCCAGCTCTTGCGGCGCCCGCTCCCCCGATACATCCGCACCGCCCCCTCCCGCAGGCTCTTGCTCCGGTCCGGGACCACCAGCTCGGGATCGCAAAACTGCTCCGTCCCCAGACCGTGACACGCCTCGCACGCCCCAAGGTGGCTGTTGAACGAAAAGTGCTTCGGCGTCAGTTCCGGCAACTCGAACCCGGTCCTCGGATTCCGAAAACTCGTCAGGAACGACACCTCTTCCCAGTCCGGCCCGTCGAACCCCTGCACCAGCGCCCGGGCCTCCGCCCCGCACACCCGCAAGGTCGTCTCCACCGAATCCGCAAGGCGACTCTCGAAGCCCGATCGCACCACCAACCGGTCAACCACCACCTCGAGACGCTCCACCCGCTCCGGCCACGCCCGCCCCGCTTCCTCGATCTCCATCATCTCCCCGTTCACCCGGACCCGCACAAACCCCTGGCGTTGCAGGTCCGCCAAAAACGCCCCCCGGTCCGCCGCCGTGCCCGGATCCAGCGGCGCCAGCAACACCACCTTCGCCCCCTCCTCCCGCCCCGCCAGACTCGCCACCACATCCTCCGAGGTCATGCGCTCAAGACGCTCGCCCGTCTGCGGATCGTGCGGCACTCCCAGCGCCGCATACAGAATCCGCAGGTAGTCATGAACCTCCGTGGCGGTCGCGATGATCGAACGCGGATTCGACCCTCCCCCGCGTTGCTCGATCGCGATCGCCGGACACAAGCCCTCGATGGCGTCCACCTCCGGCTTGTCGAGTTGATCCAGAAACTGCCGCGCATAAGTGCTCAGGCTCTCCACATACCGCCGCTGCCCCTCCGCATACAGCGTATGAAATGCCAGACTCGACTTCCCGCTCCCGCTCAGCCCCGTCACCACCACCAGCTTCCCCCGCGGAATGTCCACGTCGATATCCCGCAGATTGTGCTGCCGCGCCCCACGTATCCGAATCGCGTCCACCACCCCCTGTGTAGGCCGCAGCCAACAAGTGTCGAGGGCCGAGTCCCAGCGAACAGCACCCAACGCCGCCCAACCCTTCCCCTCAACCCCGCCCCCCGTGGCAACAGCCCCCCCTCGATGAATGACGAATGAGTCGCCCGGAGAGCCCTGCCTCGTCTTCACGAGCGACATGCGGGTGCGGTCGCCGGATGGGAGTCACGAATACCCCCACGCCTCCGCCTTGTGCGGGACGGCTGAATACCTGGACGATCACGAGGACGCTTCGCATCTTGCGTCACTCGACCACCACGCGATAGCATCGCCGGGGGGCGTTGGCGGCGATGGCGATGGCAACGGCGTTGCGCGGAGGCGTGGCGGCGATCCCGCTCTCGATATCTTCCCATGTCGCCAGATCGGCGGACCCCTGAATCGTGTAGGTCTTGCCGAGTTCGCTCGACCACCTCAGTTCGAAGTCGCCTCCGGAGGCGACTGAACAATCGGTCACACACAGGTAGGAGCCGGAGTCGGTCGGAATCGTGCCCGCCGCTTCCTCCTCGCCGTTGGCCGCGCCGTCGGCGTCGTCATCCTTATCGGGGTCCATCGCGGTGGTGTCGCCGGCGTAGTTGAACTCGTACCAGTCGGTGAGCCCGTCGCCGTCGGTGTCGGTGAGGGGCCCTGTGGCGCCACCGCGCACGCAGCGCACGTGGTTGAAGACGCGCTGGACATCGCCCTGCGGTCCGTGGCCCGCGACCGGGTAGTCGTCGGGGGCGCCGGTTTTCGGGTCGCTGCGCTGGCAGCCCGCGCCGTGGACGTCGATGATCGTCAACCCGCCGTCCATCGAGCCGAGGCCGCGCCCGAAGCACACGTAGACGCCGCTCGCCGCGCTGCCGTCGAACTTCAAATGCGTCGTGCTGCTCCAATACCACGGGTAGTCCGCCTCGCCGGCCATGTTGGTGATTTGTGTCACGGAGAACAGCGGGTCGATCGCAGCGGATGAGGTCGTGCCCGGCGAACGCGAGTAATCGACGATGCTTTGCAGTTCCTTGGCGTTGGGGAGACGCCAGTCCCGATATCCGCCCAGTTCCAGGTTTTCGGCACAGGCGAGGGCCTCTTCCCACGTCATGCCGGTGACGCTGTCGGCCTGCTGCCACATCAGCCCCGTGGCGTGGTCGGTGATGGTGCCGTCGCCGTTGTCCACAAAGCTGTTCACGCCGTAGTCGGTGCTGCCGCGGCAGTAGTGGACGTAGTACTCCTTGCCCGAGGTTGGATATCCCTTGATCCGCCCGTCGACGAGGTTCAGGCCGAACATGGCCTGCTGGCCGCCCATCACGGTGTCCAGGTAGATGGTCGTCGTGGCAAACTGCGAGTCGATGAGACGCTCGCCGGCGCCGGTGTCGCCGTAGCCGATCTCGAAGTAGTCGGTGTCGATGAACGGCGTCAGGCCGGAAGGGTCCTCGCTCTGAACGTTGGGGTCGGTCCCGCGAAAGTCCATCAGCGAGTACAGTTCCTTGATCGACGGCAGGCGCCAGTCGCCGTATCCCCCGAAGTTCTGCGCGTTGAGCGTGCCGGCGTAATCGACCGCCTCGGATTGCAGAAGCTTGTCATCCGCGTCGATCCGGCCGTCGTCATTCAGGTCCGAGGACCGCGTCCACGTCAGTCCGGTGACGCCGTCGTAGACCGTCAGGCCGTCATGGCTCACGGTGTAGGCGGGCTGGTTGCCGGTGTATTGCGAGTCCTGGCCCGCGAAAGCCTCTCCGGGACCCGGATCAGCAATGGCGGTCGAGGCGTTGTAGCTCGTGCCTTGGGCGGTATCCACCACCGGATACGTCGCAACCAAGCCATCCCCGCCGGAGGAGGAGGTCGCCGTCACCGTGAAGCCCGCCGTCATGGAATAGACAAGCGTCCCGTGCGGGGTGCCGAACGTCACCTCCGCGTCCAGCGCCCCCGCCGCCTGCGAAGCCGGAATGTCAAACACCGCCGTCACCACATGCTGACTCGGGTGAGCCACCGAGGTCCCCGTCAGGTTCCCGATTGTGGCGCCGTCCGGAATCACGGAAGCCGGAGGCGCCGGCGGCAGATCGGCATCCAACGTGAACGTCACCGTCAATCCGCTCGTCCCGGCGGCCGCCGTGGCAGGACTCAGTCCCGTGATCTGATTGGTGCTCTGGGCCCCCGCGGCGCCCGCGAACAGCGAACATGCCAGCAGCGGCGCAACGAGTGCCGGGAGCTTCCTCTGAAGCCGCGCCGCCAGTCCCTCATGGGGTTGATTCGATTGTGGAGCTTTCATGACGGTCCGGATGAAACCGCGGTTCCTCCCTCTTTGCGATACCCGCGGGACCAACCCCGGCGCCCTTGGGATGAGGCCCGCCCGTTCCGGGATGAAGACGCTCCAACACCCTGCTAAACCCCGGGCGTGCTGACTTCCAACTTCCCCGCCCCCCTCGTCTTCGCCTTCAGATTGAGGAACTCCACCGCCAGCGAGAAGACCATCGCGAAGTAGATATACACCTTCGGAATGTGAAAGGTCAGAAATGGCATGTCCCGCTCAGCCATAGCGGCCCCCACGCCCGGGATCAAGCGGAGCCACACCTGCGCCGCGTCGCGCCCCCGTCCTCGTCAACCGCTCCGAGCCCCGCCTCTCCCGCCCTTTTTCCTTCCCTCGCCCCTGACGAGCATTTTGGATACCACCGCCTGCCAAACCCGTCCTTGCCCTTCCGATGGCGGGCCACCCGGACCGCTGATTGCTGACTGCGCAAACTCCACTGCGCACCCGACTCTCCCTTCCCCCATTAATCACCAACCGACCCCGTGCTCCTCGACCGCTTCCTCGATCCCGCCACGCCGTCGCTGAAGATCTGCGGGGTGACGCGCGCCGACGACGCCGTGCGCCTCGCGGACCTCGGGGTGGACGCCCTCGGGGTGAACTTCTGGTCACGGTCGAAGCGCTATTGCCCCCCTGAGACCGCCGCCGGGTTCCTGCCCTCCCTCGTGGGCCGCATCCTGCGGGTGGGCGTCTTCGTGAACGCCGGCCCGGATCTTCCCCGCGACCTCCTCGAACGAGGCCTTGTCGACCTCGCGCAGTTCCACGGCGACGAGACCCCCGACTACTGCGCCGCCTTTTCCGGCCGCCCCTTCCTCAAGGCGATCGGCGTCGGGTCGCCCGCCGACCTCGACCGTGCCATGGAGTTCGGCGCCCGCGGCCTCCTGCTCGACGCCCACGCCCCGGGCGCCTACGGTGGCACTGGCAGGTCGCTCGACTGGGGCGTCGCGGCCTCCTTCGTCGCCGGCCACCCCGGCTTCCCGGTTGTCCTTGCCGGCGGCATCACCCCCGCCAATGCCGCCGAGGCCCTCGCCACCGTCCGCCCCGCCGCCCTCGACGTCGCCTCCGGCGCGGAGTCCGCCCCCGGCCTCAAGGACTTCGCCAAGGTGACGGACCTTATCGAGGCGCTGCGGCAAGGCATGCCCGGGCACGGCGAATAGGAGAAGCCGGCAACCGGGCACACCCCTGCACCCGTCCGAGGAATCATTCTCGACGCGGCCTGAAGGACGGCCGGCTCAAATGAGACCGGCAGGTCACGCGAACCTTCCGCCCGGCCCGCGCCTGATCCATCCCATGAACCGCCGGTCATCCTTCACCGCCTCTCGCCGGACTGCGGGGGAAAACTCTTGAAGGCCGCGATGATGTCTTCGAAGCCGGCGTGCCAGATGGTGTTGTGACGCGCACCGGGGATGGCGAGAAACCTCTTGGGGCCGGGATGACGCTCGTAAAGGGCCTTCCCCTCCGCAAAGGGAATCGTCCGGTCGTTCTCGCCGTGGATCACAAGCAGAGGCTTGCCAATGTGACCAATGCGCTTGATGTTGCGGAACTTGTCCCCCGGGAAGAGGGGAATGCGAGTCACCGTCAGAAAGGCGGAGCGGAACGGCGAGATCAGGATGAGTCCGCCCGTCTCCTCCCGCTCCGCAAGCCAGCAGGCGGGCCCCGAGCCCACCGACTGCCCGACCAGGATGATGTCCGATGACCGGACGCCTTCTTCGGCGGTGAGATAGGTGAAGGCGGCTTCGACGGCATCGTAACATCCCTGCTCGGTGGGAGAACCCTCGCTGAGACCGTACCCCGGATAGTCGTATGCCAGAACGGCAAACCCCTCGGCGTGGATCTCGGCCAGAAGCGGCGCAAGCGAGCCGAGGTCCTCGGCATTGCCGTGCGACCAGAGCAGAACCGGACCGTCCGCCTCCCGCCGCGGATACCAGAAGGCGGCCACCTGACGGCCCTCCTTGTCGTTCAGCAACCGCAGATGGGAAGCTCCCCGGCCGTAACGGGCCGGAGGCGGGTGGAAGATCAACCGGTTCGAGAATCCGCAGGCCACAAGACAAAGGGCAAGGTATATGAAGGCAAGGGATTTGAGCGGACGCTTCCAATCCCACGTGCCCCAGAGAAGTCTCCCCCACCTCCCGCGGGGGGCAAGAGGCGCCTTGCCTTCTTCGCGAACCGGCTCGCGCTCCCCGGGCATGTCCGGAACTAACGGGAATCAGCTTGGAAGGCAAGGCACCGAAAACCCCGGCCGCACCCTCGCCGTCCGCGCCAAAACCCTCAAAACGCAAATCAATTGCATAAGCACGCTCCACTCATAGAATCCCGCTCATGCGCGGGAATCCTCTGCTCCGGACGGTGATCCTGGCGCTCGCGCTGGCGCTGGCCGGTCTGCTGGTGGCGTCGGTGATCAGGAACGCGAATCCTCCCGCTGAGGAGCTTCCGGCCGCTCAGGCGCCGCCCGGCACGGAGCAACGCATCGCGACGTATCTGACAGTGGTCCTCTCTTCCCCGGCCACCTCTCTCGTCCTCGCCGGACCCTCGGGCGGCCGCATCGAGATGCCCCTTGCGGGCGCCCTCCGGTCCGAACACGAATCCGGTCTCCGCATCTCCAACAACTCATGGGACGCCTGCCTCGAGATTGCGTGGGAGAACACCGCCCAACCGAACTTCGCCCATCTCACCCTCGAACCGGAGCGTCTCGAAACGCGCCGGGTCTCCCTCTATTTTCCGCCCGGGACCACCACCCATCAGGTCGCGCTGACGTGGCCGGACGAAACCAGTGACGAATGACAAATGACCGCCGACGCCTCCCCGGGACCCGAAACCCGCAACCTGACACCCGGCCACAAGGCTTGCGCCCACCATGACCACCATCATGAGATGATCGTGGAAGGCCTTGCCGTGCACTACCGTTCCCTCGTGGCCATCGAGGATGTCTCCCTTGCAACCTCCTGCGGGAACCGGGTGGCTCTCATCGGTCCGAACGGCGCCGGCAAATCGACCTTGCTCAAGGCCATCGCCGGCCTCGTCCCCCGCGCCCGCGGGTCGATCCGTTGGCGCGGCGCCACGGTGCGGAAGTGGTCGCGCGAGTTCGCATATCTCCCCCAGCGCGAGGATGTCGACTGGTCGTTTCCAATCACCGTCCGCGGACTGGTCGAAATGGGACGCTACCCCCACCTCGGCCTCGTAAAGAGCTTCACCGCCGAGGACGGCCACGCCGTGGACGAGGCCCTCGAAACCCTCCGGATCGCCGGCCTCCAGGACCGCCAGATCTGCGAGTTGTCCGGCGGACAGCAACAGCGGTCCTTTCTTGCCCGCGCCATCGCGCAGGACGCCCACGTCCTCCTCCTCGACGAGCCGTTCACCGGTCTCGATCGAAACGCGTCGCGCTCCCTGGCGGGCCTCCTCGCCCAACTCGCTTCAGAAGGACGCCTCGTCATCGCGTCCCACCACGATCTCGAGTCCGCCCCCCAGCTCTTCAACCAGACCCTCCTCCTCAACCGGACGCCACTCGGATTCGGACCCTCCAGCGAAATCCTCACCCCGGGCAACATACGCGCCGCCTTCGCCGCATGAACAGCGTCGCAAGTCATGCGATCCGCGTTGTGCGCTTCGCGTTGGCGGGCCCCGGATGATCATTCGCCCCTCCCGTCTTCCCACATCAACCATCAGTCCTTCGCCATCAACTCGTTCTTCACTCCCTTCCATGACCCGTTCTTCCAGCGCGCCTTGCTGGCGGGTCTTCTGATCGGCTTCACCAACGGGTTCTTCAGCGGATTCGTCGTGCTGCGGCGGTCCGCTCTCTCGGTGAGCGCCTTGTCGCACACGATGCTTCCGGGCATCGCGTTGGGGATCCTTGTCACCGGGGCCCTCACGCAGTTCAACGCCTTCATCGGCGCCCTCGCCGCGACCCTTTTCGTGGGACTCGGCTCGTTGCTGGTTTCCCGCACCTCCCGGGTGGCGCAAGGAACCGCCCTCGCCATCCTTTACACCACCGCCTTTGCCATCGGGGTGGCGGTGCTCCCGCTTCTCGACGAAAGCAACGAACTCGAACACTGGCTCTTCGGGGATATCCGCCTCGTGAGTTCCTCCGACCTCTGGCTCGCCTTCGCCATCGGCTGCATCATCCTGCTCACCTCGAACCTGTTCTTCCGTCCGCTTCTCCTCACCCTCTTCGAACCGAACATCGCGGCCGCCCAGGGTGTCCCCGTCCGGAGCATGAACTATCTCCTCTTCGGACTGCTCATCATGGCGCTCGTCACCTCGCTGCAGGCGGTCGGTTGCGTCCTGAGCGTCGGATTACTCGTCGCTCCGGCCGCCACCCTCTCCCTTCTCACGAACCGGACGCCCTTGCTCTTCTGGGGCGGGGGCCTGCTCGGCGCCGCGGGCTCCGTCAGCGCCCTCCTGATCGCATGGTGGGCCAACCTCTCCGCCGGTCCGGCCATCGTCATCGTCCTCGGCGCCCTCTTCCTCCTCGCCTTCCTCCTCGGCCCCAAGTACGGCTTCCTCACCAACCGCTCAAAGTTCTCCCCCCCGCCCCCCAATCACTGACCCCGCAATACGCACCCCGCCTCCCGCCCCCCTCTCATGAACATCCTCCTCATCTTCTTTGGCGGCGGCCTCGGCGCGGTCGCGCGCTGGACTCTCTCCACGAGCATCGAGCAACTCGTGCTCCACACCCCCCTTCACCGCTTCCCGTTCGGTATCCTTGCCTGCAACCTCCTGGGGTGTTTCGCCGTGGGCTGCGCCTTCGGCGCCCTCGCCCAGCGCCACCCTTCATGGATCTTCCCCTTCCTGGTGACCGGCTTTCTCGGCGGTTTCACCACCTTCTCGGCCTTCGGCATGGACACCGTCGAGGCCTTCCGGGACGGCCTGCCCGGCATCGCTCTCCTCAATGTCGTCCTCTCGGTCCTCCTCGGACTCGCCGCGGTGTGGGCCGGTCTGCGGCTGTCTTCGCCGTAGCATCGGCCGATCGGTCGGAAAGCGGTGTCGCCGTCCCGCCGGGCGGGACTCTGCCACCGCACTCCACACCGCGGCCCCTCTGGAGTGCGCCGGCAAAGCGAGCCTCCGCGAGCGGCGACGGCGCTTTGGGGCAAGCGGAGCGCGCAGGACCATTCCAAAGCGGTGTCGCCCGACTTCGCCCCCTTCGACGCAGCTCAGGGCCTGAGCCTGTCGAACGGCTGCGGGCTACGAAGGGCAAGCTGCTGCGCTTGCCACCGCACTCCACACCGACGCCGCTCAGGGTCCCCTCTCGAGGAGAACGTCCCGGCCCCGGACGACCATCTCGATCCGTCCCTTCAGGGTCCGGTCAAGAAACGGCGTGTTGATGCTCTTCGACTTCATGAAGTCCCGCGAGAAGGTTGTCTCTCCCGCCGGATCGAAGAGCAGCAGGTCGGCTCGCCGGCCTTCCTCCACCGGAACCGGATCGAGCCCCATCAGCCGCCGCGGTTCCGCCGAGTAACGCTTCACCAGCAGGTCCCAGCCGAACTCCCCGGCCGCCACGAAATGGTGAAAAAGCGATACCAGGGCCGTTTCGAGACCCGTGATGCCGTTCGGCGCGGAGACGAAGTCCTGCGCCTTCTCAAACTCCGTGTGCGGGGCGTGGTCGGTCGCGATCAGGTCGAAGACTCCCTCCTTCAAACCCTCCAGCAAGGCCGCATTGTCGTCCCTCGTCCGCAAGGGAGGATTCATTTTGAAGCGCGTGTCGTACTCCCCGATGTCGTCCTCGCAGAAGATGAGGTGATGCGGCGACACTTCCGCCGTCACGCGCGCGCCGCGCTCTTTCCACCACCGCACCGTTTCCATCCCGAGACCGGAGGAGACGTGCTGGATATGAACGTGGGCCCCCGTGGCGTGGGCCAACCGGATGTCGCGATCGATGCAGATCTCCTCGCTGCACGCCGGGCTGCCCTTGATTCCCAACCGGTAGCTGACCAGCCCCTCGTTCAGGGCGCGCGGACCGGATAACTCCAAAACCTCGCAGTGGCTCGCGAAGAACATGCCGAATTCCGAGGCATACTCCATCGCGTAGCGCAGGACCGCCGGGTTCGCCACCGGCTCTCCGTCGTCGGTCAGCATCCGCACCCCCAGTTGCCGCATCCCGTCAATCCCCGCCAGCTCCGCGCCGTCCCGCCCCCTCGTAACACATCCCGCCGTGTAGACGGGAATCCGCGCCACCTCCCGCGCCTTATCGAGGAGCATCCGCACCACCGCCGCGGTGTCGATCGGTGGACTCGTGTTCGGCATCATGACCACCCCCGTCACGCCCCCGTTGACGGCCGCCTCGCTCCCGTGCGCGATGTCCTCCTTCTCCTCCTGACCGGGTTCCCTGAAATGCACGTGGGCGTCGAACATCGCCGGAACAACCAGCATGCCCTCCGCCGCGATCACCCGCGCTCCCGCCGGAGCCGGCACCCCCTCCCCCACCGCCCGGATCACTCCGTCTTCGATCCACACGTCGGCCCGCACCGGGGGGCCGTCCTCCCTCGCCACCTCGCCGCCGGCAAACAACAAGTCCATTACTCCTCCCCCCCTTCCCCGGTTCCGGGCTTCAGCGAATACAGGACCGCCATCCGCGCCGCGATCCCGTTCTCAACCTGCTGATTGATCAGGCTCCGCTCGTAGTCCATTACTTCATGACACAATTCCACCCCGCGGTTCACCGGCCCGGGATGCATGATGTAGATCCCCTCCCCCGCAACCCGCGCGAACCGTTCCTGCGTCACGCCGTAAACCCGGTGATACTCGTGCACGCTCGGAAAATACTGCACCTCCAGTCGCTCCATCTGCACCCGCAGCAGGTAGAGCACATCCGGCCCCCACCCGAGGGCCTCCTCGAAGTCCGTGAATCGCCGGATCCCCTCCGCCGGCCCCTTCCGCGGCAGCAGCGAACCCGGCCCAAGGAACCCCACCTCCACCCCCATCTTCCGGAAGACGGTGCTCGTGGATCGCGCCACCCGGCTGTGCAGAATGTCCCCCGCGATCAATACCTTCCGGCCCGCCGGCTCCGGGATGACCTCCTTCAGCGTGAAGGCGTCCAGCAGGGCCTGCGTCGGATGGGCGTGGGCGCCGTCCCCGGCGTTCACCACCGATGCCTTCGTCTGCCGCGCGATCGCCAGCGGCATCCCCGACATCTTGTGGCGCACCACGATGTAGTCCGCCCGCATCGCCTGCAGGGTGTCCACCGTGTCCTTCACGGTCTCCCCCTTCACGACCGAGGAATGCGGAACATCGAGGTCGATGACGTCCGCCGAGAGCCGCTTCGCGGCCACCTCGAACGAGGAATGCGTCCGCGTGCTCGGCTCATAGAAGAGCATCAGGACCGACTTCCCCTTCAGCGCCGGGACCTTCTTCACCGAGCGCGTGAAGACCTCCTTGAACGGCGCCGCCTGTTCGAGCAAATGATGCACCTCCTCCCGCGTCAGGGAGGCGATATCAAGGAAATCCTTGCGTGCCATTCGTCACCCCGGATGCGAGTTCCTTACCAGCTCCACGCCGTCCTCGCCATCTGTATTCTTCAGCCGCACCAGAATGTGGTCCATCCGCTCCGTCTCGATCGTCGCCCCCGTGTAATCCGCATGAATCGGCAACTCCCGGTGCCCGCGGTCGATCAATACCGCAAGGGCCACCCGCGCCGGACGCCCGTAGTCCCACAACGCTCCCAGCGCGGCCCGAATCGTGCGGCCGGTGAAAAGGACGTCGTCCACCAGCACCACGTGCGCCCCGTCAACCTGAAATGTGACCTCGCTCTCCTGAAGCTTCGGATTCTCCGCAAGGTGGGCCAGGTCATCCCGGTAGAGCGAGATGTCCAACATCCCGTAATCGTGCGCCACTCCGCCCGCCGCAAGGGCGTGGCACACCCGCTCCGCAACTTCGTCTCCCCGGCTCCGGATGCCGACGATCGCAATGCGATGCCCGCCCGCGCCTTCCCGAATCTGGTCCGTCAACGACTCCACCGCCCTCGCGATCGCCGCTTCGTCAAGGATCACCGCCATCTCGCCCTCCCCTGCTCGTTCATGGAATCGACTGGGTCGCAAGTCGCAGAATCCGGTGCGCCGCCATGGCGGCGTTCAAGGGCGCCTTCGAGTGCAGGCCCACCGTGGTGGCCGGCACCCCGCCCGGAAGCTGCGATATCGAAAGCAGGGCCTCGATCCCGTTCAGCGGTCCCCCGGGGACCGGCACCCCGATGACCGGCAGGGAGGTCTTCATTGCCACCACTCCCGGAAGGGCCGCCGCCAATCCCGCAATCGCCAGAATCACCCCCTTCGCCCCGCTCTTCTCGATCCGGTCAAGGAACTCGATGAGCTTGTCGAGGTCGCGATGCGCCGAGAGCACTTCTTCCACATAGCCGACCTCCTCGGCCTGGAAGTACTTCAGCGCCGGTTCCATGAACGGCTTGTCGTTCTCGCTGCCGTAAATCAGGTAAGCTTTCATTGCGCGGGTCGATTGGTGTCGTCTCAGGCCCGAAATTGCAAGCCCGACCGTCCCGGGCGCTCCCAATCCCGCAGGCGTCCCGCTTCGCATATCCCGCTTGTCAACATGCCTTCACCATCCGGGGACTTCAACGAATCCGGCCCGCAGGCCCCCACTGAGGCAAAATCTCCCCCAGTCTCGAATCCCGGCCTTCCCTCCTCCCGTCCCATCGTCCAACATCTCCTTATGCGTGAGCCGCG
>Ga0180432_10004128_pt1 | contig 20138 bp, 14 predicted proteins | sample SS_ome_10_FD_132414 | JGI IMG/M metagenome (GOLD analysis project Ga0180432, IMG submission 132414) | Hypersaline lake sediment archaeal communities from the Salton Sea, California, USA - SS_1_MS_2 metaG | ecosystem: Environmental > Aquatic > Non-marine Saline and Alkaline > Hypersaline >...
TCTGTAAATAGGTTATTGGTACTATTAAAAAATTCCTAAAATTCCCTGAGCCGTTGCTTTCAACTGTCTCGAGTTTCGTCAGTGCTGTGCTACTCGGCTCCCTTGCCACAAATCACCGACGACAGCGTCCACCAAAGGATATTCAGATCCATCTTCAGGCTCTGCTTTTCGACATACTCGACGTCATATCTCACAATGTGATCGAAAGAGATAGCACTCCGCCCTCGCACTTGAGCCAGACCAGTGATGCCAGGTAGCACTTCCAGCCGCTCGTGGTGCCAGCTTCGGTATTCCTCAACCTCCCAGGGCACGTTGGGCCGAGGTCCAACCAGGCTCATCTCTCCCTTGAGCACGTTAAAGATCTGGGGCAGTTCGTCCACGCTGGCCTTACGCAGGATACGCCCCACTCGGGTGATCTGTGAAGCCTGGATGGGTTTGTAAGTCTTGCCGGTACCATTACTGCCAAAGGGTATTTCCTCGGATGGCCTCAAGGAAACGCAACGGGAATTGCAGGCCGCTGCGGGCTCACTGCTGTCGATCTTGCCATTTACAAAGGCTTTCATAAAGGCCCGATGAGAACTGTCATCAAGGCTCTGCTGCATCGTGCGGAATTTGTACATAAGAAAGGGACGGCCCCCTCTGCCAACGCGTTCTTGAACAAAGAGGACGGGCCCTCGCGAATCGAGTATGATGGCAAGCGCGCAGATGGCCATCAATGGAAGAACGACAGGCAGAGCCAACAAGCAAATAGCCACATCCATCACACGTTTGGCGATTCGATACTCCCGCCGATAAGGGAACACCCTGGGTTGATTGATGATCACTAATTCCGTTGACATTGTTCTCCTCTTGTTCCTTAGCGAATATACTACATGGTGAAACGTTCCGCCGCTAACGACTGCGCTTTTACGGAACGCTCCGACTTGCGGACTCCGTTCATCTCACCGACAGCTTGCTCTACCAGTCCATCAAAGGTCACCGCATCTTTGGGAAAAGACGCCGTACCAATCTGGGGGGTGACTCCAACCTGCTCAGATACAGCCTGGCGCAACCTGCCGATCAAATCGGGCAATTGTTCCGACGTCACCTCAGGCAACAATACGAGAAAATGATCGTTGGTCCGGGCAATCACATTATAGTCCTCAAGTTTGTGGCACAACGTCCTGGCGACGTCGGATAGGAGATACCGTTTCATCATCGCCTGCTGCACCTCTTGAACCATGCGATCCAGAGCAACCCGCATCAACTTCTCATCAACCCCAACCGCCATCAGCGCCAGAGGGCGATGGTGATGCCGGGCACGTCTGATCTCCCGATACATCTCGGCCTGCCCGGTCGAAAACGACTTTGCCAGCGTGTCAATTTGGCCGATGGTGATATGGGCGATAGCGCTCTCAAACTCCCCCATCCCATTACTGACCCAACGCGCCAGGATGATCGTCACCGCAATGACACATATCTCCATCACCGTCAAGGGAAGAGCCATGCCCCACACACGAGATTTTAACCATGCCTTGAGCACCAGGAATACCAAGGCCGGTATCACGAGGTGCACCCACAAGGGAACTTGACGCAGACGGGGAACGCAGATGGTGAGCGCAGCCACAAGCGGGACAAACGTGTAAGCCACGTCGGTGATATCGATCGGCTTGCTCAACCGCTCGATGTTATAAAAGAGAAAAAGCCAGATAACCAGCATAGCTACCAGAAAACGCATCCGTTTCATGGTGCGACCTCACGCCTCCAAAAAAAGTCCAGAATAACTTACAGGTGTACAATAACAGATTACGGCGGCTCGGACAGCCGGTATCATCATTTTAAGAGGTGAGCGTAACACACAGGTATCGAAAGAACTAAAATCCGTTTGGAGACATCAGAGAAAAACCAGGCTCACAGAAGAGATTCAGCGTGAGCCTGGTTAGCCGCGACCGGATGCACAATCGCATAGATTCTGCATCATAGTCTCTGCCAAACTACAACGCCAACTGCTGAAGACCGCGATGTAGTTGGACCACAGGTGCCCCAACGCCCGCAAGTCAGAACCGGGCGTCCCGCCACAGGGGGCTAATTTGTCAGGGAATAGGTTCTGTATTCATCTCCTCTGTCAAATGGAAACTCGCAACCCTATGTCCCGCGAGAAGGAGTCGCTCTCTCCAACCTAGCCATCTTTGTCAAACGCGATCTGAAATATGATCCGGGGCTCCAATCCTATGGACACAGTGTAGCGGATGCAGGTCAGCGTGTGGTGACGAATCGGTTAAAATTCTACTAGAATGAGACAATCCAGTTACCGACGACGCGACCTTCGCATGTCGGGAGAAGGAGCCAGATGCCAGGCACGCACAATTACCGCCGATAGTTAAAGATCGCCTTGCTCCCGTCCCGTTCCAGGGCAAATGGTAGCTCTCGCAGCGGCGCCAGGGCCTTGCGCACGTCGTCGTGACATTCCACCGGGCAATAGAGAAGGAGGAAGCCCCCACCACCTGCGCCGCTGATCTTGCCGCCAATCGCACCGGCGCGACGCGCGGCCTGGTACATTGCGTCAATCTGTCCATTGCTGATGCCGCTGGCCAACTGTTTCTTGTATTCCCATCCCTGGTGCAAAAGTGCGCCAAAATCGTCGAAAGCCTCCCGCTCCAGGCATTCCTTGCCCTCCACAGCGAGTTGTTTCATCCTGCACAGTACCTGGAACCGATCATCTATGTTGCTGACTTGCTCCGCCAACACTGTACTCGACGCACGCGTGATACCGGTATAGAACAGCATGAGCCGCTCGCTCAATCGACGTAGCACGGTATCGGACAATCCCAGCTTCTCGGTGATGACGGCTCCATCAGACTTGAAGCGGATGAAGCGCAATCCGCCGTAGGCCACGATGTACTGATCCTGCTTGCCAATGGGCCGGCCCAGGGTGTCTATCTCGATCCTGCATGCCTCGCCTGCCAGGGCCGCAGCATCCCGCGTCTCGCCAACGTGCAGATGCAGGGCGTTGAGCACCCCTACCGTGACGGTGCTCGATGACCCCAGGCCGGTACCGGCCGAGGGGATATCACCCATCGTGGAAATCTCGATCTTTTTCGTGACCCCCGTTAGGCGCAGCGCCTCCCGCACCAGATCGTGCTGGACCTCGTCAAGATTGTCAACCATCTCGGTTCGGGTGTAGCCGATCCGAATCTTTTCGTCGAAACGCTCCTTGACGATGACGAATATGTACTTGTCAATAGCTGCACTGAGAACGCAGCCTTCCTCCCGCTCGTAAAAGCCGTGGAAGTCGGTGCCGCCTCCCAAGAAACTGATACGCAGGGGGGTTTGAGTGACGATCATAGCGTCCTTTCCTTGAACGTAGAGTGGATACGACGGCTTACACAGCCACTGTTACCATTCTAGGGAATGATCGTAACATATGGGTATCGGAAGGGTTAAGAATTCGGCTGCGGAGAGGAGAGCACCCAAAACAAAAACAGGCTCACGGGGAAAGATTCCCTGTGAGCCTGGCTGGCCGCGAGTCACCCTACCCCATCAGTCGCCTTTCTTCACCATGGGCAGATATACGGAATACACTTTCACAGGCGCGACGCTCACCTGGATCGGATTGTCATAGTAGCCAACGTAGGTGGTCCCGACATTGGCCGTGGTCCCGGTCAGGAAGTAGATATGCCCCAGCAGGGTGTAGCTGCCGGGGTTGGGGTCATCCACCTGGATGCCGGCATCTCCGTAGGAGCGTTGATCCCCGGTATCGCCAGCGTCAACTGCACTATCATCCTTATAGTAGGTAGATTGAACACCTCCCAACCCGGCAGGTATTCGGCTGACGTTGACGATGGTGCCCGTGATACTGGTCACCTGGGTCCACCTTGCCGCAGGCGCCACAGTGATCACGTCGGGGCTGCCATTGATGGTCGTGTCGATCGGGTTGTTGGCATCATAGTACGTCATCCCCGATGCCTGATCGTTCCAGTCCACCGAGATACGCAGGTGGTCGATCTGAAAGGGAGCGCCGGGCACCGTGAACGGTATCGGCTGCACAACGAGGGAGCAGTAGGCCAAGAGTGTACTGGTCCTTTGAACGGATACACCCGGCCCGATGGACAGTGTGAGGGTACTGACCCGCGTGACCCGCACCGGGCCATCCAGAACGTGGACACCATCCTGAGTGATGTCCTCTTCATCAGCCGCGATGGGGACCGTAAGAAACGTACCTGTGATCCGTAACTTTACCCGGTCCAGCACGCCCACGCTGCTATCACCCAGCGCCAGGTAATCCCTGAACGGATGGGCGGCATTGAATCCAACGGCATACCGGCCAGGACTCGCGATACGGTCGTTGCCCTCGTCGTAGGAGACGTAATCGGTGGTGAACGTGCGGCTCAGGGCGGGCGAGGAAAAGACATAGACCCAGGCGTGGGTATCGCTGATGGGATCGGTGAGGGTGATCACATAGCCCGGCGCGATAGAGGCACCACCTGCATCCAGCAATGGAAGGCTCACCGGGTCGCCTCCATCCATGGCCATAAAGACCAGTTCATCGTTGTCGTCCAGCAGACCGTCCTCCACGGCGACGAACATGCCGCCTCCATCCCGCTCATCAATCTGGAACGGGATCTGGGTCGGGGTGGCACCGTGGTAGGCGTAGACAAAGATATCTTCCACGGAGCCACCGATCAGGTTGGAGAGGAGGCCGCCCGTGATGACGACAGGGTCGTGCTGGCGGGCCAGAGAGGCGGCAGAGGGCGCGAGATCCACATCGGCCAGGGCCGGGCCAGGCGAATCCCGCAGCATCCACAGCAGGGCCAAGGTCAGCCCCAGGGCCAGGATCACTGTCAAGAGCAAACGTGACGGCTGCTTCATCGAGAAAGTACCTCCTTATGTGTACGTTGGTGAGAGGGGCACACAAGCGGCCCCGTGAACACGAACAGAGTTCAGGCAAGCGCGCCTGGGGGTCACGTGGGGTGTTCAGGCGGCAAACTTACGCAGGCGGAGTTCGTGCACGGGCATCATTCCTGCCCGGCTTTGCGGACTGGACACAGGCAATTTGACTCAGAGGGGGTAGGCTGGTAACAGGTGTCGGTGACCCTGCCACGACGTGTACGGGAGTGGGCCTCGTGCAGCATGCCATCGGCTGTCAGGGGGAGGCCTGGGGGTGGTGAGGCCGTAGACGTCTACTCACCCGGTTCCTGGCGAGACCAAAGCCGGCGCCGCAGCCACGAACGCCAGCGGCGCTCCTCGCGCTGGCCATCCTCGCTCTGGTAGTAGTAATAGTGGTTGTGGGAGTAGCCACCACGACGGCGTGACAGCCGGTTCAGCACCACGCCCAGCAGGTTGGCCCGCACGCGGCGGAACTCTTCCGCCCCCTGCCGCGCCTCGCTGCGGCGGGTGCGACCGGCGTCGTTCACCACCAGCACGCCATCGACGCGGTTGCTCAGAATGAGCGCATCGGCGACCACCAACGCGGGGGGACTGTCCAACAGCACCATGTCCGCCTGTCCCCTGAGCTCCTCAATAACGGCCGCCATCCGCCCCGACCCCAGCAGCTCGGCCGGGTTGGGCGGTATCGGCCCACTGGCCAGCAGCCACAGGTTCTCCACCTCCGTGGCCTGGAGGTGCTCACCGACCGGGGGGTTGGCCTGCAGGATCGCGTCGCTGAGGCCGTGACTGTTGGGCAGGCCAAAGACCTGGTGCAGCACGGGGCGCCGCAGGTCCGCGTCCACGGCGACCACCCTCAGGCCCGACTGCGCCATCACCACAGCCAGGTTGGCCAGCGTGACACTCTTGCCCTCACCGGGGCCAGGGCTGTTCACCATCAGGGTGTGCAGGGGTTTATCGACCGCGGAGAACTGGAGGTTGGCGCGCAGAAGGCGGTATGCTTCGACGATGGGCGAGAGTGGGTGATGCAGGGCGATCAGTTTATCCGGGTACGCCTCGCCATCAATGCGAGCGATGCGTGCCAGCGTGGGCAGATCGGCCGTGCGAGCCACGTCGTCGGACGTCTTGATCGTGTCGTCCAGATATTCGATCAGGAAGGCGCCGCCCACGGCCAGGACCAGCCCGATGGCGGAGGCCAGCATGACGGTCATCCCCACCCGGGGACTGATCGGCACGGTGGGCACAGTCGCCGGCTCGACGACCGAGATGTAGTTGACCCCACCTTCCACGGCGGGGAGAAGCGAGGCATAGGTGGACTGGTAGGTGGCGAACTTCTCCTGCAGCGCGGCGATGTTGGCCTGGTGCTGCTGGATGGCCCGGGCGCTGTTGGCGGATTCGAGCCTGGCCTGCTCCTGGTCAATCTCGTCCTGGGTCTCATGAATCCTAGACTCGAGGTCCTTTAGCTGCGCCTGCACGAACGCCCGTCGCTCCTGCTCCTCCCTGGCCTGGGTCGGGCTCTGGAGGATCAACTCGTGAGCGATCGCGTTGGCGATGTACATGGCCCGCTCGGGGTGCGTATCTCGCACGGTGATCTCCAGGAGTTGCGTGCCCGGCACCTGGCGGGCTGAGATATTCTCTGCCGAAGGGATGTAATCCAGCCCCAGCGCCTCAGCCACGCCATCGAGAATAGGCCGCCTACGGGCCATGTCCGCGTAGGTCTGTGCCAACTGCTGGCTCAAGTACAGGTCCTGTGCGTTGGGGTCGGACTGCTCCAGCACCTGGCCGACCATAACGGTCGTGGCAGCCTGGTAGATACGCGGCATCTGCCGCGTGCCCAGGTAGCTGGAGACCGTGGCGATGAGCACGGAGGCCACGATCAGCCACAGCCACTTTTTGATTACTGCGAAATACTGTTGCAGTTGCATCGGGATGTTCGCCCCAAGGCGATTATAACACAAACTGAAAGACCAGCCACCAACGCGGCGGCGGCCTGGGTAAGACGATGCTCGACACAACACGCCCTCGAGACGAGGGCTGGGAGCAATGGAGGCGGAACCCTCACCCACCCTTCCCAGAGGTTACGGCGACTTGGCACCCAACGGATCTGCCAGCTTGCGCTCCAACTTAACCAGGTACGCGTCCAGGTCCTCCAGGTAGCCGACGATCGGGGTATTGGCAATCGGAATCTCGATCGGCAATACCAGGTCCACTGGAACCGTCGTGGCGATGTTCACCGTCTTGCTGACCGGAACGGTGAACTCCAGGTCGATCGGAACCACCATACTGATGGGGACGGTCAGGTCATAGGAGATCGTGCCCAGATCGAGGGGCACCGTCCGGTTGTAAGAGGTGGTGCCCAGATCGATGGGCACGACGACGCTGGTCTTGATGGGCTCGGTCGTCTGCACAGGTACGACAACGCTCGTGCTGATGGGCACGGTCGTCTGCACAGGCACGGTGACCTCCTCGTGGAAGGGGACACTGGCGGCAATGGGAATCTCTTTGTGAATCTCAAAGGTGTAGGAAAAGGTCTCGTCACCGATGCCGGCGGCGGTGGCACGGGCGTCTGCCAGCACCTTTAGGACAGTCTGCCGGGCCCGCAGCAGCCCATAGACAAACGCACCGTTGAGCGCCAGCAATAGCAACGTCAACACGGCCAGCACGATCAGGGCGATTCTATAGCCTTTTTTCACGGACGACCTCCTTGATTGTGATCAGTGAACCAATTGGGGCCAAAGAGTTCAAGCAGTGCCTTGATTCTCCCCAACCTCTATGCGCGCTCCCAGCCAGCGCCGCCCGCGCCGATAGAGACCGTGAAAAGCCAGCGCCGCAAAAAGCAGCGATACGGCATCCACTGGCAAGCGGTAGCGCACCATCGCCCAGGTGAGGACATGGAGCAGGGTGTAGAAGGCGATGAAGAGGTAGAGGAGTCCAAAGTCTAAAGTCCGACGTCCGCCTGGATCATTTGGAGATGCGATCGCGGATGGCTGGCGACGAACGGATAGGTAGAGGCCGTAGAGCATAAAGGGCAGGAACAGGCCGAAGGAGCCGGTGCGGCCGACGTTGTGGAGCAGGGTGGTATCGGGCGTGGGCCAGAACTCGAAAAAGGCCCGCAAGCGGCTCAACGAGAGCGCCAGGTAGCGGCCCGGATCATCGAGCACGAACTGGATGCCGGCGCGTATCAACTCCCGATCCATCTGGGCCTCGTTCCCCGCCAGGCCCTCCGGCAGAGGCGCGGCGTCGAACTCGCGGAAGCTGGTGCCGTGCATCGGGTGCTGGGCCGAGTACATGGCATAGCCGGTGTTAGAGTTGAGAAGCAGGAACTGGCCATAGACCCGATAGTTCCGGCAGGTCCAGGGCAGGATAAAGGGTACCAGGATCAGGCCCGCTACGGCCAACGTGCGCACGGTCTCCCTGAGTCGCCCCACACGCCGACCCTGCCAGAGCAGATAGAGGAAAAACACCGGCACCCAGGGCAGGATGGACTGGCGCAGCAGCGCCGCCAGCCCCAGGCTGAGACCCAGACGGAGCGGCAGGATGAGCGGGATGTGGCGCCGCTGGCGCAGACGCCGGCCCAGCCTGAGCCCCTCGTCCAGAGACCAGAGCAAGATCACGATGTAAAAAGTCTCGGTCATCAGCGTGGCCGCGTAAAGGACAAAGTAGCTGTACATGGCGGCGATGGCGGCGGCGATGAGGGGGAGCCCCCCCCCAGCCCCCCCCCAGCCCCCCCCGGAGGGGGGGGAGGAGGGCCGGAAAACCGTGCGGGCCAGGCGGTAGACCATCCACGGCAGCAACAGCCCGCCTATCACAGCCTGCACGACCCGCGCCGCCAGCGGGTGCGCGCCGAACACGGCGTAGACGGCGGCGACGAACAGCGGGTACAGGAACGACCAGTGCGCAGTGGGTGTATCCGCCGGGGTGAAGGGATACCAGGGCCGCTCGAAACTGTAACCGTGACCCCTCAGCAGCCGTGCGCCCAGAGCGTGATACGAGCGCTGGTCGGTGAGCAAGGGCGGGGCATCCACCACGTCCCCCAGGTAGAACGCCACGCCAACCCGCACCAGCACCGAAGCCGCCAGGATAGGCCACAACCAACGATGGTCGCTGTGCTTCATCCGTACCTCGCTCCATCAACGTCTTCACAATCCCTCCGCGCCGTGACCATCGCCACATAGGTTGACTGGTCGGGCTTGAGGGGAGGGAGTGCATCAGAACGGGCTCGTTCTTGCGAGTGCTCAGACGTCTTGAGTAGAAAGGCCAGTTTTGCGCAATAATCGGGTAAGCGGCACACCAGATACAGACCACTGTCGGGACAGCAAGGAGCAGCCCCTGGTGGCGCGGAATGACGAGTCTGCGGGTGTGAATGGCAGGATCAGGTGATTTCTCAAAGAGAAGCCGGCTTCAAGCATCATCTCTATGAGCACCAAGACATGTCTGTGCGAGCCCTGTTTGTGGCGCGCTGGCTACCCGCGGCGTATCCTCACCAAGGACACGATCCAAGCGACGGCAAAGAACGCGAAAACAACAAAGGGTATCCAAACCATCATCGGGAGATGTCTGAATACCAAGTGCCGGAGCAGTCCTGCGCAACTGAGGATGGTGAAGGCCGCTTCCATCTCGACCAGGCTGGCTATCTGCGCCGTCTCAGTGGCACGCCAGCCCCGGAATGAACTCCAGGCCAGCGCGATCAATGCCGCCCCCAGCAGTCGGCTGATGACGAGGTCTATGCCCATCCAGCCGGCCTGAGCTGCAAAAGCCATCCAACCAATCCACCGCAAAAAGTTGCCTGGGATGAACAACAGCAGCACTCCCGATAGTCCTGCTACTACTGCGTGGACCAGAAAAGTCACCCTGAGTAAGCTTCGCATGTGAACCCCCCCTTCCATACCGTGTTGATGAGTGAAGCCGGCCCGCCACTTACTTGACAATCCGCAGGAACTCTGGCAGCCTGGAGAGCGACCTAAGAAGAGCACAGCAACCATCGCACACAGATACCCATCACCTTCCCTCTAATACAAACAGTCGACCAGGTACGGGGGCTGCTCTGATCGGAGAGCCACTGGACACCCAGCACCCGTTCTGGGACTGGGTATATGACCTATCATACCACGACAAGTTGGCTCTGCATCTGTTGAAATTCGAGCCTTTGTGAAATACCCGTACTCGGATGGCGCAACAGTTGCGCTAATCACCTCTGAGAATCAGCGGCAAGTAGATCAATTGGGGGTTCGCGATGAACGTCGTCGTGGCGGTACGGGGTTTGCTACCCGCTTCGCTCAGTCCGGCGGTGTTGACGATGGACTTGCTTTCGGTAGCGACGACCGTGGCTCCGTAGCCGATGATGACAACAGGCGCGGGAGTGAGGGCGCCAGACCAGTACAGGATTGGAGCGGTGCTATCGCTGATGATGCCCGTCGTGGCAGTCAGGGTTCCGGGCACGTAGGACAACCCGTCCTGGACCGTGTCGCTGAGGTGAAGAGTGTTGGTCAGCGGGCCGGCGAGACTCTGGATGACGATGCTGTACGTGACACGCCCAGCCCAGTCCGCGTATCCAGGAGAGACGACCTTGTGGAAAGAGACGAAATCCAGAGCAGTTCCGCGGATGAATTTGACCGCCAGGTCTGTCTCAAGATCACCAACAGAAAAAGACAGGACGCCCGTGCTATCTACGGTATATGCTGCGATCTCGACCCGGGCCACTCGGCCGCTCCTGGTATCCCACCACTCGGCAATATAAATACCCCGAGGCAAGCCCTGAATGGCCAGGGTTGCGCTTGCAGGTGGTATCACGACACCATCGACCACATTCTTCCAGGTGTGATCTGCATTATCAATCCAGAGCAACACCCTACCATTCACACGATCTCTTGAACCCCAGACCCGGATATTCCCGGTGCTCTCTGAGAGGAGGATCTGTCGATCATTTTCAAGGTCGGTGCCGATTTCCTCATAGAGGCCATTGGAGAAAGGCTCGTCCTGGATAAACCTTTCATAGGCAGAAAACATCCGAAGAAGGTCGTATTCGCTGTTCGGGAACTGACCCTGCTCATAGGGCACAAATACCCTCGGATGCCACTCACCGTCACAGGTGGTGCCCAAAACGCCCACGTGAGCCCAGAGTTTCTTGTGATACCAGGTTCCCTCCGAATCCAGTGGCACGCGAGGATTTTGATCCCAACCGCCTCCTGGTGACCAAACACCACCCTCACCACGCAGGATAGGTTTCGGGCTGCTCAACCATCCTTGATACTCTTGAAAACGGCGCCAGCACTCACGAACGTACTCAGCCGAATCATCGTAGGTGGTGCTAACATGATCCCAATTGAAGCTTCCCGGCCTGGCATACCAATGCTTGTCCGCATAATCCATATCAGGGTCTGACCAAAAAGCACTGGGAAAACTGTGCCAGAAAGAATCACTCATCAGGATGTAGCGTGGAGAATTGTCGTGCATATATTGGGCTAAAGAAAGCCCTGCATCGTGGCTGTATTCACCCCACGGATCTGTTTCATTGGCGATCTCCAACGAATGCAGGGCGGTTGAATACGACCAACGGGCGATAAAATAGCGGGCATAAGCCCTTTGATACCACCTGGAAGGTAGACCTGCTTCAGAATAAAAGCTATAGTTGGAATCATCATAGAGGCCGAGTGTCCCATCGGGCTGCATGCGGTTGAGAACAGCACCGTTTTTGTGAAACATGGTCAGTTTGTGGTAAACACCATGTCGTTCAGAAAGGGCGAATATCTCATCCAGCCTGGCGGCGCTGCGCTGATCCACGTACGTGTGCGTATCCGGGTCGCCGCGGGTCAAAAGGTTGGCACTCCACTCACCTCTATCGTCTTCAAAGCGTTGAAATCGCATCGAATGAACTCTGATCTTGCCCACTTTTACTGTGTTATAAGGCGCTGGAGCATCGGTAGAGACATACAGACCGCGAACGCCAACATCCAACGTTGTATCGCCCGAGTTGGTTACTTCCAACGAATAGTCATGCCAACCATCCTGGATGTAATCACACACGCCCTCACGAGCTCTATGATAGACACTGGGGCCTGAACAAATATCCTCAAAAGCATCCCCCACCTGCATGCGCATGACTTGCTGGCCCTCTACCTTGCCTCTGAAGCTGAACCGATACCGCCCCGGTTCCACCGGAATTCGCTGGGTCGAATAATAATAAGGCCGGAAACTGGTTCTCTTTCCAGCTTGAGTATCCACATCGTCAAGCTTTATCCCGGCATCACCAAAACCCCAATTGATCCTGATCGTGTCTCCATAGGGAGCTACAAAGTAGTTGGCACCTTCACCCGTGGGAAACCAGCGCACAAAATGAACTCCATTGTTACCCAGTTCAGGAATGCTAGTTCTTATCTTGGCGAGAGTATTGAAAGGGCTACCCTGCTCCATGCTGAGGAGGAGTGTGACAAAGGGTTCACCACTAGAAAACTCGAAGAACCTGGGGTCAATCGGAGAGACTTTCACAAAGCCTTTGCAGTCTTCAGCAGAACAATCGCCACAATTGAAGCTGTACTCCGGTGATTCAGCAGCACCACCGGCATCTGTGGCCCTTATCTTGTACTGCCAGATGCCGATCTCCTCTGGAGTAAACCGGCAGCGCCATTCTGCCTCTCCCACAGGCAGTAATCCTGAATATTCTCCAGTTCCCACTTCTTCCACCGGCTGATAATAGAAGCAGGGCAGGGTCAAGGCATCATTCCAGTCCGTTTCGTCCGGCGGGAGCAAAAGAGCGTCCACAGAGATGCCCGTACCGCTCTCCACACCGGGGGGCGTGTTCTCATCATATGGAAAGTACACGTTGGTGGCAGTGGTGTTGGTTATATCAAAGGAGACCTCAAACCTGGCATATTTCTCTACTGGCCCTGGAGTTTGAACGGTGATGGGACCAACAGCGGGGCCTGACCCGACCGGAGCGGCCTCAACTGCTGCCACCGGCCAATCATTTTCAACTGCGATTTCTGTAGCCGTAGAGACAGCGCCAGTTGGACCGCCGCTGATCAGCAGCAGGCCCAGCAAGAGGCCAACCAACAACGCAAGAGACACTATCCGCTTCACGAAGCCCATCCTCTTCCGTGCAGTTATCCCCCATCCCCACCCCACGCCATCAGCGCCTCCACAATCCGTTCCGCGGCGTGGCCGTCGCCATATGGGTTGACCGGTCGGGCCATAGCCGCGTGCGCGTCTGGATCATCCAGCAGGCGGAAGACCTCCGCCACAATGCGCTCGGTATCCGTGCCCACGACCCGCGCGACACCGGCCTCGACTGCCTCGGGCCGCTCGGTCATTTCCCGCAGCACCAGCACCGGCACGCCCAGGCTGGGTGCTTCCTCCTGGATACCGCCCGAATCGGTCAGGATGAGGGTGCTGCGCTTCATCAGATGGACCAACGCCAGGTAATCCACCGGCGGCAGCAGCGTGACGCGGTCGACTCCATCCAGCAGGTGATGCACCGGGCCGTGGACGCTCGGGTTCGGATGCACGGGATAGACGAGGTGGACCTTGCCATCTCCTCTCTGGGCTATCTCCCGCAGGGCCCGGCAGATGCGCTCCAGCGGCCGGCCAAAATTCTCGCGGCGGTGGGCAGTTACCAGGAGCATAGACGCAGGGGAGCGGGGGAGGAGAGGAGCAGAGGGGGCAGAAGAGCCAGATGCCCTCCGTTCCCGCAGCTCTCCAACGCCCAGTTGATGCAGTAATTCGGCCACTTTAGGCGTCGGCGGTTGCCTGGCGACCCAGCGGAGGGCATCGACGACGGTATTACCGGTGACGCGTATACGCCAGTCCAGGATACCCTCCTGGACAAGATTCTGCCGGGCGCGCTCTGTGGGCACAAAGCAGAGGTCGCTGACGTGGTCCGTCACCACCCGATTCATCTCTTCCGGAAAAGGATTGCGCCGGTCGCCGGTGCGCAGGCCGGCCTCTACGTGTCCCACCCGCACTTGCCGATGCTGGGCGGCCAGCGCGGCCATGGCCACCGTCGTCGTGTCCCCCTGCACCAGCACCCAGTCCGGGCGCTCGGCCACCAGCACCGGATCTAACCCGGCCAGCACGCGCGCGCCCAAGCCCGAGAGGCTCTGTCCCGCCCGCATCAAGTCCAGGTCGATGTCCGGGACGATGGCGAACAGGCTCAGCACCTGGTCCAACATCTCGCGATGTTGGGCCGTGGCACACACCCGCACATTGAAGACGTCCGGCCGGGCCTGCAAGGCACGGACTACCGGCGCCATCTTGATCGCCTCAGGACGGGTGCCCAAGATGGCCAGGACGCGCAATCGGGGCCGATCGTTGGACACGTTCACCTGACCAGCCCCTCTTCCTCCTCCTGACGCCTGGTGCGGATCCACGGTACCTGGCCTCGTCGCAGCCGCACCCTCAGCCCTACCCAGACACGCCAGAGAGCATAGAGCGGTCCACACATCAGAGCCCGAAAGCTCCTGCCTGGCGCTCGCTCCGCCAGCAGCCCCAGGAAGGGATAGGCAAGGGCCAGGCCTGCCAGCAGCGCACCCGGAGCTAACCGAGACGGGAACCGAACTATCCACAAGATGGCCTGCAAAACGAGCAACGCCACGGCCAGCACGGAAAGAACGGAAAAGGGAGGCAAGGACAGCTCCAGTGCACTGTCCAGCGCGTCCAGGCTGCGGCTTTTCCACGCCGTCACCAGCAACGGGCCGAGGTAGCGTTTTTGTAGGTCGAACGCCCCGCCATACCAGCGCAGGCGTTGGCCAGTGGCGTCGCTCCAGCGCACCGTGGCTTGACCGACGGAGATCGCCTCGGGCACAAAGCGCACGCGAATGCCGCGAGTGACCAGGTGCAGGCCGTACTCGCGGTCTTCGGTGAGGGAATGCGCGCCAAAGGGATACATTTCGAGGACCTCGCGGCGAAAGCACATACCGTCGCCCATCAGACGGGCTGAAAGCCCCAAGTTCTCTTTGGCCTGGTTGCGAATGCGATTGTTCAGGCGCATGTCGGCATCGGCCAGCGCGCTGAACGTGCTGACATCGGGATTGGCGATCACGTGTCGCCCTTGCGCGACTTGGGCACCTGCGGCCAAGGCCCGGTCCATCCAGCTCAGAAAATCGGGGGCCACCTGGCTATCGGCGTCAAAGATAACCACCGCGTCATAGTGCTGGAGACCCTCCAACAGCCGCGTCAGCAACCACGCCAGGGCATACCCTTTGCGTCCCCGCGGGCCCTCAGAGCGCACGTGCACGATCGCCCCTGCCGATCGCGCGACCTGTGCCGTCGTGTCCGAACAATAATCGGCCACTACGTGCACGTCAAAGCAATCCTCGGGATAGGCCATTTGACGCAGGCGGGTCACGGTAGCGCCAATCACGCTCTCCTCATTGTGAGCCGGCACGGCCACTGCAAAGCACAGGTCCCCCGACTCGATGCCAACCGCGCCGCGGCGTGAACGCCCCCCGGCGATCAACAGCAAGTAGTGGTAGGCAAGCCCAACGCCGACGATCAATTGAAGGATGCAGATCAACAGACGTAGCAATTCCAAGGCCTATTGTCCCCTCAGCATCAACACCACCCGGGGCGTCTGCAGCAGGATGAGCAGATCCAGGAACAGGCCGGCGTGCTTGACATAGTACAGGTCATATTCGAGCTTTTGCCGGGCGTCCTCGACCGAGTCGCCATAGCGGTAACGGAGCTGCGCCCAGCCGGTGATACCCGGCTTGACGGCGTGGCGGACGCGGTAGAGGGGCAAGGTGCGGGTCAGCCGGCCCACGAAACCGGGGCGCTCCGGCCGGGGGCCGACGACGCTCATGTCGCCGCGCAGCACATTGATGCACTGCGGCACTTCGTCGAGGCGGGTCTTGCGCAGCCAGCGACCCACGGGCGTGATGCGGGGATCATCCCCTTCGCACCACACCACGCCGGTGTGCTTTTCCGCGTCGGGGATCATGGAACGGAACTTGACCATCACAAAGGACCTTCCTCCCTTGCCTATCCGCCGCTGCCGGTAAAAGAGCGGGCCTGGCGAGCAGAGCGCGTTGGCCAGGGCGACCCCTGGGATGATCAGGACCAGCCCTATCAAGCCGCACAGGGACAGAAGGATATCCCCGAGGCGCTTGAGAGCCGTATACAGGCGCAAGGTCGGGCTATCCGCCGGACCCAGGATCAAGTTTGGGTCCTGCTGGGAGTACTCGGCTGGCAGCCGCGCGGTCAGGCGCTCATAGACGGTCTCCAGGCTGACAATCTGGACGCCAAGTTCCCGGCAGTCGAGCAGGGCCTCGTGGACCTCCGGGGAGGGTGCGTGCCCATTCCCGAACGCCAGGATGACCTCGTCCACGCCGTGCTGGCGGGACAGACAGGTCAGATGGCGTGCATCTCCGAGCCAGGGAAGGTCGATCGCGTCGCTTACGTCGTCCGCTCCCTCAGCCGTCCCTTCCAGCTGGTCCGACACCAAGCCGATGATCTGGTAGCCTGAGCCGCGAAAGGGATTGGCGTCCTGGATTCTGCCGGCCTCTTGCAGCTCGCGTATGAGCTCACTGGCCGACGCCGGTGCCCCCAGGACGAGCGCCCGCCGGTGCACGGCCGGCTGTACGAGGGCCCGGGCGTAGAGGACGCGCCAGGAGATCACCGTCAATGTTGTGAGCAGCACAAAACCCAGGGCATAGGTGCGGGTGACAATGGGCGGCGTCAGCCAGGGAATGTAGAGGTAGAAGAACGCGCCCGACAGCGTCGCGAGGCCGGCACTGGCCACGATGTTGGTGGTACTGGCCGAGCGGGCCAGGTTATAGATATCGAGGACGGTGCCGGCGGCCGACCACACAAGCGACAGGGTGATGAACCACTTGACGTGGGCCAGCAGGGCCGGCCAAGAGAGCACAAAGTCGCTCCAGATCGCCACAGCAGCCAGCAACGAGCCATTGACCAGCAGTAGGTCGACGGCAATAAGCAGGTATTTGCGCTCGATCGGCGACAGATGCAGGCTGATCCGGGACATTGACCGCGGGACAACCAGGCTGGGAATCGGCTGGACTTGGATCGCTTCGGAACTCATTCTTTTCCTCCAACACAGGGCAAATGCTTCGCTCCACGCGTCTCACGTCTGAATCAGGCGATCGGGCAACCGAACGACCGGCTCCTGGCGAGGCGTCTGGCGCGCCAGGCGATCGTACATCTGGATCAGTGCCCGCTCCTCCTCCGCGCGCCGGGCGTCGTACCAGGCTCGGCCGGCGGCGCCCATCTGCGCCAGACGGGCCGGGTCATCCAACATCGCTTCCAGACAGCGAGCAAGCGTGGGGGGATGGCCGGGCTCGACCACGCGGCCCGTGCGCCCCTCCTCTACGTACTCGGGCAGTGCGCCGCTGCGGGTGACCACCACCGCCTTGTGGAAATAGTAAGCCGCGGCGATCAGCGCTGACTGGCTGGCGTCGACGTAGGGCAGCACCACGAGGCCACAGCGGCGAAAGAGATCGATCGCTTCCTCGTCGTCGACCAGGTGATTGCGCACCTCGACGCGGGGCGGGAGAGGACCGGACCACAAGCGGTCCAGATCCCCCGAGCCAGCCAATACCAGCCGCGCATCCTGTCCATCACGTCCATCCATCATCGCCCACGCGGTGAGCAGGTGATCCAGGCCCTTGTAGCGCTCCAATCGCCCAAAGAAGAGGGCCCAGGGCTCGTAACGCACCGCCCGCGCCAGGCGTTCCAGCTCCCCCAGCCAGGTATGCCCCAGAAACAGGTGCAGGAGCGGCGTGCAGGTCAGCCGCTCGGCGGGTATCCCCCTGTCCAACAACCGATGGCGATAGCAGACGCCGTGCACCAGGATATGATCGGCCAGGCACAGCACCCCGCGATTCCAGACGTGGAGCAGGGGGCCGTAGAACATCCCGACGTGGGGGTCCAGATCGTGCAGCGTGTGCACCACCGGGATCCCCGCGCGGCGCACTGCCCGTAGCAGTGGGATGTTCCAGAGGTGCGGGCCGGTGACGTGCACCACGTCCGGCAGGATGTCCTGGATCACCCCGGCCGTCCTCCGCACCGGCGCGGGCCGCAGCGCGTCGGCCGATACGCCACTGCTGCGGGTATCGACCGGCGTATGCACCGTGATGGCAGGCAGGTAGCGGTGAGCAGGATAGCGAGCGGTGGTCACCAGGCGCACATCACGACCGCACTGGACCATACGGTTGGCCAGGTCGGCTGTGTATTGGTGCATGCCGAAGGTGGGTGAGAGCAAGACATAACAGATGCGCATAGGCTTGATCTCGCGCAAGGCTGACAACCGATCTATGAAGCTTGATGGGTGATTTGGGATATGGGGTGCATAGACGCGGCACGTAATGCACAGAACATAGGGGGGTGATATGCAATTAGGGATAACGGGATAAAGAACTGTTTACTTTGAGGCCAGGCCGCTGACTGAGAACGAAGAGACGCAGAGAACTGGTAGAGGGATAGCGCCAATCCTCACATACCCGCAGTTCGGTCAGCAGGCGGCGTCAAGTACGGGGCCCGGCAGCCACCGCCAGGCCGAATGGTGCGCCCATCGCAGCCACGTGCAAACGTTTATCAGCCGCCAAGCTGCTTATCCAACTCCAGCAAGGCCAACAGGGCATCAATGAAGAACTTGGCGGCCCAGTTGGGATATTTGAGGCGTTCGTAGCGGCCATAGATGGGGTACGAGCCAGCGATCGCTCCCCTGACGTTGGGGTTGGACGTAGACAGATTCTGGGTAGCGGCCACAAAGGCAATAGCTTTGCGGGCAGCATGCAGGTAGGATATGTCCCCCGACAGCCCGTAGAAGCGCAGCCAGAGCAGAGCCATCTGGCAGTTTCCGGTCAGGCAGCTGGAGCGGCTCGTAGGCTGCCAGGCAGCGTCGAACGTGCTGGCCAGGGAGCCATCGGACCGTTGCCGCTTCAGCAAGGCTCGGGCCACTTTTTCCGCAGAGGTGACGTAATCTGCTTCGTTCAACATGAGCCCGGATTCCAGCAAGCCCTCGGCGGTATAGGCGATCGTGTGTGTGAAAGGATCCTCACCGGTCCGGAATGCGGCGTGCCGGAACCAGCCATTGGACTGCTGCTGGCTAAGAGCCCAGTCCAGGCTACGCCGCGCAGCAGTGACGTACATTGAGGAAGGCGTGACTTGTGCCACCTCGAGCAAGGCCCAGGCTACCCGGGTATCGATGACCTTGACGGTCCCTAGATGCTGGTACCGGACCCAGGCGCCGCTTTCGCTTTGCACGCCGACGAGCCAATCGGCGGCATCTACAGCCGCCTGAAGGTAAACCGGAGTGTTCGTTTCACGCCAGGCAGCGAGCCAGCCAAAGACGACCTGGCCGGTGTCGAATACGACCGGGGTGATGCCTCGCCCGTCTCGTTGCTTCCAGTGCCCAACGCCCCCCTCCGGCGTGCGCGCGGTCAGCAAATAGTCGGCCAGAGCAATGGCAATCTCACGCAGGTCGTCGCGTTGCTCAAGGTGAGCGACAGAGGCAAACAGGGTGGGTATGGTGTATCCCGTGGTCTCGGGATACGAAGGTGCCCATCGACCGCGCAGCAAATCGTAGAAGGCAGCAATGCCACCACCAGGACTGCGATTCCTGGCTACCAGAAGCCACTCGACAGCTTCCTGCAGGTATGTCCGAACCGCCAGGTAACGACACGAAGGCGCAGACCACCCCAGAAGAATCACATAGCCTAATAACACTGGCCATTTCTCTAGAATCGACATATGTTGTCCCGCATCATCACGGACTATAGGGATCGAGAGGATCCAATGCACGCGGGTAGGTGAGTGGTGCATTCACAGAGAAGGAAGGCGTTTCAAAATGTACCAATGTAGCTTTCTCTTCTCCTTGATCGCCTGACGGTCTCCTTGCAGCACATCGATGAGTGTCCAGCACACTAGTTTTACTGCAGTCGAGAGTCCTAGAGTCACCCGATAAACGTCGGCAGCCCATCTCCCAGCATGCTTGCGAAAGTAAAGCATTCTGTGAGACAGCAATAGCTCATACTTGCGCGGCATGATACGATTCATGGTCTGGCCGCCATAGTGGATGATTCGGGCTTGAGGATGTGTGTAGATCTGCCAGCCAGCTTGCTTGATGCGGTAGCACCAGTCTACCTCTTCAGAGTAGATAGGGTCAAAGGCGGTGTCTAGAAGACCTACCCGGTTGATCACTCCACGACGCACTAACATGGCGGCGCCATGGACGCTGTCTACTTCAAAGGGGTGATCCGCCTGTTCAACCGTATGATGGTACCAATTGAGTACCGGCCATACAGCTTCGACCATCGGATGGGGAA